>Ga0308164_10004002_pt1 | contig 12800 bp, 11 predicted proteins | sample PhyTR2_FD_201031 | JGI IMG/M metagenome (GOLD analysis project Ga0308164, IMG submission 201031) | Phyllosphere microbial communities from UC Gill Tract Community Farm, Albany, California, United States - DLSLT.R2 | ecosystem: Host-associated > Plants > Phyllosphere > Unclassified | place: USA... | reverse complement strand
GACGGCTTCAAAAGCCTGAAAGAAGGCCAACAGGTTTCTTTCATCGCTACCCGCGGTCAGAAAGGCATGCAAGCTGAAGAAGTTCAAGTTATCTAACTTGTACTGATTCGCTTAAAAACCCCGCCCTCAAAAGCGGGGTTTTTTATTGCCCGCCTTTTGACCTCTCGCTGGCTGAACACCCGCTGCACGCCTGACCAGAACGAGAGAAGCACAGCACCTCCCCCGCCCGATCATCGCTATGCAATCAGTCGTCGCTTACCGAAATCGTCGGCATGGCTGGACTTGCAGCTTCCTGCAACACGATCCGCGCACCGACGTGACGTGCCAGCTCCTGATACACCATCGCAATCTGACTCTCCGGCTCGGCAATCGCCGTAGGCTTGCCGCCATCTGCCTGCTCGCGAATCAGCATCGACAGCGGCAGTGACGCCAGCAGCTCGACATCATACTGCGTCGCCAGCTTCGCGCCGCCACCTTCACCGAACAGATGCTCGGCATGGCCGCAGTTGGAGCAGATGTGCACCGCCATGTTTTCCACCACGCCCAGTACCGGAATGTTGACCTTGCGGAACATCTCGACACCCTTTTTCGCATCCAGCAAAGCCAGATCCTGTGGCGTGGTGACAATCACGGCCCCCGCCACCGGGACTTTCTGCGCGAGCGTCAACTGGATATCACCGGTGCCGGGCGGCATGTCGATGACCAGATAGTCCAGGTCATTCCAGGCAGTCTGCGTGACCAATTGCAGCAAAGCCCCCGACACCATCGGTCCGCGCCAGACCATCGGCGTGTTGTCGTCGGTCAGAAAGGCCATCGACATCACCTCGATACCATGCGCCTCGACCGGCACGAACCACTTCTGGTCCTTGATTTTCGGCCGCGTGCCTTCGGGAATACCGAACATCACCCCTTGGCTCGGCCCATAGATATCGGCATCGAGAATACCGACGCGAGCGCCCTCGCGAGACAGTGCCAAGGCCAGGTTGGCGGCGGTCGTGGACTTGCCGACACCGCCCTTGCCGGACGCGACGGCGACAATGTTTTTCACATTGGCAAGCCCCGGAATCTGGCTCTGGGCCTTGTGCGCGCTGATCACGCTGCTGATGGCAACGGTGGCCGAACTGACGCCGTCCAGATTCTCGATGGCGGTTTTCAGCACGTGCGCCCAGCCGTTCTTGAACAGGTCGGCGGCATAGCCCAATTCGAGTTGCACGCTGACCTGTGCCCCCTGAATATCGATGGACCGGACGCAACCGGCAGTGACCGGATCCTGATTCAGATAGGGGTCGGTGTACTGGCGAAGAATCGTCTCCACCGCTGCGCGATTGACTGCGCTCATGGGCTTACTCCGTAAAAAGACTGACTGGAACAGCCGACTATCGTACCTGTTCTGCCAGCAGCCCACATGATTTCACTAAACCGCGCCCAACCATTCAGGAGCATTCCCACAACCGTACGGGTGAAAAAAATCGTTCAGACCTTTATAGTGGCCGGTCTCCGTTTCACTTCAAGTAGCCGAGCCCCATGTCCGAGCCACGCAAGATTCTCGTTACCAGCGCCCTGCCCTATGCCAATGGTTCCATTCACCTTGGCCACATGCTCGAGTACATCCAGACCGACATGTGGGTGCGTTTTCAGAAGCACCGCGGCAATCAATGCATCTATGTCTGCGCGGACGACGCCCATGGCTCGGCAATCATGCTGCGCGCCGAAAAGGAAGGCATTACGCCAGAGCAACTGATCGCCAACGTCAAGGCCGAACACAGCGCCGACTTTGCCGACTTCCTGGTGGACTTCGATAATTTCCACTCGACGCACTCTGACGAGAACCGCGAACTGTCGAGCATGATCTACAAGCGTCTGCGCGATGCGGGTCATATCGCGACGCGCTCGGTTACCCAGTACTTCGACCCGGAAAAGAAAATGTTTCTGGCCGACCGCTTCATCAAGGGCACCTGCCCGAAATGCGCGGCCGAGGATCAGTACGGCGACAACTGTGAAAAGTGCGGCGCCACCTATGCCCCGACGGATCTGAAAGACCCCAAGTCGGCGATTTCCGGTGCCACGCCGGTGCTCAAGGACTCGAAGCACTTCTTCTTCGACCTTCCCGCATTCGACGCCATGCTCAAGAGCTGGACGCGCAGCGGCACCCTGCAGGACGCCGTTGCCAACAAGATCGCCGAATGGCTGGACAGTGGCCTGCAGCAGTGGGACATCTCCCGCGATGCGCCCTATTTCGGCTTTGAAATTCCCGACGAGCCAGGCAAATACTTCTACGTGTGGCTTGATGCGCCGATCGGCTACATGGCCAGCTTCAAGAACCTGTGTGCGCGTCGTCCAGACCTGGACTTCGATGCGTACTGGGGAAAGGGCGCGACCACCGAGCTCTATCACTTCATCGGCAAGGACATCGTCAACTTCCACGCTCTGTTCTGGCCTGCCATGCTGGAAGGCGCTGACTTGCGCACGCCGACCGGCATCAACGTCCACGGCTACCTGACCGTCAATGGCCAGAAAATGTCGAAATCGCGTGGCACCTTTATCAAGGCGCGCACCTACCTCGACCACCTGCCGCCCGAGTACCTGCGCTATTACTACGCATCCAAGCTGGGCCGTGGCGTCGACGACCTCGATCTGAACCTCGAAGACTTCGTGCAAAAGGTCAACTCCGACCTGATCGGCAAGGTTGTCAACATTGCCAGCCGTTGCGCCGGGTTCATTCACAAGGGCAACGCCGGTGTGATGGTCGAAGCCAATGCCGCGCCCGAGCTGACCGACGCGTTTGTGGCGGCTGCACCCAGCATTGCCGATGCCTACGAAGCCCGCGACTTCGCCCGCGCCATGCGCGAGACCATGGCCCTGGCGGACCGCGCCAATGCCTACATCGCGGAAAAAGCGCCATGGGCGCTGGCCAAACAGGAAGGCAGGCAGGATGAAGTCCAGGCCGTCTGTGCGCTGGGCATCAACCTGTTCCGCCAACTGGTGATTTTCCTCAAGCCGGTCCTGCCCAATCTGGCCGCCGATGCAGAAAAATTCCTCAGCGTCGAACCACTGACCTGGGAAGACCACAAGATCTTGCTGACCAATCATCAGCTCAACCCTTTCTCGGCGCTGATGACCCGTATCGACCCGGTCAAGGTCGAGGCTATGGCCACTGCCTCCAAGGAAGACCTGACCGCTACGGACTCGTCGGCGGACACCGCGCCTGCCGGTAATGGCGAACTCGCCAAAGACCCGCTGTCGGCGGAAATCGACTTTGACGCCTTTGCCGCCATCGACCTGCGCGTCGCGCTGATTCTCAAGGCCGAACACGTGGAGGGTGCCGACAAGCTGCTGCGCCTGACTCTGGACATCGGCGACGAGCAGCGCAATGTCTTTTCCGGCATCAAGAGCGCCTACCCGAACCCGTCCGAACTCGAAGGCCGTCTGACCATGATGATCGCCAACCTCAAGCCGCGAAAAATGCGTTTCGGCATTTCGCAGGGCATGGTGATGGCAGCAGGCCCCGGCGGTGAGGAGATCTATCTGCTCAGCCCCGACAGCGGTGCCAAGCCAGGCCAGCGCATCAAGTAAAAAACGCAAGGCCCGGTATCCTGCCATCAGGCAGATACCGGGCCTTTACGCATTCGCAAGCTCCCTGATCTGTCCGATAATGCTGCTCTCCGGATAGACAGAACACCTGTTGGTCACCTGGCAAGACCATGACTGAATTGACTCGCCTGCTTCCCGACGTGGACCTCATCCGCAGTATCGACGCCCTTCTGCCGCAGACTCAGTGCGGCAAGTGCGGCCATCCCGGCTGCAAGCCCTACGCCGAAGGCATCGCTGGCGGCGAAGCCATCAACAAGTGCCCCCCGGGCGGCGACGAAACGATAGTCCAGCTGGCCGAACTGCTGTCTGTTCCGGCCCTGACACTGGATATGCAACGCGGCACTGCACCTGCACAGGTTGCCTTCATTCGCGAAGCAGAGTGCATCGGGTGTACCAAATGTATTCAGGCCTGCCCCGTGGATGCCATTCTCGGCGCATCCAAGCTGATGCACACCGTGATCATCGATGAATGCACAGGCTGTGATCTGTGCGTTGCGCCGTGCCCGGTGGATTGTATTGAAATGCATCCGCTGCCACTGGCAACGGTCACGCCCATCGTCGGCGGTCTGGCCCCTACACCCGAGCTGCAGGAGGCGCGGCAGCGCAAGCGTAGTCATGCTCGAATGCGTTTCGAGGCACGAAATGCACGCCTGCACCGGGAGCAGCAAAAGCGGCTGGCAGAGCGCCTTGCGCGGTCGCAGCGCGTTGAATCCGCTCGGGACGTGTTGCCTCGATCCGCCGTGGCACTCGCCCGGAACGACAAGCCTGCCGGACCGGATGAGGCCTTGAAAAAAGCCCGAATTGCGCTGGCCATGAGCCGCGCGCAACTCAACAAGTCACTCAAGGCGTTTGGTCACCCCCCCATTGCGGAGCAGGCCGCCAGGCTTGTGGAATTGCAGCGCGAATACGAAGCTGCCGAGCAGACACTTGCAGCACTTCTGCCACAACCCGCACAGGCTAATTCCGAGGAAAAGCTCCGCCCATGAATGCCGCAAAACGCCAGGAAATCTTTCGCAGGCTGCATGAGGACAATCCGGACCCAAAAACCGAATTGGCCTACACCACGCCTTTTGAACTGCTGATAGCCGTCATCCTTTCCGCCCAGGCCACCGACGTAAGCGTCAACAAGGCGACTGCCAGGCTTTACCCGGTAGCCAATACACCACAGGCCATCTACGAACTGGGTGTAGAGGGGCTTTCCGAGTACATCAAGACAATCGGCCTCTACAACAGCAAAGCCAAAAACGTGATTGAAACCTGCCGCCTGCTGGTGGAGCTGCACAACGGTGAAGTACCGCAAACCCGGGAAGCACTCGAGGCGCTGCCGGGCGTCGGGCGCAAAACCGCTAACGTGGTGCTCAACACCGCTTTCCGCCAGATCGCGATGGCGGTAGACACGCATATCTTCCGCGTCAGCAACCGCACAGGCATCGCGCCAGGGAAAAATGTAGTGGAGGTGGAAAGGCAACTGATGAAATTTGTGCCGAAAAACTACCTGCTCGACGCTCATCACTGGCTGATTCTGCACGGGCGCTACGTTTGCCAGGCCCGTAAACCGCGGTGCGGCAGTTGCCGTATAGAAGATCTGTGCGATTACAAGGCAAAAACATCCGACGATTGAGCCATACAGATCATTGCTGCCTTGCCGATTGAAAAAATCTTTTTTACCCACCTTTGGATTGTCGATATAAGAAGCGCCAGAGAGCACAAGCCCTGGAGTCGACTTCATGAGCACTGACAACGAACAACTGGACGTAGACGACGACCTCATCTCCGTCGACACGGACGACACAGAACCAGTGACTGTCGAGCCGGCGAAGACCAACCTGAGCAAACGACGCACCATCGACAACCTGCTTGAAGAGCGGCGTTTGCAGAAGCAGTTGGCTGATTACGACTTCGATTTCTAGACAGCCGTGAAATCGCACTAACTTGCTCGATCAGGGCATTTGAAGCCTCTCCAGAAGAGGCTTCGATACGTGATCAATACGGAAAATGAATGTTCGATAGCCGACCTGCACGACCGGGTATCAGCCACGCCCCCTTTTAAACAGTGCCTTATTCATACCAGCCCGTTACGCTGCGCGAGCTCGATCAGATCGACCAGAGAATGTGCGTTGAGCTTGAGCAACAAACGCGTTTTATAGGTGCTGACGGTCTTGTTGCTCAGAAACATGCCGTCTGCAATTTCCTTGTTGGTCTTGCCTCGGGCCAACTGCTGCAAAACCATCATCTCCCTGCCGGAAAGTCGGTCAACCATGTCCGACTCACTCGCGTTGCCCATACTGGAGCGAACAGTGTGCAACGCCTGGTTGGGAAAGTAGCTGTACCCTGACAGTACCGCCTTGATGGCACTTAGAAGCTCGGTCAGATCCTGCTGCTTGCAGACATAGCCGGCGGCCCCGGCCTGCATGCAGCGCATGGAGAAGTGGCCCGGCGCCTGAGAGGTGAGGATCAGAACCTTGAATGGCAACGTCATGGCTGACAGACGGGCGATTACCTCCAGCCCGTCGAGCTTGGGGATACCGATATCAAGAATGACGATATCCGGGAGGTGCTCACGCGCCAGTTGCAGCGCATCCACACCGTTGTCAGTCTCCGCGATGACCTCATAGCCATGACGCTCCATCAGCATGCGTACAGCAAGGCGAATGACGGGATGATCATCCACGATCAGCACTTTATTCATGGGCAGTCCATTTTTCGCTATTCGAATTTTCAGAGCCAGCACAATAACTTAGTCGTTTACTGCTTTGCATGGCGCTCACCCTTGTGGACTGACAGCCAAAGACCATTCCTACAATTACAGCAGAAACTTCCTACAATACTTGGCAGGAACGTACATTTTTTATTAATTCTCACAGAGCCTTCCTTTTCGGAACCTGGTGAATATTGTTGCTGATCGCCGCAGCACAAGCATCGCAGCATCAGTAGATAAATGCGTACAACAGGCGGCCGCCGAACGCTTACATTCAAAAATGTGACCCTGTTGCACCTGTTAACCGTATTGCCAGAGCATTCCTGCATCAGTGTCACGAACCGACTCGATACATGGCTTATCGCCAGCCACTTAAACCAATTCCCTTTAGCTGAATCATTTAAAAAACAGGTCGATCCCCGCCCCCGGTAGCGCCCGACTGCTGTCACAGCCCATGGCTATCAGTCTGCCGCCCGGAAAGCGACACCTGCACATAACGCCCCTCTAGCAGGGCGACTGAAAGTCTCTGCATGCGGATGCCCTGCCCTGTACACACAGGTCCAAAGACCACTGGACACATCCCACACGCTACATACGTAAACAAGGTTTAAAAATTACACATTATTTACAGAATTTCGTACAAATATTTATTTAAGGAAAACCCTCACAGAATGGCAAGAAAAATCCTACAAACAAACACGCAACCTCAAAGTGCCACACCTCTACAAACCTATCATTGACATGGCTATATCTAACAAGGCCCATCCTTTCAGTGTCGCAAAATCTTACATACACCATAGCATAACCCTACATCATTCAAGACCATAATTAGCTCTCTCGACAAGTAGCAAATACCATTTTTTATTTCAAAGCCAGACACGTTCTTTCGAATAGGAAATGGACTACACGATTAGCAGACGCAACTTTACAACTCGTAAGACATTATAAAATTCACTCAATCAATTCATGCACCCCACCATTTTCCTCTTGCAAAATTTATTACCAGTCGTTACTTTTTTTAACAGCAACTTTTATTAATTACTGCCTTTGAATACGCGCAGCTATATGACTTCCTGCTGCTGCGTACTGCACTTGCGCACTCCCTCAACGGTGCGTTCAAGCAGGCTTCATATAGTGCGCGGCCGGATGAAATAGCGCACTGGGTATCTAGCCGATCCGGCATCGCTGCTTTCTGGAAACGCTCAGGGCTCCTGGCAACTCTTTCGAGTAGGCCCTGTGTATAACCATGTTCAAAAGGGATGTACCATGAACACTAAATACGCTCGTACGCGGTCATCAATGCCCACCGCGTCTGATCTCACTACCGCAGTGGAAGCCTTTATTGCCCGTGGTGGTGTTATTGCAGTCATTCCAGAAGGAGAGACCGCTGAATTAGCCGCCCCGTCATCACCGCGTACAAAACGTGCGGCAGAACAGAGGCTTGAAGTCGCTGGTAAAGTGCAGCAACTGAGGTATCTGGCGGGCAAGGGGGCCGGTTTTACCGCGCTACAGTATTCATTGCGGATGAATAAAAGGGATGTTCGCCGACTGGCCACAGAACATGGCGTGACCATCAACCTCAGCCAGCCCTTGATTGTCCCACGCAGCGAGGCCCTTGATGACGTTACGGACATCGATGACGTCGTTGCAGGTCATGCCATGCACTACTCGGCATTGGGCTATACCGCGTCCGAGATTGCCCGGATACTCGATCTTAGCCTTCGCCAGGTACTCAGCATCGGCAAGGCATACCGGTTTGAATTCCGGCCACGACAGGAGAGCGACTGACCCTGAATAATTACGCAAAAAAACAAACAGCGTGCGATACGTTTCAGCTGGCCGATGGAAAACGCTGTTATTCCCTGCCCTGAACTTCTACAGCTACTGTAGGAAAACACCAAAACAAATACGCACTTTACCAGTGATCACTGTAAGAAGATTTTCAAAGACTAAATACTTGATGCTTCTGGCGAAGGCTGCACGCTGAAATGCATGGTAAAACAGGCATTACTCTCCAGGTGTACGGCTACCTTGCATAGCACATATACCCTGCCTATCAACCACGATGACTTCACTGCCTCGACGTCTTTTTACATGACGCCTGGAAAGAATGACCCTGTCGATAGTATTTGAAGTGCAGCCCTGAACGGGCTGCACTTGTCTAACAACTTGCTGTATCAGAACAGCTTGCGGCCCTTGTTGGCTGCAATCCGCATGCGCAATGCGTTGAGCTTGATGAAGCCCGCTGCATCGGCCTGATCGTAGGCACCTGCGTCATCTTCGAACGTCGCAATGTTGGCGTCGAACAGCGAATCATCCGACTTGCGGCCGGTGACGATCACATTGCCCTTGTACAACTTCAGACGCACAACGCCATTCACGTGAGCCTGGGACGCGTCGATCATCTGTTGCAGCATCAGACGCTCCGGGCTCCACCAGTAACCTGTGTAGATCAGGCTGGCATATTTGGCCATGAGTTCGTCCTTGAGGTGGGCGACTTCGCGGTCCAGAGTGATCGATTCGATGGCGCGGTGAGCACGCAGCATGATGGTGCCACCCGGCGTCTCGTAGCAGCCACGGGACTTCATGCCCACATAACGGTTTTCAACGATATCCAGACGGCCGATACCGTTTTCGCCACCGATGCGGTTGAGGGTCGCGAGCACAGTGGCCGGAGTCATTTCGACGCCGTCCAGCGCAATGATATCGCCATTGCGATAGGTCAGCTCAAGGTAGGTCGCAACGTTTGGCGCGTCCTCGGGGGACTTGGTCCAGCGCCACATGTCTTCTTCGTGCTCGGTCCAGGTGTCTTCCAGCACGCCGCCTTCATAAGAGATGTGCAGCAGGTTGGCGTCCATGGAGTACGGAGATTTCTTCTTGCCGTGACGCTCGATGGGAATGTTGTGCTTTTCGGCGTAGTCCATCAGCTTCTCGCGCGACAGCAGATCCCATTCGCGCCACGGAGCGATGACCTTGACGCCTGGCTTGAGCGCATAGGCACCCAGCTCGAAACGTACCTGGTCGTTACCTTTGCCGGTTGCACCGTGGGAAATGGCGTCAGCGCCGGTTTCGTTGGCGATCTCGATCAGACGCTTGGCGATCAACGGACGGGCGATGGAGGTACCCAGCAGGTACTCGCCTTCATAGACGGTGTTGGCACGGAACATCGGGAAGACGAAATCACGCACGAACTCTTCGCGCAGGTCATCGATGTAGATTTCTTTCACGCCCATGGCCTGCGCCTTGGCGCGTGCCGGCTCGACTTCTTCACCCTGACCCAGGTCAGCGGTAAAGGTCACCACTTCGCAGTTGTACGTATCTTGCAGCCACTTGAGGATTACCGAAGTATCCAGGCCACCGGAATACGCGAGAACTACCTTGTTTACGTCCGCCATGCCATCACTCCACCGGGTTGTACGGAAAACCGCTGATTCTACCGTTCAAACCGGCAAATTTACAGGGGCGCGACAGCTTGTGACGACAAGGCGACGTCTGACAGATGTTTTTTACAGGCTTTAAGAAGTGTGCGCTGCGCTGGCAGACGCAACCGGCACCGGGCGCTCATCGGGCGCAACACGCTCAAGGTGCACGTTCACACGACGGTTGCGCGCACGGTTGGCTTCATTGGTGTTGGGCGCCAGCGGGTAGCGCTCGCCATGAAAGCGCAGGGTGATTTGCTGCTCGGGTATACCTTGCGCCTTGAAGTAATCCATGACCGCCAGCGCGCGACGGCGGGACAGGTCACGGTTGGTCAGGCGATTGCCGCTGTTATCCGAATGACCGTCCAGTTCGATACGATTCACGGTCGGGTCGGCCTTCAAATAGGCGACCATGTTGTCCAGACGCGCCTTGGCGCGGGCATCCAGCTCGATACCGCCCCCCGGGAAACCCACCTCAGCCTGTTTGATCTGATCGAAGTTCATCGGCAGCAGCTTGGCAGTGCATGCCTGGTAATCGCTGAATGCCTTGCTGAACTTGACCGGCAGCAGACGCACTTCCATCTGGCCGCCGTCCCGGGTGTAGTGGCGAATGAGCGGACTGCGCCCGTCCATCAGACCGCTGATCAGACGTCCGGCCTGAGCCTGAGAGGTATTGAAGGGAATATCGCCATTGCTGACGCGCACCGATCCCAGGTTGATGTCGCCGCGGCCCGGTTGCCACGGTGCAGCAGCGGCCAGCAGCGTCGCAGTGCCGTTACCGAGCATGTTGTATGAAGCCTTGAGGCGAAACGTCGCCTGCTCGCCCGCGCGGCGCACGAACTCACCGGCACCGAAGTCGGTGATCGGTTGAGTCAGGCGGCATTCGAACTGATCGCCTTCGACCTTCCACTCGATGCTCTCCAGACGCGTCTGGAAACTGATAGCCATCGCCGGGAGGCTGGCAAACATGCTGAGCAGGGCTAAATATCGCTGGCGCACGGGAGGCTCCACTGGAAATGAACGCGAAACAGAAAATTACCGACTGACAAGGGAGCTATCGGTAACTTCATGCAAAACTTGATAGCGGATGCCTGAGAGAGTCTTTTCCGGTAGCATTCCCAGCGAGTTTGACCCGCCTGGAATCCCCAATGTCTGACCGCCTGACCCTCCTGCGTCCCGACGACTGGCATATTCACCTCCGTGACGGAGCTGTCTTGCCTCATACCGTTGCTGACGTAGCGCGAACTTTTGGCCGCGCAATCATCATGCCCAACCTCGTGCCTCCGGTGCGCAATGCGCAGCAAGCCGATGCCTATCGCCAGCGCATTCTGGCTGCACGCCCGGCCAGCAGCCGCTTCGAGCCGTTGATGGTGCTGTACCTCACCGACCAGACCACGCCCGACGACATCCGCACCGCCAAGGGCAGTGGCTTCGTGTACGCGGCCAAGCTGTATCCGGCCGGCGCGACCACCAACTCCGATTCCGGTGTCACCAGCATCGACAAGATCTTCCCTGCCCTCGAAGCCATGGCCGAAGTCGGCATGCTGCTGCTGGTGCACGGGGAAGTGACACGTGGCGAAATCGACGTATTCGATCGCGAGAAGGTCTTCATCGATGAGCACCTGCGTCGTGTAGTCGAGCGCTTCCCGACCCTGAAAGTGGTGTTCGAACACATCACCACCGGTGAAGCGGTGCAGTTCGTCAATGAAGCTTCCGCCAATGTCGCGGCGACCATCACCGCGCATCACCTGCTCTACAACCGTAATCACATGCTGGTCGGCGGGATTCGTCCGCACTTCTATTGCCTGCCGATCCTCAAGCGCAATACGCATCAGACGGCCCTGCTCGACGCGGCCACCAGCGGCAGCGGCAAGTTCTTCCTGGGCACCGACTCTGCGCCGCATGCCCAGCATGCCAAGGAAAACGCGTGCGGTTGCGCCGGGTGCTACACCGCCTACGCAGCCATCGAACTGTATGCCGAAGCTTTCGAGCAGCGTAACGCTCTGGACAAGCTGGAAGGCTTCGCCAGCCTTCACGGTCCGGCGTTCTACGGCTTGCCCGCCAATCAGGACACCATCACGCTGGTGCGTGACGAGTGGACCGCCCCTGCCAGCCTGCCGTTCGGCGAGTTGACTGTTATCCCGCTGCGCGCTGGTGAAACACTGCGCTGGCGTCTGGAGGAACACGCGTGAGTGAAGATAATTTTGACGACGAACACGAAGGCCACGGCGGTGGCGGCGGTTCCCGTCACCCGATGGCGGCGCGCTTTCGCGGCTACCTGCCAGTGGTCGTCGACGTAGAAACCGGCGGTTTCAATTCAGCCACCGATGCCTTGCTGGAAATCGCTGCGGTGACTATCGGCATGGATGAAAAAGGCTTCGTGTTCCCGGAACACACCTATTTCTTCCGCGTAGAACCGTTCGAAGGTGCCAACATCGAAGCGGCGGCGCTGGAGTTCACCGGCATCAAGCTCGATCACCCGCTGCGCATGGCAGTCAGCGAAGAAACCGCGATGAACGACATCTTTCGCGGCGTGCGCAAGGCCCTCAAGGCCAATGGCTGCAAACGCGCGGTGCTGGTCGGGCACAACGCCAGCTTCGACCTCGGCTTCGTCAATGCCGCCGTCGCGCGGATGGACATGAAGCGCAACCCGTTTCACCCGTTCTCCAGCTTCGACACCGCCACCCTCGCCGGCCTGGCTTATGGTCAGACCGTGCTGGCAAAGGCCTGTCAGGCTGCCGGCATCGACTTCGACGGGCGCGAGGCACACTCGGCCCGTTACGACACCGAGAAGACGGCAGAGCTGTTCTGCGGCATCGTCAATCGCTGGAAAGAAATGGGCGGTTGGGAAGATTTCGACGACTGAGGACGTTACGTCTGTGAATGGACCGGCCTTGTGCCGGTTTTTTCATGTCTGCAGCGGGATGAACCTGAGGGCATACTCATGACGCGTTTCCTGCGAAAGCAACCGCTCATCGCTCGACCTGAATACAACCCAAAACAGTTTTGACAAGCATTCTCATTAACATTAAGCTCCTCGGCACCAAGCAATAAACCAGCGACGGTCCATAGCTTATGTATGTTTGCCTCTG
>Ga0308164_10004001_pt1 | contig 12802 bp, 14 predicted proteins | sample PhyTR2_FD_201031 | JGI IMG/M metagenome (GOLD analysis project Ga0308164, IMG submission 201031) | Phyllosphere microbial communities from UC Gill Tract Community Farm, Albany, California, United States - DLSLT.R2 | ecosystem: Host-associated > Plants > Phyllosphere > Unclassified | place: USA... | reverse complement strand
GACGCCAAGCTGGTGTTCAAGCTGGTGGACAACTTCTTTGGCGGCGATGGCCGTCACGCCAAGATCGAAGGGCGTGAATTCACCCCGACCGAGCTGCGCGTGGTGCGCATCGTGCTGGATCAGGCCTTCATTGATTTGAAAGAAGCCTGGCAGGCGATCATGGAAGTCAACTTCGAGTACATCAACTCGGAAGTGAACCCGGCCATGGCCAACATCGTTGGTCCGAGCGAGGCCATTGTGGTGTCCACGTTCCATATCGAACTGGACGGCGGTGGTGGCGATCTTCACGTGACCATGCCGTACTCGATGATCGAGCCGGTGCGCGAAATGCTCGACGCCGGTTTCCAGTCGGACGTCGACGACCAGGACGAACGCTGGGTCAATGCGCTCAAGCAGGATGTGCTAGACGTGTCGGTGCCGCTGCGCGTCGCGGTCGCCACGCGTCAGCTCAAGCTGCGCGACATCCTGCACATGCAGCCGGGCGACGTGATCCCGGTCGAGCTGCCGGAACACCTGGTCATGCGCGCCAACGGCGTGCCGTCCTTCAAGGTCAAACTGGGTTCGCACAAGGGCAACCTGGCCCTGCAAGTGGTCGAACCCATAGAACGCCGGTGACCCTCCGTCGCCGACAAAACGAATGTGCTGCGTTAACGAATCAATGTTCCCCGAGGCAACCATGGCTAATGACAACGATATGACTTCTGCAGACGACCAGGCTCTGGCCGACGAGTGGGCTGCTGCGCTGGGTGAATCCGGGGACGGGCAAGCGGACATCGACGCGCTGCTGGCCGCCGACGCCGGCAATTCCGCCAACCGCATGTCGATGGAAGAATTTGGCGGCGTGCCGAAAAACAACGGCGCGGTCACGCTCGACGGCCCTAACCTGGACGTGATTCTTGATATCCCGGTGTCGATCTCCATGGAAGTGGGCAGCACCGACATCAACATCCGCAACCTGCTGCAGCTCAACCAGGGCTCGGTGATCGAGCTGGACCGTCTGGCCGGCGAGCCGCTGGACGTGCTGGTCAATGGCACCCTGATCGCCCACGGCGAGGTGGTGGTGGTGAATGAGAAGTTCGGCATCCGTCTGACCGACGTGATCAGCCCGAGCGAACGTATCAAGAAGCTGCGTTAAGTGCGCGGCGTGATCAGAACCCTGTCGAGCCTGCCGCTGCTGGCGTTGTCCTGGGCCGTGATGGCGGCGGATCCGGCGACGCTTGGCGCGCCTGCTGCAACGACGGCGACGACATCGGCTGCCGCGACGGCTGCGACCACAACGCCGGCGGTCACTGCGCCGGTGGCCGGTACCCTGAGCGGCGGGATGGCCGGCCAGTTGCTGCAACTGGTGCTGGGTCTGCTGCTGGTGATCGGGCTGATCTTCGTGCTGGCCTGGCTGATGCGCCGGGTGCAGCGTGCGGGCCCGGCCGGCAATCAGGTGATCAAGCTGGTCGGTTCCCGCGCCCTGGGGACTCGCGATCGGCTGGTGCTGGTGCAGGTCGGCAACGAACAGGTTCTGCTTGGCGTATCGCCCGGCAGCATCACCGCATTGCACGTGATGAACGAGCCGGTCGACGTTCCCGATCCACAAAGCGCCCAGCCGGAATTTGCAAAGCGCTTGCTTGAAGCGCTGGGCAACAAGGGCGCGGCCGGGCAACGCGCGGGCAAGACTCTATTCGGTGCCGCAGGTAAGAAATCAGGTACGCCAGGTACTTCGGATCAGAAGGACACGAACTGATGCGCATTGTTTTGACGCTGCTGTTGTTGCTTGCAGCGCCGTTGGCGTTCGGCGCCGATCCGTTGTCGATCCCGGCCATCACGCTGGGCACCGGCGCGAACGGCCAGCAGGAATATTCGGTCAGCCTGCAGATCCTGCTGATCATGACCGCGCTGAGCTTCATCCCGGCGTTCGTCATGCTGATGACCAGCTTTACGCGGATCATCATCGTCTTCTCGATCCTGCGTCAGGCCCTCGGCCTGCAACAGACGCCGTCCAACCAGATCCTCACCGGCATGGCGCTGTTTCTGACCATGTTCATCATGGCGCCGGTGTTCGACCGGGTGAACAACGATGCCTTGCAGCCGTATCTGGCGGAAAAACTCACCGCTCAGGATGCCGTGGCCAAGGCCGAAGTGCCGATCAAGGACTTCATGCTGGCGCAAACCCGCTCCAGCGACCTTGAGCTGTTCATGCGCCTGTCCAAGCGCACCGACATTGCGACCCCTGATGCGGCGCCGCTGACGATTCTGGTGCCGGCGTTCGTCACCTCCGAATTGAAAACGGCGTTCCAGATCGGCTTCATGATCTTCATTCCGTTCCTGATCATCGATCTGGTGGTGGCGAGTATCCTGATGGCCATGGGCATGATGATGCTGTCGCCGCTGATCATTTCCCTGCCGTTCAAAATCATGCTGTTCGTGCTGGTGGATGGCTGGGCGCTGATCATCGGCACCCTGGCCGGCAGTTTTGGTGGCGTATGAACCTGTCTGATGTGGAGTGCGCAGCATGACCCCGGAAGTAGCCGTCGACCTGTTTCGCGAAGCGCTGTGGCTGACCACGACCATGGTCGCCATTCTGGTGGTGCCAAGCCTGGTGGTTGGTCTGATCGTCTCGATGTTTCAGGCCGCGACGCAGATCAACGAACAGACCCTGAGCTTTCTGCCTCGTCTGTTGGTCATGCTGGTGACACTGATCGTCGTCGGCCCGTGGATGGTGCGCACCTTCATGGAGTACATCACCAACCTGTACACCAGCATTCCCCAAGTGATCGGCTGACCCCTCGATGGAACCTGTGCTGGCGTTGACCGACACCCAGATCAGCACCTGGGTGGCGGCGTTCATGCTGCCGCTGTTTCGCATCGGCGCCTTGCTGATGACCATGCCGATGATCGGGACCGCGCTGGTGCCCAAGCGCGTGCGGCTTTATCTGGCGCTGGCGATTACCGTCGTCGTCGCGCCGAGCCTGCCACCGATGCCCGCCGTAAGTGCCCTCGACCTCAGCGGTCTGCTGCTGATCGCGCAACAGATCATCATTGGCGCCGGGCTCGGCCTGTCGCTGCAGCTGTTTTTCCAGACCTTCGTGATCGCCGGGCAGGTCATCGGCATCCAGATGGGCATGGGCTTCGCGTCGATGGTCGACCCGGTCAACGGCGTGTCGATCGCGACGGTCGGGCAGTTCTTCACCATGCTCGTGACCCTGCTGTTCCTGGCCATGAACGCCCACCTGGTGGTGTTCGAAGTCCTCATCGAGAGCTTCACCACCTTGCCGGTGGGGCGGGGCTTCGCTACGGCGGACATCTGGCTGCTGGTGATGCGTCTGGGCTGGGTGCTTGGCGCGGCACTGGTGCTGGTGCTGCCGGCGATCGCTGCACTGCTGGTGGTCAACATCGCCATGGGCGTGATGACCCGCGCGGCACCTCAGCTGAATATCTTTTCGATCGGTTTCCCCCTGACGCTGGTGCTGGGCATGGTGATTCTGTGGATCACCCTCGGCGACATCCTCAATCAATACCAACCGCTGGCGGTCGACGCCTTGCAGTTGCTCAGAGACCTGGTCAAGGCGCGCTGAAATGGCCGAAAGCGAGAGTGGTCAGGACAAGACAGAAGACCCCACGGACAAACGCAAACGCGACGCCCGGGAGAAGGGCGAGATCGCCCGCTCCAAGGAGCTCAACACGGTTGTGGTGATGATCGTGGGCGCCGCGGGGCTGCTGGCGTTTGGCGGTTCCATTGCGGAAATGATGATGCAGTTGATGCGCGACAATTTCACCATCACCCGCGAGGCGATTCTCGACGAGCGCAGCATGGCGATCATGCTGATGGCCTCGGGCAAGGCGGCCCTGGTGTCGGTGCAGCCGATTTTGCTGGCGTTGACCGTGGCGGCGTTCATCGGTCCCATTTCCCTGGGCGGCTGGCTGTTTGCCGCCGGTTCGCTGGCGCCCAAGTTCAGCCGCATGAACCCGGCCGCCGGCATCAAGCGGATGTTCTCGCCCAAGGCGCTGATCGAGCTGCTGAAGTCGTTTGCGAAGTTCTTGATTGTGCTGGCAGTTGCGCTGGTGGTGCTGATGAAGGACAAGGACGATCTGGTTGCCATCTCCAAGGAGCCGCTGGAGATGGCGGTGGTGCACAGTTTGCAGCTGGTGGGTTGGAGCACGCTGTGGATGGCGATGGGGTTGTTGATCATCGCGGCAATCGATGTGCCGGTGCAGTTGTGGGAGTCGCACAAGAAGCTGCTGATGACCAAGCAGGAGGTGCGCGATGAGCATAAGGACAGTGAGGGGCGGCCGGAGGTCAAGCAGCGGATTCGTCAGTTGCAGCGGGAGATGTCGCAGCGGCGGATGATGGCGGCAATTCCCGAGGCGGATGTGATCATCACGAACCCGACGCACTATGCGGTGGCGTTGAAGTATGACGCGGAGCGGGGCGGGGCGCCGATTCTGTTGGCCAAGGGCAGTGATTTCATGGCGCTGAAGATTCGTGAGATTGCGGTGCAGCATGAGATTTTGTTGTTGCAGTCGCCGGCGCTGGCGCGGTCGATTTATTACAGCACGGAGTTGGATCAGGAGATTCCGGCGGGGTTGTATCTGGCGGTGGCGCAGGTGTTGGCGTATGTATATCAGATTCGTCAGTATCGGGCGGGGCGTGGCAAGCGGCCCGATCCGCTGAGGGATAATCTGCCGATTCCGCCGGATTTGAGGCGGGATTCGTAAGTCTTCTAGATCGTTAAGATCAACGGCGTCTGCCTGGGGGCAGACTGTTTCGTCTTCGGCAAGTTACTTGATAAAGCCCCAAGTAACCAAGGGCTTGTGCTCCTGGTTGGGCCCCTCCTGCGTCGGGGTTCCTTCACTCCGGTCTCGCTCCATGGGCCCGCGCCGAACTTACATCCATGTCCTGACGGCGCTCTCGCCGCATCCATGCGGCTCGGCCCACTGCGCGAGACCTGCGTTCAGCCTGCACCCAAGTCGCGATTGTCGGTGACTGAGGCTTTTGTGTATGAAGATCAAGATCAAAAGCGCTGCGCAGATTAAGAGCTTCCCGGCTGAAGCCAGTCCTACAGGGGGACGCGATGTGTTTTTTAGTGGGACCGGCTTTAGCCGGGAAGAGGCCGGTGTGTTCACCATCAATTTCGCGGCGTGCCCGCTGACGCATTCCCGGCTAAAGCCGGTCCCACTGAATGCACGCGGTGTCCTGTCCGATCGTTCCCACGCTCCACGTGGTAATGCCGCCCCCGGACGCTCCGCGTCCCGCAGAAGACGCGCATTCAAGCCGATCAGCAGCTGAATGCATGCGGTGTGTTAGTGGGACCGGCTTTAGCCGGGAAGCTTTTGCTTGGCTTTGCTTTCGCTCTTGATCTACTACGCGATAGTTCAAACACCACAAAACGCGACTTTGGTGCCGGCCGAACGCAGACGACGCGGAGTGGGTCGAGCGGCATGGATGCCGCGAGAGCGCCGTCAGGACATGGATGTCCGTTCGGCGCGGGCCCACGGAGCGTCGTCGGAGTGAGGGTACCCTGACGAAGGAAGGGCCCAACCAGGAGCAGGCACCCTTGGTTACTTGGGGTGCTTTTCCAAGTAACTCGCCGAAGGCGAAACGGTCTGCCCCCAGGCAGACGCTCTTGATCTTCTCTCAGCAGCACCGCTAGAGTGGCCGCAGTCACTCTCAAGGCCTCGCCACTTGACCATTAGATCAAATGCAGCCCAGTTATCTGACGTTCAGTCCGGCGCCGAGGCGTTGAATGCCTTGTTGCAGGCCTGCGGGAAAGGGGATCGGCTGGCGTTCGAGGCGATGTATCACGCCACGTCGGCCAGGCTGTTCGGCATCTGCCTGCACTATTCCGGCAATCGGGCCGAGGCTGAAGAGGTCCTGCAAGAGGTGTACATCATGACGTGGCTGAAGGCCTCTCGCTTCGATCCGCAACTGGCCAGCGGCATGACCTGGCTGGCGACCATGGCGCGCAACAAGGCCATTGACCGGCGCAGGGCCCGTCGCCCTCACGACCCTCTTGAAACGATCACCGAATTATCCACGCAGGACTCCATCGCGGACTCTCTCGAACGCGAGCAGGAGGGCAGTCAGCTGGACCGCTGCCTGGAAACCCTGGAAGAAGCGCAGCAACGCTACATCCGCGTCGCGTTCTTCGAGGGTTACTCGTACGCCGAGCTCGCCGAGCGCCACGGCATTGCGCTGGGGACGATGAAAAGCTGGATTCGTCGCGGGTTGCTTCGACTGCGCTTGTGCCTTGGCCTATGAACGAGCATCCACTGCCTCCCGACGAGACCCCGGACCTGCTGATCGCGGAGTACGCCCTTGGCGTACTCGACCGCCAAGAGCGTGATCGGGTGGAGGCGATGATTGCGCGGGAGCCTCGCCATCAACGCGCGATGGAGCAGTGGCAGGCGCACTTCGCCGAGTGGCTGGGTCAATTGCCCGCGTCCAGCCCTCCGGCGGCTACTTGGCGCAGGATTGAGCAGCGATTGTTTGCGGGGGCCAGTCATCCGCCGTCACGGGCGTCAGGCTGGTGGAACAACCTCGGGCTCTGGCGCTGGACGTCAGCCGCGCTGGCTGCCGGGTTGCTGGCGTCGGTGCTGACCCTTCAGCAGCCTGTTTCGGCGCCAGCATCAGGGCCTGCACTGCTGGCGCGTCTGGATCAAAGCAGCGGCGATACGCTGTTTGCCGCCACGATCAACCCAGATCGGCGCAGTGTGCTGTTCGTCAACACACACCACAATGACTGGCCGGGCAAGAGTGCCGAAGCATGGGTGATCGCTGCCGATGGCAAGCCGCGGTCGCTGGGCCTGCTGCCCGCCAATGCTTCCGCAACGCTAAACGTAACGCCGCAACTGGCTGATCTGCTCGCCAGCGGCGCAGTGCTGGCCGTGACCCTGGAGCCGCTGAACGGGTCGCCCAGCGGGCTGCCGACCGGACCGGTCGTCGCCCAGGGAAAAATATCTTCACTGTGATGCATCCGTTCTGGCCGCTGCTCCGTATATCTCTCACCTTCATCCGAAGGACCGAAGAATCTAGGAGAAGTACCATGTTGACCATTGCCAAACGCATTGCCGCAGTCTCCTTCGCCGCCCTCTGCCTCGCTGCTTCACCGAGCTTTGCCGCCGACACCGTCATGGTGGGTGGCGCCGCCATGTACCCGACCAAGACCATTGTCGAGAACGCCGTCAACTCCAAGGACCACACCACCCTCGTTGCGGCGGTCAAAGCTGCAGGTCTGGTGGACACGCTGAACAGCAAAGGCCCGTTCACCGTCTTCGCTCCCACCAACGAAGCCTTCGCTAAACTGCCCGCCGGCACCGTCGAAACGCTGGTCAAGCCAGAGAACAAAGCGGACCTGACCAAAATTTTGACGTACCACGTCGTCGCCGGTACCCACACCGCCAAACAATTGATGGCGGACGCCAAAATGAACGGCGGCAAGGTGATGCTGAAAACCGTACAAGGTGAATCCCTCACCGTGATGCCCCATGACGGCAAGCTGTGGGTGATGGACGCTAAAGGTAACAAAAGCGTGGTCAGCATCGCTGATGTGATGCAGTCGAACGGTGTCATCCACGTGGTCGACTCGGTGCTGATGCCTTAACCACTGGCGTAATCGCTGCTGCACCCGGTGGACATCAGCTTTGTCCACCGGGGTTCACGGCCTGGCCCCGCAACGGAAGCCATGCGCACTGATCCCCCCTTCAGCTCCAACCCTCGTGCCCCCGCCGTTCCCCGCGCAGATTTATTTTCAATTCACTGCATCCAGTTCGTTCTCCCCCGGGTAGTACAAGAAGTAGCGATGGCTGCTGACCTGTTTATCTAATGGAGAGATGGCATGAACGCTAAAAAATGGCTGGGTTCGTTCGGTGTTTCATTGGCAGCCACTTGCCTGCTGGCCACGGCGCCGGCGGCGTACGCGCAGATGGCGTTGCCTGACGCGGTCAAGGTTCCGGACGGTCACAAGATCGCCATGGAAACCGTGGGCGTGGGCGAGATCATCTATGAGTGCCGCGACAAGCCCAACGCTGCCGGTCAGACCGAATGGACGTTCGTCGGTCCGAAAGCGGTGTTGAATGACCGCAGCGGCAAGCAGGTCGGCACGTACTTCGGGCCACCGGCGACGTGGCAGGCCGCTGACGGTTCGAAGATCACCGGCACACAGCTCGCGGTGGCCCCCGCCGGGACGGGCGATATTCCGTATCAGTTGGTGAAAGCCAACCCTGCGGAAGGCAAGGGCGCGATGAGCAACGTCAGTTACATCCAGCGCGTGGCGACCAAAGGCGGTGTCGCGCCGAAGATGGAATGCTCGCCGGCAACCAAGGGCAAGCAAGAAATCGTGAAATACCAGGCGGACTATATTTTCTGGGCGGCCAAGTAGACCAACGTCCCACGTCATGCCGCGCCGCTGACGCACAAAGTCATCTACGCTGCACCGACGTCACCCCGGCCTTTGGGTCGGGGTATTTCTTTTCGTTGGCGGTTGAACATTTTGTCCCTACCTGAAGACTGTTTTGACTACGAAGCCTGTCTGGCTGCCTGCGCTCGAGGTGAGCGGCGGGCCTTGCACGACCTCTATGCCCGGGAAAGCGCACGTCTGCTCGGCGTCGCCAAGCGGATCGTCCGCAGCGACGCACTGGCCGAGGACATCGTGCACGACGCCTTCATCAAAATATGGACCCGCGCCGGCACGTTCGACCCGGCGCGAGGCACGGCCCGTGGCTGGATCTTCAGCGTGACCCGGCACTTGGCGCTGAACTTCATGCGTGATAACGCGCACATCGTTCAGGTCAGTGAACAGAGCGAAAATGCCGTGCTGGCCGAGGCTGCACTGGACGTCGCAACCGAAGCCGACACCTTCGAATACCGCGCCCGCTCAGGGCGCGTCTACGGATGCCTCGAACAACTGGAACCGGCGCGTCGCAACTGCATTCTTCATGCGTACGTAGACGGCTATTCGCACACGGAGATCGCGCAGAAAGTGGGCGCGCCGCTGGGCACGGTGAAAGCCTGGATCAAACGCAGTCTGGTGGCATTGCGGGAGTGCATGGGATGACAAGGTATCCGTCAACAGACAGTGCCGACGAACTGGACGCGCTGGCCAGCGAGTACGTGTTAGGCACACTGCCGGCCGAGCAACGACTCGAGGTCCAGAACCGCCTCGCCACGGACGCTGACTTGCGTACCGCAGTGGACGCATGGGAAGGGCGCCTGCTGGCCTTGACCGAACTGGCCGAACCTCACACTCCAGGCCCGCGGCTGTGGAGCCGGATCGAGCGTAGCCTGAACAGCCACGAACATCGGGCTCCTGCACAGACCCTCGCCGGAAAGTCGCATTCATGGTGGGACCTTCTGCCACTGTGGCGCGGACTGGCTGGCGCAGGACTCGTTGCAACCCTGTTGCTGGGCTCGATGCTCCTGACCCGAACCGCCCCGATAAACCCCACGACGTACTTGGTGGTGCTGGTCGCACCACAGAACCAGGCCCCCGGCTGGGTCATCCAGGCCAGCAACCCGGAAGAAATCCAGCTGATCCCCCTGGGCGCCACCCAAGTCCCGACCGACAAAGCCCTCCAGTTCTGGACCAAGGCCGACGGCTGGCAGGGCCCTGTGTCCCTCGGCCTGGTCAAACCCGGCCAGAGCCTCTCCATCCCGGTAAACAAACTGCCGCCGCTGCAACCCAACCAACTCTTCGAACTCACCCTCGAAAACCCCGCCGGCTCCCCGACCGGCAAGCCCACCGGGCCGATTCAGTTCATTGGGCGCGCTGTGAAAGTGATCTAGCGCTTGGCGGCTGGCGGGGACAGATTAATTTACGGTGAAGCGCTGTAAATAAATCAGTCCCCTCTAGGAGACGCGGAGCGTCGGGGGCGGCATTCCCACGCAGAGCGTGGGAACGATCTCAGGCCGGTGCGCGACGCCAGATTTGTGTTGTCGCACCTGACGCCTTCCCGGCTAAAGCCGGTCCCACAAAAAGCAGCGTGTGCATTCAGTGAAATGGGTGCTGGTCACACAGGCCTCTTCCCGGCTAAAGCCGGTCCCACAAAAAGCAGCGTGTGCATTCAGTGAAAATGGGTGCTGGTCACACAGGCCTCTTCCCGGCTAAAGCCAGTCCTACAAGGGCACCGCGTGCAGTCAGTGGGACCGGCTTTAGCCGGGAAGCTTTTGCCTTTGATCTTCCTACGCAAAAACTCCAGACACCACAAAACGCGACTTGGGTGCAGGCTGAACGCAGGTCTCGCGCAGTTGGCCGAGCCGCATGGATGCGGCGAGAGCGCCGTTGCGGACATGGATGTCCGTTCGGCGCGGGCCCACGGAGCGGGACCGGAGTGAAGGAACCCTGAGGAACGAAGGGCCCAACCAGGAGCAGGCACCCTTGGTTACTTGGGGTGCTTTTCCAAGTAACTCGCCGAAGGCGAAATGTCTGCCGTTAGGCAGATGCCTTTGATCTTGACTCATCCGGCACCCGACGGAAATCGCGGATCTGAATACTGGCACTCTGATATTTTCACCCAATCCCAAATGTTGGACCCCTTCTTGCAATAACCCCGATACAACGCTTCGGCGTCAAAAGATTGATTTAACGCGCAGGTGCCCATCGGTGGAACGCTCACAACTCATCTCCCACGCCAGAACCGGATTGATCGGCCTGGGCCGTGGACAACTTGGCGTACCGCTACTGCTCCTCGTCATGCTCGCCATGATGATGCTGCCCATGCCGCCGTTCCTGCTGGACGTCTTCTTCACCTTCAACATCGCCCTGTCCATCGTCGTCCTGCTCGTCTGTATCTACGCCCTGCGGCCCCTCGACTTCTCCGTATTCCCGACCATCCTCCTCGTCGCCACCCTGCTGCGACTGGCCCTCAACGTCGCCTCCACCCGCGTCGTCATGCTCCACGGCCAGGACGGCCACGCCGCCGCCGGTAAAGTCATCCAGGCGTTCGGTGAAGTCGTCATCGGCGGCAACTACGTCGTCGGTGTCGTCGTCTTCGCCATCCTCATGATCATCAACTTCGTCGTGGTCACCAAAGGTGCCGGCCGCATCTCCGAAGTAAGCGCACGCTTCACCCTCGACGCCATGCCCGGCAAACAGATGGCCATCGACGCCGACCTCAACGCAGGCCTCATCGACCAGCCTGAAGCCAAACGCCGTCGCCTCGAAGTCGCCCAGGAAGCCGAGTTCTACGGCTCCATGGACGGCGCCAGCAAGTTCGTCCGCGGTGACGCCATCGCCGGCCTGCTGATCCTCTTCATCAACCTCATCGGTGGTGTACTGGTGGGCGTCCTGCAGCACAGCATGAGCTTTGGCGACGCCGCCAAGGTCTACGCGCTGCTGACCATCGGTGACGGTTTGGTGGCGCAATTGCCATCACTGCTGCTGTCCACCGCGGCCGCGATCATGGTGACCCGTGCGTCCGGTTCGGAAGAAATGGGCAAACTGGTCGGCCGCCAGATGTTCGCCTCCCACAAAGCGCTCGCGGTGTCGGCCGGGATCATGATCGTCATGGGCCTGGTCCCGGGCATGCCGCACTTCTCCTTCATCAGCCTGGGTCTGGTCGCCGCCGGCGGCGCCTACCTGCTGTGGAAGAAAGAGAACCAGGTCAAGCTCGCTGCGGTGCAAGAGGTCAAGCGTCAGCAAGAACTGCTGCCATCGCCGACCCGCGCGCAGGAATCCAAGGAACTGGGCTGGGACGACGTCACCCCGATCGACATGATCGGCCTGGAAGTCGGCTACCGCCTGATTCCCCTGGTGGACCGCAACCAGGGTGGTCAATTGCTGGCGCGGATCAAAGGCGTGCGCAAGAAGCTCTCCCAGGAGCTGGGCTTCCTCATGCCGACCGTGCACATCCGCGACAACCTCGACCTGGCACCCAGCGCCTATCGCCTGACGCTCATGGGCGTGACCCTGGCCGAAGCCGAGATCTACCCGGACCGCGAACTGGCCATCAATCCCGGCCAGGTATTTGGCAGCCTCAACGGCATCACTGCCAAAGACCCGGCGTTTGGTCTGGAAGCCGTCTGGATCGAAATCAGCCAGCGCGCCCAGGCGCAGTCCCTCGGTTACACCGTGGTGGACGCCAGTACCGTGGTGGCAACCCACTTGAACCAGATCCTCTACAAGCACTCTCACGAATTGATCGGCCACGAGGAAGTCCAGCAATTGATGGCTCTTCTGGCCAAGGGATCGCCGAAACTGGCGGAAGAACTGGTCCCTGGCGTGCTGTCGCTGTCGGCCCTGCTGAAGGTGCTGCAGGCGCTGCTCGCCGAACAGGTCCCGGTTCGTGACATCCGCTCCATCGCCGAAGCCATAGCCAACAACGCTGCACGTAGTCAAGATACCGCCGCGCTGGTGGCTGCCGTACGGGTCGGATTGTCCCGCGCAATCGTCCAAAGCATTGTCGGCATTGAGCCGGAGCTGCCTGTGATCACCCTTGAGCCAAGGTTGGAACAGATCTTGCTAAATAGTCTGCAGAAGGCAGGTCAGGGTCAGGAAGAAGGCGTTCTACTCGAACCGAGCATGGCTGAGAAACTTCAGCGCTCGTTGATCGAAGCGGCGCAGCGTCAGGAGATGCAGGGGCAGCCGGTCATTTTGTTGGTCGCAGGTCCGGTTCGCGCCATGTTGTCCCGCTTTGGACGGTTGGCTGTACCGAATATGCATGTTTTGGCTTACCAGGAAATTCCTGACAATAAGCAAGTCACCATCGTAGCGACTGTCGGGCCTAACGGCTGAGGTAGTGAGTCATGCAAGTTAAGCGTTTTTTCGCCGCCGATATGCGACAAGCCATGAAACTGGTTCGCGATGAGCTGGGCGCT
>Ga0308164_10003997_pt1 | contig 12817 bp, 8 predicted proteins | sample PhyTR2_FD_201031 | JGI IMG/M metagenome (GOLD analysis project Ga0308164, IMG submission 201031) | Phyllosphere microbial communities from UC Gill Tract Community Farm, Albany, California, United States - DLSLT.R2 | ecosystem: Host-associated > Plants > Phyllosphere > Unclassified | place: USA... | reverse complement strand
ATGGCAGCTGCGAGCGATGCGTTCGAGATCGAGACCTCGAAGCTGGCCGTGACCAACGGCGCATCTGCTGCGGTAAAGAAGTTCGCTGGCCAGATGGTCACCGCACATGAGGGTTCGACTGCGAAGCTGAAGGCACTGACGGCAACGCTGTCGCCAGCTCTGACGCCCAACCCGGCGCTGAGTGCCGAGCAGCAGCAGAAGCTTGCCGATCTGAAGACCAAGCAAGGCACTGATTTCGACACCGCGTACGCGGTTGCGCAGGTCGCCGGGCATCAGCAGACGCTCGATACGCTCAAGGGATATGCTGTAATCGGCGACGTGCCGCAGTTGAAGACGTTTGCGGCGGGCTTGGCACCGACGGTTGCAGCGCATCTCAACATGGCAAAAGCGCTTAAATCCTAAGGTCGGGTCTTAGACGATGAAGTATGAAGCCGAGAGGTGCACCAAGTGTAGCTCTTGGCTTTGTCTGTCCTGACGTCAGGACAGAGACAACGGAAAATGCTTCGTGGCGGGTTCGACGTGACCGATGCGTGAGCCCCGGCAAGAAGGTTTTCGTATGAGCAGCCCCGACAACACTGCCGGCTACAAGGATGTAGTGACCGGCAGCCGCGAAGCTCCCGCCGATACTCCAGGTGCGGCACAAATTCGTTCGGCCTCGGCCCCCGAACTCAAGACGCTGGCCGGCGTAGCTGTCGGTACGCTCGTCATCGCCGCACTGTATTTTGGCCAAGAGGTGCTCATCCCGATCACCTTGGCGGTGATGCTGTCCTTCGTTCTCTCACCGGTCGTTAACCTGTTGCAGCGTCTGCGTCTTTGGCGTGCGCCTGCCGTGATCTTGACCGTCATAGCGGCTCTGGGTGTCTTGGGCCTGTTCGGCGCGCTCATCGGCAGTCAGGCGGCATCACTGACTGTGAACGCGCCGCAATATGCCCGCACCCTCGAAACTAAGGTCCAAGGGGTTCAGGGGTTTGCGGTCGCACGCCTTGCCTCGATCACAAAGGAACTGGGAGGCTCGCGACCAACTACCCGGCCTCGTGCCGCGCCGGCAACGCTGGCAACACCGCTGGCTGTTACAGCGTCTGACCAGCGCCGCCCTATTCCAGTGGAAGTCGTTCAAGGCAGCACGTCGCCGTTTGCGATAGCACGCACGGTTCTCGAACCCATCCTGGGCCCGCTGGAAACGACGGTCATCGTTCTTATCGTGGCAATCTTCGTCCTGATGCAGAAAGAGGATTTGCGCGATCGCTTTATCCGCGTGTTCGGATCGAGCGACCTGCACCGCACGACGCGTGCTATCGATGACGCCGGACAGCGCCTCAGCAAATATTTCCTTTCCCAGTTGGCTGTGAACACGTGCTTCGGCGTCGTTATAGGCCTTGGTCTATGGCTAATCGGCATACCATCGCCGGCCATGTGGGGCGTGATGGCGGGTCTGCTGCGCTTCGTACCCTATATCGGGCCGTTCCTAGCAGCAGTGGCTCCTGCGGCGCTCGGTGCGGCCGTGGATCCAGGCTGGGGCATGGCACTGGAAGTCGTCGCTCTCTTCGTGATTATCGAGCCGCTCACCGGATATGTCGTCGAACCACTGCTCTATGGCCACTCGACAGGTCTTTCGCCTGTGTCGGTGATTGTATCAGCGATCTTCTGGACGTGGCTTTGGGGTCCGGTCGGGCTAATCATGTCCACCCCGCTGACACTATGTCTGGTCGTCATGGGACGCCACGTGAAGAGCCTGGAGTTCTTCGACGTCTTGCTAGGCGACAGACCGGCGCTCACACCCATCGAAAGCTTCTACCAGCGCATTCTGGCTCGGAACCCGGACGAGGCTTTGGCACAGGCTGAGATGCTTCTCGCTGACCGGTCTCTCACCGAATACTATGACGGGGTCGTGCTTGAAGGGTTGAAGCTGGCAGTCGAAGACGAAGCGCGCGGGACAATCGACCGCGCTGGTGCGGCGCAGATGACCAAATCGATGATGTCCGTGATCGAGGACCTACAGCCAACGTCCGGGCCAACACCGTCTGATACTATGGCAAAGGCTCAAACAGTCGTCTGCGTTGCGGGGCACGGTCCGTTCGATGACGCTGTTACTGCTATGCTCGCGCAGTTGCTGGGTCAGCAAGGGGTGCAAGCGAAGCGTATTCCCAATACCGAAGTGTCCCGCGATGCGGTGCAGACGTTGGATCTGACCGGGATCGATGTGATCGCCATTTCCTATCTGGAGGTGACCGGTTCGCCAGCGCAGTTGCGTTATCTTGTCCGGCGCTTGCGTGCCCGAGCGCCAAACGCGCGCATTGTTGTCGGGCTATGGCCGCAGGGAGAAGCTACCCTTAGCGATACTGGGATCCAACAGGCGCTGGGTGCGGACCGCTATGTAAGCTCGTTCGCCGAGGCGGTCACAATGATCGTAGAAGCGAGTCCATATTCGAAGGCAGCGTAATCGACTTTAGGCGTTTGCGATGCCAGATTGCCTACGGCTACCTATATATCCCGTATGGCTTTGCCGCGCGCGCTGATCGATCGCAAACTCATATACCTTGAGCCTGCTGTGCGGGATTATCCCTGCGGCCGTGACGTTCTCGCGCGCTTCCCGGATACCGAGCTCATCGAAGTTGCGAGCCACTGGAAGATACCGCAGCTTGCCAATCCGGCGCTGGCGGAAGATTGGCTGCGGGTAAAACGCGATACCCTCGTACTTGGAGTAAAGAAGGGCATGCAGATGCGGCCGAACGGCCGCTCGGCGGACTTCATTGCACCGTCGTCGTCGAACGGCTGCGCGATGGCATGTGTTTACTGCTATGTCGGTCGGCGTAAGGGCTACGCTAATCCGATCAGCATCTTCGTCAACATCGACGACATCACCCGCGCGCTGGCGCGGCACGCTGCCAGGCTTGGGCCGAAGCTGGAGCCGAACACCATTGATCCGGTCGACTGGGTGTATGATCTGGGCGAGAACGGCGACCTATCGGTAGATGCCTCGCTGTCGCCCAACGTCCGCGATCTCGTCGCTGCGTTCCGCAACATTCCCGGTGGCAAGGGCTCGTTCGCGACCAAGTACGTCAACCGCGACCTGCTGGAGTACGACCCACAAGGCCGCACCCGCATCCGCTTCAGCCTCATGCCTGAGACCATCGCCAAGGTAATCGATGTTCCGACTTCGCCGATGACGGAGCGGATCGCCGCGATCAACGACTTCGTGGCGGCCGGCAACGAAGTGCACGTCAACTTCTCGCACGTTATCGTACACGAGGCTTGGGAAGGGGAGTGGAAGGCACTGTTCGCCGAACTTGGTCAGGCGCTGTCGCCCGCTGCCCGTGCGCAGCTCAAGTGCGAGGTCATCTTCCTCACGCATAACAAGGGGCTGCACGACCTCAATCTGCAATGGCATCCTCGCGCAGAGGAATGGCTCTGGCGGCTGGATATTCAGGAGCGCAAGCTGAGCCAGTCCAGGATGATGAACCTGCGCTACAAGAGCCGTTGGAAGCGCCAATGGCTTGACCGCTTCCTTGGCTGGCTTGGCGAAGAGCTACCCTATTGCGAGGTGCGCTACGCGTTCTGAACCGTGGCGATCGGATCTATTCGGCTGCCCTAAGCTGCCCCTCATCGACATCGGCCTCCTCTTCCGCATCGACGCCGCGTTCAAGCCTGGCTTCATCTGCGGCGAGTGCCGCCGCATCCTAATTAGTGATGCCTGGCCGCGACGTCGGGGCCGAAGCGCAGCAGGTCTGGTCGAGCCGCAGGAGGCTAGCCGCTCGATCCAGCGCATCCGTCGTTTCAAAGCGGCAAGTTCATTCATTGCGCTGCTGGTACGATCTTTGACGTTTGCCGTCATCGCCCGTCTTTGTCGCTGATCTCCTAAGTTTCGGACGTCGCGTATGTTGCGGCTTTTCCGACAAGAGGCATGTTCAAAGCTGAAGATAGCGGATGTTATTGCGGGGGCCGCAGCCCGCGCGTTGCGCAACCGCACATTAGTGGTTTTCAGTTACGATTGCGCGGGATGGGTAAAGTAGACAAAACCGGGTTACGCCCCGGTAAACGCAGTCAGGCGAAACAGCGTCTGCTTCGCCCGACCAGTAACCCGAAGATTCGATTCTAGAATCGAAGCTGTGCACCGACGTAGAAGCGACGGCCGATCGGATCGTAGATGTCCGCTGCGGTCGTCGTACCGGTTATCGTGCCGTAGAACACGGAGTCCTCGAGCTTCGGCGGTTTGCGATCAAACAGGTTGGTGACGCCGAAGAACATCTCCATCTGCTTGCTCTCCTCGCCGACGCGCGCGCGGAGCTGGACGTCATGATAGATCCGCGCCTTGATCTCGTTATGCGCGGCGATCTCGGGTGCCAGGCCGATCGAGTCGGCATATTCGGCGAACTCATCACGAACGGTGTCGACCATCGGGCTGAGATACGTCGCGGTCCAGTTCACGCTGAACGGGCCGGCGCTGTAGCTAGCCGTCGCATTGACCTTGTCGCGGAAGACGCCACCGAATTCCAGATTGCCCACGCCGCTGTTGACGGGGGCCGCCGGGTCGGACTGCGACTTGTAGCTAATGGTGTGCGTGTAGAGCACGCTCAGATCGAGTCGATCGTCAGTGATCAGGCCGAGTGCTCGTCCATAGCGCAAGTTGACGTCGATGCCGCTCGTCTTGGTATCCGAAATGTTGATGTTCTGCGCATTCACCGTGCGGATGTAGCCGGTGTTGTCGTAGCGGATGACGTTGTTGCAGAACTGCGGCTGGCTGGCGAGCAGGCACTGCTGGATCGACGTGGCGCGCGGCACGATGCCGATCGCGTTGTCCAGCTTGATGTTGAAGTAATCGACCGTCACGCTGAAACCACGGATTTGGTCCGGCGCGATCACTGCACCAAGAGTGATGGTTTTCGCCTTCTCCTCGGTGAGGTTGCGATTGCCGCCATCGAAGCCATTGATGCTCTGGATGTCGGCCAGCGTGTACTGGAACGTTCCGCCGTTGCGAACTGCGGCGGCGATCGCCGGGATCTGGCGGCAGGCGTTGGCGTAGGTGCCGGTAGAGGTCGCGGTCACGCCGTCGCAGGGATCCTGGACCGACGGGAAGGTTTCCGACGCGGACGAGAACAGTTCGCCGATATTCGGAGCCCGGTTTGCAACCGCATAATTGCCGCGGAAGCGAAGACCGCGGACCGGCGAATATTCGCCGCCTGCGTTCCAGCTGAACACGGTGCCGATCGTCGAATAATCCGAGTAGCGTGCAGCACCCTGCAGGCTCAGAGAATTGACGAACGGCAGTTCCTTCAACAACGGAATGTCTATTTCGCCAAACGCTTCCCTCACGTTGAACTGGCCAACCGTATCCGGCGTCTGGTTACCTGAGTTCAGGCCAGCGTTGGTCAGGGCGTCCCAGTTCTCGCTGCTCTTCTCGCGACGATATTCACCGCCGAATGCAACCTGCACGTCACCGTAAGGCAGCGTGAGGAGCGAACCGCTGAGGCTCGCATTCGCGACGAACTGGGTGTTCTTGATTGCGACCGAACGGGGTACGTCGGACTGCACGTAGGTCGATGCCGCTGCGCTTGCCGTGTTGTAGCCGAACAGGTTGATCGGTGCGCAGCCCGCTGCGCGTGCGGCAGAGTCGCGGCAGACGATCGTGCCGGTCGCGTCGGCAACGGCATCGAGAGCATTTGCATACTTAGTGATGTCGATGTCTTGGCTGCGGGTGTTGTCCTTCAGCTGGCCGTAGACGCCCGATACCTCATACTGCCACTTGGGGCTGATATCCCCGCGGAAACCACCAGCGATGCGGAACGTGTCTCGGCTGTTCGTGTTGCTCCGGCTGAACACTTCGTTCTGACGACGACGAAAAGCGATCGACGTCACGTCGTTCGATGCGATGCCGTCACTGTTGCGCGCGATGATCTGCTGGCGGATTGACGCCGGAATGTAAGGATTGTCGATCGCATAGCCTGCGCCGACATCCAGACCGGAATCAAGTGCAAGTGCCTCGATTTGCGAACTGGACTTGGTCTTCGCGTAGGTGCCCTCGAGGAACGCCGTAACCGCGTCACTGAACTTGTAGTCCGCTGCACCAGCAGCGAGATATCGCTCAATTGGGGTCGAGATACGACGCACTGCATTACGGTTGAAGCCATAGCCGGTCGGGAAGCCGGCAACGAGCGAGTTGTCCGGGTTGAACGTGAACAAGTTGCTGGCAAAACCGCCAGCGTTACTTGACGCGCCGTTGGCGTTGGTGAACTGAAAACGGCCTTGAGCAGGGTACGAGCTATACGACTGAGGTCCGCAACCCGCCGCCGAGCAATCCTGCGCCGATATGGCGCGCTTGTTCGACAGCAGGCCGAGATCCTTCGAATAGGTCCCGTTGAGGATGATCGATCCCTGGTCGTCCGAGCCGAACTTCGTGCCGCCGGTGATACTGGCGGTGTAATTCTGATTGTCGCCGCGGCTGGTCAGTCCGTACTGTGCCCGGGCTGTGATCCCCTGCATGTCGGTCTTGAGCACGTAGTTGACGACGCCTGCGATCGCGTCCGAACCGTAGATTGCCGACGCGCCGCCAGTGACGACTTCGATGCGCTCGACGAAATCCGCCGGGATGTTGTTGACGTCGACAATCGACGTGCCTGCGACGCCCGGTACGAAGCGACGGCCGTTGACCAGCACGAGCGTGCGGGAGTCGCCAAGGTTGCGAAGGTTGATCGTTGCAACGCCGTTGCCCGACGTCAGGAAGTTGCTGTTGGTGCGGCTGAGGCCGGGAATTCCGACCTGGGGAAGCTTCTGCAGCAGGTCCTGCGTATTAACGATACCCTGCGACTGGATCTGCTGAGCGTCGACGACCGCGACCGGCGATGCCGATTCCAGATCGGGGCGGCGGATGCGTGAACCGGTAACGACGATCGTATCGTCTCCCGTCGCAGCGCTCTCAACGGGCGGGCAACCCGGTGCCCGCGGATCTATGCTGCAATCGGCCTGCGCCGGTGCCGCCTGTGCCGTCGCAACCGCAGGTATCAACAAGACTGCAACGGTAAACGCACTAGTTGCGAGAAGAACTGATTTAAGCACGATTATTGCCCCTGTCTTACGCGCATATGAGGCGCAGAACCTGTCACATGGACGGGAATGACATTAAGCCACAATCGCTAATCCGATGATGTCACAGGCAAGAGCGCGAAATGCCGCTAACCGTTACAAATCTGCCACAATCGCTGTGCCACGTGGTGTTGCCCGATTTACCCAGAGCCGCGTGTTCCGGCACAACGCTGACCATACCCGCTGACTTCGACGCAAAATCGGTTATAGCCCAGTATCTCAGATAAGTTTTTGACGCATACCTGCCGCGAATATCCTGAGTTTCGAACGTCTCGAATGTCGCTGCTTTTGCGACATTCGAGACCGATAACGGCTTGTGTCGCGTCGCAAAAGAGTCAAACGATAACGGAGAAACGGGAAAGCGGCCAAGTCGTAAAAGTACCGTGTTCTGGCGACGTGTGCCGATGGTCGCATTGGCTCGCGCGACCGATACGTCGCTACGTTCGTTGCAACCGCGCGGGCATACTTCATGGGCCCATATTGAAGGAGCAAAACGATGTCGGACCTTAGCCTACACGATCTGTCAAAGAAGATGGCAAAGTTGGACTTCACGATGATGGCCACCCGCTCACCCAACGGCACCCTGACAGCCCGCCCGATGAGCAACAACGGCGATGTAGAATATCAAGGCGATAGCTACTTTTTCGCCTACCATAACTCAAGGAAGATCACCGACCTGCGCTCCGATCCGCACGTCACACTTAGCTATACCGGTGCAGTCGGTATGCTTGGCGGTCCCCCGCTGTTTGTAACTGTCGAAGGCGCCGCTGCGCTAATCGAGGACAAAGCCGCGTTCGCCGATCATTGGACCAAGGATCTAGATCGGTACTTTCCCGAGGGCATCGACACACCCGGTATCGTGATGATCCGTATCGATGCAAAGGCGATCCGCTACTGGGATGGTAGCGACGAGGGCGAGATCACCGTCTGAGCGAGGCACGTGAAGCCCGTACTACATAGAACTTCCGCGGCATTGTCGCGAAAGTTCTAAGTTTCGGACGTCTCGAATGTCGCCATTTTTGCGACAGCGGCATGAGGCAACAGGTCAGAGGCCCGCGATGATCGTCAATTTTGTTGATTAACTATTTCTAAGACCGTTGAGGACGATAAGAGGTTTTGCTGTGAGGGAGATGACGTGGATAGTTCTCCTCGCGCAAGGCTGGGACCAGGCAGCTCCGTTCTACGTTGGTTCTTGGAGCCTGCAGGCGAGGTGGACCAGGCTGGCCGTGCCTTCCTACATGCGCAGCTTTTGGCGTCGCCCGTCGCTGCGATCATGGGATCATTCTGCGCTCTGATAGTGGCCTCGGTAGCGTTACTGCGCGGCGGCTCGATTTATGGTTTGTTCGTGGTGTCCGAATTGGCGTTGATGGTCTGGCGCTCGGTCGAATGGCGGCGGCGTGCCAAGCGGATGATTCGCGAATCCAGCTACGTACCAAGCGTCAATGCATCGGTGCTAATATCCTTTTTGTGGTGTGCTCAGCAGGGCGCCTTAGCCTTCGCGATCATGTCAGGGGATGATCTCACACTGATGGTTCTGTCGGCCACGCTCGTGATGGCGATGATCGGCCCGATCTGCGCGCGTAACTACGCTGCGCCACGCTTTGCCTTCACGCTTGTTCTCATGTGCGATCTGCCGTTCGTAGCTGGAGCGCTGGCCTCCGGAGAGCCCTGGCTGCGGGTAATCGTACCAATCACCCCTCCTTTTCTCTTCGGCGTGATGCAAATCATAACCACGTTCCATCGATCAATGCTGCTGACACTTGCGGTGCAGGCGAAGGCGTTCCGCCTCGCGCGCTATGATACCCTGACGGGTGTCCTCAATCGTTACGGTATGGATCATGCTCTGGCCCAAATACCGACGAACAACAATCGGCAAATGGCGCTGATCAGCATCGACTTGGACGGCTTCAAACAGGTGAATGACAAGCACGGTCACGGTGCGGGCGATATGCTGTTGGCACAGGTCGCCAAGCGAGTGGGGGAACAGCTTCGTACTGACGATCTGCTGGCGCGCATGGGAGGCGACGAGCTCATGGTGGTCGTTCGCAACATGGCGCCCGATCGGGTCGGGCGCCTCGCCGATCGTCTAATCGTGGCCATTTCCCGCCATGCCTACGAACTAGGCGAAGGTACGGTCGCGCGCGTGAGTGCCAGCATAGGCTTTGCCTGTTTGCCGGAAGATGCAGCGAACACGGTTGACCTGCGGCTACGAGCAGATCGCGCTCTGTATGCCGCAAAGAGAGCCGGAAAGGGCATCGGCCAACGTTATGGAACACTTGCGGCAGCGTCCGCGCCGCTCAGCCCCGTCCGGACGATCGGACAGTGAGCAGCTGACCATCTTCAAGCTGCGCCGGAACGGCTCTACCCGCGCCCTTGCTCAGCCAGGTTGCCACACGCCAGAGACGGACCTGCTGTCTTGTATGTTGTTAAGGTCCGAATTCACATGATCGACAATCCCATAACCCTGGCCCGTGCCGAACCGGCAGACCTTCCCAAATTCAAGCAAGAACTGCAGACCGCCTTCTCGCTTGCCGTAATCGACAAGGTCGGCGCGCTGGAGGATGGTCCAATCCCGTCCGACCGCGACCTCGACGCCGCCATCGTCGCGCCGGGGGCGCAGACTTTCCACATTCTTCAGGACGGGCAGAAGGTCGGCGGCGCAGTCGTATCGATTGACGATGCCACGCATCGCAACAGGCTCGACCTGTTTTTCGTCACCGCCAGTCAGCATGGCCGTGGCGTAGGACGTCAGGCATGGGCGGCGATTGAGGCGCTGTTTCCGGACACTCGTTCGTGGGAAACCAGCACGCCGTATTTTGAAAAGCGCAATATCCACTTTTACGTGAATGTCTGCAGGTTCCAGATCGTCGAATTTTTCAACGAACGCCACCCAGATCCGCATCATCCCACCAGCAGTGATCCCATTGGCGATGAAATGTTTAGATTTATGAAGGAGATGCAACTAGGGTTCCGCTAACACATCGGTCAAACGCTACCTTCCGATTGCAAAGGTCAATCGAGACCACCTTGCATGCGAGAGCGGAGCCTTGGCAGCCAGAACGGCAGCAAATTGTTAATTTGGCCGTGTTATCGTCGCGCTCGAAGGAGCGATCAGTGCGTGATTACCAGGAAGAGGCTCGGCTAGACGCCCTGCGTCAGCTTAAGCTGCTGGATACTCCGGCAAGCGAGAGCTTTGACCGGATCACGCGTATGGCGAGCCAGATTTTCAACCTGCCGGTTGCCGCGATCTCACTGACGGATCGCGACCGGCAGTGGTTCAAGTCACGCGTCGGTATCGATCACTGGGGCATCCCGCGCGACAAGGCGCCCTGTGCCGAGGTGGCCGAGACAGCCAGACCATTGGTCATCACCGACTTTCTCGCCGACCCATGTTACGCGGATAGCCTGCTGGCACGCAACGGAACGCGCTTCTATGCCGGTGCCCCGCTCGTCACCAGTGAAGGCTATGGACTGGGCTCGCTTTGCGTTCTGGGTGCCGAGCCGCGGCAAGCGTCGCCAGCGGAATTGAGGGCGCTTACCGACCTCGCAGCGATGGTGATGGGGCAGATCGAGCTGCAACACGCGTTCGGGCGCATCGACCCGGTCAGTGGCCTGCCCACCCGGACCCAGTTCCGTGATGACCTGATCGATCTCGCGCGTGATCTGCCAGGCGAAGAGCGTTTCGCTATTGTGGTCGACCTCGCCCGCGACGATCAGGTTGGCAAGATGACCCGTGTTTTAGGTAGCGGGCGGGTGGACGAGATGGTCCGTGAAGCTGCGCTGGCGCTTCGCGAAGCGCTTGAGCCTACCCGATCGGTTTATCATGTAGGTGCCACACAGTTTGCGTTTCTGTCCCCGTCTGGACTCGGACAGAAGGCATACATGCAGATGCTGCGGTCCGGGTTCGAGCAGATGCGGGTATCGCCTTCGGTCCGCTTCGTTACTAGCGTTGCCGTGGGCGTTCGTCCTTTCACATTAGGCGCGATATCGGCCGACGACATTGTGCGCGGTGCCATCAGTGCAGCACAGGATGCCCGATCGACGGACGGGGCGATCAGCCTGTACTCTGCTTCCCGCGATAGGACCCATCGCCGTCAGTACGGTTTGCTCCAAGATTTCGGTATGGCATTGGAAGCGACGGACCAATTGCGGCTTGTCTTTCAGCCACGCATCGATCTGGCGACCAGACGCTGCGTTGGCGCTGAAGCGTTGCTACGATGGCGTCATCCCACGCTGGGCGAGGTTTCTCCCGCCGAGTTCATTCCCTTGGTTGAACAAACAGCGCTGGCCCGAACGGTCACGCAGTGGGTGCTCGATGCCGGGCTGGATCAGCTAGCATCCTGGGCAGCGCGTGGTATCGGCCTCAAGCTTTCGCTCAATATTTCGGCTGCCAATCTGGCAGAAACCGACCTGATACAACGCATACAGCTCGGCCTGCTGAAACGTCAGTTGCGGCCTGACCAACTGGAAATCGAGCTTACCGAGAGCGCGATCATGGATCAACCGGATCAGGCGCTGGGAATGCTGCGCGAGGTGGCTGCTACCGGTATCTGCGTCGCGATCGATGATTTCGGGACTGGCCAGAGCAGTCTTGCTTATCTGCAAAAACTGCCGGCGCAGGTCGTCAAGATCGATCAGACCTTCGTGCGTGATCTTATCGAGAGCCACGGACTGGATTTCGTGCTGGTGGAAACTATGATCGGCCTGGGACACAAGCTGGGCTACCGTGTAGTCGCCGAGGGCGTCGAAACTCCGGAAGCAGCAGCGATCCTCACGAACGCCGGATGCGAAGAAGCGCAAGGCTTCCTATTCGCAAGACCGATGGAAGCCATCCAGCTTGAGCGCTGGATGGCAGAACGCATCGACAACGGTCGGATGCCTTCGAATGCCGCCTGACACAAAGCTTACCCAAGTTCAGCTCTGCCTTTCCCCAGGCGCAGAAGTTCGGACTTTCCAGAGTGGCAAATTGCGCCGATTACGAATTAACGGACATGAAGCTAGTCCAGTTTGCATGGTCGGATATCAGGCCGCATTAGGTGCCTCGCCAGCGAACAACCAACGTTCTGCTTCTGCTCTATCGGTAAACACTCGCGCCCCCGGCCTGCGGATGCACGTTCAAGCTGCATCCGAGCGAGCGTGGAGCCGGTAACGAATGCGAGACGCCGCGAGCGGTGGGCAGGATTGGCAAGGAACTCACCCCACCGGCGGACTACTTCCTGACTTTGAATAGACATGTCTGTAACGTCAGTGACTGTTAAAGGCCCACCGCGATGTGCGCAGCCCATCTGCTGATGAACCAGCAAAAGCTCGGTCTCGAAGCACTCGATATCTTCCACGGCGAAGAAGCCAAAAAGGCGGATACGGACATACTCCCGTGCAACGTCGGGATCGATCGAAAATCCTGTTCTGGTCATCGCATTAGTTATGCATCCGTAACCTCTACGACTTTCTTAAAGATCTCAATAGCAGTGCTGGGTGCCTGCACGCTACCAAGCACGTCGTAACCCAAATTTGTCGTTAAAATGCTAAATTTCAGACGTTGCATATCTCTCGCAGACTGTGTGGAAAGTCGTGAACAGCGCGGTCGTTGTCAGCGATTTCCAATCTCGAGCGGTTCGAGAACCAAATGAGCCCGAAGGTGGCGGTTGATGGCCTGGAGGCGGCGAGAGACGGCTGTTGGAGGTCCGGTCTGCCGTTCGAGGCGGAGAGGGCCGGTTTTACGCCCTTGCCGCGGCGATCA
>Ga0308164_10003990_pt1 | contig 12821 bp, 13 predicted proteins | sample PhyTR2_FD_201031 | JGI IMG/M metagenome (GOLD analysis project Ga0308164, IMG submission 201031) | Phyllosphere microbial communities from UC Gill Tract Community Farm, Albany, California, United States - DLSLT.R2 | ecosystem: Host-associated > Plants > Phyllosphere > Unclassified | place: USA... | reverse complement strand
TCGGTATTAGCTTTTCGCGCGCAGGGTGCGCGCGCGCGCGGGGCCGGTCACGTTTTTTTCGTGACCGGCTGCTCGCCTAATCAGAGCTAAGGCCCGCGTTCCTATTCACGATTAGCTTTCCTCGGCCCGCTTCAGACGACGATTGCGCCGCCCACAGCCCTTCGCGCGCCTTGCCTCGTTCAGGGCGCACTCGATGAGGTCCAGGCAGCACGCTCGAGAGGAACAGGGCCGGCAGGAAGAGCGCGCGCTCGTCGCCCGCTCGACCCAACTTGAGAAGGCCGCTCGCGCTCTCGTAGCTCTCGCCCATCTTTGCTCGTGTCAAGGGGCAGTGCAGGAGACTCTACTGATGGTACAACGGCATGTAGGGCAGCGCATCCGGGTTCGTCACCGCGAGCGGCGCTCGAACCGCTCCTTGACCGCCCGTCGACGCCGGGTACGCCGACCGCGCCGTCGACGTCGTTGAAGACCGCCCGACGGGATACGAGGGCGGAGGCGAGTACCGAGAGGCGGCGGGCGGTGGTGCCGAGGAGGAAGGAGGAGGGGGAGAGCGCGTTCCGACGCCGGGAGTGCGAGATTGGGCGGACGCTCGAGTTTAGTTGAGCGGGGGCGAGCGGTCGGGCGGCGCGGGCGAGCTCGGCGGGGAATAGGCGATGTAGGAGGAGGGTGGAGGAGCGGGCGAGTAGGCGGGCGTCGGCGAGCGCTGAGAGGGGTACGGCGAGGTCGAAGGAGGGGCCCGAGCGAGGTACGGGTTGGTCGGTCTTGCCGACGCCGGCGCGAGTCCTGTCTCGGGGCACGTTGAGTACGAGACGTATCGGCTCGTGACAGGGTCGAACAACGCACTCGTTGTACCCGAGGGACCGCGCATGAGGACGGGGATGGTGCCCGGACGAGTTGACGAGGACGACGACATGGAGGTCGAACGGTAGACGGGCGAGGTAGGTCGAGAGCTGGAAGGCGACGATGTTGGCGAGCCGGGGCGCAGGGAGGCAGGAATGGGCGCGCCGGACGAGGTAGTCGGGTCGTCGTAAGCCCGGCTCGACGAGTACGAGCTGGCCGAGGCCGCCGACGCCGAGCGCGACACTTTAGACGCCGGTGCGCGAGCCTGCGCGCCGTAGCTCCGCTGGTCGTGAGCGCCGATGAGCGTGTCGTCCGAGCCCGACGTCGACCCTGCGCCGCTCGAGTACCCATCGTCCGTCTCGTCGCCGCCGCTCTTGCCCGACCCGACGCCCTGGCTCTTCTTGCTGCGGGCACGGTCCGAGTAGCCGTCGTCCGTGTCGGTCCCGCTGTCGCTCGGAACCTGGGTCGACGAGCGCTTCGACGCCGTGGAGCCGACGAGCGTCGGCGCTCTCGAGCTGCGCCTCGACGGCGCCGCGCCGTCCTTGGCCCGCCTCGACGACGTAGACGATTTGGCCGACCTGGTCGAGCGCTGCGACAGGCGCGAGACCTTGCGGCGCATGCTGCCGACGGCCGAGGCGATCTGCTCCGTCTTGCCGGGCGTGACGAGGGTCGCGCGCATCTGGAGCTTCTTGATCTTGCGGCTGTACAGCTGGACATATAGGACGAAGGCGACGATGACGGCGGCGCAGAGGAGGCCTTGAATCTGCAGAGGTTGGGTGTCAGCACGTGCGAGCGAGGAGAGTGCGCGAGGAGGGAGCGACGCACGATGAGGAGAGCCCAGGCGAGCGTGTGCGAGCCCGCGAATCGGTCCTGGTACATCCACACGCCGACGAGGACGCAGGTCGCGATGAGGTAGCCCGTGAACCAGCCCTGCGAGCGAAGGAGGTCGTCAGCTCGATGCGAGAGGAGGAAGGCGGAGAGGGAGAGAACGCACGCCAAAGATGAAGCACAGCCGCAGGACGATGATCGGGTGGTGCGAGCGGCGCACGGTCGACAGCTCGTTGAGCATGAAGCCCTGCGAGGAGGATGAGCGTCAGCGCGAGAGCCTCGAGAGCCTCGGCGAGGGGAAGGTCGGGCTCATCTCGATGCCGAACAGGACGCCCCAGCCGATGAGGACGATGATGAAGATACTGCGCACTGCGTCAAGCCTCGTCAGCTAGCTGTTCGGCGAGGAGAAGGAGAGAGAGCTGGACGCACGGTCGCCCTTCTCCTTGAGCAAGCCCCAGACGCTCGTGCTAACGCCGACGACCAGCGTCGCGAAGAAGAGGGGCCAGATAGCCTTCTTGCCCGCAAACACGGCGCGCTCCATGTCCTTGAGCGCCGCCTTGTTGATGCTCGTGCGCATGACGATGCTGCCCGCGCTGTCGCCGTCCGAGCCGTCGGCGTGGTTCGGGTTGAACGGCGCGTACTTGTGCGCTGGATTGCTCATGGTGAGCGTGTGCCGGCGAGCTGGCGCGAGAGCTGCACGAGGTCGAGAGGGTCGGGTGAGCGGCAGAAGACGAGAGGAGGCGGCGCAGGGTGCGAGCGGCGGGAAGTCCGTGGACGTGCCGGCGCGTGCACCCCGGCGGACAGGAGGCTGAGGCGAGTGTTTCAGGATTCTGACGAAGCGGGAAGCGAGAAGGAAAGCGGGAACGACGAGCGCGAGGCCCAGAAGAGCGAGCAGAAGCAGAAACAGCGGTTCGAGCGTGAAGCAGAGAGTCGCTGTCGACCTCGCTCCTCGCCCGGCCTTCCTCCTCGCGCATATGTACACTGCAGCGTTCCTGTCGAGGTCTAGTTGAGGAGGATGCGGAAGCCCATGACGATGCAGGCGAGGGCGACGTAGGGCGAGAGGCGCTCTCCTGCGAGCGGGCAAGGGCGGCACAGCTGTCAGCAGCCCTTCTCGTGCAGGTAGAGCGACATCATGGTGCCGAGAGGCCGAGTCCAGCGCACCTATCCGCGCAAACTTGAAGAAGATGCCGAGGAAGCTGCGCGTACGAGACGAGGGGAGGGGGAGGAGGAGGCGAGGGAGGTCAGCAAGGGCTCGCTCGGGTCGAGGACATGCGGTTGGCTGTCAGTGTATCAAGGCACCTTCTCCAGGTGCAGCAGAGAGCGTCCATGCTCCCGCAGAGCCCAGCCGGCGAGCAAGAGCTCTCATCACCTCAGGGCTCCACCTCACACCCTCGCACCCTCGCAATCCCGCCGAGAGGGGCTGAAAGGGGGACGCACCCGTTTTTGTTGCGGTCGATGAGCCCTGGGGCGGTGCCTCTTGCGTAGGTGCAGGTGCAGATGATGAGGAGGATGACGAGGAGGAGCGACTCGAAGTTGAACAGCGCCGTCTGCGGGCGCACGCCTCTCGGGTCAGCTGCGGCTTGGCTCGAGGGAGACGAAGACGCACCATGAGTCGGTCCGTGTGTCGAGCTGGCTGCTTGAGCGAGCCGGAGAGAGTGTCGAGAGGACGACGAGCCGGCTCGTCGTTGAGCCACGATTCGCACCTCGCTCCGCCTCTTGCGCCTCTGTGCAGCTGCGCGAGCCTCTCATCAAGCTTCGCACACGGTGGCGAGCTCCCCAACACGGTCCCGACATGCTTGGGCGGGCGGGCGAGGCGACCTCGGACCAGGCAGCTCCAAGGTGCGTCCACTCTCCTCTCTGCCATCTGGGCGCCTCCACAGGCTGACACATTCAAGCACAAACAGCTCGCAGGCCCCTCACTCGCGCGAGACGGCTCGACCAACCCCCTTCGCCGCCCCCTCCTCGAAGGCCTCCTCGCTCGATGACAACGGCGACGAGTCGGACGCGACCATGACCAGCAGCGGCCACGCGGACGCCGAGACGAGCCTCACTCGACCTCACGGCCTATCGAGGAGTACGGCGCGCAAGTGTGCGCCGAGTCGCGCGCCCGGCGGCGCCATGGTCGACCGGTCCAACTACCACGCCCTCGCCGACGACGCCGGCTTCGCGGACGACGACGACTCGTCAGCCTCCTCATCAAGCTCGTTGTCCGACTCGTCGATCGAGCTCGACAGCGGCGCGTCCTCGCACGACCCACGAGCGACACCTCCCGCCGCCCGCTCGTCCAACCTTCCTCCGCCCGCCTCGACGCCGTTCCGCCCCGCCATTCGCCCGGCGCGCGCTCGCCAACACGTACAAGCCGGCGCCCCTTCCCCGCCCAAGACCCCTCGCACGACCGTCGACCCCGCAGCCGTCTCGCGCAACCACCCCCTCCCCCACCCTCACCTTGAGTTCAACATCCTCAACCACGCGCCGACACGGCACCCGGCACCGCCTCCCGGGTGGAAGGATGCGTCGTCTCGTACGGCCCAGCAGGAGGCTGACGCGGCGAGGAGGGCGGCCGAGCGCAGGAAGAGGGTCGAGGAGCAGCGCACGCTGCGCGAGCCCGAGGGAGCGCGGTGGGAGTGGATCTGGGCGCGCGACGAGCTCGAGGTGCCGAAGCCGAGTAACAAGGGCAAGGGCAAGGAGAAGGAGACGTTGACCGTGCGTCCTTTCTCTCCTTCGCTCGCCTCGTCCTCCTCGCGCTGACGGCTTTCTCCCCTGCAGGACTACCACTCGGCCGCCTTCTTCCCGCACGCCCACCTTCCCGGGCTCGACTACATGTCGGGCATTATCGCCATCGTCGGCGGCAGCAAGGTGCGTCCGTTCTCGCCGCGTCGCTCCCGCCCTTCCCCGCTCACCTCCTCGCTCGCCCGCAGGTCGACCTCTACCACCTCGGCTCAGCGTCGACCTCCTCAAGCCCGACCAAGCTCGCCCACCTCGCCTCGCACAAGAGCGCCGCAACGCTGTACCCGTCACATGTGCGTCGGTCCCTCTCTGCGCTCGCACCCCTGCCGCCGCTGACTCGGGCCCTCCTCGCAGCGCGACAAGGAGGAGTACCTCTCCTGCGCCTGGTCGGTCAACATCTCGACGCACCCGTACACGCCTATGATCGCCGTCGCAGGCCGAGGGCGCGTCGTCGACGTCTTCCTCGTCGGCCGTCGAGCGTCGGGCGAGTGGGTGCTGCACAAGGACCGCACGATCACCGGTCACGGCGGCGTGCGTCTGCATCTCGCTCCCTCTCTCCTACCTTGTCGTTGAAGCTTCGAGCTGACGAGCTGCTCTCCTTCCCTCCCTCCTTTGCTCGCCCGCAGACGCTCCACCACCTCGCCTTCCACCCCTCGTACCCGCACCTTCTCGCCTCAGCGAGCGAGGACAAGACGATCCGCCTGTGGGACCCGACGCTGCCCTGGAGCTCGGACGCCGCCGTCTCGCGCCGAGCGCGTCGACCTGCGGGCGGGAGCACCGGCGAGACGGGCGGCGGGAAGAAGGGCGGCAGGGCCAAGGTCGGGCCGCAGAGCAAGGTCGAGGAGCGCATCCGCGAGGCCGAGGGACGGCGCACGAGTAGGCCGAGGGTCGAGGGAGAGCTGTTGGGCGTGCTCGCCGAGGGCGGGCACGAGAAGGCCGTCATGTCGTGCGTGCGTCGCTCTCTCCTCCCTCTCGCGCTCTCTCTACGTCTGCATCGGCTCTGACGCTTCGTACACTGCAACAGGACTTTCACGCTACCCTCCCCATCATCGTCTCGGCCGGCAACGACGGCTTCATCAAGCTGTGGCAGCTCCCGCCCGCCGTCCTCTCGGCGACGCCCTTCTGGCCGCACACGCCGCTGCATCGACACCCTCCCTCGCCGCCGCCCTTTGCTCATGCACCCATCATCGACTCGCCCATCTTCTCCTCGTACGCCGTCCACCCCGGCCAATGGCCGGACCAGGTCTTCTTCGCCTCGCCGACGACGTGCACGGTCCTCTCGAAGGCCGCCATCATGCACCCCGACGCGCGCTTCTCGCCTCGCACGAGCATCCAGCTGTGGACCCCGACCGTCCTCGACGTCCTGCCGTCGCGCACGGCCGAGCGCCGCGCCGCAGCGGTCGAGCGAGCGCGCAGCCTTGCCGTCGCGACGCCCGACGCGCCTGGGGCGCCGACCCTCCTGTCGCCGTCGGCGGCGCTCCCGCCGTACGCGAGGAGCCACGGCGCGTTCCGGGTCCTGTACGAGGCGGTCGTCGAGTCGCAGAACTGCGTCGGCGACTCGGTCGGGTGGTACCGACCGCCGCCGCACTCGCTCGCTGAGCCAGAGCGAGGCCGGCCGAAGGAGCCCTTCTTCGCTCTCGGGACGGCGACGCCTCTACCTGTGCCCGACGCCGGCGGCGACGCCGCCGAGGCGCTCTACTTCTTCCGCCCCTTCTCGCCCATCCCTCTCGGCGCCGACCCTCGCCCTCCCTCCGCTTCTTCGTCTTCCGCCGCACCCATCCAGTCCATCAGCAGTACCCCTCGCACCTCCACCGCCGCTCGTCGACCGCCGAGCGCCACAGCCCGCGCCGCCGAGGTGGCCGCCGCCGCGTGCGCTCTCTTCCCGCCCGAGCGCGACCGCTCGCTGCACGACTTCGCGCCGCGGCTCCTCCCGAGCGCCGTTGTCGACGTGTCCTCGAGCGACGGCGCGCAGGGAGGCGCAGGCGGGCGCAGGGCGGTGCACTGGAGGGCGCTCGCTGTCGGTGCGGGCGGGACCGAGGTCGTTGCGGTGGGCGACGGCGGGGCGGTCGCAGTGTTCCGGGCGCAGCGGCGGCCGGAAGTCGAGGTACTGGACGATGCAATGCAGGAGTAGCTTGCAGCGGTGAGCGCTAGCGGTCCTCGAGAGCTCGAGAGCAAGGAAGAGAGCGGGCTCTGAAAGAGCTACTCGAGTCTTCGCTGCAGCTCCGTCTAGGCTGCCATGAGTGTGTTACTCAGCGGCTACACGGTCGTCCAGACCGCCTCAGCGCCGTGCGAGCGAGCGCAATAATTTGGACGAGCCGCGTCGGTTCATCGCCTCGTCCGCTCCTTGTCCTCCTGAGGAAGCTCACCCCCTCGCGATGGAGCGCCAGCCGGCCTCTCGCAAGACGAGCAAGCTGCTCGCGTACCGCCTGCACCACGCCCTGCACTCTGGGTCGCTGCGCGAGGTCGTCGACGAGCTCGCCAACCCCACCTGGCAGACGAGCCTTCCACCGTTCCCTCGCCAGCCCACGCAGGCTCCGTTGAGCGCGTTCGACTCGTCCATCTACGACGGCACCAACCTCCTCGGCGCAGCAGCCACCGCCCTCCTCCTCCCCGCCGCCTTTCGCCTCGCCGTCTTCGCCCTCCTCCTCGAGCGCGGCGCCAACCCTCACGCGGCAGGCGAGAACGGCATGCCCGCCGAGTGGGTCCTGTACCGGCTCAAGGGCGAGCCAGAGGTGCGCGACTGGTGTCTGGGCGAGCTCGAGCAGGCCAAGGTCGACCAGCACAACATGGTGCGGTACGAGGCGCGTGCGTCCACCTCTCCCTGCCGCGCTCCCTCCTGCTTCCCTTGCACCGAGCTGACTCATTGTACCTACAGCGACCGAGACGCAAGACTGGATCGCCAACGAGCTCGCCGCGCTGGACGCCGAGGCCGAGCAGGCGCAAGAGCCGGTCAGCGACGAGGACACGCCGATGCAAGACTGTGCGTCCCTTCTCGCACTCCCTGTACCCTGTAGATCAGAGCTGACGTCCCTTCCTCGCAGACGCGCCCGACAACCTCGCCGACCCCGAGCCGATCAAGCCGCCGCCCGCGAAGCGTCCTCGCTCGCCCTCGCCCTTGCCCGACTACGAGGACGTCCAGCCCCTCGCGCCGCGCGCCTTCGGGCAGCCGCACGCCTACGACTCCCACAGAGCGGCGGGGAGCGCCGTCGAGCGCGACGAGCACGTCCAGGACCCGCCTCGCCCAGCGCCGACGGGCGCAGGACCTCGTCCCTCGCCGAGCGCACCGCTCGGCCTCACGCGGCACGAGGCGCACGTCTTCGAGCCCCTCATCGATACGTTGCTTCGCCAGAGGAACGGCGTCGCCCTCGCCTCGATGGTGGCCCAAGAGCTGCGGCAGCGCTACTCGAACGTCTACGACCGCGACCCGGACCTGTCCACCTGGCGGCTCTACGTCGTCCGAGCCGTGGACCTGGGCGTCGTCGAGTGTGTGAGAGGCGCGATTCAGGGCCAAGACTGGGTTCGCTTACATCCCTCGGTGCGTCCTCCTCGTCCTCCACCGTCTCGCCTGCGGCCCGATGCTGACTCTCGCTGCTGCGCCTGCAGTACCTGCGCAACACGTCTCAGCGGTTCACGACCGTCCCTTCGACGTCCTCGCGACCCCAACTCGCACAACGGCCGCCTGCACGACCCTTCCGCCCCGCCCGCACCTCGCCGCCTCCCCCTTCGCCTCCTCGACCTCGCGCATCCGTACACGTCGACGCACCCCTCCGTCGCCCGCCCCCTCCTCCTCCGCCGCCACCGCACGAGCCGGTCCTGCCGCCGCCGCCAACCGCGAGCGCCGCTGATGCCGCCCCGGCGTCGACGTCGGCCGGCTCGTCCCGCTCGGCAGCTGCGCACCCATCGTCCGAGCCGAGTCGGGCCGCACCCTCGGGCTCTTCAGCGCTCTCGCAGCCGTACAGGGAGCCGTCGAGTCCGCCTCGCCCAGCGCCAGAGCCGACCGACGTCGACCGCCAGGAGCCGGGCCTCGTCAAGCGGCCGCGCTCGCCGTCGGCCGTGCCCGAGGAGCAGGTCGTCGAGCCCGCCGCCAAGCGCCAGATGGTCATGGCGCCCCTCGCCGTCCCGATCGACGTCTTGCAGCCCGTCGAGGACCCCAAGCCCGCTCTCGAGCCGCCTCGCCCCGCGCCCGCACCTGCGCCCGCACCTGCGCCGCCTGCGGCCATCCCGGCGCCGTCGAGGGAGGTGTCGCGCCTGACGGACGACGAGGCGTACGTCTTCGAGTCGCTCATCCAGACGCTCCGCAGCATGAAGGCGCGCGACCGGTGGGTCGCGACCAAGAGCGTCGAGCAGCGTCTCTGCAGCGACTTTCCGTACGTGTACCGCCGCGACCCGAGTCTCACGTCGTGGAAGGCGTACAGCGACCGCGCGCACACGCTGTGCATCGTCTCGATGCAGGTCCGCTCGAAGCGGCCGAGCCAGATCTGCCTCACCGCCGAGGTGCGTCTCTCGAGCTCTCCTCCATCTCTGTGAGCTCGCAGACAGCTGACGGCGTCTCGCTGCGCGCAGTTCGCCACCTCCCGCGGCCGTCAGCCACTACCTCTACCGCCTACGATGCCGCCAACCGAGCAGCCCGAGCGCTCGACGACCGTCCTCCCTCCCCGACCCAGCTCTCTCCTCCTCGAGTCCGTCTTGTCCGTCCCGACGCCGCCTTCCTCCGTCAAGGCGCCCGTACCGCATGCTGCACCGACCGCATCGTCACCGTCGGCCAACCAGGGCGGCGCAGCGTCGGCGACTTCGCCGTCGACCGACCAGATCGGCCAGTCGTGGCGCGACTTCACGGCGAGCAGGCAGAAGCCGCGCACGATCGGCTCGTCGGTCCCTGCGGCGAGCGTGCCCACGGTGCGTCCAGCCTCGACGGGCGCGTCGTCGTCGTCGAGCACGTCGGCCTCGGCGGGTGCGCACCCCGTCGCCGCCGCGCCGACCGCAGCTCCCGCCTCGCTCGCGCGCACAGCGCTTTCGCTGCTGAGCAGCACGGCTCGCACGCGCGAGCCGTCGGCGGCGTCGAGCTCGCACGGCGATGCCTCGGCGACCGAGACGGTCGGCGGGGCAGGAGGGGCCCGAGCGGCGGCGAGCGTCTCGACGGCCCAGCCGGGGCGGATCAACCTGCTCGACGTGCTCCGCCCCAAGTCCCCTCACGACGCAGCGCAGCCGGCGGGCGTCGTGGCCGAGGGACCAGCAGCGGCAGCGACGTCGCCGTCAGGTCAGGTCGGCGGCGCGCGGCGGCTCGGTTGGCGCAAGGCCATGCCGACGGTCGAGTCGCCGCTCGGTGCAGCGGCGAGGTCTTCGGCCGGCGCGTCGAGCGAGGCGGCGCTGTCTCGACGTTGTACGCCGGCGGCCCGAGACGAGGAGCCGCTCGAGCCCAAGGCCGTCACGGACGGCCTCCCGCAGTCGTCGCTCGAGATGAGCCGGCCGGCCTCGTCGTCGTCGACGCCTGGGTCAGCCGTTGCTGCCACAGCCGTGGCGCCCGGCTCGTTCCTTCCGGCGGCCGAGCGCGCGACCGACCCGCCTGCACCTCGACCCGCACCTCACGCCCGCCCACCCGCTCTCTACACCTCCTTCGGGCCCGAGGCGGTCGATCACCCACTCGCCTACCTCCTGCCGGCATCAAGGGCCGCCGCGCCACCACGCTCGACCTCGCCCGTCACCAGGGACCGCCCGCCGCACCTTTCGGCCGTCCCTCGGCAAGCCTCTCAGCCCAGGACCACCCTCGAGCCGCCCTTCGCCGCCTTCAGCAGCACACCAACGTCGCTCGCCGTCGATGCAGCAGCCACGCCCTCGGCTTCCGGCTCGGCACCGCGCGCAGCGGCACGGCTCGGTCCGGCGGCCGAGCGAGGCGCACAACGGCCCGCAGCCGCCGCGCCGGTCTCGTCAGCGGACCTGCCATCGCTCTCAACCTCTCGCCTGCCTGGCCCGAGCGCTCGGCCGGGCGCAGCCGAGGCCTCAGCGCCGTCGAGAACGGCGAGTCCCGCTGCGGGCGGGAGCGCCTGGAGCGCGGCGCAGTCGCTCGGCTCGGCCTCGCCGAGCGACATCAGCTCGACGCCGAGGGCAACTGCAGCTATGCCCCGACCGACGGATCGGTCGCGGCTGCCGTCGCTCGCTCGTCCGCCGCCCCCACCCGCCGATCGCCCTCGCCCTCCCTCGTCCACCCCTCGCTCTCTCGCCTCGTCCGCCTCGCCCGCACCCTACTCGCCTTCGTCATCGCTCCCGCTGTCGGCGCAGCAGACCACGGCGGTGCGCCCTGGCTGGGCGCCGTCCGTCTCGAGCACGCTCGACCCGTCGCGCTCGACCGTCTCGGCCTCGCAGGCATCAAGTTCCGCCTCGCCAAGGCACTCTGTCGGCCGAGTCGCCTCGCCCTTCGTGCCGAGCGCGAGCGAGCCCTCGGTCGCGGCCGCACCCGCACTCGCCGTCGCCGGCCCCGCCCAGCCCGCAGCTCAGCCGCGCGTCGTCGGCTTCGTCACGATGGAGGTGCACCGCCTGCCGCCCTACGCGACCGACGTCGTCCTCAAGACGTACCTCCTCAGCGGGCCGTCCGTCTTCTCGAGCCTGTCGAGCGCGGCGCACCTCGACCAGCTCGACGCGCTCGTCCGGCGCGGCGAGTTCCGCCCGACGGCGGTGCAGCAGCAGCAGCAGCGCGCCGAGGCGCCGCCCGTGTCGAGGCGGCAGCAGATCGTTGTCGAGGAGAAGCCGGGCGGCAGGTCGGCGCGGCGATGGGCGCGCGTGACGTACTCGACGAGGGCCGACGCAGAGCGGGCGAGGGCCCTTTTCGACGGCAAGAGGCTCGTCGAGGGTCCGGCGGGCGCAGGAGAGGCGACGCTCGTGTGGATGGAGCAGGGGAACGAGACTGCCAGGTTCAGGGGTGCGTAGAGCGGCCCATGAGTTGCGAGGAGGAGGAGGAGGAGGACGGCTTGGAGCGCTTGTTGTGCAACTTTGCCGCGCGTGCTCTCGTGCAAAATACAAGCGAGCCGAGCTAGCTTGTGCTCACGTTCGAGAGCGACGGCGAGGGCCTCGTACGAGGTCCAAGCGGCGAGGTCGCCTGGCAATACAAAATTACTAAGCCAGCGACCGTAAGGCAAAGCTAATCCGCTTGCCGAACCCCGCACTGCCAACCTCGGGCCCTCGGCGGACCTCTTGCTGTCCCTCCTCGTGCTCGCTCGCCGCCAGCTCTTCCCGCACCAGGCTGCGATGAGAGCCTTCTTCACCTCTGCGCGCACCGGCAGCCGCTACCTCGCCGCCATGGCAGCTCCCGTCGTCGTCACCGCCTCATCCTCTCTTCAAGGCGCCGCTTCCGCTCCCGGCGACCCGTCCCAGGCTATCGGCGGCGACAAGGCGCACCACAAGAAAGGTGGAGGGTTCGTCAACCCGTGGGACAGCTTCCGGGTGCGTTCCTTCTCCCCCGCCTCCTCGTCGAACCCTCCCGACTCGGAGCCGCTCGAGCTGACCTCCACTCGCCCTCTCATCGCCCTGCAGGACCCTGGGCGCGGCCCTTCGACCCTCTGGAACGCCTACAAGAGCTGGGAGACGCACCCTGTTCCCTCGGCCGACCTCCTCCCGCAGCGCCGCCAGCCCGACTTCGCCCCGCCTCCTTCGCTCTCGCCCGACGAGCGCGACGCCTGGTACGCCGACCTCAAGACGACGTGGCTCGGCCATGCGTGCTTCCTCGTCGAGTTCCCGGCGGGTGCGCGGCAGGCAGGGCAAGAGGGCGAGGAGCGGCGCGGCTTCCGGGTCCTGTTCGACCCTGTCTGGAGTCATCGGTGCTCGCCGAGCCAGTGTGCGTCCTTCTTTCCCTCGAGACGTCCCGAGTACCTTGTGCGACGTCCTGACGCTCAGACGAGAAACAGGGGTCGGCCCAGCCCGTGTCACCAAGCCGCCCGTCGCGCTCGACGAGCTGCCACCTGTCGACGCCGTCGTCATCTCGCACAACCACTGTGCGTTCCTCTCCATCTCTTTCTCGATCATGTGCAGTGCCAAGGAGCACAGAGAACCTCCGACACAACGTCCTCACTCGCCCTCGCCCTTGCAGACGACCACCTCGACATCCCGACTCTCAAGAAGCTCTACCACGCCCAGCCCGCAGGCTCGATCCACTTCTTCGCCCCGCTCGGTAACAAGGAGTGGTTCCAGTCCAATATTGGCGTCGCCGACACCGAGGTGACCGAGCTCGACTGGTGGGAGGAGCGGGAGCTGCGCGTCGGCGGCGGCGGCGAGGCGGCGGGCGCGAGCAAGGGCGACAAGCTGCGCGTTGTGTGCACGCCGTGTCAGCACTTTACTGGGCGCAGCTTGACCGACAGGAATGACACGCTGTGGGCGAGCTGGAGCGTGCAGTCGAGCGTCGGCGGCAAGGTCTGGTTCGGCGGTGCGTCTCTCTCTCTCTT
>Ga0308164_10003989_pt1 | contig 12822 bp, 7 predicted proteins | sample PhyTR2_FD_201031 | JGI IMG/M metagenome (GOLD analysis project Ga0308164, IMG submission 201031) | Phyllosphere microbial communities from UC Gill Tract Community Farm, Albany, California, United States - DLSLT.R2 | ecosystem: Host-associated > Plants > Phyllosphere > Unclassified | place: USA... | reverse complement strand
ATGTTCCGGTCCGTACGGCGCGATTTCCAACAAAAATAGGGGGTGCCTGCGAAAACTGGCGTCTTCCTAACATCGGGCTGCTCAAAGCGAGAAAATCCGATCGCGGAATGGTTCAGCTTGGAGGGTTCACGCTGAGCAGATGTCATCCTTGGTGGAAAGCAGCCGGTCCGTTTTGGGCGGCAACCAGCGTAAACGCTCATTCATTCATATGGCAGCGTTGGGGCTCCGAAGTCCCTGGGTGGGTGGATTGCTGCATGGCCGGTTTGAAGAATCGCAGGCGGTAAACCGCCGTTCGTAAAGCGACTTCGCAGGCCCTAGAATGCCGAATCGACGGTGGAGCGTGGGATAGCCGCTTACACCATCCCCACGTCGGCCGCACTTGCCTCCCGTTACGTGGGCAGGAACGGTAAACCCAACTCCGCCAGAAACTCATTGTGCCTGGCCGTCGCGTCCCTAGCCCGCTTCGTGATCTCCACCAACGATTTGTGCACGGCGGCGAGATCGATATCAGGCTCAGCTTCACTTGTGCTAACATACCGGCTGATGTTCAGGTTGTAGCCGTTCTTTTCGTGTGCGATCTCGGCCATCGGCACGCGGCGGGAGTAACGCGGTTCCTCAGTGCGGTGCTGATAGGTCGAGACGATCTTGTTAATGTGATCCGGCCGGCCGTCCTTGCCGTCCCCGAGTGAATTCTGCCGTTTGCCTCGAATAAAATGCTCGGCAGCATTGATGAACAGCACGTCGTCCGGCTTCTTGCACTTCTTAAGCACGAGAATGCAAACCGGGATGCCCGTCGAGTAGAACAGGTTGGCGGGCAGCCCGATCACCGTGTCGATATGCCCATCCTTCAGCAGCTTGGTCCGGATGCGCTCTTCGGCACCTCCTCGGAACAGCACGCCATGCGGCAGGATGATCGCCATGACGCCGTCGTCCTTGAGGAAATGGAAGCCGTGAAGCAGGAAGGCGAAATCGGCTGCGGACTTTGGCGCGAGGCCGTAGTTCTTGAAGCGCACGTCGTCGGCCAGCGCGTCCGTCGGCGTCCACCGGTACGAGAAGGGCGGGTTGGCCACAACCGCGTCGAACCGCGGGATGCGCGCCGGATTTACTTCGCGCAGCTCGGGCCACTCGTTGGTAAGCGTGTCGCCGTGGAAGATGTCGAACTCGCTGTCCTTCACCCCGTGAAGCAGCATGTTCATGCGCGCCAGATTGTAGGTGGTGATGTTCTTTTCCTGGCCGTAAATCTTGCCGATGCCGCGTGGACCCATCTGCTTGCGCACATTGAGGAGCAGCGAGCCCGAGCCGCAGGCGAAATCGAGCAGGCTGTCGATGTGCGCGCGCGGGCCCGTCGCGGGCTCCTGCCCGTCGAGCTGCACGATCCGAGACAAGATGTCGGACACGAATTGCGGCGTGTAAAACTCGCCGGCCTTCTTGCCCGACCCAGCGGCGAACTGCCCGATCAGATATTCGTAGGCGTCGCCCAGCGTGTCGCTGGCAATCGAGAACTCCCTCAGCCCCTTGGCGATCTCCGTAATGATCCGACACAGTGCCGCGTTGCGATCTGTCAGCGTCTTGCCAAGCTTTTCGGAAGTCAGGTTGATCTCGGAGAAGAGTCCCTTGAACGTGCTCTGGAACGATTCTTCCTCGATGAACTTCATGCCGCGCTGCAGGGTGTCGAGAAGGTCGCCGTCCTGCCTGCGCGCCATCTCGACGATGCTGGCCCACAAGTGCTCAGGGCGGATGACGTAGTGCGCCTTTCGACGCATCTGTTGCTCGAACTCCGCGGCGTCGTCGGGGTTGGCGGCATACCAGACTGTGAGCGGCGAACGCTTATCGTCAGGCTCGAGCGCGGGATAGTCCGACCCCAGTTCTTTAGCCGCCGCTTGCTCGTAATTGCCAGACAGGTAACGAAGGAACAGGAAGGCCAGCATGTAGTCGCGGAAGTCGTCGGCGTTCATTGCGCCGCGCAACTGATCGGCTATGTTCCAGAGCGTCTGCCCCAGCTTTTTTTGTTCTTGGTCGGTCATCCGGCTGCCTGTTGGGGTTGGTCGAAAAGTTCGGGGTTGAAGGGGAAGCGCTCCAGAAAGGCGCTAAGCACTCTGCCAAAATGGTCCTTGTTCTCGGGAACCATTTCGGCCGGCTCGAACAGCGAGTAGCCGCCATGACTGAACAGCGCGATCATACGTTCGTGCAACACCCCGTCGGGATCGTCTGCATCGCGCAGCACGCACGCCTTCCAGCCGGGCAGCCCGTGAAAGCTCGCCGCCTTCTCCATCAGCGAACGCAGCATGTTGAAGTGATAGGTGTAGACAGCACCGCTATCCGCAACGCGCTTCAGTTCGACTATGTTGGCGACATGAAAAAAGGGAGGCGTATCTTTCGTGTCTCGCACCAAGTACCCGCCCGCCGCCTTGCTCAAAAACAACTTCGCCGGGTTCTTACCAAGTTCATTGTGCAGCGCATTGAAGAACAGCGTGTGATGCGTCGAGATGACCGCCTTCACGCGATCTTGGCCTTTCAGCACCGCCGCGACATGGCAAGCGACGCTAATCGCGTTATGCTCGTCGAGCGAGGAGATCGGGTCGTCGATGTAGATAAATCGAACCCAAGCGTAGGGTTCAGCGTCCTCATTCGCGGCGATTGCGAGTTCGGCGATGGCTAGAAAGAAGCACCAAACAAAGATGTTTTCTTCGCCGCGCGAAACCTTGATCGGTTCCTCGGGCTTCTCGGGGCGGAAGAAGCGCACGAACCAGTCGGCCGCACGATCGTCGGGAATTTCGAGCACGAAATCGAAATCGGCGTAGCGCAGCAGCAGGCGGCGGATGCGGTTGTCCATCTCCAAGCTGGCGAGCCCTTCGAAAAATCTCGAGTCGCGGTTCAGCCGCAGCTTGCGGTCGGCGTCGCCGGCGAGGTCGTTGTCCCAGGTGAACAGGTCTTCGGTGAAGGCGTTGAAGTAGAGGGTGTCACGTGCATCACCCTGCTTCCCCAAGCCCCTGAAATGCATAGACAGTCGTGTTTTTCCCGTGCCGTTGTAGGCGTAGAGCAGGACGCACTTCTTGCCGGGATTGCCGTCTATGCCGTTCAGCGCCTCGCGCAGGTGCGTGGCGAGGCCGGGTAGATCGGGGTAGGAGACGGCGGGGGTCATGCGACCGCCTCATTGGGTGACGGGAAAAGCCGCTGCAGAAGGCCACCCTTATGATCTCGCAACATCGCCAGCCGATCTCTTGTCGCCGCAACCAAGGCGTCGACCGATGACAGGCAGTTAGCAATTCTTTCTTGCTCGGATTTGTCGGGAGCAACTACGTATCCAGTTAGCACCTCGCCGTTACCGACCTTCATGTCATTCTTTGGCCCTTTCCGGACCAAGGGCTGAAGGTAGCTATTAAGATTGTGCATACTTGAAAAGTAATGATCGATGAAACCGGATGACGCAGAACTGTGTGGCCTGTAAACCGCATATAGTGTTGAAACGATTCCAACTTTCCCTTTGTTAGATTTTATAACTCCATAAGGCGCCGCTTTCAACGGACTTTTAGTGTAGACCACATCGTCGGTCTCGACGACATGGTAATCCTTGACCGTGACCCCGGCATATGATCGACCCATAAACTTGATCTGGTTGACGCAGCCATATTCGCCAGAAACCGAAAGTACGTGCTCGGGGCTAAATTCGAGATCACGATTTCGCCGCCGCGACTCGAATAGCAATTCCCGAAGCTGGCATCGTTTCCACTCTCCCGCATTTTGAAACTCGGGGAAACGGCGGCGAGGGGTCATTTGACCTTCGGCGGGTAGAAGAGCTTGCAATAGGCCTTTTTTATACTCCCGGAGCGCCGCCACATGATCCTCCTCCGCCGCGATCACCTCATCGAGCGAGGATAAGCAATCGGCGATCTTCCGTTGTTCGGCTGTGTCGCTCGGTAGCGCGATTTCGATGGAGCCAAGTCGGGTCGAAGAAATCCCTAGCACCTTCGCGCCCTGCGCCTGCTTCTGAATTTGCTGTCTTACGGCTTGAGACGCGAACAGGTAGCGACCGAAGCCGATGGTGATCTGACAAAGGTCAGGCCTCGCCAGGATGGTATGCAGGCCAGCGGTCAGCGGAATGCTGCCGGGGTCGATGATCTCGATCGCTTTGCCGATGTCGTCCATGTCTTCCGATGCGTCGGCAAAGACGATGTCGCCCGTCGAACACCAGTTGGCCTCTCTGAGGCTGAACTGAGTCTCCCCCTCGTTTACAAAAGGCACCCTTTCGTCCCCCGCGCGGAAACCGCTGGAGAACTTTTTGTGAATGTCCCCGTAATGGATTGTTTTGAGTCTGCCGCCTTCGTAGTTTAACTGTTCACGGGATAGTGAGTTGGTGCCTTTAAATTGATAAACCTCGGTCATCATCAGGCGAAGCCAGCTGTCGATAAACCCTGAAAACCGCAGACTCGGCGTCAGCATCCGGTGCCCCTCTTTTTCGGTTGCGGAAGCGCCCGCCGCGTCACTGCTCATAGATGCTCAGCCCCGTTATCTCGCGGCCCTCCGCCAGCCGGTGCAGCAGCGGGGCGAGCGCCTCCATCAACGCCAACTCCGCCCGCGCCCGGGCCTTCCATCCGAGGCCCAGCGGGGCCATCAGCTCGCGCAACGCGTCCTCGTCGAACACGCGGCGGCGGACGATCTCGTCGACGAACGCCCGGAGCGCCGCGACCTCCAGCCCGTGGCCGTGGGCGATCGCGGTCAGCTCCGCCGCCTCCTTGTCCGCCTTGAATGCCTCGTACCCGGCCTTGATCTCGCCTTGGTCTAGAGGCTGGTCGACTGGAAGCTCGCGGATATATTCAGCGATGTCGTCGCGCTCGTCGATGAACTTCGCGTCGGCCTGGATCAGACCGATCAGGCGCTCGCGGCTCATTGTCCGCTTGCCGGCCGGGACTTGCGTCATTTTCGCAATAAGGCTCATGATGAAGTCGTAATCGACCACCGCCGAGGCGAAGAGCACGAACTCGAAGTCGAGGTCCCGCACCGCAGGGGCCGCATCATCACCCTCCCGGCGCTGCTGGGCCCGCAGCCGCTGCGCGGTCTCTAGATAGGCGCTGCGGAAGCCCTGCAGCGCCTCGGGCGGCGCCACGCGCGCGATCTCCGCCTTCTGCTCCTCGCCCAGGTCGGTGTACTGGTCGAGCTGCGTCTTCAGCCGCTGAACGCCTTTGAACAGCTCGACGAACGTCGCGCGTGCGGCGTCGCCTTTCAAATTGGGCACCTCTTCGGGGCGCGGCCCAAGCCCCTGTGAGACCATGAATTCGTCCAGCCGATTGACTGCGTCGCCGAGGCTGCCAATAACCTTGGGCGCAGGATCGACGAGCCAGATGGCTGCTGGCGTCTCGGTGCTCTCGCCGGAAAACAGCGCGATCGCCTCTTCAACATTGCCCTGCTGTCCCCGAAAGTCGAGGATGTTGCCGTAGGGCTTGCTGTCGTTGAGAACGCGGTTGGTGCGCGAGAAGGCCTGGATCAGTCCGTGCTGCTTCAGTCTCTTGTCGACGTAGAGCGTATTCAGAAACTTGGAGTCGAAGCCCGTCAGCAGCATGTCGACGACGATGACGACGTCGATTTTTTCCGAGCGCGGCAGGTCGGCATTCGGCCACTGCTGGTCCTTGATGCGCTTTTGTATGTCTTGGTAGTAGCCGTCGAACTCGCCGATCCGGTGATTGGTGCCGTATCGCGCGTTGTAGTCGTCGATGATGGCTTTAAGAGCTTTCTTCTTCGCGTCGGGGTCGACTTGATTGTCGCGCACCTCCTGCGCCAGGTCTTCCTGTAGCTGGCGGACATCAGCGTCGCCCTCGGCCGGAGGCGAGAAGACGCAGGCGACGTTGAGCGGGCGGAAGTCGGGATCGGCGGCGAGGCGCGCGGCTTGGATGGCCTTGAAAGCCTCCCAATACTCGATTGCCTCGTTGATGGAGCCGGTCGCCAGGAGCGCGTTGAAGCGGCGGTCTGCGGTGGCGACGTCGTGCTTGGCCAGGATCGTCTCGACAACCTTCTCCTTCCTTGGCCCCTCGCCGGGCTTGGCCGCGTCGCCTTCGGCCTTGAAGTAATCGATGTGGAACCGGAGCACGTTGCGATCCTCGATCGCGTGCGTGATCGTGTATTCGTGTAGGCATCGTTCGAACAATGTCTCGGTCGTGCGCAGGCTGGCCTGTTCGCCTTCCACCTGTTCGTAGCGCGCGTTGCTCTCGAAGATCGGCGTACCCGTGAAGCCGAACAGCTGCGCGTGGGGGAAGAACTCCTTGATCGCCTTGTGGTTCTCGCCGAACTGTGAGCGGTGGCATTCGTCGAAGATGAAGGCGACGCGCTTGCCCGCGAGCGGCTGGAGCCGCGCCTTGTAGTTTCGCTTGCTGCCGTCGCCCAGCGCGAGGCCGAGCTTCTGGATGGTTGTGACGATAACCTTGTCGGCGTAGTCGTCCGACACCAGACGGCGGACCAGCGCTTCGGTGTTGGTGTTCTCCTCGACGCAGCCCGGCTGGAAGCGGTTGAATTCCTCGCGCGTCTGCCGGTCGAGGTCTTTGCGATCGACCACGAACAGGCACTTTTCGATATTCGGATCGTCCTTTAGCAGCGTCGACGCCTTGAACGACGTCAGTGTCTTGCCGCTGCCCGTGGTGTGCCAGACGTATCCATTGCCCACGTTCTGACGGATGCAGTCGACGATCGCCTTGACCGCGTAAATCTGGTAAGGCCGCATCATCAGCAGCTTCTGCTCGCCCGCGAGGCTGACCATGTAGCGACTTATCATCTGACCCAGCGTGCACTTCGCCAGGAACTTTTCGGCGAACTGGTCTAGGTGGACAATCTTCTTGTTGTCCTCGGCCGCGAACTGATAAATTGGCAGGAATCGTTCGTCAGCGTCGAAGCTAAAATGCTTCGTATTGTTGTTAACGAAGTACCAGGTATCCACGCGATTGCTGACGACGAACAGCTGGATGAAGCAAAGTAATGTGCGTTGGTACCCGCTGCCCTGGTCGCTCTTATAATCGACGATCTGCTGCATTGCGCGTCGTGGACTGACGGCGTGCGCTTTCAGCTCAATTTGTACGACGGGGACTCCGTTGATCAACAAGATTACGTCATAACGGTGATGGCTGTCGTCCGTATTAATCCGTAGCTGGTTAACGACTTCGAAGCTGTTCTTGCACCAGTCCCGGATATTAACGAGCGTGTAGTTCAGCGGCGTGCCGTCGTCGCGCTCGATCGCATTGCGCTCGCGCAGTGACTTCGCTGCGGCAAACACGTCAGGTGTAGTGATCCTTTCCAGCAGACGCTGAAATTCTGTGTCTGACAGCGTGACTCTGTTGAGTTGGTTGAACTTAGCGCGGAAGTTGCGCTCAAGCTCATGCCGACTCTGGATGTCAGAGCGGTACTCGTATTTAAGCGCCTGTAGCTTATCGATGAGATCGCGCTCGATTTGCGCTTCCGCACCCGTCATTGAGCGTTCTCTACAAATGTCCGCAGATTTGGCCCGCGTAGCCTATTGACGATTTTCTGCTTCATCCTGCAATCTCGTTATCGCCATCAGCGTTTCCCACGTGGGCTATGCCTAGCGGGTAGCGGGTTCGCGTTCCACGGCTTTCGTCGCTGACGGGCGCTGTCCAACCAACATGACAGGGAAGTCAACGCCGGTTGGAGAGCTAGGATGCTCCAAATCCCGTGTGAGAGTGAGCCCAAGGAAGCATAAAAAGGCCTCAACCAGGGTCCGGAGGCGGAAGACTCGAACCGCGCCAACAAGCCGAATTCAGATCCTCTCGCGAGAGCGAAGGGCCTGTTCGGCGTCGGCTGGTTGGATTGAAGGGCTCGTGCGGCGGTTTGTGCAGTCGGTCTTGACCATACCGCCCGTATGGTGCTCACTACCGTTTATTTTAATGGGAGTGCCTGGTTGCCAAACGCCGTCCAGAACACGTTCAACCGGTGGGAGCCAAGTTCGTCGGCAACGATGGCCTACAGGCTCTTTCGCCGTGACCTGGTCGAGCTAAACACGTTCGCATGGACGAGCCAAGGCGCAGTTCACCATGCGGCAAAGCTCATGTCAAAAGCCAGTGACAAGGACGAGGTCCGGTCGGTCCTTGACTACGGACCCGATCCGGGACGCCGAGGCGATACGCTGGCGGTGCATGCCCGCCAACACTTCAAGGACATTGACAACTGGTTGAGGTTAGCGACCCTTGTCTTCGCTGCCTCGTCGCTGGAGCTCTTCGTTCGCCGTGTCGTAGCGCTGTCCCTCCGCTCGGACCCGGGCATGCTGATCGGCTCCTCAAGGGCGGTGGACGGGATTACCGCCCTAAAGGAAGGAAGGGAGCTCGACATACGGAGCCACCTCAAGTCGACCACAGAAGGCGTGTGGTCCAGCCGGGAGGTCGGCCTAAGCAAGATTTTCGGAGGCCGCGTCGACGTCGTGTACGACAACGTAAAGGACCTCCATGCCATTCAAACCCTACGCAACAGCGTGGCGCATGATTTCGCCCGTACGGGCAAGAAGGGTGACTTCTGGTACGTCGATCCAGAGCTGGCCCTGCCTGAGGCGGTCAGCCGCCTATCAGCTTCGCGCCTTCAGACGCTGCTCAGGCTGATCAGCTTGGTGGCGGAGCAGATCGAGAAGTGGGCGGCGCCCCACATCGGAGTCTTCGAGCTAATCCTGTTCTGGCATTCCTTCCTGGAGGAACGGAACAAGCCGCGTACCACGGTCGTGAAGAGGTATGTCGAGCTGTACAAGGAGGGTGGCGTGGAGAAGCTGTTATCGACCTACTCACATGCGATGGTGGGGAGGCCGATCGGACGCGAATACAGTGCAGACCTTTTGCGGCACTACGACGCGTGCTGATCACTTCGTTACTCTTGTCCAAGGCCGAACTATATTCCGAATAGCGCAACCCGTTGCTAGAACGACTAAACTGAGAGATGGACATGCGGCAGTTATCGGGAAGTGCAATGGGCAGTCTGAGTGACCGATACTGGGTCCACGTAGCAACGGTAGCTCGCGACCAGAGCGTCAACCTATGGGTCGCCCCGATCCGTGTTCATGATTGAGAACTAGGCCAGGAGGGCGGCAAGCGCCTCTACCTTGGCCCGGCTCCCGGGAGGAGGACGCCAACCGGTTGCACCGCCGCGTTATCGGCAGGGCGTCAGTCGCCGGTCGCGGGCGCGGACGCCGGTAGTCCGGCCAGGCACTTGCCGAGCGAGTGCCGCACGATTCCGAGCAGGCGGTCCCGGGTAAGAGGGCTCGCGCGCTCGGCCGCCTCCGTGAGAAGCGTCTCGACCCGCCGCGCCCAGTCGGCCTCTCCGGCGAGGCCCTGCAGCAGCCGCGCGTGGTCATACCTGCGTAGCAGGCCCATGCCGATGGCTCGCTGCTTGGTCGGGTTTAGTTCGAGGAAGGCGGCGATAAACTCCGCGGGATCAAGCGCGGCTAGCACCGGCTCGCGGGCGTGCCGGCTCTTGGCGGTGTCGTTGGCGATTTGCTCCACGAAGCGATCGGGATCAGCGCGCATGTCAGCGAGGAGCGCCGCTGCGTTCGCCGGGTAGCAGTCGCTTGCCGCGGCCGCGCGCGTCGCGAGCAGGTGCTCAAACACTTTACCCATCTCGGGCGAATCGGCCTGGGTCATGCCGAGACCGCCGTACCCGCCGTAACGCATCTCGTCGCGCCCCGGCTCAGGTGCGAGCTCGATCGTACCGAGGCGGCGGAGATCGTCAATATAGTGCTTCGCGCGCTCAACGATCTCCTCGCGCGAGAACTCAGTAACGCCGATGTCCGCGAGGTGAAGCTGCAGCCCGATCACGTGCATGATCTCTCCGCCGACCGTGAATTCGTGGTCAGCGAATTGCCGGTCCATGGTCGCGATGGCCGCCAGTACCTCGTCCTCGGGCCGGTCGTAAGAGTGCCAGACCGTTCGCCACGCGGGCTCCTCGCCAGACGCGAAGTGGCCGCTGTGGTCGACCGACGCTCGGACGGCCGCCCCGTCGACGACGCCTGCGATCAGCAGGTCGTGCAGCACGTTGTCGTCAAGCAGGTCGTCGTAGAGGTGGATGCCGGGATAGCGGTCGTCGGCTGTCCCGAGCGGCGTCGGCGACTTCTTGTCGTTGAGGAGACCGAGCGTGATCCCGTGGATGCGGTCGCGCAGGTCAGGGGCGGTCAGCCTGCCCGCCTTGACCTCGAACGAGAGTGCCGTGAACAGGCGCAGTAGCGCCGTCATGCCCGCGTGGTGGGTCAGGTGGCGCTCCTCGAGTACGGCTACCACACGCTCCAGGTCCCACATGGTCTGCTGCAGGATGCGGAGGTTGCGGAGGCCCGACTGGTCGTAGAGCGACGCGATCTCGCCCGCCTCGTCGCCGAGGAGCCGCGCTGCGCCCGAATGATCGATCTTCGAGCGGAACCACGCGTAGGCCTCGTCGAAGGCCGAGCGGACCTCGAGGGTCTTGCCCACGATCTTCTCGCGCCTGCGCGCGAAGGCGGCCCGCTCGTCGTCGGAGATCTCCAGGGTGTTGGCGACGATGATCACCTTGCCGCCGTCATGCTCGACGAACTGGTTAATGTAGCCCATCACCTCGTTGACCTTCATGCCGCTGCGCTCGAGGTCGTCGAATACGTAGACGTCGGCCGCGAACCGGTCGAGGAGGTCGCCCTTTTCCAGGTCAACTTCGTACTTGACGTGCCGAAGCAGGGCCTTGACCACGCCGGTGGCGAACTTGGCCGCCTTGCCACTCGCCACTGGGTAGAGCGCGGCAAACAGCGCCTCCTCGATCTCGTCGCTCGACTTCATGCCGTAGAGGCTGACGTAGGCGACCTTCTGCCCTTTCGCCGCCCGGGCGAGGAAGGCGCGAAGGAGGTGCGTCTTGCCGACTCCCCAGGGCCCGTCGAGCAGCACCGCGAAGTGCGGCGCGTGCGGGAAGGCCAGGTAGTGCGCCAGGTAGTCGCGGATGTGCCCGTTAGAATCGTTGGGGTCCGGCGTGGCCGGCGGCGCGGCTACCGCCGCCACCGCAGATCGGGTGTGCGTGCCCAGCGGTTCTTCTCTCATGCGCGTCGTTCCTCCTCGGTCGCGGTCTTGCCGGATCCGCCGGGCAGCGCTTGGCTTACCCGAACGTGTGTCGCCCGGCGAGGTTGGCGCGAACATTGGCAGTTGGCATCCCGGCGGCACGGCATCGAACGCTACTTGACGCTCCGCAGGCAAGCGACCTCCCCCTCGCGCGCGTCAGTGTGCTGCTGGCGTACGTCTACGGTTCGGGCCTGGCTTTCGCCACAAGCGGCAGGTCTGGCGGATGGGGGTTCGACTCCCTCGCCGTGCTTATCCTCATGCGCCCGGCGTGTGCGGCCTGTTCGCGATATCCAGCGATATGGCGGTTAAGCTAATTGTTAAAACCGCGATCGTCGCGGGTAAAAGGCGGGCGTCATAAAAAGCCGCATTGAAGATGAACGGGCGTCCGAAGTTGGGGAGAGGCAAAGAGGGCGTTAACGTCCGCAACTGGGTCTGACCGGAAGCATGGGCAGGTACTCCCGCCCCGTAGCTGACGTTCTTAGCTAAGCTCCCTACAGCGGCTGGACCCTCCATTTGGCAGCAAGCATCGCCAACAAGAGATCGACGTAGTTCCAGCCCTCGGCGCGGGCGGCGATCGCTGAGAGGCAATCCTGATCTTCGCGCCCCGGGCGGCCCGGCCCCGTCATGTTGGGTTTCATGTTAAGGTCGAACAATTTGAACAAACCATGACGATCGGCCCGGCAATCGATCCGGATCGCGGTGCGCGCGTCAACGAGCGCGGCTGCTGAGATACAGCTGCCGATCATCGCCACGATGGCCGGATCGTGTAGTCGCTCGGGAGCGATTGCGATGCTGTTGGCGGTGACCGGAACGTCGCCGTTATACGGAGCTATTCCGGCGCGCTGATCGAAGCGGTACACGGGCGGCAAGGCCCAGTGAGCCGGTGCCCGCGAACCGTCCGGGCGCGGGGACGCGGGCGGCATGAGGGTGACGGTCATCTCGTCACCGCCGAGAAACTCCTCTACCATCAGCATGTCGCCGAAGGTGGCGGCTGCGATCAAGGCAGTCGCGGCGTCGCGCAGGTCGCCGAGGCTTTCCACCAGGGTGACGCCTTGGCTGCCACGTCCGCGCACCGGTTTGACGATCATCGGAAAGGACATGCCGCGCGACGCGCATGCGTGCTCGACGTCGGCCAGCGCGCAGACGTTCTCCTTTGCCGTGCCGGACAGGAGAAACGATTGCGCTACCGGCAGACCAGCCTCGGCAAGGAGAACGTTGGTCTGGAACTTGTCGTCGAACGCCTGCATTGCCGTGGGAAGCTGCCCGACGATGTCGAAGTCTACCATTGCAGCCTCAAGCGGATGCCCTTCAAACAAGACCGTGTTCGCCCACAGGACCGATGCGCCGGCTGCGCCCGCGCTACGAATGCCCTCGGCCGTGTCCGGGAAGACCCAGTCGAGTGCCCTGGCAGGGTCTGGCGAGGAGGTGGGCGTGACCATATTCACCCCAGCCGTCTGCAAGGCGAAAGCAATGTCCGCGCCGCTATCTGAATATCCGCCCGGTTTTGCGTCCTTTCGCAGTCCGCCGATCAACGGTGGTGGAAGCGCTTGGTAGAGAAGGGCAACCGGCGCTGTCTTCATGAATAATCTCCTGCGCGCCGCGCCTTAGCTCGAAGCGGCGCGCGCATGAAAGGGGCATCGATTGCGGTCATGCGGCGGTGACCCCATACGCATGGGCTTGATCCTGACGGTGGCGGCATTTGCGCTGGGGCAGCCTGATGGATCGGACCGGCTAACACGCGGCAATCCGCTCGACGATGGTCTTGATCGCATCGCGG
>Ga0308164_10003986_pt1 | contig 12825 bp, 14 predicted proteins | sample PhyTR2_FD_201031 | JGI IMG/M metagenome (GOLD analysis project Ga0308164, IMG submission 201031) | Phyllosphere microbial communities from UC Gill Tract Community Farm, Albany, California, United States - DLSLT.R2 | ecosystem: Host-associated > Plants > Phyllosphere > Unclassified | place: USA... | reverse complement strand
ACCAGGTTCCAGTGTAGATTGGCGCGGGTTTCGATCCCCTGCGCGGATAGGCCGACGGCCGGAATACGCTCGCTCGACACGGGCTCTCTCTCCTAAGTTTTATCGCATACGTATGTATGTCGTTGCGCCCGGCTGTACGGGGCAGTTTTCCACCGGTCAAATCCACTAATCTGCAGCGCCGTCGCGATACGGCTCCAGTTGAGTGCGGCGGCGGTTTGCCCTACGCCGACACGCCAACGACCGAGGCAAAGCTCCCCAGATGACGGCAACGATCGCGCTGGTCGACGACGACCGCAACATCCTGACCTCCGTGTCGATCGCGCTGCAGACCGAAGGCTTCGTCACGCGCGTCTATTCGGACGGCGAGACGGCGTTGAAGGCGCTGACCGACAACCCGCCCGATCTCGCGGTGTTCGACATCAAGATGCCGCGGATGGACGGGCTTGAACTGCTCCGTCGACTGCGCGAGAAAAGCCAGATCCCGGTGATTTTCCTTACCAGCAAGGACGACGAACTCGACGAGGCGCTCGGCCTCGCGATGGGCGCGGACGATTACATCGCCAAGCCGTTCTCGCAGCGGCTGTTGATCGCCCGCATCCGTGCGATCCTGCGACGGACCGAACTGACGCAGTCGCCGGGCACGGAAACCGAGGCGGAAGCCGCAGGGCCTCTCGATCGCGGGCGGCTCAGCATGGATCCGGCGCGGCATCGGACCTTGTGGGGTGGCGAGCTGGTCACGCTGACCGTTACCGAGTTCATGATCCTCGAGACGCTCGCGCAGCGCCCCGGCATCGTCAAGACGCGCAACCAGCTGATGGACGCGGCGTATCAGGACGACATCTATGTCGATGACCGGACCATCGACAGCCACATAAAGCGACTCCGCCGCAAATTCAGGCAGGTCGACCCAGCCTTCGACGCTATCGAGACATTATATGGTGCCGGGTATCGATTTTCTGAGGAATGAGTTGGGCGTCGACGGCCGCGATCTCACGCTGCGGTGGTCGGGACAGATCTCACTCACCCGGCGTATCCTGGCCGTCAACATCTTCGCGTTGCTGCTGCTCGCGGGCGGGTTCTTCTATCTCGACTCGTACCGCAGCCGCGTCGTCGACAACCGCGTTGCACAGACCGCGCGTGAAGCGCGGCTGATCGGCGAGGCGATCGCTGCGGTCGACCCGGCGTTGCGCGATCCGCTGGTGCTCCGGCTTGCGCGCGATACGGGGTCGCGGATCCGGTTGTTCGATGCGGGCGGGCGGACGATCGCCGATAGCCGCGCTCTGGGCTTGCGCAACTTCGTGCTGATGGACCCCGACAAGGAAGACTGGGACCAGACGATCGCCCGCTTTCTCGACGCATCGATCGACGTTATCGTGATGGCCCCGCGCCCGCCGCTGTACCGCGAGCGCAGCGGTGCGCAGCAATGGCCCGACGTGAGCGCGGTCCGCGGCCGTAGTGCCGTCTCGACGACGGTGTGGCGCGCGCCCGACCGTACGCCCGTGCTGACTGCCGCCGCGCCGCTCAGCGCCGGCGGAGTCGTGATGACGACGGTCAACGCGCGCGACATCACGAAGACGGTGCGAATCGAGCGGTTCCGGCTCAGCATGGTGCTGCTCGGCGTGTCGATCGTCTCGATCCTGCTGTCCCTGTTCCTCGCCCGCACGATCGTCCGTCCCTTGCGCCGCCTTGCCCGTGCGGCGGTTCGTGTCCGCCTCGGCCGAGCGCGCGAAGTCGTCGTGCCGCGCCTGCCCTCGCGTCGTGACGAACTCGGCATGCTTGCGCGCGCGCTGTCGGACATGAGTCTCGCACTTCGCGCTCGCATCGACGCGACCGAGGCGTTCGCCGCGGACGTCACGCACGAGATGAAGAACCCGCTCGCCTCGCTCCGGTCCGCGGTGGAGGGATTGTCGCGCGTGAAGGACCCGGCGCTTCGGGCCCAATTGCTCGCAATTGTCCGCGACGACGTCCAGCGGCTCGACCGGTTGCTCTCCGACATCTCCGAAGCATCGCGACTCGACGCCCAGCTCAGCCGCGCCAAGTTCGAGCCGGTCGATATTGCCGCGATGATCGACGGGTTGGTCGCGCAACGTGACGCGCGCGGTGTGGAGCGCGGCATCCGTCTCCGGTTCGATCGCAACCCCGACGACCGAACGATCATACTTGGCGAAGGCGCGCGGCTCGAACGCGTGTTCGAGAATCTGATCGACAACGCGCTGTCCTTCTCGCCCGACGCCGGCCTGATCGCGATCTCCGCAATCTGCGAAGGCGAGGACTTCGTCATCCGCGTCGAGGACGAAGGCCCGGGCGTTCCTGAGGACGCGCGCGAGGACGTGTTCAAGCGCTTCCACTCTGTCCGCCCCGATAGCGAGACGTTCGGCCAGCATTCCGGGCTAGGCCTCGCGATCGCCCGCACGATCGTCGACGGCCACCAAGGGGCGATCTTCGTCGAATCGCGCGAGGACCGGCTCGATGGCGCGCGCTTCGTCGTAAGGCTACCGCTCGCCGAACTGCCGGGGTAAGGACGCCTCGTGGTCGTCCCCTCCTCCGACAGGCTCCACGCCACCACGGTCGCCATCGACGGCATGGCCGTGATGATCGAGGGCGCGTCGGGATCGGGCAAGTCCGACCTCGCGCTGCGCCTGATCGATCGTGGCGCGATCCTCGTCAGTGACGACCAGACGCTGGTGGTGCGCGCGGGCGCAACCTTGCTCGCGCGTGCACCGGCGGCGATCGCCGGACGGATCGAAGTCCGCGGGATCGGCATCCTTGCCATGCCCTATGTAGAGGACGTACCGGTCGCCCTGCTCGTCCACCTCGGTGGCGCGATCGAACGGATGCCCGACCGCCGCGCGCGGAAAATCGCCGGAGTCGACGTCCGCGAGGTCGCGATCGCCCCCTTTGAAGCCTCCACCCCGATCAAAGTCGAACTCGCACTGCGCAATCCGGAGCCCATAGAATGACTCGGCCAAAGGACATCCTGCTCGTCACCGGCATGTCGGGAGCGGGCAAGTCGACCGTCCTCAAGACGCTGGAGGATCTCGGCTGGGAAGTCGTAGACAACCTCCCGCTGTTGCTGCTCGACCGCCTGCTCGACGCACCGCTCCCCGAAGGATCGACCAACGACTCACAGCCACTTGCGATCGGCATCGGCGCCCGCACGCGCGACTTCGATCCCGAACGGATCGTCGGCCGCATCCGCGATCTCCGCGATCATCATGGGCTCGAGATCGGAATGCTGTTCCTCGATTGCTCGGGCGCCGAACTCGAACGCCGCTATTCCGAGACCCGCCGCCGTCATCCGCTCGCGCTGGATCGTCCCGCAAACGACGGGATCAGCCGCGAGCGCGAATTGCTCGCGCCACTTCGCGACTGGGCGAACCGCCTGATCGATACGACCGACATGGCCGCCAACGAACTCGCGCAACAGATCCGCGCGAGCTTTGCGGGCGGGGAACTCGGCGCGCCGACGCTGTCGATCCGCTCGTTCGGTTTCGCCCGCGGCCTGCCCCGCAACGCCGACCTGGTGTTCGACATGCGCTTCCTGCGAAATCCGCACTGGGACCCGGAGTTGCGCCCCGGCACCGGGCTCGACGCCGATGTGTCCGCCTACATTATGGACGACCCAGCCTATGAAGCCGCGGTGAGTCGGATCGAGGAGCTACTGATGCTGCTGCTTCCGCGCTACCGGGCGGAAGGCAAGTCGTATGTCACCGTCGCGTTCGGGTGTACCGGAGGGAGACACCGGTCGGTCCACGTCGCCGACCGGGTGGCGCGACGGTTGCGCGACGCAGGATTTTCCCCCAGTATCGCACACCGCGACCTGGGGGCCGCTCCACAAGATGCGCTCGAAGGATCACCGGTCGTCTTATGAGTATGAAACGCTGACATGATCGGCCTTGTTCTGGTAACGCACGGTCGATTGGCCGAGGAATTCGTTCGCGCGATGATCCACGTCGTCGGCCCGCAGGAGCGTGTCGCGCCGATCGCGATCGGTCCCGACGACGACATGGAGGAGCGCCGCGCGGATATCGCCGCCGCGATCCAGGCGGTCGATGTCGGGCGCGGCGTGATCGTGCTCACCGACCTGTTCGGCGGCACCCCGTCCAATCTCGCTATCTCCTTGATGGAGCGCGGCCGGATCGAGGTGATCGCGGGCATGAACCTGCCGATGCTGATTCGGCTCGGGTCGGCGCGGAAATCGATGACCGTCGTTGCGGCGGTTGCTGCGGCGCGTGAGGCCGGGCGCAAATATATTTCGGTAGCCTCCGAGGTTCTCGGCGAGGCTGCGGCGTGAGCGAGGTCTCCCGCACGGTCCAGATCACCAACCGCCGCGGGCTCCACGCACGCGCGAGTGCGAAGTTCGTGACTCTTGCGTCGTCGCATCCGGTCGAGGTCAGCGTGACCAAGGACGGGTCGGATCACGTCACCGGCACCTCGATCATGGGACTGATGATGCTCGGCGCGGCGATGGGCGACGCGATCACGATCAGCGCGAGCGGCGATGGGGCAGAGCAGACTGTGGCGGCGCTCGCCGAACTGGTCGAAGCGAAGTTCGGCGAGGATTGACCTTCTTACTCCCCTCCCGCAGGCGGGAGGGGTTGGGGGTGGGCGCGCGCTCACCATAATCGAATCATTTGCTGAGGCCGGGAGCCCACCCCCGGCCCCTCCCGCATACGGGAGGGGAGGACAAGAATGCCCCGCGAGATAACCGCCTTTTCGAACCCGCTGATCAAGTACGTCCGCGATCTGCGCGACAAGCGGCATCGGCGTGCGGCCAGGCAATTCCTTGCCGAGGGCCTGCGCATACTGACCGAAGCGCGCGAGACCGGCCGCCTGCCCCGCACGCTGTTCTACGCCGCGGCCAGCGCGAACCACCCGCTCGTCCACGCGCTGTCGATGGACGTCGAGGATGCCGGCGGTGATTCGATCCAGACCACGCCGGACATCCTCTCGAAGCTGTCGGGCAAGGACAACCCGCAAGCGGTCGTCGGCGTATTCGACGAGTTCGACGCGACGCTCGAAGACCTCGATCGCACGACGTCGGGCATCTGGCTGGTCGCCGAACGGTTGCGCGATCCGGGCAATCTCGGCACGATCCTGCGCACCGGCGATGCGGTCGGCGCGGGCGGGCTGATCCTGATCGGTGAGTCGGTCGATCCGTTCTCGGTCGAGGCGGTCCGCGCGAGCATGGGCGCGCTGTTCACGATCCCCGTCGTGAAAACCGAGTGGGAGTTGTTCCACGCCTGGCTGCGCACCGGCCCCGGCCAGCTCGTCGGACTCAGCCTCGATACCGACACCGATTACCGGGCGGCCACCTATACCGGCCCGACCTTCCTGCTCACCGGCAACGAAGCGCAGGGCATGCCGCCCGAAATGGCCGAGGCGTGCGACGTGCTCGTCAAGATCCCGATGCTCGGCAAGGCCGACAGCCTCAACGCCGCCGTCGCGACGGCCGTGATGGCCTACGAAGTGCTTGCACGGCAGGCGAATTCCGAAACTCTCGCCTGATCCGACGAATTCGGCCCGTTTGGCGATGCTTAGCGAGTCCGGTTCAGCTAAGGGAGGGGCGCGTCGTGCGAAAGCATCGACGAGATACGGCAAGACAGGACGGTTATGGTGCGCGGTTTCGACGATAGACGAGTGAAGAACGGTGCGATCCGGTCGGCGATTGCGATCGTCGCGACCCCGATGCTGATGGCGACTCCCCTGTTCGCACAACAGGTTACGCCGCCTCCGGTCGTACCGACGGTGCCTTCTGCAATGCCGACCACGACGTTGGCGCCGCCGGTCATCACAGTGCCGCCGCTGAGCGACACGCAGGCCGCGCTGCTTGACAGGCTCCTCAACGGCGACATCGTCGCGCAGGGCCTGAAATCTGCCGCTACGGCGTCGACCAACGCGCCGAGCAAGGACGAACTCGTCCGCGCCGCACTAGACCATGCGCGCGCGGTACATGCGGGCCGTCTCAGCGGTGCCGATTTCCAGAAGGATTGGGGCCTGCGTCCGCCCGCATACGATCCGACCCCGGCGTTCGCCGATGCGGTCCGTCTCGATCGGATCGCGGCGTGGTTCGCATCGCTGCCGCCGCCCTATGCGGGTTATGACGGCTTGCGTAAGGGCCTCCAGAATTATCGCTCGATCGCCGCTGCCGGTGGCTGGTCGCCGCTCGCATCCGGCCCCGACTTCACGATCGGTGCCAGCGGCCCACGCGTGGTCGCCCTGCGGAAACGTCTCGCTGCCGAGGACAAGGATGTCTCGACTAGCGGCGACAAGTTCGACTCCGCGCTAGTCGACGCAGTCCGTCGCGCGCAGCGTCGCTACGGGCTCAACCCGAGCGGCATCGTCTCGACGCAGACGCTGGCGGCGCTGAACGTGTCGGCAACCGACCGCGTCCGTCAGATCATGGCGAACATGGAGCGCTGGCGCTGGCTTCCGCAGGACCTGCCGCGCGACCGTATCCAGGTGAACATCGCCGCTGCCGTGCTGACGGTGTTCGACGGCGATACGCCGGTGCAGTCGATGCGCGCAGTGACGGGGCGTCCGGGCGACGAGACGCCGATGCTGTCCTCGACGATCCACAGCATCGTGATCAATCCGCCGTGGAACGTGCCGACGTCGATCGCGACCAAGGAGCTGTGGCCGAAGGAGAAGGCCAACCCGGGCTATTTCAAGCGCAACGGCATCAAGGTGATCGACGGCACGCGGCTTCAGCAGCAGGCCGGCGACCAGAGCGCGCTGGGCCGGTTCAAGTTCGATTTCGCCAACGACTATTCGGTCTATCTCCACGATACACCGAGCCGTGCGAAGTTCGCGAGCTTCAGCCGGCTTGCGAGCCACGGCTGCGTTCGCCTTGAAAAGCCTGCCGAACTTGCCGACCTGCTGCTCAAGGGCGATCCGTCATGGACACCCGAGATGGTCGACGCCGCGGTCGCCAAGGGTGACACGGTCCGTGCTCGCCTGACCAAGCCAGTGTCGGTGTATCTGCTCTACTGGACCGCATTTGCCAGCGGCAACGGCCAGATGAACTTCCGCGCCGACCCTTATAACTGGGACGGCACCCTCGCTTCCAAGATCGAGGCGCGCACGGCGCGCCAGACGATCGCCGCTCGTTGAGAGAACTAGACATGACGATTTCCATCCGCACGCGTACCGCCATTGCCGGCGGTCTGCTCGCCGCCATGGCCTTGGCCGGCTGCTCGCGCTCGGAGCCCGATCAGCCGCCGACCGATACCAACATGGTCGAGGATACCGGCGTGACCGAGTCTGAAGCCGCGCCGACGCCCGCTCCGGCGCCGGTCGAGACTGCACCGGTCGAGGCTCCCCCTACGGTGAACGCGGTCGAGCCCGAACGCGAACCACCGGTCGCGCCCGACGAGCAGATGCGCGACGATGCTGATGCGACGGGCATGACCGCGCGCGTGACGCGCGACGAGGCACCGGTCGAGAACGAGACCGTTCCTCAGCAGTAAATAGAACCATTCTATGACAAAGGCTTGGCAGCTTCACTTCGGTAAAGCTGCCAAGCCTGTACGCTGCCAGACGTTATTCGAGCAGCAGGGGCGCGTGGCGATCGACCAGCGTCTCGCTCGCCGTGTTGAGCCCGACGACTTCGACGGTCGTGCCGTGACGCCGCAGCTTGGCCACCACGTCTTCCAGCGCAGCGACGGCGGTGACATCCCAAAGATGCGCGCGCGTCAGGTCGATCCGCACTGCACGCGCAGGCTCGCGAAGATCGAAGCGGTCCGCGAAGATGTCGGCACTGGCGAAGAACACCTGACCGCCGACACGGTAAATCCGCGTGTCGCTCGCCGCGTCGTGCTCGACCGTGACGTCCATCAGCCGCGTGACCTTCCATGCGAAGAACACGCCGCTGAGCAGTACGCCGACACCGACGCCCAGTGACAGGTCGTGCGTCGCGACGGTGACGATAACGGTCGCGGCCATCACCACGCTCGACATCTTGGGATGCCGGGCGAGTTCGCGGATCGAGCCCCAGGAGAAGGTGCTGATCGACACCATGATCATGATCGCGACTAGCGCCGCGACCGGCACCTGCGCGACCCACGGTCTCAGCGGCACCATGACGACCAGCAGGAACACGCCGGCTATCAGCGTCGACAGCCGCCCTCGCCCGCCATAGCGGACGTTACCGACGGTCTGTCCGATCATCCCGCAGCCTGCGATGCCGCCGAACGCGCCCGCGGCGATGTTCGCGAGCCCGAGCCCTGTGCACTCGCGCGCCTTCGAACTGGTCGTTTCTGTCAGGTCGTCGACCACACTGGCCGTCATCATGGACTCGAGCAGCCCGACCGCCGCCATGGCGAGCGCATAGGGAGCAACGATCCGCAGTGTGTCCCAGGTGAACGGCACGTCGGGCATCCCGAACGACGGCAGCGTGGAGGGCAGCTTGCCGAGATCGCCGACCGTCTTCAGCGGCATCGGCACCCACATCGCGATCGCGGTCAGCACGACGATGCAGATCAGCGGCGACGGGATGGCGTTCGAGATGCGCGGCATGAGGTAGATGATCGCGAGACCACCGGCGATCATCGCATAGGCCTGCCAACTGACGCCGACCATCTGCGGCACCTGCGCGGAGAAGATCAGGATTGCGAGTGCGTTGACGAACCCGGTACGGACCGACTTCGAGACGAACCGCATCAGCACGTCTAGCTTGGCTAGACCGAACGCGATCTGAAGTGCACCTGCGAGCATCGTCGCAACCAGAAGATATTGTAGGCCGTGAGCGTGGACCAGCGCGGCCGCGACCAGCGCAACGGAGCCGGCCGCGCCGGAGATCATCGCGGGGCGCCCGCCCGCAAAGGCGATGACAATGCCGATCACGAACGAGGCGAACAGGCCGACTTCGGGATCGATGCCCGCGACGAACGAGAAGGCGATGACCTCGGGGATCAGCGCGAACGTGCCGACCATGCCGGCGAGGATGTCGCGGCGTGCGGCGGTTGGGCCGCTGAACCACTCTGTGCGGTAACGAGAAAGAGATATGGATGTCATGGATGTATCCGCATAGGACGCACGAACCGCGGCGCTGTCTTGGCAGGCGGTTCACTTCAGAGGCGTCGTTGCGTTGTCCGGCGGATCGGCGGCCGGAATAGCCACCCGGAATTGCACCGGGTCCAGGGCGAATGAGTGCTCGTTAGCGGCGTGTGAGCCTCGATGCAACGTTGGGCTCAGCACCCTGTCCGACCAGCTTACGTGAACAGATCCACCACCTCGGCCCCCTCGCCTACGGCCTGCAGCAGCAAGGTGCGGTGGCAATGGCACGGGTCGCGCTCGTAACACAGTAACGCGCTCGGCTTCTCCGCCGCCAGCCCGAGCATGATCGCTGCGGCCGCCTGCGCCTCGGGAAGCTCGAGCTGTTCGTCATACACCGCGGTAAGCGTCGCGACGTCGCCCTTCTTGGCGGCGTCACGCCCCCGTTTCGGCGTGCCCAGCGCCTTCAGATGCACGTAATCGATCTCGACCTCGCGCAACGAAGCGGCAAGCGAGGTCTTCGAAAACCCTGGTCGCCGCGACAACGGAAGCGCCCGAACATCGATCACCCGTTCCACCCCCGCCGCCTTCAATGCCGTGAGGAAATCGGCCATCGTCGTCGCTTCATAGCCGATCGTGAAGATCTTCGTCGGGTCTGTCATGCAGTCGAAGTGGTATTGCGGACCTGACACGGCAAGCGTCCGACGCTATCTGAGCCGAATGACCCACGATATTCACGTCATCGGCGGCGGGCTCGCCGGTTCCGAAGCCGCCTGGCAACTCGCAGAAGCCGGCCTCAAGGTCCGCCTGTCCGAAATGCGCGGCAGCGGTGAAGAAACGCCTGCGCACCAGACCGACGGCCTCGCCGAACTCGTCTGCTCGAACAGCTTCCGCTCGGACGACGCCGAGGCCAACGCGGTCGGGCTGCTCCATCAGGAGCTGCGTACACTCGGATCGCTGATCATGCGTCAGGCTGACATCCACCGCGTCCCCGCCGGCTCCGCACTCGCCGTCGACCGCGACAATTTCTCGGCCAGCGTGACGGAGGCTATCGACCAGCACCCTAACATTACGCTCGTTCGCGAACGCATCGACGCGTTGCCCGATGGTCCGACGATCATCGCCACCGGCCCGCTCACCGCAGCCTCGCTCGCCGCCGGCATCGGCGCCGAAACCGGCCGCGAAGCGCTCGCGTTCTTCGACGCGCTCGCGCCGATCGTCCACCGCGATTCGATCGACATGGAGACGGCGTGGTTCGCGTCGCGCTGGGACAAGGGCGAGGGCAAGGACTACATCAACTGCCCGATGGACAAGGACCAGTATCTCGCCTTCCACCAGGGCCTGATCGATGGCGAGAAGACCCCGTTCAAGGAATGGGAGAAGGACACGCCCTATTTCGACGGCTGCATGCCGATCGAGGTGATGGCGGAGCGCGGCGTCGACACGCTGCGCTACGGCCCGATGAAGCCGGTCGGGCTCGACAACCCGAAGACCGGGCGCTGGCCGCACGCCGTCGTCCAGCTTCGCCAGGACAATGCGCAGGGCACGCTGTGGAACATCGTCGGCTTCCAGACCAAGATGAAGCATGCCGACCAGGTTCGTTTGTTCCGCACGATCCCCGGTCTTGAGAACGCCGAGTTCGCGAGGCTGGGCGGTCTGCACCGCAACACCTTCATCCGCTCGCCCGAACTGCTCGACGAGACGCTGCGGTTGAAGTCGCGTCCGAACATCCGTTTCGCCGGGCAGATCACCGGCTGCGAGGGCTATATCGAAAGCTGCGGGATCGGCATGCTCGCCGGGCTGTTCGCGGCGGCCGAACTCACAGGCACGACTCTGATGCCCCCGCCCTATGCGACGGCGCTCGGTGCCCTGCTGGGCCACATCACCGGCGGCGCAGAGGTCGAGACGTATCAGCCGATGAACGTCAATTTCGGCCTGTTCCCGCCGATCACGGGCCGCACCAAGAAGGCGGATCGCAAGCGGATGTACACGGATCGTGGCCGCGCGGCGCTCGCAGAGTGGCTCAACTCTCCTCGGCAACAGCCTGAACCGGCGGACAATTCACCCGAGCTGGCCCCTTCCGCTTGACCGCCGTCGTGGCAAATTCGGGGGCGGTCATCGTTCCCGATTTGTCACGGTCGGCGTCGGCGAATTTGGTCGTCGCCTTCACCGCCCATTCGTCGAACGACAGCTTGCCGTCGCCGTCCACGTCCAGTCGCGCATAGGCCTTGCGCCGCTGGACGAGGTATTCCTCGCGCGTAATCTGCGCGTCGCGGTCCTTGTCGTAGCGATCGAACCGCTTCTGCTCGCGAGTCTTTTCAGTCGCCTCGGGCGCAGCATCGGGTAGCGGATCGGACGCGCCCGCGGCGCCGCTCACCTGCGCCATCGGCTGGGGCGGTAGCAACGGACCCGGCCGCGCCTTCCCGCTAAAAAACATGAACCCCGCTGCGATCAACGCGATCACCGCCGCCCCACCCGCCAGATACCGCCACATCGCCGCCGCCCCCATCGCCAAGGCCCCACGCTAGGCCTAGCCGCCAATGATCCCCATCCGATTGGTCAGTATCCGGTCAATCTATGCCACGCCAACCGCGCGATGCGCCGTGTCGGCCCCGGCGAACCGCCCATTGCTGCAGCGTTGTCGAACTGCGCCAGCAACGCGACGGCACCCAGCGATCGGGCGGCCCGCGGCCACCGCGCCCCGAACGCCGTTTCAAACCGCGCATGGGCCAATGACCGCGCGAGTTCGGCTAGCGACGTATCCGTCACGCTCCGGGAGAGATCGACGAGCGCCCATCCTTCGCCTGCGATACCCACCCGCGGGTCCTCGACGCCCAAAATCTTTGACGCCGCTTCGAATAACCGGCCGCCCCGTTCGATAGCAAAGGCTTCGATCGTCGCCGGATCGACCTCCGCCTGCAGCAGCGTCTCCCAACCATCGGTCATCGCCGCGAGCGACGTTCCGGATACGCGGCCTGGCAACACCGATAGCGCAATCGCTTGCAGCACAGGCTCTTGTGGCGCGGGTGCCGAGTCCAGTCGCGTCAACGCTTCGTGCCACCAGGTCAGCCGCATCTGCCCGACCAGAGGCTCGCGCGTGGAACGAACGATCGTCGCAAGTCGGTCATCGAGCGCAAACAGCGTTTCCAGTGCGACCCGCGCGGCCGGCGGAGCGTAGCTCAGAGCAAGGGCATGGCCCGGATCGGCGGAGTTCATGCCCTACCCATAGCGCCCCCGATCGCGTCGATCATCCCGCATCATTCAGCATGACCTAGTTACTACTTAATTAACCATAGTTTTTGAGCCCGGCTTACGGGGTCGTACCGCATGACGCGGCGAGATCGATGATGATCCTGTCGGGATACCCATGACCACGAAGCACGGCATGCAGACGATTAAGGCGACGACGGTTCTCGGTCGGCTGCGTAACGACGTGCGCGGCAATACCATCGCCATCATGGCGGCAGCGATGATCCCGCTGGCTGCGCTGGCCGGTTCCGCAATCGACGTCGCGCGGCTTTATGTCGTGAAGGTCCGCCTTCAGCAGGCTTGCGATGCCGGTGCCCTCGCCGGGCGTAAATTCATGACCAGCAGCAACCTCACGACGCTGGACAAGACTGCCACCGACCAAGCAAACGCGTTCTTCAAGAACAATTTCCGCCTCGGTTGGATGGGCACGAAGACCGCAATCTTCACGCCGTCGAAAACAACCGATCAGCAGGTCGCGGGCGCTGCCAGTTCGTCGGTTCCGATGACCATCATGAAGATGTTCGGCGCTCCCGACGTGACGCTGAGCGTAAAATGCGAAGCACGTTACGACGTTGCCGACGC
>Ga0308164_10003985_pt1 | contig 12829 bp, 10 predicted proteins | sample PhyTR2_FD_201031 | JGI IMG/M metagenome (GOLD analysis project Ga0308164, IMG submission 201031) | Phyllosphere microbial communities from UC Gill Tract Community Farm, Albany, California, United States - DLSLT.R2 | ecosystem: Host-associated > Plants > Phyllosphere > Unclassified | place: USA... | reverse complement strand
CGCCGACGCCCGCATGGGCCTCCTGGGCACGCCCATCATCCAGGGTTGCCTGCGCGGCGAGGTCTCGCTGCCGAGCTACCTGGCGTTCCTGGGCCAGGCCTACCACCACGTGCGCCACACGGTGCCCTTGCTGCACGCCTGCCAGGCCGCCCTGCCCGCCGCCCACGAGTGGCTGCGCGAGCCGCTGGACGAATACATCGAGGAGGAGCAGGGCCACGACGAGTGGATCCTCGACGACATCCGCGCCGCCGGCGGCGATGCGCAGGCGGTGCGCGACGGCCCGCCCGGCCATGCCACCGAGGTCATGGTGGCCTATGCCTACGACCTGATCGCGCGGCGCAACCCGCTCGGCTTCTTCGGCATGGTGCACGTGCTCGAGGGCACCAGCGTGTCGCTGGCCCTGCTCGCGGCCGACCAGATCCAGCGCCCGCTGGGACTGCCGGACTCGGCTTTCAGCTACCTGCGCTCGCATGGCACGCTCGACCAGGAGCACACGGCCCACTTCGAGCTGCTGATGGACCGCATCGAGTCGCCGCGGGACCGCGCCGACATCGTCCATGCCGCGCGCGCCTTCTACCGGCTCTATGGCGACGTGTTCCGCAGCCTGCCGCTGCCGCGCGACACCGCCGCCGACGCCACCGCATCGTCCGCACCCTCGACCGAGGCCGCCTCCCGGGCGGCGCTCGCATGAGGGCCGGCGACGCCCGGGTCCTGCTGACCGGTGCCGGCGGCGGCATCGGCCAGGCCGCGGCCCGGGCCCTGGTCGATGCCGGCGCCGCCGTGCTGCTGGCGGGCCGCTCGCCGGCGCGACTGGCGGCCCAGGCCCGCACCCTGCTGCACGAGACCAGCGCCGCCGTGGCGCCCCGGGTCGAGTGGCATGCCGCCGACCTGGCGCAGCCGGATGGCGTCGCCGACCTGGCCCGGGCGGCCTCGGCCTGGGGCTGCAACGTGGTGGTGCACAACGCCGGCGTGCCCGGCTTCGGCCGCCTCGAAGCCTTCACGCCCGCCGAGGTGGCCGAGGTGCTGCATCTCAACCTGGTGGTGCCGATGCTGCTGACCCAGGCGCTGCTGCCGGGCCTGCGCGCCCACAGCACCGCCCGCGTGATCTTCATCGGCTCGGTGCTCGGGCGCCTGGGCCTGCCGGGCTACAGCGTCTATGGCGCCAGCAAGTTCGGCCTGCGCGGCTTCGCCGAGGCATTGCGCCGCGAACTCGCCGACACCGGCGTGGGCGTGCAGTACCTGGGCCCGCGCAGCACCCGGACCGGTTTCAACAGCGATGCCGCCGCGCACTACAACCGCGCCACCGGCACCGCCATGGACGAGCCCCACATCGCCGCGCGCGCCCTGGTCGAGCTGCTGCACAGCGGCGCGCCCGAGCGCTTCCTGGGCTTTCCGGAGAAGCTGGCGGTGCGCCTCAACGGGCTGGTGCCGGCCTGGCTCGATGGCGCCTTCGCCAAGCACCGCACCGCGCTGCCACCCCTGGCGCCGCCGCCCCCGGCCGCGCTCGCTTCCTCCCCCCAGGCGCCACCGGCCGATGCGGATGCCCATCCGTTGATGCACGGCGCTCCCTGAACCGACCACCCCAGACCCAGAAAACCAGAAACCCAGAGACCCAGAGCCCCATGAACTCCCGCCTGCCCACCACCCCGCGCGCCCTCGCCCTGCCCACCCCATCCCGGCGCCACCTGCTGACCCTGCTGGTCGCCTCGACCCTGGCGGTCGCCGGCGCGTGGCTGCCGCGCGCCCACGCGGCCCCGGCCGACGATGCCGTCGTCGATCTCCAGCACGAATGGGAGGTGATCCGTTACCAGAGCCCGGCCGCCGAGCGCGAGAAGCGCTTCGAGGCCCTGGCCGCCAAGGCGCACAAGGTCAGCGAGACCCATCCGTCCCAGGCCGGCCCCTTGATCTGGGAGGGCATCATCGTCAGCTCCTGGGCCGGCGAGAAGGGCGGCCTGGGCGCGCTGGGCCTGGTCAAGCAGGCCAAGGCGCTGTACGAGTCGGCCATCGCCATCGATGGCGACGCGCTCGACGGCTCGGCCTACAACAGCCTGGGCGTCCTCTACTACAAGGTGCCCGGCTGGCCGGTCGGCTTCGGCGACAAGGCCAAGGCCAAGGAACTGCTGCAGAAGGCCCTGGCGCTCAATCCGAAGGGCATCGACCCGAACTTCTTCTATGGCGAGTACCTGGTCGAGACCAAGCAGCCCGAGGAAGCGGCGACCTACCTGACGCGCGCCATCCAGGCACCGCCGCGTCCCGGCCGCCAGGTCGCCGACACCGGCCGGCGCGAGGAAGCGCGCGCCCTGCTGGAGAAGACCAAGGCGCGCTAGCCGGCCCTGGCTCCGGCTCCGCCGGCATGGCGCGGCGCGGCGAAGCCCAGCCGCACGCGCACGCCCTGCACGCCATCGCGCATGCCGACGTCGAGTTCGAGACCATGCAGGGTGGCGATGCGGCGCGCGATCGACATTCCCAGACCGCTGCCGATCTCCTGCTGGCCATCGGGCCGGTAGAAGCGCTCGCCGAGCCGCGACAGCTGCTCGCCCGACAACGGCGGCCCGTCGTTGTCGACCTCCACGGTCGAGGCCGAGAAGCGCAGCAGGACGCCGGTGCCTTCGGGCGCATAGCGCACCGCGTTGTCCAGCAGGTTGCGCAGCAGGACGGTCAGCAGGTGGGCATCGCCCAGCAATGGCATCGGATGGGATCCGGCCGGCGGCCATTCGCAGGCCAGTTCGATGCGGCGGCGCTCGGCCAGCATCAGGCAGTCGCCCATGGCCTGCTCGACGATCGGCGTCCAGTCGATCTCGCTGGTCACCAGCGCGGCGCCGGATTCGACCCGCGACAGCGCCAGCATCTGCGTCACCAGCCGCGCCATGCGGTCGAGACCGGCGTCGAGCCGGCGCTCGGCCTGCTCGCGCTCGCGCGGGCTGCTCGAACGCCGCACCACCTCCCACTGCGCCCGCAGCACCGCCAGCGGGGTGCGCAACTCGTGCGCCGCGTCGGCGGTGAAGCGGCGCTCCCGCACCAGCAGCGAGTCGATCCGCACGAACAGTCCGTTCATGGCGCCGATCATGGGCCGCAGCTCGACCGGGGCGCTGTCGCCCGGGATCGCGCGCAGGTCGTCGGCGTCCCGATGGCGCAGGTCGGCCGCCAGCGCGCCCATCGGCGCCAAGGCGCGCCGCACCGCCCAGGCCATCAGGGCCAGCAGGAACGGCAGCATCAGCAGCCATGGCACGACCTGGCTGAGGGTCAGCCCGTAGACCAGCTCGTCGCGCTCGTAGGCGCCCTGGCCCGCCGCCACCAGCCAGCGGCCATCGAAGGACTGCAGGTAGTAGAGCCGCCACTCGCGGCCCTCGACCTGGGTGTCGAAGAAGCCGGCGCGCTGCGGCCGGTAGGGCAGCGCCACGCCTTCGCGATCCGACAGCGCGAGCCGGCCATCGGCATCCCACACCGCCACGGCGAGATCGCGGACGTCGGCCTCGCCGGCATCGGCATCGCCCTTGCCGGCGGCCGGCGGCAGCGTCGTGGTGGTGCCCTCCAGCGCGGGGCCGAGCGTCGACTGGACCTGGCGCGCCAGGCGGATCAGCTCGGTGTCGTAGAGCTCGTTGACCTCGTGGCGGGCGCGGCTGATGGAGACATACAGCGCCAGGCCCCACACCAGCGGCGCGCAGATCAGCAGGTACAGCAGCAGGCGGCGTTGCAGGCTCATTCGTCGCCGTGCTCGCCGGAGCCGATCGCGTAGCCGACGCCACGGACCGTGCGCACGATGCGCGGATCGATCTTGCGGCGCAGGTGGTGGATGTGGACCTCCAGCGCGTTGCTCTCGGGCTCGGACGCGTTCCAGTCGTAGAGCTTCTCCAGCAGGTGGGCCTTGGAGACCACGCGCTGCGACTGGCTCAGCAGGGCCTCCAGCAGGGCCAGCTCGCGCCCGGTGAGGTCGACCTTGGCGCCCTTCCAGTGCACCACCTTGGTCGCCGGGTCGTAGCGCAGCTCGCCTCGTTGCCACGCCGGCTGCGCCTGGCCCGCCGCGCGCCGCACCAGCGCGCGCAGGCGGGCGGCCAGCTCGTCGATGGTGATGGGCTTGACCAGGTAGTCGTCGGCGCCGGCATCCAGGCCGGCGACGCGCTCGGCGACGCCATCGCGCGCGGTCAGGATCAGCAGGGGCAGCTTCAGGCCGCGATCGCGCCAGCGCCGCAGCCAGGTCATGCCATCGCCGCGCGGCAGTCCGAGGTCGAGCACCACGGCATCGAAGGCGGCGCCGGCGAGCGCCGCGTCGGCCCGCTCGCCATCGCCGAACCAGTCGACCGCATGGCCGAGCTGGCGCAATCCGATCGCCAGGGCCTCGCCCAGCAGGACATCGTCCTCGACCACCAGCAGACGCATATGCGGGAACTCCAGTGCGGCGCGCGGAAGTGCGCGCCGGGCCGTGATTATCGGGATCGCCTCAGGCCCCGGGGAACAGATGGCCGACGCCGGCGGTGACGGCCATGGCCAGGGCACCCCAGAAGGCAACCCGCCACGCCCCACCAGCGGCATCCGCGCCACCGGCCCGGGCGGCGATGGCACCCAGCAGTGCCAGGAAGACCACCGAGGTCGCGCCGACGGCCGCCAGCAGCCAGGAAGCAGCCACCAGCCAGGCCACGGCCAGCGGCAATGCCGCGCCGACCGCGAAGCTGGCCGCCGAGGTCAGGGCGGCCTGCAGCGGCCGGGCGCCCAGCGCCTGCGTGATGCCGAGCTCGTCGCGCGCATGGGCGGCGAGCGCGTCGTGCCGCATCAGCTGCGCGGCGACCTCGTGCGCCAGCGGCGGCGACAGGCCGCGATCGACATAGATGGCCGTGAGCTCGCGCAGCTCGGCCGCCGGATCGTCGCGCAACTCGATCCGCTCGCGCGCCAGGTCGGCCGCTTCGGTGTCGGCCTGCGAATGGACCGAGACATATTCGCCGGCGGCCATCGACATGGCGCCGGCGACCAGTCCGGCCAGACCGGCGACCAGGATGGTGGCGCGCCCGGCATCGGCGGCGGCGATGCCGGCGATCAGGCTGGCCGTCGAGACGATGCCATCGTTGGCGCCCAGGACGGCCGCCCGCAGCCAGCCGATGCGGGTCGAGCGATGGCGTTCCGCATGGCGCTGCCCGGGGCCCCTCACGAGGCGGCACCGGTGGCGTCCGGCGGCATCGCGCCGCCGGGCGGGGGCGCCACGGGACGGGCCGGGGGCGTGTCGAGCGCCGCCCGCAAGGGCTCGACGATCGCCGAGCGCAGGTCGAGGCCGTCGTGATCGAAGGCATCGTAGATGCACCAGGTGCAGGAGCCCGAGAGCAGGCCCAGGCCGAGGAAGAACGCCAGCGCCAGCGCGGCGGGGGCCTGTGCCTGTGCCCGTGCCGGCCCGACGACCAGGACGGCGGCGCCGGGCGCGACAGCGGGGGTGGAGGTGGCGGATGGCGCCGGAGGAAGGCCGGGTGTCATTGGGATGCCTCGGGGACGTGGGAGGGTGGGGCCGGTGGCGGACCGGCGGTGGCCCCGAGCATCGCCGTCCAAGCTTGGATTCCGCTTAAGGCCACGGCGGCGGGAACGGCCGCGACCCCCGGGCCCGGCCGGGGTCTTGCCGCGCCGTCCTACAATCCGCGGCGCCTCGATCCCCACCCTCCCGATCCCTCGAAGCCTCGATCCCTCGCCACCCCGATGCCCGCCGGTCACCCGCCCTCCCACCCGCACGCGATCCGGCCGAAAGCCGCCGGCACCGCGCGCAGGGGATGGCTCGCGCCGGGCCCGGGACGCTGGCTCCTGGTCGTGCTGATGTTCCTGCTGCCGGCCCAGTTCAGCTGGGCGGCGGCGGCCCCCTATTGCGCCCACGAGAGCAATCCGCCCTCGTTCCACATCGGCCACCACGCCCACGTGCACCAGGGTTCGCAGCCCGGGTCGCAGCCGGCGGCGCAGATGGCATCGCTGGCGTCCGTGGCATCGCTGGCCGACGGCGCGCAGGGCGTGGCGGCGGAGCCGGACGCGCCCCGGGGCTCACCGGTGGCCGACCATGCCGACTGCAGCTACTGCCACGGGGTGGCGGGCCAGTTCGCGACAGCAGCCACGCCGCGCTTCGGGCCGGTGGTCCGGCAGGCCCCGCTTCCCGCCACCGTCGCCGCGCCCGCCTCGGGCCGGCCCGCCAGCATCGATCGCCCCCGCTGGGAACGCGCCCTCTGAGCCGGCGCGTTCGCTTCCCACCCACCTCCTCCTTCTCGCAGATGATGGTTTGACGAAACGCGTCGGATTCCTTGGTCTCTTTCCCATGACTGGAGAATTCGATGTGCAGGTATCTCTTGCCGCTGGCCCTGGTGCTGGCGTCATTCACGGGCGGCCACGCGCTGGCCCAGGAACGGGCCGCCGGCGCGGCCCCGCCCCTCACCCTCGCCGCGGCGATCCGCGCCGCGCTCGCCGACAACCCTGAGATCCAGGTCGCGCGCCGCGAGATCGAGATCTCGCGGGGCGCGCGCCTGCAGGCCGAGGCGCGCCTCAATCCGACCCTCGCGGCCCAGCTCGAGGACCCGCGGCGCGACAACCGCACCCACACGGTCCTGCTTAGCCAGCCCTTCGAGCTCGGCGGCCAGCGCGCGGCGCGCATCGAGGCCAGCGAGCGCGCGATCGACATCGCGCGCGTCCAGCTCGAGGCCCGCCGGGCCGAGCTGCGGGCCAGCGTCACGGCGGCCTTCTTCGTCGCCCTGATCTCGCAGGACCGCGTGCGGCTGGCGCGGGATTCGCTCGACCTCGCCGCGCGCGGCAGCCTGGCGGCCGGCAACCGGGTCCGCGCGGGCAAGGTGGCGCCGCTGGAGGAGACCCGCGCGCGGGTCGCCGAGGCCGGGGTGCGGCTGGAACTGGTCCAGGCCCAGGGCGACCTGCGGACCCAGCGCCAGCAGCTCGGCGCGCTGCTGGGGCGTCCGGCCTTCGACCAGCCGCTCGACGGCGACGCCCTGGCGCTGCCGGCGCTGCCGACCGAGGCCGCCGTCGAGGCCCGGCTGGCGGAGGCGCCGGCGAGCCGCCAGGCCCGCCTGCAGGTGCGGCGCCTGGCCGCGCTGGCCGAGCTCGAACGGGCCCGGCGCATCCCGGACCTGACCGTCACCGCCGGTGGCCAGCGCGATGTCGCGCTCGGCCGCAACCAGGCGATCGTCGGCATCTCGGTGCCCCTGCCGCTCTTCGACACCAACCGGGGCAACATCGCCGAGGCCTTGAGCCGACGCGACCAGGCCGAGGACCAGGCCGACGCCATCGCGCTGCGGCTGCGTTCGGATGCCGCCACGGCGCGCCAGCGTCACGCCAACGCCCTGGCCGAGGTCGAGACCCTGCGCGGCGACATCCTGCCCGGCGCCCTGACCGCCGTCACGGCGGCGACCACCGGCTTCGAGTTCGGCAAGTTCGGCTTCCTCGACGTCCTCGACGCCCAGCGCACCCTGCTGCTGGCGCGCTCGCAGTACCTCCGCGCGCTGGCCGAAGCGCATCGCGCCGTGACCGACCTGGACCGCCTGCTGGGCGAGCCGGCGCTGTCGGACGCCCTCCCCCTCATCCCCCGCTGAAGGAATCCCCATGGCTCACCCACGACCCACGAGCGCCGGCCGCCCGAGCCGCGCGCAGCTCGTCCTGATCGCCTGCCTGCTCGCGTTCGGCATCGTCGCCGGCATCCTCATCCTGCGCGGCGGCGGCACGTCCAGCGCCGGCCCCGCCGAGCACGCCGAGGGCGGCGAGCACGACGAGCACGGCGACCACGATGCCGACCATGGCCGGGCCGGTGGCGGCGACGCGCACGGCGCGGACTCCGGCCGGACCGCGCAGGCGGCCCGCGGCCCGCATGGCGGGCAGCGCTTCCAGGCCGGCGACTTCGGCCTCGAGCTGCTGCTGGCCGAGGACGACGGCATCCCGCGCTTCAAGGCCTGGGTCCTCGCCGGCGACCGGCCGGTGGCGCCCGCCGGCCACGCCATCACCCTCACGCTGGCGCGCCCGAACGGCGAGACGCAGATCCTGGAGCTGACGCCCCGCGACGATGCGCTGGCCAGCGACCAGCCGGTGCCCGAACCGCATGTCTTCGAGGCCGTCGTCGACGCCCGCATGCCCGCCGGCGCGCATCGCTTCGGCTTCACCGAGGAGGAAGGCAAGGTCGAGATGACCGAGGCACAGATCCAGGCCGCCAGCATCACGCTGGAAGCCAGCCGGCCGGCCAGCATCCGCAGCGCGCTGCAGTTCCCGGGCGAGATCCGGTTCAACGAGGACCGCACCGCGCACATCGTGCCGCGCGTGGCCGGCGTGGTGGAGAGCGTGGGCGCGGACCTCGGGCAGAAGGTCCGACGCGGCCAGGTGCTGGCGGTGATCTCCAGCGCCATGGTCTCGGAGATGCGCTCGGAACTGCGGACCGCGCAGCGGCGCCGCGAACTCGCGCGCACCACCCACGAGCGCGAGAAGACATTGTGGGAGCAGCGCATCTCGCCCGAGCAGGATGTGCTGCAGGCCCGCCAGACCTTGCAGGAGGCGGAGATCGCGGTCGCCAACGCGGCCCAGAAGCTGCGCACCCTGGGTGCGGCCACCGACGACGCCTCGCTCGGCCGGCTGGCCCTGCGCGCGCCGTTCGACGCCATCGTGGTCGAGAAGCACATCGCCCTGGGCGAGGCGGTGCGCGAGGACGCCTCGGTCTTCACCCTGTCCGACCTGTCGCGGGTCTGGGCCGAGCTCAACGTGCCGGCGCGCGACCTGTCGCAGGTGCGGGTCGGCGAACGGGTGGTGGTGCGCGCCGCCGCTTCCGACGCGGTGGCCGAGGGCACCGTGTCGTATGTCGGCTCGCTGCTGGGCGAGCAGACGCGCACCGCGCGGGCGCGGGTGGTGCTGCCCAATCCGCAGGATGCCTGGCGTCCGGGCCTGTTCGTCACGGTCGAGGTGGTGGCCAACGAGATCGACGCGCCGGTGACGGTGGCCGCGTCGGCGATCCAGACGCTGGACGAGAAGCCGGTGGTGTTCCTGAAGGTCGAGGGCGGCTTCGTGCCGCAGGGGGTGCGGCTCGGTCGCGGCGACGGCCGCCGCGTCGAGATCGTGAGCGGCCTGCGCGCCGGCGCCGAGCATGCCGCGGCTGGCAGCTTCGTCGTCAAGGCGCAGCAGGGCAAGGGCGCGGCGACGCACACCCACTGAGGACCGAGCGACCATGTTCGAACGCATCATCCGCTTCGCCATCGACCAGCGCTGGCTGGTCCTGCTGGCCGTGCTGGCCATGGCCGCCCTGGGGCTGCACAGCTACCAGCGGCTGTCGATCGACGCCGTGCCCGACATCACCAACGTGCAGGTGCAGATCAACACCGGCGCGCCGGGCTACTCGCCCCTGGAGACCGAGCAGCGCGTCACCTTCCCGATCGAGACCGTGATGGCGGGCCTGCCCGGCCTGCTGCAGACCCGCTCGCTGTCGCGCTACGGGCTGTCGCAGGTGACGGTGGTGTTCCGCGACGGCACCGATGTCTACTTCGCCCGCCAACTGGTCAACGAGCGCCTGCAGTCGGCCCGCGCCGGGTTGCCGGCGGGCGTCGAGCCGATGATCGGCCCGATCTCCACCGGCCTGGGCGAGATCTACCTGTGGACGGTGGAGGCGCGCGACGGCGCCCGCAAGCCCGACGGCACGCCCTACACCGCCACCGACCTGCGCGAGATCCAGGACTGGATCATCAAGCCGCAGCTGCGCGGCGTGCCGGGCGTGACCGAGATCAACTCGATCGGCGGCTTCGAGAAGCAGTACCAGGTGGCGCCCGACCCGGAGCTGCTCTCGGCCCACGGCCTGTCGCTGGCCGACGTGGTGCGCGCGCTGGAGCTCAACAACGCCAATGTCGGCGCCGGCTACATCGAGCGGCGCGGCGAGCAGTACCTGATCCGCGCGCCCGGCCAGGTGCGCGGCCTGGAGGACCTGCGCAACGTGATCCTGTCGAACAGCGCCGGCACGCCGGTGCGCGTGCGCGACGTGGCCAGCGTGGGCCTCGGCCGCGAGTTGCGCACCGGCGCGGCCACCGACAACGGCCGCGAGGTGGTGCTGGGCACGGTCTTCATGCTGATCGGCGAGAACAGCCGCATCGTCTCGCAGGCCGTGGCGCGGCGCCTGGAGGAGATCAACCGGACGCTGCCCGCCGGCGTCGAGGCGATCACCGTCTACGACCGCACCGTGCTGGTCGACAAGGCCATCGCCACGGTGAAGAAGAACCTGCTCGAAGGGGCGGTGCTGGTGATCGCGGTGTTGTTCCTGTTCCTGGGCAACCTGCGCGCGGCATTGATCACGGCGCTGGTGATCCCGCTGTCGATGCTGTTCACCTTCACCGGCATGGTCAACCAGCGGGTCAGCGCCAACCTGATGAGCCTGGGCGCGCTCGACTTCGGGATCATCGTCGACGGCGCGGTGGTGATCGTGGAGAACTGCGTGCGGCGGCTGGCGCACGCGCAGGAGCGCATGGGCCGGCCCCTCGGGCGCGCCGAGCGCTTCGACGAGGTGTTCGCCGCCGCGCGCGAGGCGCGGCGGCCGCTGCTGTTCGGCCAGCTGATCATCATGATCGTCTACCTGCCGATCTTCGCCCTCACCGGCGTCGAGGGAAAGATGTTCCACCCGATGGCGACGACGGTGGTGATCGCCCTGCTCGGCGCCATGATCCTGTCGATCACCTTCATCCCGGCGGCGGTGGCGCTGTTCATCGGCCAGCGGGTGGCGGAGCGGGAGAACCGCCTGATGCGCTGGGCCCGGCGGGGCTACGCGCCGCTGCTCGAGCGCGCGCTGGATGCCAAGGCGGTGGTCGTGACCGGCGCCGCCGTGGCGGTGGTGCTCGCGGGCCTGCTGGCGACCCGGCTGGGCAGCGAGTTCATCCCCAACCTGAACGAAGGCGACTTCGCCATCCAGGCCCTGCGCATCCCGGGCACCAGCCTGAGCCAGTCGGTCGCGATGCAGCAGCAGCTCGAACGCACCCTGAAGGCGAAGTTCCCGGAGATCCGGCGCGTCTTCGCGCGCACCGGCACGGCCGAGATCGCCTCCGATCCGATGCCGCCGAACATCTCCGACGCCTACGTCATGCTGCAACCGGAGAGCGAGTGGCCGCAGCCCCGGCGCACCCGCCAGCAACTGATCGAGGCGGTGCAGGCCGAGGTGGCGCGGATCCCCGGCAACGCCTACGAGTTCTCGCAACCGATCCAGCTGCGCTTCAACGAGCTGGTCTCGGGCGTGCGGGCCGATGTCGCGGTCAAGGTGTTCGGCGACGACATGGGCGTGCTGGAGGAGACCGCGCGCCGCATCGCGCGGGTGCTCGGCTCGATCGACGGCGCGGCCGAGGTCAACGTCGAGCAGACCAGCGGCCTGCCGGTGCTGGGCATCGACATCGACCGCGAGAAGACGACGCGCTATGGCCTGAACATCGCCGACGTGCAGAACACCATCGCCACGGCGATCGGCGGCCGCGAGGCCGGCACGCTGTTCGAGGGCGACCGCCGCTTCGACATCGTGGTGCGATTGCCGGAGCGGCTGCGCGGCGACACCGAGGCGATCCGGCGCCTGCCGATCGCCCTGCCGCCGCCCGCCGCCGGCGCCAGCGCCAGCGGTGGCGGCAGTGGCAATGGCGGCGGCCGGGTCAGCTTCATCCCGCTGTCCGAGGTCGCCACGCTGTCGCTCGCGCCCGGTCCCAACCAGGTCAGCCGCGAGGACGGCAAGCGCCGCGTCGTGGTCAGCGCCAACGTGCGCGGCCGCGACCTGGGCTCGTTCGTGGCCGAGGCCGGCGCGGCGCTGGAGCGGCAGGTCGAGGTGCCGGCGGGCTACTGGACCCGCTGGGGCGGGCAGTACCAGAACCTGCAGTCGGCCACCGAGCGGCTGCGGATCGTGGTGCCGGTGGCGCTGGTGCTGGTGTTCGGATTGCTGTTCGCGATGTTCGGCAACCTGAAGGACGGCCTGATCGTCTTCACCGGCATCCCCTTCGCGCTCACCGGCGGCATCCTGGCGCTGTGGCTGCGCGGCATCCCGCTGTCGATCACGGCCGCCGTCGGCTTCATCGCGCTGTCGGGCGTGGCCGTGCTCAACGGCCTGGTGATGATCTCCTTCATCCGCAACCTGCGCGAGGCCGGCGCGCCACTGGACCGGGCATTGCGCGAGGGCGCGCTGACGCGCCTGCGGCCGGTGCTGATGACGGCGCTGGTGGCCGCGCTCGGCTTCGTGCCGATGGCCATCGCGACGGGCACCGGCGCCGAGGTCCAGCGCCCGCTGGCCACCGTGGTGATCGGCGGCATCCTGTCGTCGACCCTGCTGACCCTGCTGGTGCTGCCGGTGCTCTACCGCTTCGCGCACCGGCGCGAGGCCGATCCCGATCCGGTGCCGAGCCTGATGCCGGACCGGCCGGCGATCGCCCTGGCCTGAGGACGCCGCCGCCAGGCCACGGCAGCTTCAGGCCGCGATCGCGCCAGCGCCGCAGCCAGGTCATGCCATCGCCGCGCCGCAATCCGATCGCCAGGGCCTCGCCCAGCAGGACATCGTCCTCGACCACCAGCAGACGCATAGGCGGGAACTCCAGAGGGGGCGCATGCGGATGCCAGCGCCGGCCGGTCACTATCGGGATCGCTCTGGAATCGATTTGTCGGACTCGCGCGGGGTCCGTCAATGCAGCGCGGTCCTGTGCAGCACCTTGAAACGCTCGGCAAGTGCCGAGAGACGCCGGTCCGCCGTCATCAGCGTCGCGCCAGGGGTGATCAAGGTGGACATCAGCAGCGTCACGTCGATGAGACCGCAGCCCAGGCCATACAGCTTCTCCTTCTCCACGAAATCGAGCACCTCGCTCATCGACGGCGCATGGGTACGCTGAAGCAG
>Ga0308164_10003984_pt1 | contig 12830 bp, 9 predicted proteins | sample PhyTR2_FD_201031 | JGI IMG/M metagenome (GOLD analysis project Ga0308164, IMG submission 201031) | Phyllosphere microbial communities from UC Gill Tract Community Farm, Albany, California, United States - DLSLT.R2 | ecosystem: Host-associated > Plants > Phyllosphere > Unclassified | place: USA... | reverse complement strand
CCGCTGCGGGCACGACGCTCGCGGTGCCCCAGGATCCCGCCGTCGTATGCTGTGGCGCTACGCTGGTGTCGCCGATCGCGATCTCCAGTTTCAAAGGATCGATCGCCAGTTCGCGTACGAGAACCTGCTCGATGGTCGAGCGGATCCCCTGGCCCATTTCATGTCCGGCAGCCGCAAACCGGGTCGTACCGTCGGCATTCACGCGGAGCGTCACGATGTTGGGATGGGCAGAGCCTGGATAAGCGCCCGATGCTACGCCCCAGCCGACCTGCGTGCCGTCAGGCAGCGTCATCGAGCCTGGCTGGAGACTGCGCCGTTCCCAACCAAACCGGCGTGCGCCCTCCGTCAGGCATTCCGACAGATAGCAGGACGAGAGTTTATGGCCGTGGATCGGATCGGTCGTCGCGCGGTGGCGTAGTCGGAAGGCGACCGGATCGACGCCTAGCTTGAGGGCGAGTTCGTCCACCGCGCTCTCGAACGCGAAGCACGATGGATGCGGCGTTGGCGACCGCATATAGCCTGGCGCCTGCGTATCGATCCGCAGATTGGCGGCGGTCCCGTGGTAATTCTCGATCCCGTACAGCATGGGCACGGACTCATGGTAGTCGGGCGGGAACTGGCCTTCGCGCGATTGCTGTTGATCGGCGTCGTAGCGCACCGCGATCATCTTGCCGCTGGCATCCGCACCGATCTCGATTCTGTGACGGTTTTTTGGCCGAAAGGTCGCGTTATGGAAAATCTGCCCGCGTGGCAGGACGAGTTTGACCGGTCGGCCGAGCAGCATTGCGGCGCGGGCGACGAGGGCGGTCTGGCGCTGTGCCCCACCACGCTGGCCGAAGCCCCCGCCGATCTGTGGGCTCTTTACCGTCACCTGCTCGGGCGTAAGGCGCATGTTGCGCATGACAGCACCCTTTGTGTTGCTGCTGCTCTGTGTGCTTTCGTAGATGGTGAGTTGCCCGTTCTCCCATATTGCCGTGGTCGACAGCATCTCGATCGGGTTATGGTGCTGTGGCGGTGAGACATAGTCCGCCTTGTGCCGGGTGACCGCGCGCGCCATCGCCCGCATCGCATCGCCCGCCGTAACCGGCTTGACGGCTTCGCGCACCATCCCCGGCTGGTCGATCAGCGAGGTGAACGCGGGGGCGACGGTGTAGATCGGACGGATGGCCTCGGCGCCCTCGATCGCAGCCTCGAGTGTCTCGGCGACGACGAGCGCAACCGGCTGCCCGCGATAGGCAATGTCCGTCGTCAGCGTCGCAGGCGGGGGCGGTGCGCCAGGGGTCGCAGGCGGGGGCGGTAGAAAGTCGCTCGAAGTCAGCACGCGGACAACGCCCGGCACCTGCATCGCCGCGTCGATCGACAGCGCGGCAACGCGCCCCTTCGCGATGGTTGCCGGAACCTGCATGGCATACAACAGTCCGGCGACCTGATGGTCGGCGCCATAGCGCGCGGCACCCATCACCTTCTCGCGGGCATCGGCACGGGGACGGTTGGGGAAGGGGGCGGTCATGACCGGTTCCTAGCTGCGGCAATTGTCAGGGCATCGGCAACGGTCCGTGCGCCGAGTTCGATCTTGAAGCCGTTATGCTGGCCAGCCTTGGCATCGGCGAAGGCGGCGTGTCCTGCCGCCAGTGCGGTCGCCGGGGTCAGGGGCTTACCCGCCAGCAGCGCTTCTGCCGCGGTCGCCCGCCATGGCTTGGTCGCCACCCCGCCAAGTCCGATCCGGGCGCGCGTCACGGTGTCACCGTCCATGTCCAACGCGACGGCGGCCGAGGCGATAGCGAAGGCATAGCTCTCGCGGTCACGGATCTTGTGATATGTCGAATGCCGGCCTGCCTTCGTCTTTGGTACGACGATAGCCGTGATCATCTCGCCTGGCTGCAAGGTGAACTCCAGGTTCGGCGTGCTGCCCGGTAGGCGATAGAGTTCGGCAATCGGGATGGCGCGGCTACCGCCGGCGCCTAGCACCTCGACATACGCATCGAGCGCGACGAGCGCGACGGGCCAGTCACCTGGCGAGACGGCGGTGCACGACGAACTCTGGCCGAGCACAGCCTGGCCGCGGTCGAGCCCGCCGATCGCCGCGCAGCCCGAACCCGGTTCGCGCTTGTTGCAAGGGTAGGTGTTGCCGACCGACGTTCCGCCCGCACCGTTTCGGAAATAGAGGCAGCGGGTCCGCTGAAGCAGGTTGCCGCTGACTGTCGCCATATTGCGCAACTGCTGAGAGGCAGCCTTCCACAACGCCTCGGCAAGTATGGGATAATCACGCAGCACGACCTTGTCGGTCGCGACGGCGCTCATCGGCGCGAGGGCCTCGAAGCGCAGCCGCTCGCCGTTCGTCTCGATCGCGTCGAGCCCTCGGATCGTCGTGACGTCGATGAGATGCTGGGGCTTCTCGATGTCGAGCTTCATCAGGTCGTAGAGCGAGGTGCCGCCTGCGATATAATGCGCTCCAGCGCCCGCCGCCATAAAGGCTCGGACTGCCGCGGCGGCGCTTTCGGGTCGTGCATAGGTAAAGGGACGCATCAGACCTTCTCCCTTCCCGCAACCTGCTCGATCGCCGCGACGATGCCGACATAGGCGCCGCAGCGGCAGATGTTGCCGCTCATATATTCGCGAATGCGGTCCTTCGATGTGGCGTTGCCTTCGCGCACGCACGCCACCGCCGCCATGATCTGTCCGGGTGTGCAATAGCCGCATTGCAGGGCGTCGTGATCGATGAAGGCCTGCTGCATCGGATGCAGCGTCTCGCCATCGGCAAGCCCTTCGATCGTCGTCACTGCACGTCCGTCGACCTTGGCCGCTAGCGTAAGGCAGGACGCGACACGCCGCCCGTCAACGTGAACGGTACACGCGCCACACTGGCCGTGGTCGCAGCCCTTCTTGGCGCCGGTCAGGTGCAGTTGCTCCCGCAACAGGTCGAGCAGCGATGTCCGCACATCGATCTCTACCGGTACCGCCTTGCCGTTGACCGTCGTCCGGATCGCCATCCGGACGCCCACAGGCTTGGCGAGCGGTGCTGCGATCGCCGGATCGCTCTCAGAAATAACGCTCGACGCTGTCAGCGCGGCGGTACCACCGAGCGCGGTGCGCCGCGTCAGCGGCATGCCCAGCAAGTGCTCCATATCAGGCATCAGAAGACCTCCGGACGGGTACTTGCCGTCCCAGGCATTCGTAACGGAAACAGACTCTTAGCTAAAGCGCTTAGTTTGATCATCCTGCGCTTTGTTATGATTGCAGCACATGGCGTCAACGTATTCAAGTCAGTCGATAGGCCTGTTCTCTTTGGGCAGGGGGGGGCGGCTCGAGAAGCCGACGAGCTCGCCATTGGTGGCTTCGAACTGCCACGAATGCCTGCACGCGCTCGAACTTTTCACTTTGGCAAAGCATCTTGATGACGTCATCGCCGAGCTTCGTGCCGAGAGAGTCATGGCCACCCGGCACAACGACAACAAACGGTCGACCGCTTGTGGTAGAGCGATACGACATCGGCGTTGCCCGTCCGCCAGCGGGTAGCCGGGCGCGCCACCGCGCAGGTGCCAGCCGGTCACCATGGCTGGCGACACGACCAATCGGTCATGATCTCTCATCTCACGAGCGTGCCGCGGCCCTCCTCGATACGCATGTCGATTACCGGGTGCTGCGCGCGCTGCCGCCACCTGCCCGTTATCCCGTCGTCACACCGCAGGGGCTGGTCCGCACCGCTGTAGTGATCGACGTAGAGACGATCGGGCTCGATCCGGATCATCCGATCATCGATCTGGCGATCCAGCGTATCGCCTTCGATGCCCGTGGTATGATCGTACGGGTCGGTCAGGTCCGACAGTGGTTCGAGGATCCCGGTACAGCGATCCCGGCGGAGATCACCCGGCTGACTGGCATCAGCGATGCCGATGTCATCGGCAAACGGATCGATGCCGACGAGGCGGCAAGCCTGATCGTCAGCACCACCGTCGCCATCGCCCACAATACCGCTTTCGATGCCCCCCGGGTCGAGCGACGTCTGACTGCCATTGCCGCCATGCTTGGGCGTGCTCGTGCAACGAGGTGGCGTGGCCGAAGCTTGGCTTCGACGGCCGCAAGATCGGTAAGCGCACGTGGCGGCGCGAGATTGCGGCGGCGGATGAGCCAGTATCGCGTGAATGGCTACGCGATGTCTGTTCCTGTCGCCAACCGCGGGTAACGCACATAACCTGGAATCAATGGCATCGAGGGTGAATGCGGACGGTCCGCCTTTCGGTAGATTGGGTGGAAACCGGGGCACATACGGCCCATGGCGCACACGGGGAGCCCGGCTCGTTCCAATCACAGATTATCTGTGACCCAAAAGGGTTTGTTAGGTTTGTCAGTGGCATGTGGCCAAGACATGCTCAATCGACGGACCATTCGAGGCGCGGCCTTACGCATCGGTCGGCGGACCTCGCACTTTGCTCGACGCGCAAAGATTCAGGCTCCCCGATTCACTCTTTACGAAGGTCGGACACAGTGCCTCGACGGACTCGTCGAATCCGGCGACGCGTTGGTTGGCGCAAATAGTGCGCCCGAAGTCGCACCGACGTCGCTGCGGCCTCGGTACATCGCTGGTCCCAAGGCTGTCATCGTATTACTCGTGCTGGCCGTGACGCTGTGCCTGGGCACGCTCATCTACGTTCAACACGCCAACAGCCTCATCGTCGACAACGACATGCAGACCGCGGTCAAGTTGAGCGAGATCGCCGCACGCTTCGATCACGAAGATGGGAATCTGTACCGCCTGCTGGTGGATGCGTCGGCTAACGGCCGCGCCGCTGACAGCGACACGCGCCTGGCCGATATCCGCCACAGGATCAATCAGATCAGTGCCGACCTGGCTGGGCAGCGAGACGTGCTCGACCCTGAAGACAGCTATCGTGCTACTCGGGCCGTCGCCGAACTTGGCAAATATGATGACGCGGTTGGCGTGGTATCGTCGATGCTCGAGGTCGACTTTACCGCCAGCGTCACCATGCTGCGCCCGTTTCGCTCCAATGCGGATCGCGTATTGGCCGAGGTCAAGGCGATTGCCGCGTCAGGCATTGCCGATGCTCACCATCACGCCGAGGACGCTGCCTGGCGGACACGGTGGCTTGTCGCCCTGGTCACGGTTGCGGTTCTTGTTGTGGCCGGCCTATCCTATGCTTGGCTGGCATTGGCGGCTGAACGCGGCGTGCAGCTGCGGGAGGAGATCCAGCGCCGAAGCGTTGCGGAGCAGGAGGCGCTGTTGCTTGCGCGCACCGATGCGCTGACCGGGCTCATCAACCGTCGGGAGTTCGGTAACGCGCTCGAACTCGCCATAGACGCTGCAACGACCGCTGGCAGCGGATTATCGATCGTGCTGATCGATCTCGACGGCTTCAAGGACGCCAATGACACGCATGGCCATGCTGCCGGTGACACGGTCCTTATGGCGGTTGCGCACCGGCTGCATAGCATCTGTGGGGATCACGGCATTATTGCGCGCCTGGGCGGGGACGAGTTCGCTATCCTCGTGCCGGACGAAAAGGATATGAACGGTGGCATGGCGTTGGCCCGTCAGGCGAGTAGCGTGCTGCATCAACCGCTCTCGTGGCGCAGCAACATGATCACGGTCGGTGCCAGCATCGGCGTCTCCCGCTTTCCAGAAGACGGGGCCGCTGCCAGCGAACTACTGCATGCCGCCGACATCGCGATGTACGAAGCCAAGCGCGACAGTAAGGGCGGCGTCTGCCTGTTCTCCCCATCGATGGAAGCCGCGCGGTTCGAGCGCCGTCGCATGGAGCAGGAACTGCGCGAGGGTATCGCCCTCGATCAAGTCAAACCGTTCTACCAGCCTATCGTTCGCTTCTCGGATGGCGGCCTTTGCGGCTTTGAGATCCTGGCACGTTGGCAGCATCCTCGTCTTGGGCTCCTCACACCCGACGCCTTCATCCGGCTTGCCGATAGCACCGGTCAGATCACGGCGATGACCCATTCGATCCTGCGACAGGCGTGTATCGATGCCCGGCATATTCCCGCTCACCTGCGGCTGGCATTGAACATCTCACCGACCCAGTTCGAAGAGCCGGGTCTGGCCGAGACACTGATCGCCATCATCCTCGCCGAAGGGGTGTCGCCAGCGCGGTTCGAGATCGAGATTACCGAGGACGCCGTGATGGACGACATCGTTGCGGCCGAACGCGTTCTGGCGACCTTCCGCAACAGCGGGATGACCGTGGCACTCGACGACTTTGGCACCGGCTATTCCAGTCTATCCAACCTGCGGCGCCTCAGGTTCGACAAGATCAAGATCGATCAGAGCTTCGTCAAATCGCTCACCGCGAGCGTCGAGAGTGAGAAGCTGGTCGACGCGATCATCGCACTGGCGCTCAGCTTCGGCATGAAGGTAACGGCCGAGGGCATCGAAGACGCCTCGGCGGCCGAGATGCTCTTGCGAAAAGGGTGCACGCAGGGGCAGGGCTACTTTTTTGGCAAGCCGGCGTCGTTTGGTGAGGTAGCTTCCCTGCTCAGCCTGCCTCGCGAGGTCGCGGCATAACTCTCTCGGACCCGCTATGAGGCCCAACCGGACGTGAGGATCAGGCCCGGATGAGTTGGTAGCTCGCGACCTCGAACCGTTGTTGACCCTGCCCTAGAATGCGAGGCGCAGGCCACCGCGCACGCGTCGATCCGCGGGGATCGGTGACACCGCCGCGCCGTTGGCCAGGGACAGGTTCTCGCCTGCCACAAACGCTTCGAGCGCGGGAGTAAGGCGGAAGCCAACGCGCGCATCGAGGGCAAGCGCATCATCTACATGGTAAAGGAGAAGCTGCGGGGTCGAGGAGAACGCAAATTGGCGGGTCGCCGACGTGTAGCGCGCTACGCCGGCAATCGACAGCCTCCCGGCGTCATAGCCCAATGTGAGATTGGCCTTGTGAACCGGTGTCGTTGATCGAGGCGACAGAGCATAGGGGATGGGGAGTGTAAGCGCCGTCAACTGCTCGTCGGTATGTATCCAGGTGTAATTGCCACGCCATGTAAGACTCCCGATCGCGCCGGAGGCGGACAGCTCGGTTCCATAGGTGGTGTAATTTCCCGTGGCCCGAAACCGGGCCACGAGCGAGGGTTGCGGCGACAGGAACAGCTCGGTCTGCAGTCCATCGCCGGGTGAGGCAATGGCGTTCTCGGTCCTTGTGACAAAGGCGGTGGCCTCGAGGCGGGTGGCCCCAAGCGCATGGCTATAGCTCATCTCACCGCTCCACATGAGCACGGGCGAGAGGCGTGGGGAGCCTGCAACGAAGACCGGAATCGGCGACGGTGTGGCGATCGGCAGGCGGCTTCCGAATGTTGCGAGCGAAGGCAGCTGGTATCCGCGGCCGCCGTTGATACGCAGCAGCCCCTGCTTGCCGGTATGAACGAGCACCGCGGCATTGAAACTGAACCGGGTGAAGGCGCGGTCGAAATCACGTGGATCGTCATAGGCGGGCTGCGAAATCATACCCGACTGATGGAGCCAGAGCTGGTCGAGCCGCCCGGCAACTGTCAGCGAGACACGATCATCCGGATGCAGGTCGAGCATCGCATTGCCCGATACGACGTCATAGGCGATGCGCTCGGCAAACTGGAACGCGGAGACCAAACGATTGTTGCGGTACTCCACGCCCAGCCGCAGCATGTTCGTGCTGTCCAAGCTCACCAACGAGGATGCCTGCGTGACGATGATCCTGTTCTTGAGCACAAGCGCATCGTTGGCGTTGGCGATCGTGCCGGCACCATATTTGGCATTAAGCCAGTTGATGTAGCCGTTCAACGTGACGCCGCCCCAGCTCGTGTCCCGCGCGACCGAGCCATGAACGTTGCTGCTGAGATAGTGCTGGTTGGACAGCAGCTGGCTTGGCAGATACTCAACCTGCCTGTTGACGGCATGACCGCCCCCGATAACAGCCTCCAGTCCGTCGAATACGGCGGTAACGTCGCCCGAAATCTGGTCGCTGGCGACATCGAAGACCCGGAGGGGCTGCGCAAGCCTCGACGAGACATTGCGCTCGTCCTCGCGTGCATGGGCGCCGGCCATGCGAAGTCCGATCATCGGCGTGATGGGCAACGTCAGCGATCCTGCCAGCTTGCCGATCCCGTGGTTGCCCAGCTCCGCCGTAGCGGCTGCCGACGGAGCGTCCCCGACACGCCGGGTGATAATGTTGACGACGCCGCTGGCAGCGTTGAACCCGAACAGGGCATTGGCAGGGCCACGGACCAGCTCGATCTGCTGAATCTCTTCCAGCTGGACGCCGAGCAGGTTCCAGTCGGTCATTCCGTAATGATCGAGATAGACCTGACGACCGTCCACCAGAACCAGCAGCCGCGCATTGTAAGTCTGCACGCCGCCGCGAACGGCAACATCGCTCTGACCCGCAGTCCAGCGGTTCACATCGACGCCAGCATAGGTCTTGAGCAACCCGGGGACATCACGCGCAGGCGAGCGGGCGATATCAGTCCGCGTGATGACGACAGTCGATGCGGGCAATTCGGAGGCACGTTGCGGCTTGCCAGTGACACTGGTCGTGACCGGCTCACCGACGGTCTCCTGTAACGCCTGATAGTCGACAGCCTGCGCGAGCGCTGCCGCAGGACATAGTGCAACGCCAGTCAGCAGAAGCAGACGCAGGCTCGCGCACGGAACAGATACGCGCATTGTCAGATTTCCTTGACCAGCATGAGGAATGCCGATCCGAAGCGGATATTGGCGGCTCGGGCCGCAGCCCGGTTGACGGTGATCTGGACCTTCGGCGAGGCGGTGACGCCAACCACGCAACGGCCGGTTTGCACGCAGGCGCGGTCCGAGGATATGGTCAGGACCGATGCACGGTTTGCAGCTATGGCAATGCTGCCCTGTTCCGTGCGCAGGCCTGCGGTCACAAATGCTACCCGGTATCCCGACAGCGAGCCCATCGTCGAGACCGGCACCCGATGGGCTCGGACGACGCTGCGTCCGACAGACAACCCTGACCCGACCGCTCGCTCGATCGATGCGGCCTCCGCTTCCGAAGCCGCGTCGCCAGGGTCATAGAGGATGGCGACCGTAATCAGTCCTGTCGGACTTGGCTGAACGAACGAGACGACACGCACCGCGATCGGCACGTTGAGTTCCGCAGCGAGCGGCGCGGCGCAACCCAGCGCAATAGGGCCGACCGCCAACATCCAAGGCTTTAACAAGATAGTCCCCCGCGCGCCCGCTCCAGCGGTTCGCAGGGTGCATGACACCGAGACGTCTACGTCTGGTTAATCTTCAGTGTTTTGCGGTCGTTACACGACGGCATGGCTCACATCGCACTTTCGGCCAGATGGCGGAAGCAAAAAAACTGAGGTTCGAAAGTCGCGACTTTGGCGAATGCGAAGCGTCCACAATGGTGGATAGCAGCCTGGCCGCTTTCGTGCATCGATCGGCGCAGGCGGACGTTTTTCAGACGCGCCCCAAGACTACCTGAGCGCTAGCGGCGGAATTAGGCCTGAGTGTTTTCTGAACGACCTGCAACTTAGATAGCTTAAGCAACGTCTTTTTATGCCGAAGCCGAACTTCGCAGTTTGCAAGGGTGTATTGTAACTGAACGGAGCCCCGAACGAACGTCCGCTTTCGACGTGCTAGCACTCGGTAACGAGGTCTGGGTGCGGATCGGTACGTAGACAGTGTCGCAGAGGAAGCGAGCAGGGCGGTGGACGCGTTCCACCGCCCTGTGATCATTATCCAACGCTGTGCTTCAGCGCGCTCATCTTGTCGTGACCTTCTCGGACCGACGCAAAGGCAGTATTGATAGCTTCGCGTGTTGTAGGCGCAAGGTCGCCGTCTTTCATTGCGTCCTCGAATTTTGCCTTGATATGGTCCTCGCCGCGCTCGACCTCCTGGATGATCGCCTTGTCGTCCTTGCCGGTGATTGCCTGCTTCAGGTCCATGAACGTGCGGTGCGCGGCAGCTAGCATGCTAGAGTCGAGTTCCGGTTCACCGCCGAGCGCGCGGACCTGGTTCTGCAGGTCGGTTGCGACCTTTGCCCGATCCCGGGCGAAGTCTGCGAACATGGTCGCATATTGGGTGCTTTCTGCATCCTTGGCGGCGTCCTCGTAGCCCTTCATGCTGTCGAGTGTGGTCTTGATAAGGCCGTTCAGTACGGAAGTGTCGTTGTTATCGCTCATGAAAGCCTCCGGTTTGGGAGCTTGCACAACGATCCCTTGGCCAAAAAGACTCACGGCAAATATTGGGATGATGCGAGTTGCGGTGTGTCGATCACCGAGAAGATTTAGCAGGCGCTGGGGAGGGAGGAGATGCGCGAGGATGGGTTCGGTTTGCCATGCCCAGGCACCTATCGCCGCGGCGGTTTGCCGTTCAAAGTGCACACTCAGGGTATCCGATGCTTATACGCGCCGCTTGCCCGCAGCGGCCCAGATCGAGGTATCGAATACCCTGTTAAGGTGACGTCAGGTTACCGTCACGGCGGCACGGCCATGCTCGACGATCGCCGTACCGGACGTCTTGATCATGCCATCGGGGCGGGTGACGGTATCGACGGTGCGGAACTCGGTCTTCCACTGGTCCGCATCCACATCACACAGCAGGTAACCGCGCCGGTCGTTGGTCCAGGCGAGGAACGGGTTGCGCGCGCGGAGGCGGTCTTCGCCGACCCGCCGGTCCGCGCCATCGCCGCCCGAGGTGATCGACGTGCCGACGAACTCGACCGCGACGGCATCCCCCTGGCCGCCTTGTGTGCGCAGGACGCCCGCATAATTCTGATGCTCGTCGCCGGTCAGCACGACCATGTTGCCGAGGCCTTGGACCATCTTCAGCACGCGCTCGCGTGGCGCATCGTAGCCGCCCCAGCTATCCATGTTGCGGATCGGCGCAAGTTCGTCACCCGTCCGCCGGTCGAGCGGCATCATCATCACCTGTTGCGCCAGTGCGTTCCAGCGCGCGCTCTTCTGCTTCAGCGCCGTGGACAGCCATGCCTCCTGGGTTTGTCCCATTACTTGTGCGGCGGGATCGGCCCACCCCGCACAGCGCGGCTTGAAGCCATCGTCGCAGGGCTGGTCGGTCCGGAACTGCCGGGTGTCGAGCAAATGCAGGTCGAGCAGATTGCCGATCGTCGCGCGGCGATAGATCTGCATGCCCGCTGGTCCCGGAAATGCCGAGCGGCGCAGCGGCATATGCTCGTAATAGGCCTGGAACGCCGCCGCCCGGCGTAGCGCGAACACCTCGGGCGGATCCTTCTCCTGGTCGATCTCGCCGACCCAGTTGTTCTCGACCTCGTGATCGTCGAAGGTCACGAACCACGCTGCCGCGGCGTGTGCTGCCTGAAGATCCGGGTCGCTCTTGTACTGGGCGTAGCGGCGGCGATAATCGGCGAGGTCGAACAGCTTCTGCCCGGCATGCTCGCGGACGAAGCGGCGTGGCTTGCCGTCATAGCCGACCGGCATCGGCGCGCTCCGGCCTTCGTAGATATAGTCGCCATAATGGAAGACGAAGGCGGGATCGTCCGCCGCGAGGTGGCGATAGGCGGTGTAGAGCCCGTCCTCGTAATTCTGGCAGCCGGCGACCGCGAAGCGCAGCCGCTCGAGCGATGCGCCCGCAACGGGTAGCGTGCGCGCACATCCCGCGGTCGAGCGTTCGCTGCCGACCGTGAAACGGTACCAATAGGGGCGGTCTGGCAACAGCCCGGCGACCTCGACATGGACCGAATGCGCGAGTTCGGGACGCGCGAGCGCCTTGCCACCGGCTACCAGCGTCGCAAAGCGCGGATCGGTCGCGACCTGCCACTCGACCTCGACCGGCTGCATCGGCATGCCGCCATGCTCGGCCAGCGGGTCGGGAGCGAGCCGGGTCCAGATCACGAACCCGTCCGCGGCCGGATCCCCCGCCGCGATGCCGAGGCGAAACGGGTAGGCGGCGAAGAGTTGCTGCGCGCGCAGGATCGCGGGTGCGCCAACCAGCGCCGCGGCGGCACCGATCATGGTGCGGCGATTGAGGATTAGGCCTGAGCCGGTCGTATTGGTCATCACTGTCTCGTCAGTAGAGGGGCTGGGCGACGAGTGCCGCCTCGCGTGTGCAGAGTGCCGTGTCGAGCGTCGCCGCGCTTGCGGTCTGCCGGAGCGTCGCGATTTCCTGCTTGGCCGCGGCGAGATCGGCCGTGAACGCCGGGTCCCCCTGCAGCGCGGTCAGCGTCGACGACGCCGACAGCCGCCCCGCCTCTACCGCGCTGGCATTGTGGACGCCGCACACGATCCGGCTTTCGCCATACGCCCGACCGCGCGCGAGCAGCGGCGTTGCGCGATCGGGCGCGATCTGTGCCAGCAAAGTCGCCATCGTCCAGCCCGCGGTCGTATGGCCCGACGGATAATCATAGCTGTCCGCGACCTCCGCCGCGGGCTGGCAGATCGGCCCCCGGTCGACCAGGAACGGTCGCTGCCGCTTGTAGACTGTCTTGGCGATCCCGGTCTGGCGTGCCGTGTCGACCATCGCACGCCGAAGTAGTGCGGCGGTCCGTGGCGCGTTTTCAGGCGTCATTGCGATCCCCATGGCGCAACTGAAATTACGGAACAGATCGGCGGGTGCCAGCTTCACGTCGTTGGTCGCCATCGCCCAGCGCGGACTCCCCTGTAAAGCGCGCGTCGCCGTGAAGATCGCGCGGTCGGCGAACCCGCGCGGGTCGGTCGGCTTCGGCGCGCGCGGCAGGACGGCCAGCACGTCGAGCGCACCCGGCTTGAGATACCCCGCCGGCCCGAGCGCCTGCTGCGCACCGGCAACGGCGCCAAGGCTCGCCAGCGTGACGGCGATGAGAAGCGGCAAGCGAGTCATGAAGTCTGGATCCTGATGGCTT
>Ga0308164_10003982_pt1 | contig 12832 bp, 9 predicted proteins | sample PhyTR2_FD_201031 | JGI IMG/M metagenome (GOLD analysis project Ga0308164, IMG submission 201031) | Phyllosphere microbial communities from UC Gill Tract Community Farm, Albany, California, United States - DLSLT.R2 | ecosystem: Host-associated > Plants > Phyllosphere > Unclassified | place: USA... | reverse complement strand
CGCAGACGTATATGAACCGCTCGGGCCAGTCGGTAGGCGGTCTGTGCCGCTTCTTCAAGATCAATCCCGATGAAGTGCTGGTCGTGCACGACGAGCTGGACCTGATGCCCGGCATCGCGCGCCTGAAGAAGGGCGGCTCGGCCGGCGGCCATAACGGGCTGAAAGACATCACCGCCGCCCTCGGCACGCAGGATTACTGGCGCCTGCGTCTCGGTATCGGCCATCCGCGCACCTTGAGCCTGCAACAGCAGGTGGCGGATTTCGTGCTGCACCGCCCGCGCCGCGAAGACCAGGACCTGATCGAGCAGGCCATCGACAAGTCGCTGCTGGTCATGCCGGCCATTGTCGAAGGTAAATTCGAAGCGGCCACCATGAAATTGCATACGGCCTGATGTTAAGCTGAGGGGAATCATTCCCTCAGACTAGGACATCATCGATGACGCTGCGCCCGCCTGCTACCCTGTTCGCTCTGCTGTTCTCCGCCACCTTGCCAGCGCTGGCGCAGGACGCCAAGGCCGTCGCTGCCGGCATCGACGCCATGTATCCCCAGCTCGATGCAATCTACAAGGATTTGCACGCCCATCCGGAGCTGGCGTTCCAGGAAGTGCGCACGGCAGGCAAGCTGGCCGCCGACCTGCGCGCGCTCGGTTTCGAGGTCACCGAAAAAGTGGGCAAGACCGGCATCGTCGCCATCTACAAGAACGGCCCCGGCCCCACGGTACTGGTGCGCACCGAGATGGACGGCTTGCCGATGGAAGAAAAATCGGGCTTGGCCTGGGCCAGCCGCGCCCATGCCCAGCTCGACGGCAAGGACACGATGGTGGCCCACAGCTGCGGCCACGATGTCCACATGACGGCCTGGCTGGCCACCGCGCGCACGCTGGTAGCCATGAAAGCGCAGTGGCGGGGCACCTTGATGTTCATCGGCCAGCCGGCCGAGGAGATCGTCTCCGGCGCCAGGGCCATGATCGATGACGGCCTGTTTACCCGCTTCGGCAAGCCCGATTATGCGTTTGCGCTGCACACATGGCCGCACGCGTACGGCACCATCGGCTACAACAGCGGCCCCGTGTCGTCGAACTCCGATGCGCTCGAGATCACCTTCAAAGGCCGCGGTGGTCACGGCTCGGCGCCGGACAAGGCGCTCGATCCGGTGCTGATCGCGGCGCGGTTCGTGGTCGATGTGCAGACCGTGATCAGCCGCGAAAAAGATCCCAAGGAATTCGGCGTGGTGACCATCGGCGCCATCAACGGCGGCAGCGTGGGCAATATCATTCCCGACAGCGTGAAGGTGCGCGGCACCATCCGCAGCTACACCCCGGCCGTGCGCGAAAAAATCCTGGCCGGCGTGCGCCGCGTGGCGAACGCGTCGGCCGCCATGGCCGACGCCCCTGCGCCGGATGTGCAATTGATCGCCGGCGGCGCCGCCATCATCAACGATGAGCAGCTGACCGAGCGTACCGCCGGCGTCTTGAAGCAGGCGTTCGGCGACGACAAGGTGTGGCGCATGCCGGCCATGACGGCCAGCGAAGATTTTTCGCAGTTTGCCAATGCCGGCATACCGGCCATGTTCTTCTTTACCGGTGTGTATTCGCCGCAAGCAGTGGCCGAGGCCGAGGAACCGGGCGGCAAGCCGGTCGCCTTCAACCACTCGCCGTACTACGCGCCGGTGCCGGAACCGTCGATCAAGACGGCGGCACAGGCAATGAGCCTGGCCGTGCTCAATGTGCTGAAGCAGCCGGCCAAATAACGGCCGGCATACAGGTTAATTGTCGGCGCGCAGGTTGCCGTTGACGATGCGGACACGGTCGCCTTCACGCCAATTCGGTTGCTCGTTCTGGATGATGTTCTGCACCTTGCCATTCTCGAGTCGCACCGCGATGGTGTAGGTGCGGGTGGCTTTGACCCGGCCTTCGACCTGGTTGCCGGCCACTGCGCCACCGATGGCGCCAGCGACGGTAGCCAGCTTACGGCCATTGCCGTCACCCACCTGGTTGCCCAGCAAGCCGCCCAGCAGGGCGCCACCGACCGCGCCCACGCCGCTGCCTTCGGCGCGCTGGTCAACCGAGCTGATCGACTCGATCACGCCGCAGTTGTTGCAGACAGCTGGTTCGCTCTTGACCGGCGTGTGTTTTACGACCGCCGGCTTTTCCCTGACTGCTTCGCGGACCGGTTCACGCACCGGTTGGCGCACCGGTTCACGCACAACTTCACGCGGTGGCGCTACCACTGGCGCCGCCACCGGAGCGGGTTCCGGGGCAACCACGGGCGGCGTTGACGCTGCGGTTTGCTGCTCGACGATCGGCGTGACATTGGCGGCATCGGGCGTTTTGCTCTCGGACGAGGGCAGCCAGCCCATCATGGCGGCCACGCCCACCCCGCTGACGAGGATAACGGCCGCCGCAGCAGCGAGAACCATGGGATGCAGGGACGATTTGTTGGTGTTGTTATTCATGGTGAGACCTTTCCTGAGTGATTGTCCGGCTGATATCCGATACATCTCCATTAACGCGCCGGGGCGCCCTTGGTATGACGTGGATTTCGTATCAAATGTAAGCAATTGTTCCTAAAAAGCATGAGTGCGACTGTGCGGGCGGCGCGGTTTTTTTGAAGAGTGGAGGCGGGGGAGGTACAATGGACCCTTGAACGCCTGGTATCTGCCAGCGAAGCAAAAAAATTCAGAAAAACGCCCAACGGGGCCGTTTTTTCACCAGCCGCTTGCCGGCGCTATTGATTATTAAAGGTTTTCCATGAGTCTCCAATGCGGCATCGTCGGCCTGCCTAACGTCGGCAAGTCCACCCTGTTCAACGCCCTGACCAAAGCGGGCATCCCGGCTGAGAACTATCCGTTCTGCACCATCGAGCCCAACGTCGGTGTGGTGGAAGTTCCCGATCCGCGCATGGGCGCATTGGCCGAGATCGTCAAACCGGAACGCATGGTCAACGCCATCGTCGAATTCGTCGACATCGCCGGCCTGGTAGCGGGCGCGTCGCAGGGCGAGGGCCTGGGCAACCAGTTCCTGTCGCACATCCGCGAAACCGACGCCATCGTCAACGTGGTGCGCTGCTTCGAGGACGACAACGTGATCCACGTGTCGGGCAAGGTCAGCCCGCTCGACGATATCGAAGTGATTCAAACCGAGCTGGCGCTGGCCGACCTGGGCACCGTGGAAAAAGCCATCCACCGCGAAAACAAGAAATCGCGCTCGGGCGACAAGGACGCCGCCAAGCTGCTGGCCATCATGGAGCGCATCGTGCCGCACCTGAACGAAGCCAAGCCGGTGCGCGCCATGGGCCTGGACGCCGACGAAATGGCCCTGATCAAGCCGCTGTGCCTGATCACCGCCAAGCCAGCCATGTACGTGGCCAACGTGTCCGACAGCGGCTTCACCAACAACCCGCTGCTCGACCAGCTGACCGCCTACGCCAAAACCCAGAACGCGCCCATCGTCGCCATCTGCGCCTCGATCGAAGCGGAAATCGCCGACCTCGACGACGCCGATAAGACCGAATTCCTGGCCGACATGGGCATGGAAGAGCCGGGCCTCGACCGCCTGATCCGCGCCGCCTACAACCTGCTGGGCCTGCAAACCTACTTCACCGCCGGTGTGAAGGAAGTGCGCGCCTGGACCATCCGCGTGGGCGACACCGCGCCGCAAGCAGCCGGCGTGATCCACACCGACTTCGAACGCGGCTTCATCCGCGCCCAAACCATCGCCTACGACGACTACATCCAGTTCAAGGGTGAAAGCGGCGCCAAGGAAGCGGGCAAGATGCGCGCCGAGGGCAAGGAATACGTGGTCAAGGATGGCGATGTGCTGAACTTCCTGTTCAACGTCTGATCGTTCGACGGGCATCCCCGGGATGCCTGCGGATCTGCCCTAGCCCTGCCGATGCAGGGCTTTTTTGTTGGTGATGGTCTTACCCGGTGCTCTCCAGTACATCCTGTTCCATGGCCCGGTAATGGCCTGCATACACGGCCATCTGGATGATGACCTCGACGATCTCTTCCGGCTTGCAGCCGACATTGAGCGCGCCTTCGATATGGACCTTGAGCTGCGGCTGTGCATTGCCCAGCGCCGTCAGCGCCGAAATGGTAGCCAACTCGCGCATGCACAGCGGCAAGACTGGGCGCGAGAACACGTCGCCGTAGGCGAAGTCGACGATCCAATGGCCCAGCTCGGGCGACAGGTCGCGCAGCTCGTCGACCACCTCGCGTCCGGCGCTGCCCGTGATCGCCGCGATCGTCTCTTCGCCGCGCGCACGGCGTTCGTTTGGTTCGCCTGCGCTGGCGGGCGCAGCCGAGGCGATGCCGGCCAGCAGCAAGGCCTTGGGAAATAGTGCATTCAATATAGCCATCAGTAACTCCTGGTTCGTGGATGAGAAAGTTCTCACCTGCAGGCTAGTGCTTCGAGTGCACTCCAAGTCAAGCACATCACCAGGGGTGCAGCTGCCACCCCTGGTCGGTCGCCAGCAAGCGGTCGGTCAACCCCAGCCGGTCCAGAAACGCGGCGTCGTGCGACACCACGATCAACCCGCCCGCATAGCTGCGCAACATGGTTTCCAGTGCCGTGATCGATGGTAAGTCGAGGTGGTTGCCCGGTTCGTCGAGCAGCAGCAGCTGCGCCAGCGGATCGGCGTACAGCACGCACGCCAGCGCCGCCTTCAGGCGCTCGCCGCCACTGAGCGTGCCGCTCGGCACGGCGATCCGGCCGGCGTCCAGCCCCAGTTGCGCCAGGTACGTGCGCAGCGTGCCTGCGCTGGCGGTGCGGTTGGCTGCCAATAATTGTTCGAGCACGGTGCGCGCCGGGTCGAGGTTGGCCAGGCGCTGGTCGAGGTAAATGCACCCGTCCGCTACCTGGCACACCCCGGCCAGCGGGGCAAGTTGGCCCGCCAGCACTTTCAGCAAGGTCGACTTGCCGCAGCCGTTGGCGCCCACCACGCCCACCCGTTGCTGTCCGTTCAAGCTCAGCGTGATGTGACGCGTGGCGACGGGCACGAACGGCAACTCCACCGCGTCGAGCTGCACCAGGCGGCGCCCGGTAACCGGCGCGCGTGGCAAGGCGTGCAAGACGATCTCCACCTCATCGTCCACGTGCTGCGCCGCCGCGCGTACTTGCTGCGCCAGTTGTGCGCGCACGGCACCCTGTTGCTGGCGCAGCTTGCCGGCAGAGCTTTCGCTGCGTTCTTTTTGACGGCCGAGCAGGATCTTGGCCTGGTTCGCATCCTGCCCCTGTGTGGCGCCGCGCGCCTGGCGCCGTTCCTGGCGCTCGCGCTGGGTGCGCATGGCCTGCTCCTGGCGCCGGCGTTCGTGCTTGCGCTGGTCGAGCTGGTCCTGCGCGGCTTGCCGTTCCTGCGTCTTGCAGGCGGCATAAAAATCATAGTTGCCGCCGTAGCTGCGCAGTCTCGCAGGCGACAGTTCCACGATGCGCGCCATCCCGTTCAACAGCTGGCGGTCGTGACTGACCACGAGCAGGCCGCCGGTCCAGCGCTGCAACTGGGCGATCAGCGCTTGCCGGCTGGGGCGGTCGAGATGGTTGCTCGGTTCGTCGAGGATCAGGAAGTCGGCGCCCGACAGCATGGCGCCCAGCAGCGCCACCCGCATCGCCTCGCCGCCGCTCAGTGCGGTGGCCGGGGTGGTGGCGTCGTACCGGCCCAGGCCGTTTTGATCCAGTTCCTGGCTCAGCACTTGCGGCAAGTCCCAGCGGTCGCCCACCAGGTCGAAATCGGCGACGGCAACGCTGCCCGCAGCGATGCGGTCCAGCGCGTCGAGCACGGGCCGCATGCCGGCCAGGTCGGCGATGGTGGCGCCCGGCGCTGGCGCCACTTGCTGCGCCAGGTAATACACGGAACTATGGCGCACGCAGCGGCCAAGGGAGGGCGCCAGTTGCCCGGCCAGGATGCGGGCCAGCACGGTCTTGCCGGCGCCATTGCGCCCGACCAGGCCGGTGGGCCGGCCGTCGAATTGTTCATGCAGGTTTGAAAACAGCAGGCGGCCGTCGGGCAGGCCATACGCGGCGCCGTCCAGCGCGATCAACGTGGTTGAGGGTTGTGTCATGCGTTCCTCCAATAGATGCCAGGAACTCCCGCTGAAAAGGGGAGCTGTGGAGACTGGCCGTCAACAAGACGGCGGCATCAATGGCGCATCGGACGAATACCTCGGTAACTGGGGGAAGTGACCATTATAGATCAGCGCATGGCAGAGTACACGGATCAGTACGTGGAGGAGGCGGCGTTGTTGGGTATAATCGTCGGATTAGCCGACCGCCGGACCACGCGTTTATTCCCCCCGCATCACTCTTCACTAGAAAATATTCCTCATGGCATCTTCCAACGATAACGTCAGCATGGCGCTGTTCTGCGACTTTGAAAACGTCGCGCTCGGTGTGCGTGACGCCAATTACGACAAGTTCGACATCAAGCCGGTGCTGGAACGTTTGCTGCTCAAAGGCAGCATCGTGGTCAAGAAAGCGTATTGCGACTGGGATCGCTACAAGGGCTTCAAGGCCCCGATGCATGAAGCCAACTTCGAACTGATCGAAATTCCGCACGTGCGCCAGTCGGGCAAGAACTCGGCCGACATCCGCATGGTGGTCGATGCGCTGGACCTGTGCTACACCAAGTCGCACGTAGACACGTTCGTCATCATCTCGGGCGATTCCGACTTTTCGCCGCTGGTGTCCAAGTTGCGCGAAAACGCCAAGAAGGTGATCGGCGTGGGCGTCAAGCAATCGACGTCCGACTTGTTGGTGGCCAACTGCGACGAATTCATCTTTTATGACGACCTGGTACGCGAAAGCCGTCGCGCCAAGCGCGATGCTGGCGAATCCACCAAGCCGGCCGTCAAGCGCTCGCCGGAAGAAGAACGCGCACGCCGCGACGAAATGGAAAAACGCCGCGACCAGGCCGTGGAAATTGCCGTCAACACGTTCGAGGCCCTGGTGCTCGAGCGCGGCGACAGCGGCAAGATCTGGGCCTCGGTGCTGAAAGAAGCGATCAAGCGCCGCAAACCGGACTTCAGCGAGTCGTATTACGGCTTCCGCACCTTCGGCAACCTGATCGAAGAGTGCAAGGCGCGCGGCCTGCTGGAATTCGGCCGCGATGAAAAATCGGGCGCCTACGTCTATCGCGGCAACGGCGCGCAAAATGGCGCCGCCACCGCCCAGGCAGACGCCCAGAACCAGGACAACGGCGCCGGCGAGGCGCAGGAGCAGGTCAGCCAGGAATCGCGTCGCAGCCGCAACCGGGGCCGCACGGCCGCCGAGCGCTTTGCCGAACGCCAGGCCGAGCGCCATGGCCGTCAACCACGCCAGGCCGATGGTCAGGCGGATGCGGCGGCGGACGTGGAGGCGATAGTCACCGCGCCGCTGGCCGAGCCCTTGGCGGAGCTGGCCGATGCGGCCCAGGCGGCCGCCGATGCCGCACCAGCTGCAGCGGTGGCGCCATCGCAAGACCGCGACGGCAACCGCAACAACCGCAATCGCGGCGGTCGCGACCGCAACGACCGCAACAATCGTGGCGACCGCAATGACCGCAATGACCGCAACGACCGTGGCCAGCGCAACCAGTCCGGCCAGCAGCCGTCAGCCGCCAGCGACGCGCAGGCCGCACCGGTGGTGCTGGAAGCGGCAGTGGAATTGCCGGTGGTCCAAGCGCAGGCGGCCGTGCCCGAAGCGCAACCGGCCACACCGGCCAAGAAGAAAAGCGGCGCCAAACCGCCAGCCCGCAAGGTGAAGGCCGCCGCCAAGGCGCCGGCAGCGCAGGCCGAGACACCGGTAGCGAACGTGCCGTCCACGCCGGTGGCGCCATCGGCACCAGTGACCGAAGTCGTGACGCAGGCTGCCCCGACCGCCCCCGTGGGCGATGCCTCCACCGACCAGCCAGCCAAGCCCAAGGCCAAGCCGAAAGCCAAGCCGAAAGCCAAGCCGGCTGCCGAGCGCGCACCGGAAGCCGTGACGGCAGCGGCCGAACCCGCCGCCAAGGCGTCGAAACCACCGCGCGCACCGAAGGCGCCGCGCGCGCCGAAAGCCAAGGCCCCGGCCGCGGAAGAGTAATACCCCCGCAGGGGCGCCTACAGGCGCCCCTGTTACCATATAGCCTGACATCGCAAGCCTGCGATCCGCTCCAATTCGACTAACCGCGCGCTGGTCGCGCCGCTCCCTGTCTAGCCATGCCCATCCTGTCCGCTCTCACGCTGTACCCGATCAAATCCTGCGCCGGCCTGTCGTTACAGGAAGCGATGCTCACCACTGCCGGCCTCGGCATTAGCACCGGCCAGTTCATCGACCGCGAATGGATGGTGGTAGACCAGAACGGCGGCTACATGACCCAGCGCGACTTTCCGCGCATGGCGCTGATCACGCCCACCTTGCAGGCGGACACGCTGACCGTCGATTTTCCCGGCATGCCCCCGCTGGAACTGGCATTGGCCCGGCCCGATCCGGCGCAGGCGTCCACGCGCCGCGTCCACATCTGGGACGACAGCCTGCGCGCCTACGACTGCGACGATGCCACCGCCGCCTGGTTCAGCCAGGCGCTGGGCGTGCCGTGCCGGCTGGTACGCTTCCACGCCGACGCCACGCGTGAGGTGAGCCGGAAATGGACCAACGGCGTGGCCGCCACCACCCTGTTCTCCGACGGCTACCCGATCCTGGTCATCGGCCAGGCGTCGCTGGACGACTTGAACGACAAGCTGCGCGGCGCCGGTCGCGAGCCGTTGCCGATGAACCGCTTCCGCCCCAACGTGGTCATCGACGGCATCGAAGCGTTCGAGGAAGACTACGTCGAGACTTTCCAACTCGGTGACGCCGTACTGAAACCAGTAAAGCCGTGCCCCCGTTGCCCCATGCCATCAGTGAACCAGGCCACCGGTGAATTCGGTCCCGACCCGCTCGATATCCTGCAAAGCTACCGCGCCAAGCCGGAACTCGAAGGCGCCTTGTGTTTCGGTATGAACGCGATCTTGACGGCCGGAAACGGCCTGTTGGTGCGGGCTGGCCAGGAAATCGAGGTCGAGCTGGCGTTTTAATGCACTTCGGGCCGCTGGGCCATTCCCAAGCGGCGCAACTTGGCGTAATGTTATGCAAGATACGATATCAGGTGAAGCGCAAGGGCGAAGGGCCAGGGACTATTTATGACGCAGACTGCAACGGGCACGTTCGCGCCGCACACAGATCACGCAACGCGCGCAGAGGAACTGGCCGCCGAGAACCAGGCTTTGCGCGCCCGCCTGGCCTATTTGCTGGAACAGGCGGAACGCAACCACTCGATCATGACGCGCCACCAGATGTTCGACCTGAACATCGTCAGCGCCGGTAACTTCCCCGAACTGGTGGGCACCATCCTCAGTGCGCTGCCCGTGATTTCCGACCTCGACGCCGTCACCCTCACGCTGGTGGACGAGGGCGCCGATATCCGCACCGTGATGTTGAAACTGGACGTGGTGTTCGAAGATTTTCCCGACCTGCTGTTTGTCGAAGAACTCGAAGCGCTCGGCTTCGACCTGGCGCAGCGCACCGCGACGTCGACACCGCCGAAGCCGCTGCTGGGCATGTACGACGCAGGCCTGCATGGCCCGGCGTTCCCCAACGCCAAGGCCGGGCTGCAAAGCGTGGCGCTGGTGCCGCTGCTGCGCAACAAGCGCATCATTGGCAGCCTGAATCTGGCCAGCCGCGATCCCACCCGTTTCACGCCCAGCCTGGGCACCGATTTCGTCGAGCACATGGCGTCGATCGTTGCCATCTGCCTGGAAAACGTCATCAGCAACGAGATGCTCAAGTACATCGGGCTGACCGATTCGCTGACCGGCGTGTACAACCGCCGCTACATCGATCGCCGCCTGCTGGAAGAAATTGCCCGCGCGCGCCGCCAGGCGTATCCGATTTCGTTCATGTACATCGACGTCGACCACTTCAAGCGCGTCAACGATACCGTGGGTCACGGCGGTGGCGACGAAGTCCTGCGCGAAGTGGCGGCCCGCATCAAGAAAGAGCTGCGCGCGTCCGATGCGCTGGCGCGCTTCGGGGGCGAGGAGTTCGTGGTGTTGCTGATCGACGCCAGCCTCGAGAGCGCCGCGTTTGTCGCCGAACGCATTCGTGCCGGCGTGGCCAGCACCATGATCGCGCTCACGCCCGAGCTGCAATTGTCGGTGACGGTCTCGATCGGCGTGGCGGCACTGCACCCGGGCGAAGCCGACGGCGACCCGGTCGCCATTGCCCGGGCCTGGATCGCCGCCGCCGACCTGCGGCTGTACGCCGCCAAGGAGTCGGGCCGCAACCGCGTGGTCAGCAGCTCTCCGGCGCCGTAGGCGCCAACTGCCCACCCGTGTTGGACCACCGGTCCACCGCCACCAGCTGCGCCAGGTCGCGCCGGGTGTCCCAGCCTTCCAGTTCCAGCATCGGCCGCGGATAAAACTGGTCCACGTGACCGAGGCAGAGCACTGCCACCGGCCGCGCGCCTGCCGGCATGCCCAGCAACTGCGCCAGTTGCCCGGGATCGAACAGCGACACCCAGCCCATGCCCAGTCCTTCGGCGCGCGCAGCGAGCCACATGTTCTGGATTGCACACGCCACCGACGCCAGGTCCATTTCCGGCAGCGTGCGGCGGCCGAACACGTGGGCTTCGCGGCCATCGGCCAGGGCGACAACAAACAGTGCACCGCATTCGCGAATGCCTTCCACTTTTAAACGCATGAATTCGGCGCCGCGCTCGCCCAAGGCCTCGGCCGTGTTGATACGTTCGGCCTCCACCAGGTCGATGATGGCGCCGCGCACCGCGTCGCTGGCAATGCGGATGAAACGCCATGGCTGCATGTAGCCCACGCTGGGCGCCTGGTGGGCGGCGCGCAGCAGGCGGTCAATGACTGTTTCGTCGACCGCGCCGGGGACAAAGTGGCGCACGTCGCGGCGTTCGGCGATGACGCGGTACACGGCGTCGACTTCTTGCCGGGTAAATTGCTGGGTAGGTACTGCGGACATGACTGCCTTGCAAAAATGGGGGGAGCGCGGGCCGGAACGGCCTTAGCGCAGCAACAGGTTCTCGGCCCGCGCCACGGCATCGGCGGCGCCGCGCAGCACCACCACGTCGCCCGCCTGCAGCACGGTTTCCGGGGTGACGTCGATCACCCCCTTGCCGCGGCGGATGCTGGCGACCTCGGCGCCGCTGTCGGCCAGCAGGCACCCGCCCAGCGGCTTGCCCACGCACGGCGTGTTCTCGGCCAGCGTGACCGGGTGCAGGCGGTCCAGATCGGCGTCTTCGCCCACGTCGCTAAAACCGTGGAAGAAGCCGCGCAGCGACGCATACCGCGCTTCGCGCGCCGCTTGCACCCGGTGCACCACCTTGCGCAGCGGCACGCCCAGCATCACCAGCGTGTGCGACGCCAGCATCAGGCTGCCTTCCATCAGCTCGGGCACCACTTCGGCAGCGCCGGCCGCTTTCAGCGCGTCGAGATCGGTATCGTCGTGCGAGCGCACCAGCACCGGCAGGTTCGGCGCCAGCAGGTGCACCTGGTGCAGCACCTTCAATGCCGACGGGGTGCTGGCGTACGTGATCACCACCGCGCTGGCGCGGTAGATGCCGGCCGCCACCAGGCTTTCGCGCCGCGCGGCGTCGCCGTACGATACCTGCAGGCCGGCCGCCTGGGCCACCTGCACCCGCTCCGGGTCGAGGTCGAGCGCGTGGTAGTCGATTTTTTCTTCGGAGAGCAGGGTGGCCAGGCTCTGGCCGCTGCGCCCGAACCCGGCCAGGATCACGTGCTTGTTGGTGGACATGGTGCGGCTGGCAATTTTGGTCAGCGCCAGCGACTGCATCATCCAGTCGTTGCTGGCCAGCTTCATGACGATGCGGTCGGACTTGGCAATGATCAGCGGCGCGATCAGCATCGACAGCACCATCGACGCCAGCACCACCTGGGTGATGAACGGATCGATCAGCTTGTTACCGCTAGCCAGGTTCAGCAGCACGAAGCCGAATTCGCCGGCCTGCGCCAGCGCCAGGCCGGTGCGGATCGATACGCCATCAGACGACCCGAATAGCTTGGCCAGCGCCGCGATCAGCGCGAATTTCACCAGCACCGGCCCGATCAGCAGGACCAGCACCAGCCACCAGTTGTCCAGCACCATGCGCACGTTGAGCAGCATGCCCACCGTGATGAAGAACAGTCCCAGCAGCACATCGCGGAACGGTTTGATGTCTTCTTCCACCTGGTGCTTGTACTCGGTCTCGGAAATCAGCATGCCGGCCACGAAAGCGCCGAGGGCCAGCGACAGGCCGGCCTGCTCGGTGATCCACGCCGCGCCGAGCGTAATCAGCAGCAGGTTCAGCATGAACAGTTCCTGCGAACGGCGCTTGACCACGATGGTGAACCAGCCGCGCATCAGGCGGTGGCCCACGAACAGCAGCAGGGTGAGCACGATCACGGCTTTCAGGCCGGCCCAGGCCAAGGTTTCGGCCAGCGCGTCGGGGCGCTGGCCCAGCGAGGGAATCATGATCAGCAGCGGCACCACGGCCAGATCCTGGAACAGCAGGATGCCGATGATCTTGCGGCCGTGCTCGCTCTCGAGTTCCAGCCGCTCGGTGAGCATCTTGACCACGATGGCGGTGGACGACATGGCCAGCGCGCCGCCCAGCGCAAACGCGCCTTGCCAGCTGATCTGCAGGTGGGCCGGCAGCTGGGTGGCGATGGTCCAGCCGAACAGCAGGGTAGCGAGGATGGTGAACGCCACCTGCGCCAGCCCGAGGCCGAACACGATGCCGCGCATCGCCATCAATTTGGGGAAGGAAAATTCGAGGCCGATGGAAAACATCAGGAACACCACGCCGAATTCGGCCAGGC
>Ga0308164_10003981_pt1 | contig 12834 bp, 10 predicted proteins | sample PhyTR2_FD_201031 | JGI IMG/M metagenome (GOLD analysis project Ga0308164, IMG submission 201031) | Phyllosphere microbial communities from UC Gill Tract Community Farm, Albany, California, United States - DLSLT.R2 | ecosystem: Host-associated > Plants > Phyllosphere > Unclassified | place: USA... | reverse complement strand
CCTCCGGACTCGGCGCCGCCGTCGTGGCCGCCGTCACCGAGGCCGGCGGCACCCCGATCGTCCTCGACCTGCGGATCGACGCGGTGCCCGAGGGCGTCGACGCCGTCGCCGTGGACGTCTCGGACACCGAGGCCGTCGAACAGGCGGTCCGTGACGCCGCCGAGCTCCACGGTGGCCTCGACGCCGTCGTCACCGCCGCGGGCATCGACACCCCCGCCCCGATCGACGCGATCTCCTCCGGCAAGTGGGAGCAGATCGTCGGCGTCAACCTGATCGGCACCGCCTCGACCGTGCGCGCCGCCCTGCCCGCGCTCGAGGTTACGCACGGCCGCGTCGTCACCATCTCGTCGTCGCTCGCCCTGCGCGGCGTCGGCGACGGCACCGCGTACTCGGCGTCGAAGTTCGGCGTCCGCGGGTTCTCGCAGGCGCTGGCCGCCGAGACCGCCGGTCGCATCGGCGTCACCAACATCATCCCCGCCGGGATGCGCACGAACTTCTTCGCCGACCGCACCGAGCAGTACAAGCCCGGGCCGGACGCGCAGCTCATCGAGCCGGAGTACGTCGCGAACTCGATCGTCTTCGCGCTGTCGCAGCCGGCCGGCTGCGAGATCCGCGAGCTGTCGATCATGCCGGCGACGGAGCCGAGCTGGCCGTAGCCGCTTGCCGACGGTCGCGGGTGCCGGGTTCTGTGTTCCGGGTCCTGTGCGCGGTGCGTCGCCTGGTGCAGCGTTGACGGCGGGGTGCGCGCTTCCAGCGCCGCACGCAGCGGGCAACCGCGCACGGGGTGACGGCGCGCGCACGGTGCGGCCGGTGCGGCCGGGAGGCGCGTTGCGGGCTGGCAGCCGGCCTCCCGCCCGGCGTCCGGTCGCGTCCCGTGCACGGTGCGCGGTGCGTCGCCTGGTGCAGCGTTGACGGCTGGGTGCGCGCTTGCAGCGCCGCACGCAGCGGGCAACTGCGCACGGGGCGACGGCGTGCGCACGGTGCGGCCGGGAGGCGCGTTGCGGGCTGGCAGCCGGCCTCCCGTCCGACGTCCGGTCGCGTCCCGTGCACGGTGCGCGGTGCGTCGCCTGGTGCAGCGTTGACGGCTGGGTGCGCGCTTGCAGCGCCGCACGCAGCGGGCAACCGCGCACGGGGTGACGGCGCGCGCACGGGACCGAAGCTCGCACGGTGCGAGGCTCGTCAGGTCGTGCGGAGCAGGTCCTCGACGTCGGCGAGGACGGCCTCGGGCTCGACCTGGTCGACGTAGGACGGGTCGTGCTCGCACCGCTCGGCGGTCCAGCCGACCTGCGTGACGTCGATGCCGCACACCGGGCACCGCGTCACGAAGGACAGGTGCACCCGGTGCCGACCGCGGTCGAAGGGTCCGGCGTTGATGACGTTGCCGAACCAGAACACCCCGACGGTCGGCGTGCCGACGGCCACGGCGAGGTGGCGCGGACCGGAGTCGTCGCCGACCATGACGTCGGCGGCGGCCAGGACGTCGGGGAGCTCCCGCAGCGGCAGTGACCCGGTGCAGTCGTGCAGACGCTCCCGCAGCTCGGGCGGCAGCGACGCGACGATGGCGGACGACGCCGGGACGTCGGTCTCGTCACCGACGAGCACGACGTGGTCGCCGGTCGACAACCGGGCACGGGCGACCTCGGCGAACCGCGAGGGGCTCCAGCGGCGACGCAGGTCGGTGGCGCCCGGGTGGATCGCGACGAGTCGTGCCCCGCTCCCGACACCGAGGCGCTGCCTGACCTCGGCACGTGCGGCATCGGAGACGTGCAAGCGCGGGTCGAGGGTGACCGGCTCGGCGCCCGCGAGCGAGGCCACCTCGAGCGCCCGGACGACCTCGTGCTGGTAGTACACGTAGCGGACCCAGCGCTCCAGCACCCGTGCGTCCTCGGTGGCGGTGCCCACGGTGTGACGGGCACCGAGCCGCAGCAGGAACGGGTTCGAGTTCCGACCGCCGCCGTGCAGCTGCACCGCGAGGTCGAAGCGCCCGTGCATTCGGTCGAAGAAGTCCTGCTCGGTCGGCGCTCCGCGGCCCGAGTCCCGGACACCGGGCACGACGGGGAGCTCCTCGAAGGCGTGGACCGCGTCGGTGCGTCCCTCGAGCACCGGGCGCGCCGACGGTGCCCCGAGCAGCGTGATCCGGGCCCCGGGGTAGGCGGCGGCGAGGGCCTCGACCGCCGGCAGGGCGAACATCAGGTCGCCCAGTCCCCCGCCGCGGAGCACCGCGATCTCGCCGACACCGTCGAACCGTTCTCCGCCCACACCGATCTGTTGCACGGCTCCACGTCTACCGGTCGGACCCGGTCGGACGTCCAGCAGCGACCCCGGATGGACGAGAAGCGCGATGCCGTGACCGCACACAGCGGAGCCCGAGCACCGTGTGAGGCCCCGCCCGCTCCGGAAGGACCCCATGACGATCGCACCCCCCGCCGCCGACGACCTCGTGGTGACCGACCCCGTCAACGGGTCGATCGCGTCCACCGTGCGCCGCTCGACCGAGGACGACGTCCGCAACGCCGTCGCTCGCGCCCGAGCCGCTGCCGGCGCGTGGGCCCGGACGGCACCGGCCGAGCGTGGCGCCCTGCTGCACGCTGCGGCCGAGCACCTCCGTGCCCACGCGCAGGAGCTGGCGGACCTGAACACCCGCGAGACCGGCAAGGTGCCCGGCGACGCGATCGGCGGGGTCGAGGCCGGCATCGGGACGCTCGTGCAGTACGCCGAGCTCGGGCCGGTGCACCGCGGCGAAGCGCTGCGCGGGCAGTTCGGCGCCGCCGACTGGTCGGTGCCGCACCCGCGCGGCGTGGTGCTCGCGCTGACGCCGTGGAACGACCCGGTCGCCGTGGCGTGCGGGATGCTCGGTGCGGCGATCGTGATCGGCAACACCGTCGTGCACAAGGGCAGCGAGCGGTGCCCGGCGACCTACGCCCGCCTGAACGCCCTGCTCGCCGAGGTCCTGCCGGACGGCGTGCTCATCGGTGTCGACGGCGACGCGACCACCGGCGAGCTGCTCCTGGCGCAGCAGGGCATCGACGTCTACGCGCACGTCGGCTCGACCGCGACCGGTGACCGCCTGAGCGAGGTGGCCGCGACCACCCGCGCCCACGTCATCCGTGAGAACGGCGGCAACGACCCGGTGATCGTCGACGCCGACGTCGACCCGGAGTGGGCCGCCGCACAGGTCGCCCTCGGCGCCTTCGCGAACACCGGCCAGATCTGCACCAGCGTCGAGCGGGTGTACGTGCACCAGGACGTCGCCGAGCCCTTCGTCGCAGCGCTCGTCGCCGAGGCGGAGCGCCGCACCGCAGCACCCGCCACCGAGTTCGGGCCGCTCGTGGACGACCGGCTGCGCGAGCTCGTCCAGACCCACGTGGACGACGCGATCGCCCGCGGTGCCTCCGCACGAACGGGCGGTGTCACGCCCGGCGGGCTCGGCTCGTTCTACCCGGCGACCGTCCTGACCGGCTGCACGGACGACATGCTCGTGCTGACCGAGGAGACCTTCGGCCCGATCGCCCCGGTGCGCGTCGTGTCGGACTTCGCGGAGGGGCTCCGGCTCGCCGCGACCGACCGCTACGGGCTCGCCGCCACCGTCCTGACGAACGACACCGCGCACGCGCTCCGTGCCGCGGCCGAGCTGCCCGTCGGCACCGTGAAGGTGAACGCGGTGTTCGGTGGTGCTCCGGGCGGCAGCGCCCAGCCCCGCGGTGCCTCGGGTGCCGGGTTCGGCTACGGCCCGCACCTGCTCGACGAGATGACGACCACGACGGTCGTGCACCTGGAGGCAGCCTCGCCGCGGCGCACCGTCGAGCCGGCGACCGCAGCAGCCGGCAGCACCGCAGCAGCCGGCAGCACCGCAGCAGCCGGCAACACCGCAGCCACCAGCAGCACCACCGCCGACACCGGCGCCGCCGCAGGTGCCACCGGCCCCACAGCCGCTGCCGGCGCCACCGCCGGCAGCGCCGACACCGTGGGAGGCACCCGATGACCGCCGACGTCCGCCTGGTGCGCGACCTCGTCGCCACCGTCGACGACCGCGAACCCCTGGTCGTCGTCATCGGCGACTGCATCCTGGACCGCTGGACCGTCGGCGAGGCCGAGCGGGTCTCGCGCGAGGCCCCGGCCCCCGTCGTCCGCGTGACCGAGACCATCGCGGTGCCCGGTGGTGCTGCGAACACCGCCGTGAACGCCCGCGCCCTCGGCGCCCGGGTCCGCATGGTCGGGCTCATCGGCGACGACGAGGCCGGCGACGTCCTGCGCCAGCGGCTCGAGGCAGCAGGCGTCGACACGTCGTTCCTGGTCGAGATCCCCGGCGCCCGCACCACGACGAAGTCGCGCGTCGTCGGCGGTGACCGCGTCGTGGTCCGGGTCGACGAACTGGCTGCGACCCCGACCGCCGAACACGGCGAACGCCTCGCCCGCTCGGTCGCCCGAGCCGTCCGGTGCGCCGACGCCGCCGTGGTCTGCGACTACGGTCTGGGCGTCCGCGCCGAGGACGTCGTGCCGATGCTCGACCGCGACCGCCCCGGTGCCGTCGTGGTGGACGCGCACGACCTGACACGGTGGGCCGCACTGCACCCGGACCTCGTCACACCGAACGCCGGCGAGACGGCCGCGCTGCTCGGCACGGACCTCGGCACCGGTGCCGACCGGGTCGGCACCGTCGTCGCCGCGCGCGCCGACGTGCTCGCCCGCAGCGGTGCGCGCGCCGCCGTGGTGACGCTCGACCGTGACGGTACCGTGCTGCTCGAGCCCGGCTCCGACCAGGGCTTCCGCACGCGTGCGACGCCCGCCTCGGAGCAGCAGGCCTCCGGCGCCGGAGACACCTTCTGCGCCGCCGCGACGGTCGCCCTCGCCGTGCAGGCGCCCCTGCGCGACGCCGTGGCGGTCGCGCAGGCCGCCGCCGACGTCGTCGTCCGCGAGGCCGGCACATCGGTCTGCACCGCCGCCGCCCTGCTGGACTCGGTGACCGCACCGGCGGCGACCGTGGTGGACCACGACGAACTCGCCACCGCGGTCGAGGCTGCACGGCAGGCCGGGCGTCGGGTGGTCTTCACGAACGGTTGCTTCGACGTCGTGCACCGCGGCCACACCACCTACCTGCGGCAGGCCCGGGATCTGGGCGACCTGCTCGTCGTCGCGCTGAACGACGACGACTCGGTGCGCCGCTTGAAGGGCCCGGAGCGGCCGATCAACCCGGCCGAGGACCGCGCCGGCGTGCTCGCCGCACTCGCCTGCGTCGACCTGGTCACGGTGTTCGCGACGGACACCCCGATCCCGCTCATCGAACGGCTGCGCCCCGAGGTCTACGTCAAGGGTGGCGACTACTCCCCCGAGATGCTGTCCGAGACCGAGGTCGTCCGCGGCTACGGCGGCGAGGTCGTCATGGTCGACTACGTTCCCGAGCACTCCACCAGCGCCGTGGTGCGCCGGATCCGCGAAGCCGCCGCGCGGCCCGAACCGGACCCCGCACCGTGACCGCCCGCTGGTCCGGGTCCTGGGCGAAGGCCCCCGATCCAGCGGACACGAGCACGGTCGACGTCGACGTGCTCATCCCGACCGTCGGCCGGCCGGCCGAACTCGCCACGACGCTCGCCGGCCTCGCCGCCCAGACCGACGTGGACATGCGCGTCGTGCTGAGCGACCAGTCCGCGGACGGGGACGCCGCCAGCGCGCCGGCGGTCGCCGCGATGCTCCGCGTCCTGGAGGCCCAGGGCCGGCCCGTCACGCTCCTCACCCACCCGGAACGGCGTGGCCTGGCCGAGCACCGGCAGTTCCTGCTCGACCACGCCGAGGCAGCCGCGGTGCTGTTCCTCGACGACGACGTCTGGCTCGAACCGGGCTCGGTCGCGCGGATGCTCGACGCGCTGCGGACCCTGGGTTGCGGGTTCGTCGGCAGCGCCGTGCAGGGGCTGTCGTACCTGCAGGACCGTCGCCCGCACGAGACCGCCGTGTTCGAGCGGTGGGACGGCCCCGTGGTGCCCGAGGTGGTGCGCCGCGGGACCCCGGGGTTCGACCGGTGGTCGCTCCACAACGCCGCGAACCCGACGCACGTCGCCGCGGAGCTCGACCTGCACCCCGGCGAGTGGGTGCCCTACCGGGTCGCCTGGGTCGGCGCGTGCGCCCTGTACGACCGCCGTGCGCTCGAGGAGGTCGGCGGTTTCCGGTTCTGGGACGCCCTGCCGCCCGAGCACGCCGGTGAGGACGTCGTCGCCCAGTGGCGGGTGATGGAGCGGTTCGGCGGCGCCGGCATCCTGCCCTCCGGCGCGGTGCACCTGGAGGCACCGACCACCGTCGTCGACCGTCGGGTGGACGCGCCCGACGTGCTGTTCGACCACGGTGGAGTCATACCGCGGTAGGGGGTGGTCGAGACCGCAGCGGGATGGCAACGGCGCCGCGGCTCCGTAGCGTCGTCCTCGTCGACGAACGCCGTCGGCGGGAGGGAACACCCCGTGTTCGACCAGATCACCCCGCTCGTCGTCGAGTTGGCCGCGAGTCCGCTCGTCTACGTCATCCTGTTCGCCCTGTGCCTGCTCGACGGCTTCTTCCCGCCGGTGCCGAGCGAGTCCGCCCTGGTCGCGGTCGCCGCGATCGCCGCGACGTCGGGGCAGCCCGTGCTCGCGGTGGTGCTCGTCGCCGCCGCCCTCGGTGCGATCGCGGGGGACTCGATCGCGTACTGGATCGGCCGCCGGATCGGGTTCGCCCGGTTGGCCCGGTCGAAGCGACCACGGATCGCGGCGGCGTTCGCCTTCGCGGAACGGCAGATGCAGCGCCGGTCCGCCAGCCTCATCCTGACCGGTCGTTTCATCCCGGTCGGCCGGGTCGCGGTCAACATGACGGCCGGTGCCACCGGACTGCCCTACCGCCGGTTCCTCGCGATCAGCGCCATCGCGGGGCTCGCGTGGTCGGCGGTGTCGATCGGGATCGCGCTGGCCGCATCGAGCGTGCTGCACGAACCGATCGTCGCGGCCCTGGTGTCGATGGTGGTCGCCGCCGGGCTCGGGGTCGTCGTCGACCGGTTGCTCGGGAGCATCAGCCGCAGGCGCGACGCACGTGCCGAAGCCCGAGCAGCAGCCCCGAGCACCCCGAACACCCCGAGCACCCCGAGCACCCTGACGGCGACGAAGCCTGCCACGATGGCTTCGACGAAGGCCGTCACGAAGGTCGTGCAGTCGTCGTCCCCCTCCCCCGCACCTCGCCTCGCCCGAACCGGAGAGATCGCCCGCCCGTGACCATCGTCCCCGATCCACCCCGGCCCGACCGACCGACCCGGGGCACCCTGGCGCTCCGGATCGGGTTCGTGCTCGTCGCGGTCTCCCTGTTCGCCGTCGCGGCCCCGGTCACCGCCGTGCACGACGGCGTCCCGGTGCCGCTCGCCCTGCTCGTCACCGCCGTGCTGTCGGCGAGCATCGGCCTCGCGCCCCTCTTCCCCCGGACCGCGTCGGTCGTGTACCTCGCCGCACTCGCCGGCCTCGGGGTCCTGACGGCGGACGGGTCCGTCGGCCCCTGGCCGATCTCGGTGACGAGCATCATCGGACTCAGCCTGTTGCTCGTGGTGCTGGGCGTCCGCACCACCTGGCGGCTGACCGCCGTGGTCTGGGTCGCGGCGACGCTGCTCCCCCTGGTGCTCATCGGTGTGACGCCTGGCCGGTGGGGCCAGGTCGACGTCTGGGCGACGAGCTTCGTGGTGAGCGCCGGCGACACCCTCGTCCTGGCCGCCGCGGCGGTCGTCATCGGACAGCGCCGGTCCGTGCGCGAGGAACTCGCAGCGGCCCGCCGTGACACCGAGCTCGAGCAGGCGCGACGCCGGACGGTCGAGGAACGCTCCCGGATCGCCCGTGAACTGCACGACGTCGTCGCACACAGCATGTCCGTCGTGCACATGCAGGCCGAGTCCGCCCCGTACCGCGTGGCCGACCTGCCGCCGGCGGCCCGGGCGGAGTTCGCGGCGATCGCCGAGACGTCGCGCACGGCCCTGCGGGAGATGCGGCAGCTGCTCGGCACCCTGCGCGGCGACGCGGACGCCGAGCGTGCGCCGCAGCCGCGGCTCGCCGACCTGCCGGCACTGGTGCAGGCCACCCGCGCGGCCGGCATCCCCGTCGAGCTCCGGCTCGGCGACGACCTCAGCCTCGCCGACGACGACGACATCGACCACGTCGGGCGGCTCGCGCAGCTCACCGTGTACCGGGTCGTGCAGGAGGCGCTCGGCAACGTGGCCCGGCACGCGCCCGGTGCGGCCACCGTCGTGACGGTCGACAGGCACGGGTCGGCCCTCACGGTCGAGGTCGCCAACACCGCACCCCCGGCCGGCAGCGTGGCCGGTGCGCCGCCGGACGACGGCGGCTTCGGTCTGGCGGGCATGCGTGAGCGGGTCGCCGCGCTGGGCGGCACCATCGACCACGGACCGGACCCGGACGGCGGCTTCCGCGTCGCGGTCAGCCTGCCCACCCAGCCCACCGCGACCACGTCGCAGCCGACGGCCGAAGGAGGATCGCGATGACGCGGGTGATGGTGGTGGACGACCAGCAGATGTTCCGTGTCGGACTGCGGGCGATCCTCCAGGCCCAGGACGACGTCGACGTCGTCGGCGAGGCAGCGAACGGCGCCGAAGCGGTCGCGATGGTGACCGTGCTGCGGCCCGACGTGATCCTGATGGACGTGCGGATGCCGGAGCTCGACGGGATCGAGGCGACCCGCCGGATCACCGCGGCGCCCACGGCGTCGCCTGTCCGCGTGGTGATGCTCACGACGTTCGACATCGACGACTACGTGTTCGACGCGCTCCGTGCCGGGGCGAGCGGGTTCCTGCTCAAGGACGCCAGCGCCGAGGAGCTCGTGCAGGCCGTCCGGACCGTGGCGGCCGGCGACTCCCTGCTCGCTCCGCGGGTGACCCGGCACCTGGTGGAGGCGTTCGTCGCCGGTCCGCAGCCGGCGGCACCCCGGACCGAGGTGCTCGACGTGCTGACCGACCGTGAGCGTGACGTGTTCCTGCTGATGGCGCGGGGGCGGTCGAACGGCGAGATCGCGGCGGAGCTGTTCATCGCCGAGCAGACCGTGAAGACCCACGTCGGTCGGGTCCTGGCGAAGCTGCAGCTGCGGGACCGGGTGCACGCCGTCGTGCTGGCCTACGAGAGCGGGTTGGTCACGCCGTCGGCGTGATGTGCGGGCGCGGGACGCGACCGCAGACGGACAGGAGGCCCGGTGCCAGCTGGCACCGGGCCTCCCGTCAGCGCTGTGGTCGCGACTCAGGCGGCGAGGTGCGCCTGCAGGAACCAGCGGTCCTTGGTCAGTGCGCGCTCGATCTCGATCGCGACGTCCTGGCTGTTGAGGTCGACCTCGTCGAGGCCGTCGACGGCACGGCGGACCTGCAGCAGGGCTGCGTCGATCTGGGCGATCACCTCGGTGACGGTGACGTCGGAGTTCTGGAAGCCCTGCGACAGCGGCGGCAGGGTGGTGTTCGCTGCGACGGTCGCGATGCGCGAGTCGACCGGCAGGCCGAGGGCGACGATGCGCTCCGCAGCCTTGTCCGCGTAGTCCTGCGCGTGCTCGACGATCTCGTCGAGGAGCTCGTGCACGCCGACGAAGTTGCGGCCACGGACGTGCCAGTGCGCCTGCTTGCCGTTGACGACGAGTGCCTCGAGGTCGATGACGACGGGGGCGAGGAACTGGGCGACCCCGGCAGCGAGCTCCGGCGTGGTCGAGAACGGGGACGTGGTGCTCGTGGTGGTCGTGCTCTGCGTGGTCATGGGACAACCATGCCCCCGTCTTTTGCACACCGCAAGGAAGAGCAGGCTGCCCTTACCCGCCGTACTCGACCTGGACCTGCTGGCCGGCGTCGGTGAGTTCGAGCTGCACCATGGACCGTGCGCGCTCGATCCACGGGCTGTCGGCGCACCCGATCCAGACCGAGGTGCGGGGCTCGCAGTCCGTCACGCACCACTCGGCGGCCCACCCGGTCAGGGCGTGTGCCAGCGCTTCACCGTGGTCGGCGAAGACCAGCGGGGCGACGGCCGAGCTGCGGGCGCTCCGGACCAGCCACGTCACGGTGACGCGCGGCGGGGCCGGCAGCAGGCGGATCTGCTCGGCGAGGGCGACCTCGACGAAGACCTGTCCGTACGCGTTCTCGGGGAGTTCCGCGAGCTGGCGGTGGATCTCGACCAGGTCCTCGGCACCGCCCGCGATGAGGATGCGTTCGCTGGGCTGTCGCCGGGTCCGTGCCATGTGCCCACGGTAAGGGAAGCCTTACCTCATCACAAGGGGGAACGGCCGGTTCCGGCGATGTCCACAGCGGGCACACCGAGTTCGTGGGACAGGAACCGCCACATCCACGACAGGGCGACCGTGTTGGTGAGGCCAGGCACACCCTGGGCGATCTGCGTCGCGACGCCGTCGCTGTACGCGGCGAGCTGCAGGGCGACGGTGTCGGCGTCGACCGGGTCGGTGCTCCCCGTGCTGTCGCGTGCGCCCCCGAACACGCCGGCGTCCACCCCGCGCCGGATGACCCGCACCAGGCAGGCCTCCCAGACGCGGATCCGTTCGGCGTACTCGGCGGCGACCTCGGGCCGACGCACCACCGCGGTCCAGTAGTCGGACCAGATCCGCCAGTGCTGCCGGACCTGCTCGGTGTCGCCGAACAGCGGCGCCACGAGCATCCGGAGTCCCACCAGCACGTCGGGTTCGGCGTCGACGGCCGTGACGATCGCGCCGTAGAAGCGCTCCGTCTCGAGCACCACGACCTCGTTGAGGATCTCCGCGACGCTGCCGAAGTGGTACGTCACGGTGCCGACCGAGACCCCTGCCTCGGCCGCGATGTCCCGGAGTCCCGTGGCACCGACGCCGTTCCGGACGATCACCGCGCGGGCGGCCTCGACGATCATCGCGCGTCGGACCTCCGGCCGCTGCCGCACCCGTGCTGCCGCGGTCACGCCGAGGTCCTCGGCACGTCGTCGACGAAGGTGCGCTCGGTGACGAGCACCTCGGGTTCGTCGGGTCCGCCGTCGCGGGCCCAGGCGCGCACGGTGTTGACGACGTGGAAGGCGTCGGCGTCGGCGGTGACCTCGGACGTGGTCTCGAGGCGCGCGGCCCACGCGGGCTTCGTCAGCCCGATCGCCCAGCGGGAACTCGCCCGTGCGCTGGTCGGGTCGTCGGAGCGGATCCGGTAGGTCTCACGGGCGTCCTCAGTGAACACCAGGCCGTCCGGGTAGACCCGCCCGCCGCCGTACCCGGGGTCGACGTCGAGCGTCCACTCCCCCGTCTCGACGTCGTGCGTCACCGTGCGCTGCGGCAGCGGATCGGCGGGGGCGACGCGCTCGATCACCAGGGGCTCGGACCGTTCGGGCTCGGCGAAGGCCACGCCGTCGTCGGTCGTCCGGGTCCAGGTGGGCAGGGTGACGCTCGAGGCGGCCGGGTCGATCGTCACCGTGGCCTCGACGCCGTGCGGCCACACCCACGGCCAGTAGGACGACGAGACGGCGATGCGCAGCCGGTGTCCGGCGGCGAACCGGTGGCCGGTCGAGACCAGGCGCACGGGCAGCTCGGCCGGCGTCCCGGGCACGAGCACGTCGTCGCGGTCCATGCCGTCGCGTTTCGCGGCGTTCAGCACCCCGCGGGTGACGAGCGTCGACGAGCCGTCCGGGGCGACGTCGCAGAGCCGGACGGTCAGGGTGGCCCGGGGCTGGTCGCTCGTGACCGACAACCGCACGAGCACGTTGCCGAGCAGGTCGAACGCCTTGCCGACGGGCAGGTCGAACGTGACCGACCGGCCGTCCTCGGCGCGCTGGTCCGGCGGCAGGTCGGTGGCGTTGCCGAACGGGAAGAACCGGCCTGCGTCCATCCCGGTGTGCTGCGGGGACCGCACGACGACGGGCCCGAGGTCTCCGCCCCGGAGTGCGGCGAGGGGCAGGACACGTTCGTGGGTCGCGGCGGAGGGCCATGCCTCGGCACCGATCCAGCGACCGCGGCGACCGGCGTAGTACGGCGCGGGGGCCTCGCCCTCGTTGATCCAGGCCCGCAGCGCGGGGTCGTCCTCGACACCGGTGTCCACCCCGAGCAGCCAGCGGTCCCACCAGCGCAGGGTCTCCTGCAGGAACCCGATCGACGGACCCGGCGCCAGCCCACGGTCCGGGTACTGGTGCGACCACGGGCCGACGATGCCCTTCACGGGGGCGCTGACGTGGTCGACGAGCCGGAGCACGGCGTCCCGGTAGGGGTCCGCCCAGCCACCGACGGCGAGCACCGCGGCGCGGATGCCGTCGTAGTCCTCGGCGGCGCTGCCGTGCCGCCAGTAGTCGTCGCGCTCCTGGTGCGCGAGCCACACCGGCGTCATCGGTCGGTTCGCCTCGAGCCGTTCCCGCCAGCGGTCGACCCAGCCGGAGCCGACGACCTCGGGCCGGGGCGGGCGAGAGTTGAAGGCGAACATCGTCGCACCCCAGGCCGCCATGTCGATGCCGAGCACGGCGCCGCCGACGTAGTGCACGTCGTTGTCGTACCGGTCGTCGGTCGAGCAGACGGTCACGATGGCCTTGAGCGCGGCGGGTGCCCGGGCCGCGAGCTGCAGCGCGTTGAAGCCGCCCCACGAGATGCCGAACATGCCGACCGCACCGGTCGACCACGGTTGCTCGGCGAGCCACGCGATCACGGCCTCGCCGTCGAGCAGCTCCTGCTCGCTGTACTCGTCGTCGAAGAACCCGTCGGACGACCCGGTGCCGCGGATGTCGACCCGCACCGAGGCGTAGCCGTGCTGGGCGTACCAGGGGTGCCGCTCCGAGTCGCGCGGCGCGGTCCAGTCGTCGAGCCGGTACGGCAGGTACTCGAGCAGCACCGGCGTCGGGTCGCTCGGCG
>Ga0308164_10003979_pt1 | contig 12845 bp, 11 predicted proteins | sample PhyTR2_FD_201031 | JGI IMG/M metagenome (GOLD analysis project Ga0308164, IMG submission 201031) | Phyllosphere microbial communities from UC Gill Tract Community Farm, Albany, California, United States - DLSLT.R2 | ecosystem: Host-associated > Plants > Phyllosphere > Unclassified | place: USA... | reverse complement strand
GACTCCACACCTGAAGGTAGGTTTTTAATGCTTGTATTTGTAGATATGGTCGATTTATTTGAACAAGTAATGTCTACCTATTATAACTATAATCAACTTCATGAGCAATTCGATGCCGCAGGGATTCTTTCAGATTATGAAATGGCGATTAAGCGCATTTCTTATGCGCTTGATGACATTGCTTTTGCTTTGAAAAGTGGCGGTACGCCGGTCGTTTCAAAACGCTTGCTTATTGAGATTGAGCGACTAAAGATTAAAATAAATAATTTCGAAAAAAATAACGATAAGCAGCAATTCAGCACTTCGGGTATTATTGCCTTAAAAAATATCGAGGTAAATATCGAAAATATTCTTGGCAGAGTAAAAACGATAAACAGCTATTTTAAACTTCGAAATAGTAAAGACATACGGAAAGCTGATGTCGACACTGAGAAATTTATCACTCGCCAAAAGTTCGATTTTAATTTATTTACCGAAAATTTAACCTACAGTTCTACAACTTTCAGGCATTCTCTGCGAGTTACTACTGTAATGTTACTTGGCTTTGTTGTGTCTCAACTTCTCAATTTTTCTCATAGTTATTGGATACTATTAACAATTCTAGTGATTTCAAAACCCGGTTTCAGCTTAACTAAAGAGCGAAACTACCAACGCCTAATTGGTACAACAGTTGGCGCCTTTATAGGTATGGGTGTGTTGAGCTACGTAAATGACAGGAATGCCTTGTTTGTTATTTTGCTGATTTGTATGATTGGCTGTTACAGTTTCCAAAGAAAAAATTATGTGGTAAGTGTGTTGTTTATGACGCCGTATATTTTGATTCTTTTTGATTTCTTAGGCATGGGTTCTTTGGCTTTGGCAAGAGAAAGAATTTACGATACATTTATCGGCTCGGGTATTGCGCTTTTGGCAAGTTATTCATTGTTTCCTACATGGGAGCACGAGAAGCTTAAAGAAGCTATGCTTAATATTCTTCGAGCTAATAAGGTTTACTTTGAACAAGTTATAAAACTCTACTTCGAAAAGAACTACGATAGAACCGATTATAAATTGGCCCGAAAAGAAGTTTACGTAAGCACTGCTAATTTAGCATCACTATTCCAAAGAATGTTTTCTGAGCCAAAAAGCAAACAGTTATTTATAAAAGAAGTGCATCAATTTACAGCACTGAGCCATCTTATATCATCTTATATTGCCACGCTATCACTTTACAATAAAGAGCACGACTTTCATTTCGAAAATTTTGAGGCACTTAAGCCAATTGCAAATAATACACTTTACCTGCTCGATACTTCTGTCGCTAACCTTGAGAAAGGGCAAAACACAGTTGAAAATGTTCCATTGATAAGGTTGAGTGGTGACCCCTTAAATATCAAATCAGGTGAGGATCTGGTACCCGAACAGTTCGATTTAATTCAAAAGGTTGCTTACGATTTGTACAAATTATCGGTTAAAATAACGATTTAGCTTTTAGCGATCTGTTTATTAAATACACTTATTAAATGGTAGCGTATAAGTCAAGCCGTTATCCATTTTAAATATAATTATGGCTTCGCAACCAACTTCTTTTTCTTCCAGATCTTTTGAACTAAAAATTATCGGATAGAATCTTAAATCAGGATTGTCAGACGATACAACATCCCCACGAATTTTGAACCTTAATTTTACCTGCTTCGCTCCTGCCTGAATATAAATTTTATCGATTTTTTTACACGCGGAATTTAAGGTAAAATTTAGCATCAAAGCATCATTTTTTGATGAAGGACTTTTAAAAAGTTCGAACGCATAATAGCTTTCATCATCACGAAAATACTGATAATCAATAATTTCTTTTACTTGCTGACTATAGGAAAGTTTAGTAAGAATTACAAAAAATAGCAGTAAAAGAGATGTTTTCATGTATTAAAATTTAGGGCAAGGAACTTTAAATCCTTTAAAATTATTATGTCTGTATATTAATGATAGTTCATAAGTTCTAGGCGTATAGCTCAAAACTTTATTGCCGTAAACGGTGTAATTCATACCTGCACTAAAATTACCTATGGTTAAGCCCAGGTAAGGATAGTATGATGACTCATTAAATTTATACCACAAGCCAGCATTCAGTTTTATTGTTGTTTGATCGTTTGGCTTAAAGCCTAAAACAGCACCTGCTAACTGATCTTTATTAACACCCTGAATGTTGTAAACACCTGTAAAATTTAAATCAACGTAGTTATTAAGCAAATAAAGCATTCCTAGATTTATTGTTTTACGACCGGGCAATGCATCGCGGTTTGTTCCTAATAATGTTTCTACAGGTCTGGTCAAGTGGTATTGGGCATAACCTACCACAACACTTAATCGATCAAAGCTTGCCGAAAAGTTTGCTCCTAAGTTCAAATCAAGATACGATGTCCTGTCATTTTGCAAATCTAGATAATTAGGCATTGATGTATCGAAACTACTTCCATTGTATTGAGAGGCAAAAGTTAATTTACTGTAATCCAAAAATCTGGAAACATATGAAACTTGAGGAGCCAATCCAAATTTAAAACGATGATGCACATCTAAATACTGATAATATGAAGCACTTGCACTTATGTATTGAGACTTTAAAGCCTTATTGAAAGATTCATCAAAAAGTCCACTTATGCCAATACTAAATACACTATTTGTGAAATTTTCATCCTGAATTAGTTTTACATCTCCTGAAACGCTGTATGTATTATACGGATCGCCAAGATTACCCCATTGCTGGCGAGTGTTTAGCGCCACTCTATAATCTCCGTCAAAAAAACCTGTGTAGGCGGGATTTAAAGTTAGTGGTGCGGCGAAATATTGAGAGAATTTAGGATCTTGTGCAAAGCAAAATTTCGTAATAATGCACAGCAATGAGATGAGTAGAAATCCTTTCATTATAATATTAATATAGCTTTACCTTTTGACTGAAATTTTCCACCCAGTACATCAATGCCTTCAGCATACCATGAAAAGGTCTCCATAGGTTGCATCATCGTTTTAAACTGTCCATCCCAACCAGAAGATGCCATTGTGTTTGTTTCGAAAACCAAAATCCCCCACTTATTAAAAATCTTAAAGCTTTTTAATTGCGCAATGCTGGTATAAAAAGGATACAAATGATTGTTGGTCGCTTTTTGAGGTGTAAACGCCGTTGGTACAACAATTTGCGGGGCAGGTAAAATTGTTAGTTCGATTGATGCCGTTACCGTGCAACCTTTATCGCTTTCTAATGAGATATAATAAACGCCTGCCTTATTTACTTTGGTAGGATCTGTAACTGTTTTAGCTAAAGCAGCATCTGAATAATAGCGGGCTTTTACGTAACCCTTGCTACCCTTTACAATATCTGCTGATGTTAGATCAATAAAATCGTAATCGAAAATTGGTTTTGGTTTGTTTAATACGACAACAGGTAGTGGATTTATGCTAACATTAATTTTATCTGATACAAAACAGCCGTTAGCATTAGTAATCTTTACAAAGTAAGTCCCTGTTGCGGCAATTTGAGTTGGTTGAACCAATTTATTAGTCAAATTACTATCAGTAAAATAAGAATAAGTGACTCCCTGTGTTGTTCCAGTATATAGTGTCGGATCGGTAATATCGAGTGTAGAAGGATAGCAAACTGGAGCGGGGTCTTTAAGTACTAGAACAGGTAATTCATAGATAGTTACGGTGATTTTATCTGTTACGATACAACCCAAAGTATTGGTTGCTTTAATGTAGTAAATGCCCGATTTATATATTTTTTCAGGGTCGATTATTGCTTGAGTTAATGCTGCGTCATAGTAAAAGTCGTATTTTAAATCCTTATCGCTACCTGCAAAGTTATTTGCCGATGTTAAATTTATTGTGGCAGGAAAACAAACTCCGGCAGGGTTTGTAACTTTTAATGCGGGTTTTGCATTAACAATCACATCAACTGCAAGAATTTTACTGCAACCTAAATTGTTGCTTAGTTTTGTATAATACCTTCCGCTTAAATTTATTTTTGAGGGATTTAACAGTTGTTTTGTAGCAGCAGCATCCGTAAAGTATGTTCTGGTTATATCTGTCAAATCCCCAATGTAAGTTTCATCTTTGGTGATGTCGACCGTTTCTGTATAGCAAACTTGAGGAGGATTTTTAGCCTTGATATTGGCTACATCAAAAATCGAAATATCTACACTTGCAACGCTTTCGCAACCTTTGTAATTCGTTGCCATAATGTAATAGGTTTTATTTTCATTAATCGTTACAGAACCTGTTATAGGTATGGTTAAATCTTTATCTGCAAAGGCGAAATAACTGAAATCTGCATTTCTGTTCAAAACATAGTCATCAGAAGTTAAATCGATCACAGTTCCCTGGCATATTATATTTTTCGGTAAAAGTTGAAGTTGATAATCAACACTTTGGACAACGGCACTTAAAGTACTCGGACAGCCAAAGCCGGGAAACGGAATTAAATCCAACACGATTTGAGTTCCGTCAGGTGGTGTAGGTTTAAGTTTTATAGCTTGCCCCGATCCGTACTTAACACTTCTATCGCCATTATACCAGTTATATGTTTGAAAACCGCTCGGCCCTGAAACATTAAGTTCCTCTGAACTTTTGCAGTAAGTATTACCAACAATTAAATCGCCACACAAGTTATTTACATCAACATAAGCATAACCAAAATGACCACCCAAGGTACAATCAGCAGTTATAAATTCAAGCAATAACTGTTTTCCCTGGTAGCCTGATAAATTTATGGTAACGGGTGTCCATTCCTTATAAATTACAGTACTGCCCGATGCTGATTTTTTAAAACCGGGAAGTGTAGATGTTGCAATGTATTCAAATGATGCACATGGTATATACAGGCCTGTTTGAAGATCTTTAACTCGTGCTATAAACCGTGGTTGTTCTGTAACGTTGTGATTCGGATCTTCAAATACAACTGCATACTGGTATGTTAGCGTGAATTCTGGACGATTAGAAGGAATATTGATTAGGTAAGATATGCCTTCTGCCTGAGCACCTGTTCCGTTATTTCCAAGCTTTACAGTATAGTTTCCTCCGTTTTTCGGAACTATAGGAAATTTGCCATAACTATCCGATTGCGTTTTATTAGTTTGAATAGTCTGTCTGCCTGATGCGACTGCTTGTACCTCGTTGAGGGTAACACCCGATGTTGTAATTGAACCTGTAAAGAGTTTCCAGTTTTTGAAGTTGCCGTTTTCAAAACCAATATTTTCAGGACATAGTTGAGCACTTAAATTTGACGCCATAGTTATGCAAACTATGAGTGTCATCAAGAATATTCTATTAATCAATTTAGGGAGCGATTTTAAATTGTTCGATGCAAAAATATCGTTTTAGTATATGATGGGAATGCAGAATACGATAGATAGTCCGTTTTTTACACGAAACGCTAAATTGATTTTGTTTATAGAAAAGACAACAGCTCACTAATAACATCTTCAACTAAATATCTAATGGATTTTATGAATATTTGTGATCAATGGGTATATAAATCAACGTAATGCCTGCTTATTTTTTTTTACACGAAATGTATCGGTTTCATTTTTACTTTGCAACTGTACATAACTTCAAAGTCGAGTAATGAAACAATGGCTGCCTATACTTGTTAACTATAATCATTAATTAAAATTATGGAAAAGCTATATACAGCTGAAGTAACAGCTACAGGAGGAAGAGATGGTCACATTAAATCGAGCGATGGCCAATTAGAATTTGAAGTTAGAAAACCGAAAGAATTAGGCGGACAAGGCGGTGCAACTAACCCCGAACAATTGTTTGCGGCGGCTTGGGGCCCATGTTACTTGGGCGCTTTAGGCTCTGTTGCAGAAAGAGAAGGTGTTGATGTTAGTGAGGCAAATGTTAATGTAATCGTTTCTTTTAACAAAGATGGTAATGCATTTGTATTATCTGCTGATTTAGACGTTCACATTCCCGGCATTTCTCAAGAAGAAGCGCAATCTTTGGCAGATAAAGCCCATAAAGCTTGCCCGTATTCGAAAGCAACAAGAGGTAACATTGAGGTACGAATTACTGCGGTATAAATAATTATCAACAAAAGCGGATTAAAGAATCCGCTTTTGTTGATACATTACAGTAATAATTTACTGGCTAAGCCTAAAATCAGGAGGAAGCCAAACACATCTGTAAAAGTTGTAATAATAATTGACGATGCAATAGCCGGATCGATGCCTACCCTTTTCAATATTAAAGGAATTCCTGCGCCCGTTATCCCTGCTATAACCAGGTTGCCAGTCATTGCTAAAAATATAACTAATCCAAGCATGGGGTTGCCGTCAAAGAAAAAGGCAAAAATAAATACAATTATTCCGTTTGCAGCCCCATTAATTAATCCTACTGTAAACTCTTTCAGTACGGTTCTGTATGCTTGCTTGTCACTTAAATCGTAAAGCGAAATACGCCTTACCGTAACCGCTAGAGCTTGTGTCGCAGCGTTCCCTCCCATTCCTGCAATTATTGTCATGTATGCTGCTAAAGATGGTATTAATTTTATGGTCGGATCAAAATACCGCACAACGGATGAAGCTAGAAAAGCAGTTCCCAGGTTTATAATCAGCCAGGGTAATCTTGACTTAACAGCCTCGACCCAATTACCGCTCAATTCTTCGTCTTCTGATACACCCGAGATTTTTAAAATATCTTCTGTGCTTTCAGCCTCCATTACATCAATGACATCATCAAATGTTACTCGGCCCAATAATCGTTGGTGTTCATCAATTACTGGAATACTTGTTAAGTTATATTGCGAAATCAAGTTAGCAACTTCTTCCTGATCAGTATCAGGATGGACATAAACTGCATCTACCCTAACGAGCTCCGTAATTTGAGCATTGTGTTTAGCCTTAATAATATCCTTTAACGAAACAATGCCCTTAAAAATTTCATCATCATCTACGACATAAATGGTATAAAACTCTTCCATTTCCTCGCTCTGACGGATGATTTCATCGATGGCGTCTTTTTTAGTCAGGTTAATGTTCACACAGATTAAATCCGTGTTCATTAAACCACCAGCTGTTTTTTCGTCGTAGGTTAATAAATTACGAATGTTTGATGCATCTTCCTCATTTAAATCCTCTAAAATCTCTTTCTGCTCATGATCTTCGAGTTGCGAGATGATATCGGTTGCATCATCATAATCAAGCTCCTCAACAATTTCTGTTCTTTTATCGGGGTGAAGTTGAAAGAGTAAATCCTCAGGGTGAGATTCCTCATCCATTTCAGAAATGATTTCCGACGCGATTTCAGCAGGAAGTAAATTGATAATGTGCTGTTGTTCCGATTTATCCAAACGTTCGAACAGAATTGCAATTTCTGATGCATGGTACTCTTCCAGCACTATTTTTAGTGCATCATCACCGGCTAAAATTGCATTTCTAACCTTTAGGACGTCACTTTTATCTATTTCGAATGATGATTGCATAACAATGATAAGGCACCTAAAATAGGTAATCTAATGCGATTTTAATATTATATTTTCCTAATTAATAAAGAAAATATTTTTGGATTGCTACTTAAACCAACCTCGCCTCCAAAAGTAAATAACCTGAATTATGGCAATGACACCCATAACAATCCATGTCCACATGTAGCCGTGAGGGCTGTAAAGTTCCGGCATGTTATCGGGCATTATTTTACCGGTTACGGGATCTTCGCGACTGAAATTCATTCCGTAAATGCCTGCAATAAAAGTTAACGGAATAAAAATGGACGAAATAATAGTTAAAACTTTCATTATTTCATTCATTCTGTTACTTATGATCGAAAGATTCATATCGATATTGGCTGAAGCAATTTCCTTAAGTGATTCGATAAAATCAATTATTTGAATACAATGATCATAAGCGTCTTTAATGTATGTTCTTGTAACGTCAGTTATTAAATCACTGTCGCTTCTTAATATATCATTTAGTTTATCTCTTTCAGGCCATGCAACTTTGCGTATTGTAATTAACGAACGTTTTATGGCTTGCGTATCGTACATTATTCGTTTGTCAGGATTATCAAACAGCCTATCTTCAATTGAGTCCAGTTCTTCGCCCCAATGATTTAAAAGCGTAAAATAATTATCTACAATAACATCCATAATTGCGTACATCAGGTAGCTAGAGCCGCCAATCCTGATATTTCCTTTGCCAACTTCTAACCTTTTTCTAACAGGATTGAAACAATCCTCGTAAGTTTCCTGAAAAGAAATTAAACACCTTGATGTGAGTATGAAAGATATCTGTTCATTGCATAAATCATGGTCATCATTTAAATAAAGATGTCTGCTCACGGCAAAAACATATTTATCATTGTCGTATTCATCGAGTTTTGGCCTTTGGTAAGAACTGGTAATGTCTTCCAAAACGAGTCTGCTAACGCCTAACTTTGAATAAAGTGTTTCGAAGATACTTGGATCTGCCAGCCCTTTGATATCGAACCAATAGTAGAACTCTTTGTTCTCTGTTAATTTATCAATGTTATTAATATTCTCAATTTCCTCCTTTTTATAAGTTTTGTCGTTATAAGTATGGAAAATAATTTTAGGCTTTAACGCATTTTCATCGATAGCATACAAACCCGGGCTTGTACCGGGCTCCGGAACTTTATAATGTTTGTGACGGTGACGAGGTTTATTTTTAGCCATAGTTTAAAGGTAAAATCTAGCTTGCGGACCTTGATTAAATAATAAATCAACAACGCTCAAATTAGGTATAAACTGGTGTTTATCTTCAAAAACCTGATAATATGGCTTATTGTTTACAGATTCGTTAATTTTCTTCGGACTCAGCATTTCCCGGTAATTTAAAGCTGGCTCCAAATCATCTATATATTCAGTTGTAAAATTGTAATCGATGGTCAATTTCAACTTTTTAGTCAGCCACTCTGTAAGTTCGAAATTATAATCAAATAAAAAGTCGTATTTCTTGTTGTAGAAAACCGCAAGCTCATCTTCATAAAACTCAAAATACGCCGAACTACGGTAACAACTTTCCAGGCTCATCCAATGCAAGCGCTGCCAGTTAAAATCGTAGCTAATTTTAACATCTTTCAGTGGTGTTCTCATTTTCGAGCCTCTGACCACGGGAACCGTGATATCCAATTTGCCATTTGGAGAATAGATACTTGCCCTGTTTCGATAAGTTTGCTTAGGGAAATGTTCGAATTTTTCCAGCAAAAAATCAGGATTAAGCTCTTGTAATTTAGTGAAATAGCTTACAGGAGGAAGATAAAATAGAGGAAGTATAGCTGTATTTTGCATTTGAAAATTTATGTTTGCAGTTCAAACGTTTTAAAATTAATGATTAAAAGAGGGATTGCGCACATTGGCGTATTTTTTTTGTGCCTGATATCGCTGTTGCCTCTTCCTGTGTTATTATTTTTTGCAAGATTACTATATTATCTGCTTTATTATATAATCGGCTACAGAAAAAAAGTTGTAAGAAACAATCTCACTAACTCTTTCCCTGAGAAGTCTGCTTCAGAAATCATCAACATCGAGAAAAAATATTTCAAGTATCTTGCTGAGTTAATGTTTGAAATAATTGAGCTTGCAACAATCTCAAAAGCAGAAACCTTAAAACGCGTGAAGTTTTCCGGAATTGAGCAATTAGAAACTCATTTTAACAACGGAGAAAGTGTTTTGGCCTGCACAGGTCATTACGGTAACTGGGAGTTAGGAACATTGGCGTTGGGTTTAAATATTTCAGCAAAAACGATTGTAATATATAAACCCATAAACAATAAGGTATTTGAAACTTGGTTTCACAAACTACGAACCAAGTTTGGAAATGTATTTGTACCCATGCGCCAAACATTAAGGTGTATGGCGAGCTACAAAAGCGAGTCAAGTTTGTTATGTTTTGCCAGTGATCAATCTCCGGTACGAGAAGAAAGTAAATACTTTTTAAATTTTCTTAATCAACCTACAGCCGCACTTTTAGGCGTAGAAAAAATTGCTAAATCTACAAACAGAGCAATTTACTATTTCAAGGTGACACCTGTAAAAATGGGTTATTATAATGTAGAAGTTTTACCGCTATGTTTAAATCCCGCTGAAACACTTGACGGAGAAATTACTAATTTGCACTTCCATTTTTTGGAAAATATAATAAAGGAGAGACCGGAATATTGGCTTTGGAGTCACAAACGCTGGAAATTTAAACCTGAATAGAATAATACATGAATCCATCAGTAGCGGTAGTAATTTTAAACTGGAACGGAAAAGCATTTCTTGAACAATTTTTGCCGGGCGTAATACTTTCTGATTATGATAACTTGCAGGTTATTGTTGGTGATAACGGCTCTACCGACGATTCTGTATCTTTCATAGAAAAGAAATTTCCAACAGTTAAAATTCTAAAAAATGATGTAAACTATGGTTTTGCAGGCGGCTATAACAAAATATTAGAACGGGTTGAAGCAGATTATTTTATTCTGTTAAACTCTGATGTAGAAGTTACGCCGAACTGGATCCAGCCTGTTATCGATTTAATGCAAAGTGATGATAGTATTGCGGCTGCTCAACCAAAAATTAAATGGCAGTTAAACAAAAATCAATTTGAATACGCAGGTGCTGCAGGTGGTTTTTTGGATATTTACGCCTACCCTTTTTGCCGGGGGAGATTGTTTAACGTTTACGAAATAGATAACGGCCAGTACAATGAAACCAAAGAAATTTTTTGGGCAAGCGGTGCAGCTTTTTTTATAAAAAGTAAATATTGGAAAGAAACGGGCGGCCTGGATGCAGATCTTTTTGCGCATATGGAAGAAATTGATTTGTGCTGGCGGCTGAAAAACCTTAATTACAAAGTTGTTTACTGCCCTAATTCAGAAGTTTATCATGTTGGCGGAGGAACGCTTCAAACAGAAAACCCTTTTAAAACATATTTAAATTTTAGAAACAATCTGATTATAATGCAGAAAAATTTGCCTGCAGGAGATGCCGTTTTCCGTATAATTATTAGAATGTTTATCGATTTTATTGCCTGGTGGCATTTCCTTCTAACCGGGAAACCAAAATTTACAATGGCTGTTAGCAAAGGCCATTGGCACTTTGTAAAAGCCTTGGCTAAAACGGCTCAAAAGAGAAAGCAATACCAAAAGCCATATTCTCAACATTCAGGCGTTTACAAAAAAAGTATTGTATGGGCTTTTTTTATAAGGAAGATTAAATATTTTTCAAATCTCTAAACTAGTCTCCAATTAATAAACTTTCGAGCGCAAGCCTGTAACCTTTCATGCCAAAACCTGTTAATACACCTTTACAGTTTTTGCCCGTTAAAGAAACGTGCCGATATTCTTCTCTGGCATAAATATTAGAGATATGTACTTCTACAACAGGTGTTTTTATCGCTGCAATAGCATCCGCTATTGCAATAGAAGTATGGGTATAACCGCCTGCGTTAAGTATAATGCCATCATAAGTAAAGCCTGCCGCATGAAGCTTATTGATCAGCTCGCCCTCAACGTTGCTCTGGAAATATTCGATGTCAACTATCGAATAAATCTCCTTTAATTCATTTATATAATCTTCAATGCTTGTATTGCCATATATTGAAGGTTCCCGAATACCTAAAAGGTTTAAGTTTGGGCCATTTATAATTAAAATTTTCATTTTGATAAATTGCTATATCGGTAATAAAACTACCATGGGTTGATTAATCTTAGTCAAGACTGAAAAAATCATCGCAGTTTCATGATATGATGTTATGTTAAATTTGTAACGTTGCAATGTTATAAAAAAAAATAAATAAAAGCATGCTTTGGCAATCATATATCAAAGGATTTACAGCTTACCTAAAACTAGAACGTTCGCTTGCCGGCAATTCTGTTGATGCCTACTTAAATGATATTAGCAAACTGAGTCAATACTTTGGATCAATAAATTCAGCACCCAAATTAAATGAGATTGGCCCTGCAGATTTGAAGTTGTTTATCTCCTGGCTTAATAATTTAGGCATGTTGGCCAGTACACAAGCGAGGGTAATATCTGGGTTAAAGGCATTTTTTTCTTACTTGTTGCTTGAAGAAATTATAGAAAGTGATCCGATGAGTTTGATGGAGACTCCCAAAATAATTAGAAAACTCCCTGATACTTTAAATATTGATGAAATAAATGGTTTAATTGATGCTATTGATGCTTCTAAACCCGAAGGCATGCGTAACAAAGCAATTATTGAAGTTTTATATGGTTGCGGGCTGAGAGTTACGGAGTTAACGGAGTTGAGGATTTCGAACCTTTACCCTCAAATTGAGTTCATTAAAGTTATAGGCAAAGGCAATAAAGAACGCTTGGTGCCTATCGGTGGAGTTGCTTTGAAGCTTCTGGATATTTATCTAAAGCAAATCCGTATTCATTCGAACATAAAAAAGGGTAATGAAGACTTTATATTCTTAAACAGATTCGGGGCTAAACTATCGAGAATTTCAATTTTCAATTTAATAAAAAGTTTAGCGAATGCTACGGGCCTAAAAAAAACCATTAGCCCGCACACCCTGCGCCATTCTTTTGCAACACATTTAATTGAAGGAGGTGCCGATTTACGGGCCGTTCAGGAAATGTTGGGGCATTCGAGCATCACAACAACGGAAATATATACGCACATTGACCGCGACTATCTAAAAGAAGTAATCACGCAATTTCACCCACGATCTTAGGGATTTGTACGTGCCATAATCATTCTGTCTTTCCCCTGCATATCTTTTTTTAATTCTATGTTTTTGAAGTGCTTATCAATTAATAACTGAAGTGTTTCTTCCCATAGATATTCATTTATTTCAAAAAATAAGTAGCCATTCGGGTTTAGGTTAGTTATCGCGAAATCGCA
>Ga0308164_10003975_pt1 | contig 12851 bp, 20 predicted proteins | sample PhyTR2_FD_201031 | JGI IMG/M metagenome (GOLD analysis project Ga0308164, IMG submission 201031) | Phyllosphere microbial communities from UC Gill Tract Community Farm, Albany, California, United States - DLSLT.R2 | ecosystem: Host-associated > Plants > Phyllosphere > Unclassified | place: USA... | reverse complement strand
TGCTGAGGGTGGACGGCGAGGGCGTGGTCTGCGCTCGGGCGAGGCGAGCTCGGCGAGACGACGGTGGAGGGGCGAGGTGGGCGGGTCGGGGTGTCGTAGGTAGGTCGTGGAGTGTCGGCGCTGCCTCTCGGGCGCGTGGGAGGGCGTGATGGAGGGTGTCGAGGCGCAGGCGAGGTGGGCCGTGGGAGGTCGTCTCGGCGGCTCGTCACCCTCTCGTCGTCCGACAAAGGTCCCGCCCTGCTGCACCGTCGTCCCTCTCCTCCTCGATAGCACCGAGGAGCCGCCTCGTGCACAGCCCGCCGATGCGCCCGCTCGAGGATGGCGAGGGAGCGAGGGGCTCACCCAGCGGTTGTCGCGGCGGTCGTCGCGGAGCTTGCGGCCGGCGAGGAGACCACGAGGCTGTTGCGGTAGGCAAGCGTCAGTGCTGGGCCCGAGGCAGAGGGGCGCGGAGCGAGGCGAGAGCGGGGGACGGACCTTGCAGGATCCTGTGGAGGTGGGATCGGGGGCGGGTGCAGGAGGACGCAGAGGGACGATGGTCAGCTCGTTCGTTCTCGCACGTGTTCGTGGGTGCGTGTGCTGCAGCGGCACCCGCTCTGGTGCGCTGCTTGGCGGGTTGGCGGGCGAGGTCGAGGTGCCGCAGGGTTTTCGAGGTCGGAGGGCGGCTCTGGCGGCGAGCGGGCACGGTGGCGGGCTGGTTGCTGGCGGGAGGGGGAGCGGGGGAGCGGGTGCAGCTGCCGAGTGGGTGCAAGGAAGCGCGACTTGCCCATGGTGAGCGGCGGTACGAGGACAAAGCGGGACAGGCGCGGCGAGCGGGCGACGGCGAGGCGAGCTCTCGTCTCGCGGCACAAAGTCCGAGACTCGTCCTCGCAGCTCGCTCTACTCGGTTTGGGACAGCGTGCACTGTACCGAGGACACTCTGGTGCACACAGAGAGCCAGTCTTTCCAGCACTCGCAGAGCGTTGCTCCCCACTCGCCCGCCTCTGAGCTTCATCGCCTCGCTCTCGCACTGCACCGCTAGACCCGGCCAAGCTCTTCGCCAGCAGCCATGCCCAAGCACGCAAAGGCCGTCAAGGTCAAGGGCAAGCTCGCAAAGGGTCCGTCCTCGCTCTCCTCCTCGCCTCGCCTCTCTCCTCGTCGCGCTCGACGAGCTGACCCCACCTCCTCCTCGCGACAGCCCTCTCTGGTCAGCAAGCCGTCGCCGCCAAGCGCGCACACGAAGAGCGCGCTCGCCAAGCCGAGGAGGACCGCCACAAGGCCGTCAAGGCCAAGATCATCGCTGGAGGAGCTGGGCCAGGAGGAGCAGGCGCAGCCGCGGCGGCCAAGAAGCGCAGGCTCAGCAGGGAGGGCGCCGCCGTCGACGGCGCAGCAGCACCGGCGGGCAAGCCGGGCGCAGTCGACGGCGGGCCGCAGGCGGGGCGCGACAGCGTGCAGCCGTTCCGCCGCGGCGAGCGCGTCCTTCTCGTCGGCGAGGGTACGTCCCGCTCTCCTTCTCGTCGACGAGCATGCATGCGCGCCCCTACATGTCTCGGTGAACGAGCGGCTGACGCTCCGTTGAACCGCTCGCAGGCAACTTCTCGTTCGCCCACTCGCTCCTCCTCCCGCACTCGACCGCCGCCGCCGCAGCAGCAGCAGCGGCCTCTTCCTCCTCGTCTTTCGACAAGCCGACTATCGCACCCATCCCGCTCGTCACGCCGTCCCTCCTGTGCTGCACTGCCTTCGACACCGAGGCGACCGCTGCCGAGAAGTACCCCGACCTCGCGACGCACGTCGACGCGCTCCGAGCGGCGGGCGCGACCGTCTTGTTCGGCATCGACGCGACCAAGCTCGACGAGTACAAGGACGTGCGCGAGTGCGGCGGGCTCGGCAAGGGCAAGGGCAAAGGCGCAGAGCGCGAGCTGCGCGGGCTCGACGAGGGCGCCGGGTTCGACAAGGTCGTCTTCAACTTTCCGCACATCGGTGCGTCGCCTCTCTCTCTCCCCCCGCCTTCCCTGCCTCTCACTTGGACGGTTTCTGACGGCGTGCGACGTCTGCAGGCCAGGGCGTCACCGACCAGAACCGCAACGTCCGGCTCAACCAGACGCTCCTCATCGACTTTTACCGCTCGGCGGCGACCGTCCTCCGCCGCGGCACGTCTCGCGCCCCAGGCCTGTCCAAGGCCGCCAAGCGTGCGCTCGACGCCGACAACGCCGACCTCGGCGGCCTGCGCGACGACGACGACCTCGACCGGGACGACGTCGAGGACCTCCTCGTCGACTCGAACGGCGACCCGCTCGACGCGCCCGTCCTCCTCGAGCCTCCTCCGCCGACAACCCGCGGCACGGTCCTCCTCACGCTGCGCACGAACGCGCCCTACTCGCTGTGGCTCCCGACCCAGCTCGCGACCAAAGGCCCGCTCCTCCTCCCCTCGATCCTCCCCGCGCACGCGCTCAAGGGCGGCCGCACTCAGCTCCAGCCCAACTACCGCACCGTGCGCAGCTGGGCGTTCGAGCCGGCGCGGTGGGAGGGCTACGAGCACCGCCGCACGATCGGGTTCGACGAGGTCAAGAGCAGCAAGGGCAACGACGACCTCGTCCTCACGGCGCGCGAGCGCAAGGGCAAGAAGCTCGGCGTCGTCGATGCTGGTGTCGCAGGCGCAGGTCCAGGTGCGGGTGTGGGGACAAGCGCGAGCGCGGCCAAGGTCGGCAGGGAGGACAAGGCGCCGATCCGGACGTGGGAGTTCGAGCTCGTGCGCGCCGAGCCGGACGAGCCCGCCGGCGACAAAGGGTGGGCTCAGCGAGCGGCGTTCAAGAAGCGCAGGGCTGAGGAAGACCCGGACCTGAGCGACTAGACGGGCGAGGTCGTCGAGCGAGCAGGACCAGGTGGAGGGGACGAGGCAGTTGTGAGCCGTGTCGACCTGCACTACACGACCTTCTCCTTCTCGAGCAGCCTCTCGTATGTCTCTTTTCCTGCTCATGCGCTTTGATGCGGGCGATCGCGCTGTGAGGGAGACGAGCGGTAGCTGCACGGCCATTTTCTTGATCTCGCTCGGCGCGCCTCGCTCTCTTGCAATCATGCTCAGACCTCAAAGCGCATAGGCTTGCTGCTCCATCTCAGAGAAGCTTCACTCGAGCCCGTTCGCGCTTGCGAGCGAGCGCAACTCGACCTTCTCAAAGAGCAACAACGAGGAGGAGAGACAGGTGCTGCATTGCTCGCAGGCTCGTGAGAGCGATGCGCAGGAACAGAAGAGTACCTAGACAGGATGGATACGCAAAGACAACCCGAGAAAGGAACGAGATTAAACGAGTGCGGCGCGAAAGAAGGAAGGGGAGGGAGAGGCTCAAGCGTGCTCCTCGAGCGAGCGCTTCTTCTCGAAGTGGTCGACCTCGGCGCCGACCTTGCCCTGCTCGGCGGCGAAGGTGGTGGTCGGGCGCCAGGCAGCCGACTTGCGCGGCGTGACCTCCGCGAACATCTGGTCGACCTGCTCGAGCGAGAGACCCTTGGTCTCGGGCACGAGGAAGTAGGCGTAGACGAACGCGCAGGTGCACAGGCCGCCCCAGACGAAGAAGACCGACGACTTGAGGTTGCCACGGTTTTCGTTGACCATGTACGGCGTGATGACTGTGATGGGGCGACGAAAGTGTGCGGCGTCAGCAAAGCCGACTTGAGAAGGTCAAACTCGGTCACCGAGCGGGCGGAAGGTCTCGCTCGACTCGAAGGCGAGCGAGCGCAGGGAGGTGACGTACCGGCGATGATGGTGTTCCACAGCCAGTTGGACGCCGTCGAGAGAGCGACACCGCGCGAGCGGATCGGCAGCGGGAAGATCTCGCCGATGAGGACCCACGCGCCCGGACCCCCTGCGAAGGACGAGTCGGGTCAGCGCGATTCGGGAGACGACGACGGCGAAGGAAGGGGACGCACAGGTCGAAGCGAAGAAGAAGATGAAGATGGCGATGAAGGCGACCTGTTGAGAAGCGGAACAAGAGTCAGCGAGGGAGGGGAGGAAGAGGTCGCAGGAGGGGACCGTGCGCACCTGCGCGTTGACGGCACCGGTGTTCTGCGCGATCGACTCGCCGGCGGCGTTGAGCGCCGTCTTGTTGAAGCCGACAGTGACGCCGACGATGGCAATGATGAACTGGCAGACCATCATCGAGCCGGCGCCGTAGATGAGGAGGGGACGGCGGCCGAATTTCTCGACCGTGTAGAACGAGATCGGGGTCGAGCAGACGTTGACGATGGTGAAGATCATCGAGGTGAGGAAGGGGTCCGAGATGGTGCCAGTCGACTTGAGGAAAGCGGTCGAGTAGTAGAAGCTGCGCGACGACAAGAGGGAGGGTCAGCGTCGGCCGGCGAGCACGACGCGAGCGAGGACGAAAAAGGACGCACATGAAGTTGACGCCGGTCCACTGCTGCATCATCTGGAGCGAGGTGCCGAGGATGGTGCGGCGGAGGTTCGAGCGGGCGTCGAACACCGAGCCGGTGAAGCAGGCCTTCCACGAGCCGAACCACGAGCGAGTCGGGATGGCGGCGGCCTCGATCTCGGCGTTGGCGACGATCTCGGCGAGCTCGACCTCGATGTACTGCGACGTAGGCGCCTGGCCGCGGAGGCGAACGAGAGTGTCGCGCGCCTTGTCGAGCTGGCCCTTGCGGACGAAGTAGCGAGGCGAGTCGGGCAGGAGGAAGAGACCGACGGCGAGGATGATGCCCCAGGCGAACTGGAGACCAATGGGGATGCGGTACGAGCCCGAGTCGGGGCGGTCCTTGGTGTAGTTGCACTGCGAGGGCGGCGAGGTTTGAGAAGGTCAACTTGTCGTTCCGGATAATGCAGTGAGAGGGGGCGAGAGACGCACGACGATCGAGGCGAGCATGATACCGATCGTGATGGCAAACTGGTAGCCCGAGACGAGCATGCCGCGGACCTTGCGAGGGCAAATCTCGGACTGCGAGCGGGAGGAAGGTCGTCAGCTCGCGCTCGACGAGCGAGGGACAGACTGAAGGGCTTGCTCGCACCATGTACAGGATGATGATGGCCGAGACGAAGCCGACGCCGAATCCAGCAACCAGACGGCCCACTACGATGGTCGCGAGAGCCGAGGCGGCGAACATCCTGCAGGAGGAGAAGGACGAGGAGGAGGAGGACGGCGGGATCGTCAGCTCGAGCTCCACCCTTGCCGCACTCGCCTCGCAGGACATCTGCGACCAAGCCAGAGGCTACTGCCGAGCGTCGTTGCAGAAGACTCGCCGGCTCGAGCTGAGGAGGAAGGGGGACGCACTGGATAACGACGCCGGCAATGTAGATGCCGCAACCCGCGATGATGGTCGGGCGACGTCCCATCATGTCGGCGAGGTCTCCTGCGATGAGCGCGCCGAAGAAGGTGCCCGCCGAGAGGATCGACGTGATGAGCGACGAGCGCGAGGAGGAGAGCTCCGTCGCGCCGGGGCCCATGATCGCCTCGATGAACTCCTTGGACGCGGCGACACCGTTGATGTAGCCCGAGTCGTAGCCGAAGAAGATGCCGCCGAACGAGGCGAACGCGCACCTGTAGCGAGGGGAGGGGAGCGGGTCAGCTTCGTCGTCTCGAGCCGCGGCTCGGCGGCCGCTTCGAGTCCACCGCTCGAGAGGAAGCCGGCGGCTCACATCAGATAGGCCTTCCAGGTGACGGGAGCCTCGATGGCGTTGACATCGGCAGTGCCGGTAAGCTGGCCCATGGCGACGGTGCGAGGTAGAGAGGGAGCGGGAGCGGTGTCGAGAGAGGAGGTCGCAAGGACTGGGAGGGGGGAGGCGGTGTCGAGAGACGAGGCGAGGGTTGACAAGAGCGAGGAGAAAGAAGGAGAGAGGAGCTGGGGCCAGCACAGCTTTGAGGAGACCACCTCGCGGCTCCAGGCTCGGCGGATCAGCCGGATCTCCTCGTGCGGCTGGTTCCCCCATGCTCTCCTCCACGCGGGCTCCAGACCGTCCGCCGGGTCCACGGGTCGAGCGCTGCGCCGCTCGTGAATGCAGCCCAAAAAAGCGACACCGAGGTGGAGGTGGCCGGCAGGGTCCGGGCGCCCGATCGAGGATTTTGATCTCGACTGGCGACGCCGACTACGACGAGCGGCCCCCACGGCTCTGGGACGCCGTTCGCAGGGCCGGCGTGTCTGAAAGGGCTCGAGGCGGTCGAAACCTGCGCAATGAGTATCGGCATCGGGTCAGAACGGTCGCAGTGCGCTCAGAGGGAGGAGGAGAGGATGGTTCACTCACGGCGGAGGAGTGGCGGCGGCGATGCGCGCAAGGTGTCGGACCGCTTTTTCGTGCCTGCTACCTAGTTTAATGTGTCGAGCGAGGTACCGAGCTAGCGCCCGAGAGCAAGGAGAGGGACGCTGCGAATCTAGGAGAGCGTCTCTCGCTCGGTCGTCTCGGGGCGGTGAAGACGTGGGGAACATGCGCTGCGTTGCGCACCAGGACACAGAGAGCTACGCGGAGACAACCCGAGGAAGGAACGAGATTAAGAGAGAGTGCGTGCGGAAGGAGCGAGGGGGAGAAAATGACGAAGAGGGGGGAGGAGGGGTCCAGCCTAGACCTGGTCCTCGAGCGAGCGCTTCTTCTCGAAGTGGTCGACTTCGGCGCCGACCTTGCCCTGCTCGGCGGCGAAGGTGGTGGTCGGGCGCCAGGCAGCCGACTTGCGCGGCGTGACCTCCGCGAACATCTGGTCGACCTGCTCGAGCGAGAGACCCTTGGTCTCGGGCACGAGGAAGTAGGCGTAGACGAACGCGCAGGTGCACAGGCCGCCCCAGACGAAGAAGACCGACGACTTCATGTTGCCCTTGTCTGCGAGCATGAAGAGGAGGGGGAGGAAAGGAGTCAGCCAGAAAGTAGAGGGAGAGCGCCGCGAGTGACGAGAAGGTCGTGGGGTCCGACCACCGCCTGTGAGGGTGCGAGAGAGAAGGAGGAAGACGCACCGGTACCGACCATCTCCGGGGTGATGACGGCGATGATGGTGTTCCAGAGCCAGTTCGAGGCGGTCGAGAGGGCGACGCCGCGCGAGCGAATGGGGAGGGGGAAGATCTCGCCGATGAGGACCCAAGCGCCCGGGCCCCAGGTCGAGGCGAAGAAGAAGATGAAGATGGCAATGAAGGCGACCTGCGGGGAAGGGAGGAGTCAGGACAAGAGCAGCAGGGCGAGGCAGGAAGCGCGAGTCGACGCACCTGAGCGTTGACGGCGCCGATGTTGTTGGCGACGGTCTCGCCGGCGGCGTTGAGCGACGTCTTGTTGAAGCCGACGGTGATGCCGACGATGGCGATGATGAACTGCGAGGAGGAGCGGCGGCGGCGTCAGCGGGCAGGACGGCGGGAGGGCCCGTGCACCATCGCCAGGAAGTGGACGCACCTGGCAGATGAGCATGCCGAGAGCGCCGTAGATGACTGCAGGATGGTTGAACAAGCAAGTTAGCGAGGTAGATCGAGGCTGAAATGCGGGAGGGACGCACGGAGAGGGCGACGGCCGAAGCGCTCGACGGTCCAGAAGGAGATCGGGGTCGAGCAGACGTTGACGATGGTGAAGATCATCGAGGTGAGGAAGGGGTCCGAGATGGCGCCGGTCGAGGTAAGGAAAGCGGTCGAGTAGTAGAAGCTGTGCGAGGAGAAGGGCGTCAGCAACGGCGCCGACTAGGTTGAACGAGCTCGAGAAGAGAGACGCACATGAAGTTGACGCCGGTCCACTGCTGCATCATCTGGAGCGAGGTGCCGAGGATGGTGCGGCGAAGGTTGGACTGGGCGGACCAGATCGAGCCAGTGAAGCACGCCTTCCACGACGCGAACCACGAGTTAGTCGGGATGGCGGCGGCCTCGATCTCGGCGTTGGCGACAATCTCGGCGAGCTCGACCTCGATGTACTGCGACGTAGGCGCCTGGCCGCGGAGGCGAACGAGGGTGTCGCGGGCCTTGTCGAGCTGACCGCGCTTGACGTAGTAGCGGGGCGAGTCCGGGAGGAGGAAGAGACCGGTGGCGAGGATGATGGCCCAGGCGAACTGGAGACCGATGGGGATGCGGTACGAGCCCGAGTCGGCGCGGTCCTTGGTGTAGTTGCACTGCGAGAGCGAGGCGAAGGGTTTGAGAAGGTCAACTTGTCGTTCCGGATAATGCAGTGAGAGGGGGCGAGAGACGCACGACGATCGAGGCGAGCATGATACCGATCGTGATGGCAAACTGGTAGCCCGAGACGAGCATGCCGCGGACCTTGCGAGGGCAAATCTCGGACTGCGAGCGGGAGGAAGGTCGTCAGCTCGCGCTCGACGAGCGAGGGAAAGACTGGAGGGATCGGACGCACCATGTACAGGATGATGATGGCCGAGACGAAGCCGACGCCGAATCCAGCAACCAGGCGGCCCACAACAATGGTTGCGAGAGCCGAGGCGGCGAACATCCTGCAGGAGGAGAAGGAGGAGGAGGAGGACGGCGGGATCGTCAGCTCGAGCGCTTCTCGTCGGGCACTCGCCTTGCAGGACGCTCGCAGACGTATCTGTGCGCTGCCTGCGAAGCGCTGCCACGATGCCAAGGCCGTTCGAGGTGAGGAGAAGGAAGGACGCACTGGATGACAACACCGGCCGAGTAGATGGCGCAGCCGGCGATGATGGTCGGGCGACGTCCCATCATGTCGGCGAGGTCTCCTGCGATGATGGCGCCGAAGAAGGTGCCGGCGGAGAGGATCGAGGTGATGAGCGACGAGCGCGACGACGAGAGGGCGGTGGCGCCCGGGCCCATGATCGCCTCGATGAACGGCTTCGAGGCGGCGACGCCGTTGATGTAACCAGCGTCGTAGCCGAAGAAGATGCCGCCGAACGACGCAAAGGCGCACCTGCACGAGGGAGAGGCGAACGAGGGTCAGCAAATTGACCTTCTCAAGTCGACTCGCGCCGGGACGCGACCAGCGCGCTCGCACTCGTCTCGAGCTGGAGAGGCAAGACGCACATCATGTACGCCTTCCAGGTGACCGGAGCCTCGATGGCGTTGACGTCGGCAGTGCCGGTGAGCTGACCCATTGCGAGTTTGTTGAAGGAGGAGGGGAGCGGTGTCGAGAGAGCGTCCGGGGAGGGACGAGGGCTGGGCGGTGTCGAGAGACGAGGGGGATAGGGGAAGAGCGAGCGAGTGAAGTGGATGAAGGAGAGGAGAGGAGAAGAAGCTGGGGCCTGCGCGAGCTTTTGAGGGGCGGGACGAGGGGAAACTTGAGGGCGGTCGTTCCGCTGCTGTGGGCAGCGCGAAGCCCCGGCGACTGCCCGCGGTGGGGGCTGAGCCCATGTGGCTCCGTCTTTGCCCAGGGGGGGGCTCGACCGCCGCGCCCACGGTGGCCTTTTTTTGCTCGAAACGAGGTCGAGCGAAAGTGCCTGACCGAAAGACATCGGGGCGATCCCAGGACTCGATCGCAGCTAGCCCGAGGTGCAGCACGAGCGACATTACCAAAAGCGCGCCTGCACGCGGCGTACGAGCTCGAGGGCGCGTCCTCGTCCGCACCGACGCGAGGCAAGTCGGACGAGGACCGTGCGCGCGCGCGTTCAGGACCCGCTCGCAGCTCGTCTCGTGCTGGATCCCGCGAGCCGTCGCGCACCGCATGGAGCTCACCCTCCAAACGCCGTGGGGGGGAAGGAAATCGATGGCGCGCAGAGCCCGCCTTTTCTCCACCATCGACCGTCTGGGGAACGCGCACGAGCAAGCGAGGGGTGAGATCGACTCGGAAAGCCCGGTTCGGGCGCGTGCCCGGCCGGCGTGCCGCCTCGCGCTCGAACTTGCCGCGGGCCCTCGGAACGTCCGAGGGACGCAAGCTCGAAGCTCGAACGCCTCGACGCGAGCCCCGGGCCTCGAGGCCTTCGACCAAGGGCCAGCCTCGTTCCCGCCCCCCACCTCGCCACCGTCGTTCCCTCCTGTCGATGACAGCAAACACCTGCGCCACCTCCACCTCGAGGAAGCCCGCACGAGCCCGCGGAGGTCGCGACGTCGAGGCGCACGACCGTGATCGAGCGACCGTCCGTCCGCGCCGCGCCGAGCAAAATGGCGGAGGCGGGGCCAGCACAAGATCGAGCGACAGCCGAGGTCGAGCGAGCTGCACGAGAGAAGCCCATCGCGTGGTCGTTCGCGGACGACGTGAACCCGAGCGGCGGCGGGCGCAGGCGATGTGCGGCGTGGGCGTGGCTGGTGACGGCGGAGGCGGGGTGCTGAGAGGCGGATGCTGCGACTCGAGCTGTTCGAGGATCGAGCGGCACGTCCGTCGTGCGAACCTGCGAGCTCGAGAGCGGCTCGAGCGGCATCCTGGTCGGGACGGAAAGGAAGGAGAGGAGCGTGCTCTGCTTCGTCTCGCAGGGTTCGCAGTGTCCCTCGGTGTGCGGAAGCTTCTCCGCCGTGTGCTCCGTCGCTGCATCGTGCCGCGGTCCTCAACAGCGTGCCCGGCTCGGCTGACCCCCGCGCGTCGGCCGGAACAAGGGCGAGCCGAGCCTAAGTTGAGCTCCTCCACCACCATCCAGCAGGGCTCGAGGGTTGCTGCCTCGTCCACACCGGTGCTCCAGCTTGAAGAAAGACGCCGACAGCGGCGGACGACCGGCCCTCGAATCGGCGTGAGAGGCCGCCGCCACGAGGTCCGTGCGCCGTCCGGGTCGACCTTCTCAAGTCGCTGGTCACCGAAAGGCGCGACAAAGCTCGGTCCCTGATACGCCAGCGTCACCGTGCTAGCCGCTCAATCGTTGTTGTGCATCGGCAGGCCGCTGGGGCCTCTCGGGCGAGTGAAAATGGGCTGCGAGCGTACACTCTCCGCGAGCTCGACAGGCTTTACTGGCAGGCTCGCGAGTCTTTCCTCTTCTTTGCCGTTCTCGAGCTCTGTGGTCCTCGCATCGAGGCTCGTTTGGCCTGGGAGAGCCGCGCAGAGGAGCGCACGACGTCAAAGGCAGGGGAAGGCTCGTCTGGACCGTCTTCGGTCGCGCTGCGAGACGACCCTCGGCGACTACACGTTGTCGCTCGACTCGAAACCTCGATGTCAGTAGATCTCAGACGGCGCAGCTTACATGACGAGGCGAGAGAGAGAGGCAGGTCAGCGAGGCCGGCCGGCTCAACCCCCTCTCGAGAGCTTGCTCTTCGCTCCGCTCAAACGAGACTTCTTGCGGCGTTCGACGAGCGAGACCTAGCTCAGCGTTAGCTACCTGAGCGCAGCTGCACACGAGCACGGCACCTTTGACCTGTGCACAGGCCGAACCATCGGGGCGCGAGGGGACGAGGCCCGAGCGGGCGCACACTCGATGCTCGGTCTCCTGCTGCTAGGTTCGACTGCAGGGGCCCGCTCGACAAAGGCAGTCTACGAACCGCTCGCCCGCTCTGAAGCCGAGACTTGGAAGGCTGAGCACTGCGAGCGCTCGCTCAAGGTTCGTCGTGCTCTCGACCACTTTCTCGAACAAGCGACTGCACCTCACGCACGAGCCAGTGTTTCGCTGACGCTCTCAAGGACTCTGTGAGAAGATGACGGGCTGTCCAAGTGCAGCGATGCCGATCTATCAACAGGAAAAGGTCCGAGGGAGCGGAGCGAGCGAGGAGTGTCTACGAGAGGGTATGAGCGAGGCGGGGAGAGCGCAAGGGTATCTACAAGAGTGAAATGGGAAGTGATGCTGAAGAAGCTCCTACAAGTCTATTCGGCGTGAGACAGAGGAAGAAAAGGAGAGGCGAGGGGGAGAAAGGCGAGGGGGACCGGCCTTGGCCGCTTAAAGGAGGGCTGCCGCGCCGGCGAGAGCGCCGACGAGCACAGCAGCGACGCTCAGGACGGCACGGTCGGACGAAGCACCGCTGTGCGACTTCTGGGCGGCGGCCTTCGCCGCAGCTACCGAGCTCATGCTCGCGTGCGCGCTCGCGCTCGCCGCCCGGGACATGCCGCTCGGCGCCGAGGTCGTCTGCGCGGCGCTGACCGAGGACGAGGTCGAGGACGAAGAGGGGATGGCCGAGGTAGTCGGTGCGGCCGAGCCCGTGAGGAAGACGAGCGTCTCGCCGACCTTGCCGGTCGCGGTCGGGAAGGCGAGCGAGATCGAGCGGGTGCCGGCCGTCCACTGGTCGTAGTTGGGGTAGGTGTAGGCGTTCATCTCGACGTACGGCTGGGTGTTGCTGCGGGCGCAGGACGACGAGGGAAGCGAGGGTCAGCTGGGAGCGCTACAGCAGGCGCACGTCGATCGAGCCGAGGAAAGGGACGCACTTCATGCAGACGCCGACGGGCATGACGCCGCCCGTGAACTGCTTCATCATCTGCGGCAGCATCTCCTGCGAGAGCTCCATCGTGCCGCCGTCGATCTCGTGCGTGAGGACGATGGCGCCCGACGTGTTGTACTTGCCCGCCGACTGCTTGTCGAAGATGGCCTGGTAGTTCTTGCGGATCGCGTCCATGCCGAGCGTGACCCAGTCGTAGTCGAACGTGTCGTCGGTCCAGCTGCGCACAGGAGAGAGAGAGAGAGGTCAGCAAGAGGTCGTCTCCGAAGCGCGAGAGGGAGGAACGAGGAGGACGAGGACGCACATGACGGTCTGCATGTCGAGCGCCTGAGCGATCCAGCGAATGCGGTCGTCGACGTCGCCGTAGGGAGGGCGCCAGCACCGAACCGTGACGCCGAGGATGTCCTTGATCGCCTTCTTCGAGAAGTAGAGCTCGGCGAAGGCCTGCTCGTCGGTCAACGAGGTCATGTCTGCGGGCGCGAGAGGGTGGGAGGAGGGTCAGCTACAGCTCGTTCGGAAGAGGAGAGAAGTGAGAGACGCACAGGGGTGGGACCAGGTGTGCGCGCAGATCTGTCGGCAGTTTGAGAAGGTCGAAAAGGTCAGTCGGCCGCGCGAGTCGAGGAGTGAGGACGCTGACGCACCTCGTGACCATCAGCGAGGCCTCGCTGCGC
>Ga0308164_10003974_pt1 | contig 12859 bp, 16 predicted proteins | sample PhyTR2_FD_201031 | JGI IMG/M metagenome (GOLD analysis project Ga0308164, IMG submission 201031) | Phyllosphere microbial communities from UC Gill Tract Community Farm, Albany, California, United States - DLSLT.R2 | ecosystem: Host-associated > Plants > Phyllosphere > Unclassified | place: USA... | reverse complement strand
TGAGCGGCGCGCTGCGCTCCAAGATCATGGACATGGACGACCTGGGTCCGCTGATCGGCCTGCCTCCCACCGAGCGATCGGCCAAGGCCATCGAGGGCGTGGCGGCGCCGCAGAGCGTGGCCGAGGCCAAGCAGGCGCGACGCAGCGGACAGGACAAGGTGCTGCCCACCTCGACGCTCGACTTCACGCGCCTGCGCGCCGTCAATGCCGACGTCAAGTACACGGCGGACCGCATCCGCAACGTGCGCGACGTGCCGCTCGATCGCGGCAGCGTGCAGGTGTCGCTCAAGGACGGGATCCTGACGCTGGATCCGCTCGATCTGGGCGTGGCGGGCGGCAAGGTCGCTGGTGCCATCCGCATCGATGCCTCCCAGAATCCGGCCGACATCCGGGCCTCGCTGCAGGTCAGCGCGATGCAGATCAACCGCCTGATCCCCAAGGTCGAGACCTTGCGCACCAGCTTCGGAAAGCTCGACGGACGCATCAACCTGTCCGGACGCGGCACCTCGGTCGCGTCGTGGCTGGGCAACGCATCGGGCGACATCGCGGCCCTGACGGGTCGGGGCGAGTTCAGCAACCTGCTGCTGGAGTTCATGGGCCTCGACGGTGCCGAGATCATCAAGTTCTTCCTGCGCGGCGACCGCAATGTCGTCCTGCGCTGCGCCGCCGTCGCCTTCGACGTCGACAAGGGCGTCATGGCCGGTCGCAGCCTGGTCTTCGACACCACCGACACCGTGTTCCATGCCGAAGGCAATGTGAATCTGGGCAAGGAGACGCTCGACTTCGTCATCAAGCCCCAGCCCAAGGACATGAGCATCCTGTCGCTGCGCACGCCGCTGGTCATCGGTGGCACGCTCGGCTCGCCCACGGCGGGCGTGGAGGCCGCGCCGCTGGTGGCGCGAGGCCTGGCGGCGCTGGCGCTGGGCGCGATCAATCCGCTGCTCGCCCTGGCGGCGACGGTGGAGACCGGTCCGGGCGAGAACGCCGACTGCCAGGAGATCCTGAAGGAGGCGCGCACGCCGCAGTCCAGCGCCGCCAAGGCGGGTGCCGCCAAGGGCAAGACCGCCGGCCAGTGAGCCTGGGCGGCGGTCGATTCAGCCGGATGCCGGCGATGCGCGATCCCGGCACGCCGGGCATTGCGGATCGCGTGTCAGGCGCAGGGTGTCGAACGAGACATCGCGCCCGTCGTGGATCAGCAGCCGGCCGGCCAGCGAGGGTCCGATGCCCGCCAGCAGCTTGAGCGCTTCGCCGGCCTGCAGGGTGCCGATCGTGCCGACGACGGTCGAGAAGGCCCCCAGCACGGCGCAGCGCGTCTCCTCGAAGGTCGCCTCGGGCGGGAAGACGCAGGCATAGCAGGGCGAGGCCGGATCCCTCGGGTCGTAGACGCTCAGCTGGCCGTCGAAGCGGATGGCCGCGCCCGAGACCAGCGGTACGCCAGCGGCCATGCAGGCGCGGTTGATGTCGTGCCGGGTGGCGAAGTTGTCGCTGCAGTCGACCACGACATCGGCGGTGCCGACCATGTCGCCCAGCCAGGCCGGATCGGCGCGCCGCTCGTGCGTCGCGACGACGATGCCGGGATTGAGGGCGCGCATGGCCGCCGCGGCGGATGCCACCTTGGAGCGGCCCACCTGCGCGGTCGTGTGGATGATCTGGCGCTGCAGGTTGGTCACGTCGACGAGGTCGTCGTCGACCAGCGTGATGCGCCCGACACCCGCCGCGGCCAGATAGAGGGCCACCGGCGAGCCCAGTCCGCCCGCGCCGACCACCAGCGTGTGCGCGGCATCGACGCGCGCCTGGCCGTCGATGCCGAACTCCTCCAGCATGATGTGCCGCGAATAACGCAGCAGGTGGGCGTCGTCCATGCCAGACCGGAGCGGCCGAGACGTCATGGGACCGTCGTGCGCGACGACGTCCCGCGAGCGTCTCAGTTCTCCTTCTTCTCTTCCTTGTTCTCGACCACGACCTGGGTCTTGCTGGCGATCACCGGCACGCCCTTGAGATTGTTGAGCGCTTGGCGCAGGGGGAAGTCCTCGGCGCTGCCGAATTCGGGCGTCTTGCGATCCTGCGGCGGCTTCTTGGCTTCCTCCTCGAGGCGCTTGCGTGCCTCGTCGCGCGCCTTCTCGCGCTCGGGATCCTTCTGCTCCGGACCCTGGCCGCTGGCCAAGTGCTTCTCCAGGTCGGCCTCGCGCATGCGCAGGGCGGCATAGGGGCTGCCCTCGGCGGTCTCGTCGACCAGCACGTTCGGCACGATGCCCTTGGCCTGGATCGAGGTGCCATTGGGCGTGTAGTAGCGCGCCGTCGTGATCTTGAGGCCGGTGTCCGGACCGAGCGGACGCACGGTCTGCACCGAACCCTTGCCGAAGGTCTGGCTGCCGATGATGGTGGCGCGCTTGTGGTCCTGCAGCGCGCCGGCCACGATCTCGCTGGCCGAGGCCGAGCCCTCGTTCACCAGCACCACCAGCGGCACCGTCTTGAGCGCGGCGGGGAGGCTGCGCAGCACGTCGCTGTCGCTCGCCCGGCGCTGGTAGAACTCGGGCGCCGCCTTGTAGACCGCCTTGCTCTCGGCGAGCTGGCCATCGGTCGACACCACGGTGACATTGGCCGGCAGGAAGGCCGTGGAGATCGCCACGGCCGCGTCGAGCAGGCCGCCCGGATCGTTGCGCAGGTCGAGCACCAGGCCCTTGAGGTTGGGGTCCTGCTTGTAGATCTCGTCGACCTTCTTCACGAAGTCCTCGACCGTGCGCTCCTGGAACTGCGACAGCCGGATCCAGGCATAGCCCGGCTCCACGATCTTGCCGCGCACGGACTGCGTGCGGATCTCCTCGCGCGTGATGGTGACCGGGAAGCTGCGGTTCTCGTCCTTGCGGAAGATCGTCAGCAGCACCTTGGTGTTGGCGTCGCCGCGCATCTTCTTGACCGCGTCGTTGAGCGACAGGCCGCGCACGGCGGTGTCGTCGATGCGGGTGATCATGTCGTTGGGCTTGATGCCGGCGCGGAATGCGGGCGAGCCTTCGATGGGGGAGACGACCTTGATCAGACCGTCCTCCTGCGAGATCTCGATGCCGACGCCGACGAAGCGTCCGGAGGTGCCCTCACGGAATTCCTTGAAGGACTTCTTGTCGAAATACTGCGAGTGCGGATCGAGCCCGGCCACCATGCCGGAGATCGCGTCGGAGATGAGCTTCTTCTCGTCGACGGTCTCGACATAGTCGCTCTTGACCATGCCGAAGACGGCGGCGAGCTGCTGCAGCTCCTCCAGGGGCAGCGGCGCCAGCGAACCGCGCGCGACGGTCTGCAGCGAGACGGTGGTCAACACACCGGCAACGGCGCCGGCGGCGACCCAGCCGGTGATTTTCAGTTTCTGGCCCATGTGTGATTCCTTGTCGGCTGTCGGATCAATATACAGCCCGCTGCTTGGAAGTGGTCGGAGCGCCATGGTTCCCCTGGCGCGGCGTCCGGGTTCGCGCGTGTCAGGCCTTGCCCTGGGAGGCGACGGCGGCCGCCGCCTTGGCCACCGCCTCGGCATCGCCCAGGTAGTAGTGGCGCAGCGGCTTCAGCTGTTCGTCGAGTTCGTAGACCAAGGGAATGCCGTTGGGGATGTTCAGGCCGACGATCTCGCTGTCGGAGATGCCGTCGAGGTACTTGACCAGGGCGCGGATCGAATTGCCGTGCGCCGCGACCACCAGGCGGCGGCCGCTGCGGATGGCCGGCGCCATCGACTCGTTCCAGAACGGCAGCACGCGCGCGACGGTGTCCTTGAGGCATTCCGTCAGCGGGATCTGTTCCTGGTCCAGCTTGGCGTAGCGGATGTCGCCGCGCTCGCTGCGCGGATCGCCCGGCTCGAGCGGCGGCGGCGGGGTGTCGTAGCTGCGCCGCCAGACCAGCACCTGCTCGTCGCCGTACTTCTTGGCGGTCTCGCCCTTGTTGAGGCCCTGCAGCCCGCCATAGTGGCGCTCGTTGAGGCGCCAGGAGTGCACCACCGGCAGCCAGGTGCGGTCGAGCTCGTCGAGCGTGTGCCAGAGCGTGCGGGTGGCGCGCTTGAGGACGCTGGTGTAGGCGACGTCGAAGTCGTAACCCTCCGCCTTCAGCAGCCGGCCCGCCTGCTTGGCTTGCTCGACGCCGGTGGGCGTCAGATCGACATCGGTCCAGCCGGTGAAACGGTTCTCGAGATTCCAGGTCGATTCGCCGTGGCGGATCAGTACCAGTTTGTGCATGGGAGGGGCCTTTGAATGCGGAGGCAGCGGACTGCGAAAGGCAGCATTCTAAAATCCGTGGTTTGCCATTCAAGGAACATCGTGAAATTCATCGTCGACAACTGGATGCTGATCCTGATCGCGCTGAGCTCGGGCGGCATGCTGGCCTGGCCGCTGATCAGCGGCGGGCGCGGCGGATCCCTCACGGCCCAGGGCGCGGTGCAGCTCATCAATCGCCAGCGGGCGGTCATGGTCGATGTGCGGGAGCCCGACGAATTCGCCGCCGGCCATGCGACCGGCGCGCGCAACGTGCCCTTCGGCCAGCTCGAACAGAAGCTCGGCACCACCGTCAAGAACAAGTCGGTGCCGCTGCTGCTGATGTGCGCCAGTGGCACGCGCGCCCAGCGCGCGCTGGCGACGGCCAAGAAGCTCGGCTACGAGCAGGCCCAAGTCGTGACGGGCGGGCTCAAGTCGTGGAAAGAGGCTAACCTGCCCATCGAGAAGGCCTGAGCCGGACGGCTCGTCCGCTCTCCATGCCGTTCCCGGCCGACCGGCCGGGCCGGCGTTCCGCAACCCGACACGTCCTTTCCCATGCAAACCGTCAAGATGTACACGACGGCCGTCTGCCCCTATTGCATTCGCGCCAAGCAGATCCTCAAGTCCAAGGGCGTCGAGCAGATCGAGGAGATCCGCATCGACAGCGACCCGCAGGCCCGCGCCACCATGATGGAGACGACCCGGCGCCGCACCGTGCCGCAGATCTTCATCGGCGACACGCACGTCGGCGGCTGCGACGACCTGATCGCGCTCGACAGCCGCGGCGGCCTCGTTCCCCTGCTGCAGGGCGCCTGAACGGGCCCGGGCGCCGCGTTCCCGGGCCTCCCGGAACGGGCCGTGGCGCAAGCCATAATCGTCGGCTCGTTCTCCTCCGGCCCGCGTTGTCGAGACTTCCGTCTCCACCGCAGGTCCCTCGTTTGACTCCGAAAGCTCAGCCATGGCCGACACTCCAGATCCCGTGTTCCAGATTCAACGCGTCTACCTGAAAGACCTGTCGCTGGAGCAACCCAATTCCCCCGGCATCCTGCTCGAGCAGGAACAGCCGACCGTCGACATCCAGCTCGGCGTCGACGCCCAGCCGGTGGCCGATGGCGTGTTCGAGGTCACCGTGTCGGCCACCGTGCAGACCAAGATCGGCGACAAGACCGTGTTCCTGGTCGAGGCCAAGCAGGCCGGCATCTTCGAGATCCGCAACCTGCCGGAAGACCAGATGAGCCCGATCCTGGGCATCGCCTGCCCGCAGATCGTCTATCCCTACCTGCGCGGCAACGTGGCCGATGTCATCCAGCGCGGCGGTTTCCCGCCGGTGCACCTGGCCGAGATCAACTTCCAGGCCATGTTCGAGCAGCAGCAGGCCCAGGCCGCCGGCCAGCCGTCCGCGATCCTCACGCAGTGATCCCGCCCGTCTCGGTGCTGCCGCGGTTCGCCGTCGGGCGTCGAGGCGAGCAGCCCGGAGGCCGCCCATGAGGATCTGCGTCCTCGGTGCCGGTGCCTGGGGCACGGCGGTGGCGGTCAATGCCGCCATGCGTCACGACGTGACGCTGTGGGCGCGCGATGCGGTCCAGGTCGCGGCCATCACCGCCGCGCGCGAGAACACCCGCTATCTGCCCGGCATCGCGCTGCCGACGTCCCTGCGCGTCGCCGCCGGCGATGCCCGCTCGCTCGCCCAGGCCGCCGATCTCGTCGTCGTCGCCACCCCGATGGCCGCCCTGCGCGGGCAGCTGGTGGCACTGCGCGATCTGCGCGTCCCGCTCGCCTGGCTGAGCAAGGGCATCGAGCCGATGCCCGCCGGTGATGACGAAGCCACGGACGGCGGCCATGGCCTGCTGCCGCACGAGGTCCAGGCGCGGGTCGCGCCGGACCTGCGCGCGGGGGCGTTGAGCGGTCCGAGCTTCGCGCTGGAGGTGGCTCGCGGCCAGCCGACGGCACTGGTGGCCGCCAGCGTCCACGCCGACGTGCGCCAGCTGCTGGTCGAGGCCTTCCACGGTCCCCGATTGCGGGTCTATGCCAACGACGACATCGTCGGGGTCGAGGTCGGCGGCGCCCTGAAGAACGTGCTGGCGATCGCCACCGGGCTGTGCGACGGACTGTCGCTCGGGCTCAACGCGCGCGCCGCCCTCATCACGCGGGGCCTGGCCGAGATGACGCGCTTCGGCCTGGCCCTGGGCGCGCGGGCCGAGACCTTCATGGGCCTGTCCGGGCTGGGCGACCTGGTGCTGACGGCGACAGGGGACCTGTCGCGCAACCGCAAGATCGGCCTGCTGCTGGCGCAGGGCCGGACTCTGGCGCAGGCGGTGGAATCGCTCGGCCACGTGGCCGAGGGCGTCTATTGCGCGCGCACCGTGGTGCAGCGCGCCCGGCATCTGGGCATCGACATGCCGATCGCCCGCAGCGTGGTCGCACTGCTCGACGGCCGCATGCGGCCGGACGAGGCGGTGGTCGACCTGATGGGGCGCGAACCGGGCGTCGAACCCTAGACCAGTCGTTCCTTGACGTAGGAGGGGCGGTCCATGTCCACGATCTCCACGCTCAGCTGCACCAGCACGCCCTGAGGGCGCGGCACGAGCCGGCGCAGGACGTCGGCGATGCGGCCGGTGAGGTCCTGCTTGGTCTCGGCGTTGCGGCCCGACAGCACGCGCAGCTGCGCATGGACGAAGGCGCGATCCTGGGGCGCGGTGCCGATGGCGAAGCGCTCGACGTTCACGAAGCGCGTCTTCAGATCGGCCTCGTTCAGGATCTCGGGGCTGGCCGTGACGGCGGCGTTGAGCTCGTCCAGGACCCGGGTCTGCGGAAAGTCCGTCAGGTTGCTGCTGTATTCGATGATCAGATGCGGCATGGTGGATGACTCGCTGGGAGGTCGGTTGAGGAAGGAGGGGACGGAGGAAGGCGCTTCAGGTCAGATCGAGCACGCAGGCGTCGCCCGCGGCCGCGCGCCAGACGCGCACCTGGCTGACCGGCGGCCGCAGGTCGGCCAGGTCCTCGGCGATGAAGACGCACAGGTTCTCCAGGGTCGCCGGACCGAGGCCGGGGACGTCGTCGAGCAGGTGGTGATCGAGCCGTTCGCGCAGCGCCTCGCAGCGGGCGCGCAGGTGCCCCAGGTCGATGACCATGCCGGTGACCGCGTCGCGCGGTCCGCGCACGGCGACCTCGGCGTGGTAGGTGTGGCCATGGATGCGGCGGCTGCCTTCGGCCTCGATCTCGCGCTGGAGGGTGTGGGCGGCGTCGAAGAAGAAACGCTGGCTGAGGGTGAATTGCGGATGGGACATGGTCGATGGGCGGGGCGATGGCCGCGTGGCGCGGCTGGATCCCGGAGCGGGACGGGGCATCCGGTCAGCGGATGCCGGTCAGTTTGTGGGTCTGCAGGCTCAGGCGCCAGGCCGGATGGCGCAGGCAGGTGTCGATGCACAGCGCCGTGTTCTCCAGCTGCGCCGGGCCATCCATGGGCTGGAGGAAGCGGTGGGCGAAATCGCTTTCGGCATGCAGGGTCTCCAGGTCGAGGCCCGGCTGCGGCCAGACCACCTTGAGCTCCTGGCCGCTGCGCTGGACCCAGGGCGCCCCGGCCTTCGGGCTGATGCACAGCCAGTCGATGCCCGCCGGCGCGACGACGGTGCCGTTGCTCTCCACGGCGATGCGGAAGCCGCGCTCGTGCAGGGCGTCGACCAGCGCGGCGTCCACCTGCAGCAGCGGCTCGCCGCCGGTCAGCACCGTCAGGCGCGAGGCGGCGCCGGCGGCATCGGCCGGCCATTGCGCGGCGATGGTGTCGGCCAACTGCTGCGCGTCGGCGAACTTGCCGCCGAGCGTGCCGTCGGTGCCGACGAAATCGGTGTCGCAGAACCGGCAGATGGCGCGCTCGCGATCGATTTCCCGGCCGCTCCAGAGGTTGCAGCCGGCGAAGCGGCAGAACACGGCCGGCATGCCGGCCTGTCCGCCTTCGCCTTGCAGGGTGTAGAAGATTTCCTTGACGCTGTAGGCCATGTGGCAGTGATCGTGATGTCGCCGGCATCGTCCCGTGGCCACGCGCCGCGGGGCGGGGCGTCATGGGCATCGTTGCCTGGCGGCCGGGGTGGGGCACACCCGGACATTGGTTTCGCAGAGAAGGCCGGTCGGGCGTGCAGGGTGCGCCGGACGTGGAGAGGGCCGGATTTTCCCATAGTCGGCGAGCGACCGTTCCCCGCGGGGACAAAGCAGGACTGCGGATGCCGGTGGAGTTCGGCGCCGCATGGCCGACATGGCATGGTGGATCTCTAAGATGCGAATGAGATATAGTCGCATTTGAGTCCTCCAAAACCATACAAAAAGGGAGTCTTCATGAGAAGAAAAGGGAGTGGGCCGGTCCGTCGGCTGTTGGCAGTGCTCGCCTGCGCCACCTGTACGTGCCTGCCTTCGGCCCATGCGGGCGAGGGCGTCATGGGCTGGGTCTATACGCTCGATCTGCAGCCCAGGGGCAAGCTGGAATTCGAGCAGAAGGTGGATGTCACCCACCGGCAGGCGGTCGGAACCTACGACTTCGGTCTCTATCGCTCGGAACTGGAATACGGTCTGACCGACGATCTTCAACTGGGAGCGTATGTCAATGCCACCTCCCTTCGGGCCCATGACAACTATCTGAGTCCCGAGACCTGCGACAGCGTGCCTTGCACGGCCGGTTTCGGCGTGCCCAGCACGGCCGCGACGATGCCCTACCGGAAACGTCGCGCCGATGGCGGTTCGCTCGAAGCCATCTGGCGGCTCAGCAACCCCGTCACTTCGCCCGTGGGTGTCGGCCTGTATCTGGAGCCGACCTGGGGCCGTCTGGAGGACGAGCTGGAGTTCCGCCTGCTGATGCAGTCGAATTTCCTGGACGACCGGCTCGTGCTGGCGGCCAACCTCCTGGTCGAGATCGAGAAGGAGAAATACGACCCGGCGGGCGGCATCATCCGCAATTCCATGGCCGACCTGCTGTGGGGCGCGAGCTATCGGTTCCGGCCCCGGTGGTCCGCCGGCGTGGAAGGCCGCTATCACACCGACCACGACGGCTATGGATTCGACCGGCTGACCCAGACCGCCAACTTCATCGGGCCCAACCTCCACTATGCGCAGAAGGACTGGTGGGTCACCGCCGCCTGGCGCCACCAGATCGGCGGGCATTGCCATGCCGACGGCACTGCCGATTGCTCCCTGGGCCGGGTGTGGGACAACCACGGGCGCGACCAGTTCATGGTCAAGGTCGGCTTCCTGCTGAATTGAGGCGCGCATGGAATGGAGACCCGCGGGCATCTGGCCGCTCGTCGCGCTCGGCGCGGCGCTCTCCCCGGTCGTGGCGGCCGCCAGGGTCTACCTGTCGGTGCCGCAGGCCCAGCACGCGATCTTCGGCGACCAGGTCCTGACCGCGTTTCCGGTCGCGTTGACGCCGGCGCAGCAGGACGCCGTCCGGCAGGCCTCCTCGGTGTCCCATCCATTCCAGGGCAACCGGATATGGAAGGCGGCCGACGGGGGCTGGCTGGTCATCGACGAGGTGGTCGGGAAGCATGAAATGATCACCTACGCGGTGGGCATCGATGCCGATGGCGCGGTGCGCCGGGTCGAGGTCATGGAGTACCAGGAGTCCTATGGCCAGGAGGTGGCGGAGGCCCGGTGGTTGCGGCAGTTCGTCGGCAAGGACCGCCAGGCCCCCCTCAGGCTGGGCCAGGACGTCGAAGCCATCTCGGGTGCCACCCTGTCGGCCAAGCACCTGAGCGATGGCGTCAGGCGCGTGCTGGCCGTGCATGCTCTGCTGCTGCGGGGGCATTGATCGATGAATGCGTTGCGCCGCTGCCGCCCGGCCCTGGGAACCTATGTCGACATCGCCCTGGACGATGCCGGGGATGCCGACGCGCGGGATGCCCTGGAGTCCGCCTACGGGGCGATCGCCCGCGTCGAATCGCTGATGTCCTTCCACCGCGCGGACTCCGACCTCGGGCGCATCAACGCGGCTCGGCCCGGGACGACGCTGCGCGTCGACCCCTGGACCGCCGAAGTGCTGGCCTTGGCGTTGGCATTGCATGCGGTCTCCGACGGCGCGTTCGACTGTGGCGTGGCGGCACGTCTGGTGGCACGGGGCCTGCTGCCGGCATCGGCGACGGGACCGTGCGGAGCCGTCGGGCGCAGCACACTGGCGGACATCGAACCGCGATCCGGCGCCCGCGTGCATCTCCGGGCACGCGTGTGCCTGGACCTGGGTGGCATCGCCAAGGGTTTCGCGGTGGACCGGGCCATCGAGGCGCTCCGGATCCGGGGCGTGCGCGACGCCATGGTGAACGCGGGTGGCGACCTGCGGGTCCTGGGCCCGCGCCCGCGCCTGATCCATGTCCGCCACCCGGCACGGCCGTCGGAACTGGTTCCACTGGGCGAACTGGCCGACGGCGCCATCGCCACGTCCGGCGCCTATTTCTCGCGCGCCACGCGGGCGGACGGCACGTTCGACTCCGCCCTGGTGGACCCGCTCGATGGCCGCAGCGTCACCAGCGCATGCAGCTTCAGCGTGATCGCTCCGCGCTGCGCCGTGGCCGATGGGCTGACCAAGGTCCTGGCGCTGCGCGGCCGCCTCGCCGCGCCGTGTCTGGCGCACTTCGGGGCGCGGGGCCATGTCTCATGACGTCGCCGTCCGATCGGTCTTCCCGCATCGGTCGCGTGCCGCGTTGGCAGCGGTACTTCACCCATGGCGCATTGGGTGCCTGCGCACTGTCCGGCGTGGTCTGGTTCGTCCTGATGGATGGTTGCCGATGGCTGCCGCCACGGCTGACGTTCTGGTGGATCGCGCATGGCGTCGCCGGCTTCGTCACCGTGCTGGCCCTGGGCAGCGCGCTGCCGCAGCATGTCGTGGTGAGCTGGCGCGGTCGCCGCAACCGCCTGGCCGGCGGCATGGCCGGCGGCCTGCTGCTGGCGGCACTGCTGTCCGCGCTGGCGCTGCTCTATGGTCCGGAAGCGGGGCGCGCCTGGGCGCACTGGCTGCATGTGCTGCCGGGCCTGGGAGCCGCGTGCCTGTTTCCCTGGCACGTCGCGCGTGGTCGCGGGCACCGCCCACGGGGCCGGCCGGCCGTCGCGCCGGCCCGCCTGATCGATCAGGTCGCCGCTGGCGACGAGGAGGTCGGATCCGGGGGCAGGCGGTGGACGCGGTCGGTCTCCGGCGCGTCGAGCGGCGCCACCGGCTCGACGGACGCCACCGGTGAATAGGCGAGCCGCACGTAGATCGGCGCGAAGGCCTCGGCCTGCGTGATGTCGATCAGCGTCTCCTTGGCGAGCTCCAGCATCGCGATGAAGGTCACCACCAGCACCGGCACGCCGCGCGCGACGTCGAAGAGCCGCTCGAACTCGACGAAGCGCCGTCCCTGCAGGTGCCGCAGCACGATGCTCATGTGCTCGCGCACGCTCAGCGCCTCGCGCGAGATGGTGTGGTGCTGGACCAGCTTCGCGCGCCGCAGGATGTCGGCCCAGGCATTGCGCAGGTCGATCGGGTCGACATCGGGAAAGCGCGGCGCGCGGGACTGCTCGAGATGCGCCTGGGCGGTCCAGTAGTCGCGTCCCAGGGTGGGCTGGGCGCCGAGGGCGGCGGCCTGGAGCTTGGCCTGCTCGTACTCCAGCAGGCGGCGCACGAGCTCGGCGCGCGGGTCCTCGGCTTCCTCGCCATCGGCCACCCGCCGGGGCGGCAGCAGCATGCGGGACTTGATCTCGATCAGCATCGCCGCCATCAGCAGGTACTCGGCCGCCAGTTCGAGGTGCGTGCGCCGCACCTGGTCGACATAGGCGAGGTACTGGCGCGTCAGGCCCGCCATCGGGATGTCGAGGATGTTGAAGTTCTGCTTGCGGATCAGGTAGAGCAGCAGATCCAGGGGGCCCTCGAAGGCATCGAGGAAGACCTGCAGGGCCTCGGGCGGGATGTAGAGGTCGTTCGGCAGCGCGAAGAGCGGCTCGCCATAGAGGCGCGCCAGGGCGACCGGATCGACGTCGCCGGGCGCGGCGAGATCGATGAAGGCGGAGTCCGTGCCGCCCGGCGCGGTGACCGGCGGGACACGCACCGGCCTACTTGACCTGCGTCTGGTAGACGTAGGGCTGTTGCGCGACCCGGGCGTCCAGGTCTTCCTTCAGCACGCCGAGGTCGACCGGCTGCTTGTCCCACAGGAGGGCCCGGCCGGTGCGCTGGTCGGCTTCGAGATGGGGCCGCTTCTGCTTGAGCTCGTCGATGAACTGCGTGATCTCGGAGGTGTAGTGGGGGCGATTGAAGATGGACATAGACTGGAATCCTTTGCATCGATTTTACGGGGGGACGGCATGTCAACACGATCCGGTGGCAACCGGTTTGCGGCTTCTCTGGTCGCGTTGGCCGCCCTGGTGGCGCTGGCGGCCTGTGATTCCAAACGCATCGAGCGGCTGGAGGAGGGCGTGTCGACCGAGGCCGACGTGCGCGAGAGCTTCGGCCAGCCGGAGAACATCTGGGATGCCCCGGGCGCATCGGGCGGCCGGGTGTTCGAATACAACCGCCAGCCGCAGGGCCAGAAGAACTACATGATCACCATCGGCGCGGATGGCCGCATGAGCGCGCTGCGCCAGGTGCTCACACCCGAGAACTTCGCCCGCGTGCGCCCCGGCATGGC
>Ga0308164_10003973_pt1 | contig 12863 bp, 10 predicted proteins | sample PhyTR2_FD_201031 | JGI IMG/M metagenome (GOLD analysis project Ga0308164, IMG submission 201031) | Phyllosphere microbial communities from UC Gill Tract Community Farm, Albany, California, United States - DLSLT.R2 | ecosystem: Host-associated > Plants > Phyllosphere > Unclassified | place: USA... | reverse complement strand
GACCAGCCAGCAGGCGCTGGATGAACTTGAACGCCTGTACGATGGCGCCGTCGATGCGCTACGTGAGGCGATTAAAGCCTTTACCGAAAACGGCACGCTGCCCGATGCCGCCGCTCGGGCGCAGGGATTATTTGTTTATCCGGAGCTGCGCATCACCTGGCGCGGCGACGGTCCGCAGCAGAACCGCACGCGTGCCTGGGGACGTTTCACCCACACCGGCAGTTACAGCACCACTATCACCCGCCCGGCATTGCTGCGCCACTATATTTCGGAACAGCTTCAGATGCTGGAGAAGGAGTATCAGCTGGAGATCGACGTAGGGCCCTCCAGCCAGGAGATCCCCTATCCTTACGTGATCGACGGTTCCGACCTGTCACTGGATCGCACCATGAGCGCCGGTATTGCGCGCCACTTCCCGACCACCGAGCTGTCGCAGATTGGCGATGAGACCGCCGATGGCCTGTTCCATGCCGATGCAAAATCCCCTCTGTCGCACTTCGACGCGCTGCGAACCGATTTCTCGCTGGCCCGCCTGCGTCACTACACCGGCACCAGCGTAGAGCACTTCCAGCCGTTTGTGCTGTTCACCAACTACACCCGTTATGTTGATGAGTTTGTGCGCTGGGCGATCGAGCAGGTGCGCGATCCCAGTACCCCTTACGACAGCCTGGCCTGCGCGGGCGATGTGGTGCTGACCGCCGACACCGCTGACAGTGAGTCGATGCTCTCGGATCTGGCGTGGAAGAAGCACCAGATGCCCGCCTGGCATCTCACCTCCCCCAATCGTCGCGGTATTACGCTGATTAATATTGGTGTTGGCCCGTCGAATGCCAAAACCATCTGCGATCATCTGGCGGTGATGCGTCCACATGCGTGGCTGATGATTGGTCACTGTGGCGGTCTGCGCGAGAGCCAGCGGATCGGTGATTATGTGCTGGCCCATGCCTATCTGCGCGACGATCACGTGCTGGACAGCGTGCTGCCGCCTGATATCCCGGTACCCAGCATTGCCGAAGTGCAGCGCGCGCTGTATGACGCCACCAAATCGGTGAGCGGCATGCCAGGCGAAGAGGTGAAGCAGCGGTTGCGTACCGGCACCGTGGTGACCACCGACGATCGCAACTGGGAACTGCGCTACTCCGCTTCGGCACTGCGCTTTAACCTGAGCCGTGCGGTGGCGGTCGATATGGAAAGCGCCACTATTGCCGCACAGGGTTATCGTTTCCGGGTGCCTTATGGCACGCTGCTGTGCGTTTCAGACAAGCCGTTGCACGGTGAGATTAAGCTGCCCGGTCAGGCGAACCGTTTCTATGAAGGGGCGATTTCGGAGCATCTGCAGATTGGTATTCACGCTGTTGAGCTGCTGCGTGCCGAGGGCGATAAGCTGCATTCGCGTAAGTTGCGTACCTTTAATGAGCCGCCTTTCAGGTAAGCGTTTAACCGCCTGATGCGGGGAATAAGGCCGGTACTGCTGACAGGCAGTACCGGCCTCTTGCTTTGGAATTTAACCAACGCGCATGTCAGTGCCGGGACAATTTATACTTTAAAGGTCTCTACAATCAGCCTGAGAGACTGCGCTTGCTCAGAGAGTGACTGAGAAGCACTTGATGATTCTTCTACCAGAGCAGAGTTATTTTGCGTCACCCCATCCATCTGGCTGACTGCAATACTCACCTGAGAAATCCCCTGCATCTGTTCAGCCGACGACAGCGCAATAGCATCCATGGATTCAGCCAGTTCATCCACTAAATGCACGACTTTGAGAATACTCAAACCCGTATCACTGGCAACAGTGACGCCGCATTCAACCTGTCCGACAGCCTGCTCTATTAACGCTTTAATATCTTTTGCGGCAGTCGCACTACGTTGTGCAAGCGTTCTGACTTCAGACGCGACGACAGCGAAGCCCCTTCCCGTCTCTCCCGCTCGTGCCGCTTCAACGGCTGCGTTCAGGGCAAGAATATTAGTCTGGAATGCGATGCTTTCGATGACGGCGGTGATATCTCTGACTTTAGACGCGCTTTTTGAAATATCACTCATCGTATCTGACATTCGTTTGACGTCCGTTTCCCCTCGTTTTGCAATCGAGGCGGTATCTCTCGCTGAGTTGGCTGTGTCCCTGGCAGTTTTGCTGTTATTTTGTACCGTAGCGGTGAGCTGTTCCATACTCGCAGCCGTTTCCTGCAAGGCAGCGGCCTGCTGTTCAGTGCGGGATGCAAGCTCATTGTTTCCTTCAGAAATCTCATTCGCAGAAAGGGCGACTGAAGAAGAGCCTGATTTAATTTCTGAAACGATATCCCGTAACCGAACCTGCATGCTGTTTAAAGAGGCCATGAGACTGAGAGTGTCATTTTTCTTCAAGCTAACCGGTGTGGTCAGATCCCCATTGGTGATCGCATAAGCAAGCTTCCGCGCTGTACTCGGTTCATCGCCGAGCTCGCTCATGAGTTTACGAATAAGATAGACGCTGGTGCCCGTGCCGAACAAAATAGCCGCAACTAAAAGCGTCACCAGGATGATGTAGGCTCTTTCGGTATTTTTCGCGTTTTGAATAACTGAGTCATCCGACTGCTTTGCCAGGATTTCACTCATCAGGGTAAGACCTTCAAGCAGCGGAACCTGAGCGGGTCTGACTTTTTCCAACAGATACTTAACGGTGATATCACTGTTTTTAGCCAGTGCCAGCGGAACGGTGTTACTGAAGGCATCCAGAGCATTTTTCTCGCTGTCACTGATCTTCGCAAAGGCTTTATATTCTTCCGTATCGCCAGACTGGCTGATCATCGTATTCAGTTGATCCCTGCTGGCTGCAAATTTAGCCTTCAGTTTAACCAGACGATCAGACTGCTCCTGGATAAGAGCCTGATCTGAAAAGAGTGATAAATTCCTGACGGTTATCGCCATATCGCGCTGCGCCAGGGTAAGTTCATTGATTAATTTTGTTTTTTTCATATCACCCTGAACAACTGACTCAAGCGTGCTTTTAGCCTGATATAAAGAGTGAATAGCGACAATGATACATATGGAGAAAAAGATGATTAACGTGCCAAATCCGGAACCGAGGCGCGTAGAGATTTTCATTAAAATTCCTTGAAGGGGGGCGGCGATATAGATCTATCGGCATCTCTTTTTTTAACTTCAATGAATATTTATCACATAAATAATATTAACCAGAATTAATAGCACCGCTGCAAAGCATCACAAAAACTCATAAATTTGTCAGGCTTTGATGCTTTCCAGTTCAACCAGAAATCGTTTTTTTGTGCGTTATAAACAATCAGAACCCTTATGCTTACCGTTGTCTTAACTTATTACTGCGTTACGCTACACTGGTTTGCATGTCATAAAAATTTCATTTAACCCTTGCAGGCGCGGCTTTTAAGGCTGCTACAACCTGGATGCTTTTCGCATGCAAAAAACACCGAAATAAAAACCAGGAATACATAAATTATAATTATAAATAACGTCAGGAACTTCTGTACATCACTTTAAACGCGGGCCGGTTCTGTGACGTCTCGCAGGATATGAATGCTTTATTAGTTCGAAGAATATGGCAGAACAGATCGGCATAAGGATGCTTCAGCCCGGCCGCAGCAATCCAGCCTTCAGGCAGAAAACGCCCTGAGTGCGTTGATGAGCGTGCCCGTCTGCACGATAGCCCTGGTCTGATATGCATCACGAATAAACTCTCCATCATCAGCCCTTGATACGAACGGATAGCCCGGGCAATCGCAGAGAGAAATAGGTTTGCCTGACCCACGCATCAGCTGCAGTAACAGATGAAATTAAAAACCGTAACATAACTGAAGTATATTGCAGACGAAATATAAAAACATACACAGCAACAAAAATCATCATTATTGAGCTTGTCACTCCATAATTGCTGTGCAATATAAATAACAGCAGACTGTAGAAGCTATTTCTTAAAATTAGTGCCACATACTGGCAATGTATTCCCGCCTTTCACATAAAAATCAAATAAAGGACGCATAAAGAAACCCCAAAATGGAGGAAGATTGACAAGAAGTATTTGAGGAAAATTAACATACCTTTGGCAGCGCAGATAATAAATTTAATTACTCACTTAAAGAGGATTTATTGTGAAAGTTAAAAATATGACTGTGTTAGCGAGTATGGTTTTATTCTACTCCGCTCAGGGTATGGCCAGGCAATTTGATATCAGTGCAGCAAACATTGACGTCAATACCTCTAAGTTTTCCTTCATTCTTACTGGTGCGGGAGGTGCCGGCGGCGCAGGTGGCGCGGGGGGTGCAGGAGGCGCGTTAGGCGGGCAAGGTGGTGCCGGAGGTGTTGGCGGCGCCGGAGGTGCTGGCGGAAGTGATGGTAATGGCGCCGCTAACGCCAGCCAGAATGGTAATAATTCCAATAATGATAACGGCAGTAAAAACGGCAACGGTTCTGATCAGGGTAATAACAGTAATAACGGCACCGGGAATGCTAACGGGAGTGGTGACGGTAACGGAAATGATGCAGGCAACGGCGGTGGTGATGGTGGCGGTGATGGCGGCGGTGATGGCGGCGGTGATGGCGGCGGTGATGGCGGCGGAGACTGATAGTCTGGCGTCCATTAACTAAAAAGCTCCTGTTTGTAACCGTTATAGCAGGAGCATTATCACTGTTAGCACAGGAACAGCACATGAAACTTACCAGAAGTTACCCATTATTTTTAGCCACCGTACTGACAGTGGCATGTCCGTTTTACTCCCTGGCTCAGACTGCCAGCGACATGAATACTTCATCCTCAAATACCTCCCTCCAGCCCTCAGCAGGTAAAGACGGACAACAAGGCAATGGTGAAAACGGAGGCGCGGGAGGCAAAGGAGGCGTTCCGGGAGAAGGTACTAACGGAGGAAAAGGAGGTAATGGCGGCAATGGCGGCAATAGTGGCAATAGTGGGAGTGCCGATAATCCCGATACATCAAGTAAAAGCGGTGCGGGCGGCGCAGGCGGTGCGGGTGGCGCAGGCAGCGCGGGTGGCGCAGGCGGTGCGGGCGGTGCAGGCGGTGCGGGTGGTGCGGGCGGTGCAGGCGGTGCGGGCGGTGCAGGCGGTGCAGGCGGTGCGGGTGGTAACGGAGGGACCGGTGGAGAAAGTTTTCTGAAAAGGATTTTCAAATGAAAACAATCCCTTTGTTAGCTTCGCTAATCATCATTCCGTATGCGCATGCTGAGTACAAAACGGATATGTTGAGTTCACACCATAATGTCATTCTCATTGATGCCGCTGCAGGTTCTGATGGCGGACCGGGTCAGAACGGCGGTGCCGGGGCCAATGGCGGTCCGGGTGAAAATGGAGGACGAGGGGGAAACGGAGGTATCGGCGGGGATGGAGGGCCAGGAGGAAATGGTGGTGCCGGAGCCGATGGCGGTGATGGCGGAAATGGCGGCCTGGGAGGAAGCGGTGGAAATGGCGGGAACGGAGGTGCTGGACAGAATGGCCAGGCCGGAGGCAATGGCGGGAATGGAGGAAACGGCAGTATGGGGGGAGATGGCGGAAATGGTGGAAATGGTGGGAATGGCAGCAATGGTAGTGCTGGTGGCGCAGGGGGGAACGGAGGGAATGGTGGCAGCACGGGAGGTGACGGCGGTGCGGGAGGTAACGGTGGTGACGGAGGAGATGGCGGCGACTAAATTCAACCACGCCTTAATATCTCTTCTCTCCTGGCAGCCGGCTTATAAAACAGGCCTGAACAGCAATTATCACGGGTTAATTCACAGCTAAAACAGGCATTTTAATAACTCTGATTTAGCGTAAGAAAACTTTCCGTTAGCTCCGTCAGCTCAACATTAAAATCAGCTTACCTGAATTAACTAAAACGCTCAGAGATCCTGTCAACGCTGAGTATGTGTGAAACCCCTCTTGTTTTGCCATCAGGAAAAGTCAGCTTAGAGCTGGCGTACAGTGGAGCCCCGGATTTTTGATAGCCATCATGTGAGAAATAATGGAATTAAATACACCGCTGAAATGGAGTAACGAGTAACAACAAACGCCACAAGTGAAATGCTTTTATAATTTAACCGCACAAACGAGAACAGCCGCGAATAACAACAGCTCCGCCATATTCGCTCTATTGCAATGTTTCGCAGTGTATCAGACACCGCCTGCCCCATAGCCTGGCCGACGAAACCCGCTCAGTGTCAGCCTGCTACAAAGCGAAACCTTATGAATCTTTCCCCGCTTTCAGTAACTTGAGCCCCGCCCATCCGGGTAACAAACCCACCGGCAGGGGTTTGCCAGAGGCGTCCGGAGCGCTGAGGAACAACCGGAAGCCGGGAGCCGACAGGACGTCGGCGAAAGGACGGCACGAGCCAGGGATGGCGAGTCCGGACGGTCCGTCGGCCGCAGGGCGTGACGAAGGCACCCCGCACAGCGGGGCGCGCAGGCAGCCGGACGCCGGGATTGTTAAGGGGCGGGCGTCCGCCCCTTGACGCGTCCGCCTGCACGGGCAACCTGAAACTCCCCATCGCCTGGCGGGCGAAACCCGCTCAGTGCTTACGCGCGGCTAAGTGATCTGAAACTCCCCTCGCATGGGCGGGCGAAACCTGCTCATAGCAAGCCCGCTGCCAGGCGAAACTTATTCAGTGTGCCAGCTCGCTGCTAAGCGAAACTAACTCATAGCCAGCCCGCTGCTAAGCGACCTTCCCTGCCGCCAGGCAACAACTAAGCACTCAACCATCCCAGCTTAATCACAAACAGAATCGACAGGATCACCAGCGCCGCATTCACCTCTTTCGCGCGTCCGCTCAGCAGCTTCACCAGCGTCCAGGTAATAAAACCAAACGCGATGCCGTTAGCGATCGAATAGGTCAGCGGCATGGTCAGCGCGGTCACGGTGACCGGCGCGGCGGTGGTGATATCTTTCCAGTCAATCTCTGCCAGGCCCGATGCCATCAGCACCGCTACAAACAGCAACGCAGGCGCGGTGGCATAAACCGGAACACTGGAGGCCAGCGGCGAGAAAAACAGGGCCAGCAGGAACAGCACGGCGACCACAATCGCGGTCAGGCCGGTACGGCCACCGGCACTCACGCCCGCCGCCGATTCCACATAACTGGTAGTGGTCGAGGTGCCGAGCAGTGAACCAAACAGCGCAGCCGCACTGTCAGCAATCAGCGCACGGCCCATCTTCGGCACGTTACCCTGCTCATCCGCCAGACCGGCGCGTTTGGTCACACCCAGCAGCGTGCCCGTGTTATCAAACACGTCAACAAACAGGAAGGCAAAAATCACGCTGATCAGGCCGACGTTAAACGCGCCGGCAATATCCAGCTGCATAAAGGTCGGTGCAATCGACGGCGGTGCAGAGAAGACCCCGGCAAAGGGCGACAGACCAATGCCCATGGAGATAAAGGTCACCAGCAGAATACCGATCAGCACTGCGCCCGTCACCCGACGCGCTTCCAGTACCACGATAACCACAAAGCCGAGCATCGCCAGCAGCGGACCCGGTTTAGTCAGATCGCCAATGCCCACCAGCGTCGCCGGGTTATCGACCACAATGCCCGCCCCTTCCAGCGCAATCAGCGCCAGAAAAAGCCCGATACCGGCACCAATCCCGGCGCGCAGCGGCAGCGGAATACTGGCAATAATCCATTCACGAATCTTAAATAGCGACATCGCGAAGAAAATCACCGCCGAGAGAAACACCGCGCCCAGCGCAATCTGCCACGTGTAGCCCATGTGCAGCACAACGGTGTAGGTGAAAAAGGCGTTCAGTCCCATACCCGGCGCCAGCGCAATCGGATAGTTGGCGATCAGCCCCATCAGCACGCAGCCAATCGCCGCCGCCAGACAGGTGGCGACAAATACCGCGCCCTTGTCCATGCCGGTTGCGCCCAGAATGCTTGGGTTCACAAACAGAATATAAGCCATCGCCAGGAAGGTGGTGATCCCGGCGATAATCTCAGTACGAACCGTCGTGTTATGCGCTTTGAGTTTGAATAGTTTTTCTAACATCATCATCTCTCGATACAGGAGACATCAGTCTCACTTGCCAAAGGGGTTTGCATGCTGATTATTCTGTTTCCGGGACACTGATGCCGGCCGCTGCATACTTGCGTGCCAGAATCGCCTGAAATCCCTGACTTACCCACTGCCCAAAGCAATTGCCATGCCATCTACAGACGCAATCGATTACCTGGCAGAGCCGGGTACGCCTAAGAGAATTCCGAACCAAAACGAGGCGCGATTATGGTGCAATGCACCGATGCCGCGCAATCGTTTTCCTGCGGCAAACAGGCAGCCCCGAAAAACTCTGCGCCAGCGCACGCTTCCGCACTCTCACAGGCGAAGCTGGTCACGTTTCAGCACGCTGCCTCAGCAAGCTTTTCTGGCCTGTGTAGACTCCTGAATTAACTCTTTCGTAACATTGAGGCCGCGCAATGAAGCCAGCAATTTTGGTGGTGGATGATGATCCTGCAGTCTGCGACGTCTTGCAGGATGCGTTAAGTGAACATCTGTTAACGGTCTACCGCTGTCATCAGGGACGCGAGGCGCTATCGATGCTCAGCGAACACCCGGAAATCTCGCTGGTGATGCTGGATATGATGCTGCCCGATACCAACGGGCTACTGGTGTTGCAGCAGCTTCAGCGTGAGCGACCCGAAGTGCTGGTGATTATGCTGACCGGTATGGGTTCTGAAGCGGAGATGGTGGTGGGCCTTGAGATGGGCGCAGATGATTACATCGCCAAACCCTTTAATCCACGCGTGGTAGTAGCGAGAACCCGGGCGGCCCTGCGTCGCAGCGGACGCATAGCGCAGGCCGACCCTGAACAGGAGGGCTGGCGTTTTGGCGGCTGGCAACTGGATGATGGCCGCTGCCAGCTGTTTAATCCGCAGCGCGAGCTGGTGCCGCTGACCCAGGGGGAATATAGCCTGTTACGCGCGCTGGTTCGCCACGCCCGAAAGGTGCTGACCCGCGATCAGTTGCTGGAGCTGACCCATAGCGAAAGTCTCGACGTGTTTGATCGCACCATCGACGTGCTGATCATGCGGCTGCGCCGTAAAATCGAAACCAACCCGCACCAGCCCGACCTGATCCGCACCATTCGCGGACTGGGTTATGTCTTTTCGGCCGATGTGGTGAAACCCGATTCGACAACGCGTGCCAGTCAGATTGCCTGATTAGGCCTGACGCGCTCAGGATAGCCAGTGCGCGTAATCATTACACAGCAGCCAGCGCGGCGCTTCATCCTCCTCCAGTGGGTTGAAACGAGCCAGCGGCGTCAGAAACACATTGTCGTTTTCATCATCGTTGGGCATCGACACCTCGCCCACCAGCACGTCGCCGAAGCCACTTTCCCCCCAGAAACTGTGCCAGATGCCCGCCTCCAGCGTCACGCTTTCACCCGGTGAGAGCCGCAGCTGTGAACCGGCGGCATGGGTCTGGCGCAGGCCATCCAGCGACACCGCCACCAGCGAGTCAGCCAGCCCGTCACCGTCGCGGTTATGCAGTTCGACAATCAGATTCCCGCCGCCGCGATTAATGATGTCTTCCATCTTGTGCGGATGGTAGTGCATGGGCGTCTGCTGCCCTTCCCGCACGTGCATTATTTTCTCGGCGTAGGGTTTATGCCACGGCTGCCCGTTTGGTGAACCGTTGCGCAGAGTAAACAGCGTCAGCCCGGTCTGCAGAAAATCAGCTGCGCCAAAACTGGTGAGATCCCAGCCCAGCCGCAACGCCAGAATCTCCTGCGCGACCTCACGATCCTGAGCCCGCCACTGGCTCACATCGAAATCGGCCCACGGCGGCAGATGCACATCCTGCTGTCGGAAAAACTCGCGCGTATGTTGCAGGTAATAATTAACCTCTGAACGTTGCATGGTGGCCTCCTGAGAGCGGCACCCTAAAGGTGCCGCACTAAAGCTTATTTCACCGTCCAGCCCTGGTAGCTGCCGATATTATTACGATCGATCAGTTTCACCGGGATCAGCACGGGCTTATCGGGTGCCGGTTTGCCCTGCAGAATGTCATAACCAATCTCGACCGCTTTGGCGGCCATGACCTGCGGGTCCTGCGCAGGCGTCGCGACGAACAGTGAATTCTTGCGCTTCAGCGCCTCTTCACCGTCCGGCGAGCCATCGACGCCAACGATAAAGAACTCACTGCGCTGCGCCTGTTTCGCCGCTAAGTCTGCGCCAATCGCTGTCGGGTCATTGATGGCAAACACCGCATCAATTTTTGGATTGGCAGAGAGCAGACCGGTCATGACTTCCAGTCCGCCTTCACGACTGCCTTTGGCGTTCTGGTTGTAAGAGAGCAGCTTGATGTCAGGATGGGTTTTCAGCTCGGTCATGCAGCCTTCAACGCGGTTCTGCACTGCAGAGACAGGTGGTCCGTTGATGATCACCACGTTGCCTTTGTTCTTCAGGCGGTCAGCAATATATTTACAGGCCATCGCGCCCGCCTCGGTGTTATCGGAGGTGATGGTCGCATTCGCGCCATCGGCCGCCACGTCGACCGCCACCACGACGATACCGGCATCACGCGCCCGCTTCACCGCCGGGGCGATCCCTTTGGAGTCGGCGGCGTTGAGGATAATCATGTCGACTTTGGCCGCAATAAAGTTATCAATCTGGCCCACCTGCTGACCGAGATCGTAGCCGCTGGAGACCAGCGTCACATTCACCTTATCGCCCGCCAGCTGACGCGCCTTCATCTCTGCGCCTTTGGTGATCTGCACGAAGAAGGGGTTTGCCAGATCGCCGACCGTTACGCCGATAGATTTGAGTTCTTTTGCCTGAGCCAGGCCGGTACTGAACAGCGTCGCCGCCAGCAGCCCGGTTACAATCGGATTAAAACGCATAGACCTTCTCCTGCTGTTTTCAAGGTGCCAACCACTTAATGGCGTTTTTTAGGTGGCGGAGGTGTAATGGCACATCCGCCCTTTTAAGACTCAACTCACATGATGACGGGTACGGTATTTGTCGATCAGAACCGCGATGATGATGACCGCGCCCTTGATCACCAGCTGCCAGAAGTAGGAGACCCCCATCAGCGTCATGCCGTTATTCAGCGTGGCGATAATCAGTGCGCCAATCAGGGTGCCGGTGATGGTGCCGATGCCGCCGACAAAGCTGGTGCCGCCGAGGATCACCGCCGCAATCGCATCCAGCTCATAGCCCACCCCGAGGTTGCCGTTGGCGCTGTATAGCCGCGAGGCACTCATCAGTCCGCCCAGCCCCGACAGCAGGCCGCTCATGCCGTAGACAAACAGCAGCACCATTCCGACCTTGATCCCGGTGAGACGCGCCGCCTGGATATTGCCGCCGACCGCGTAGATATGGACGCCCAGCGTGGTGCGGCGCAGGATGAACCAGCAGATGGCGATCACTGCAAAGGCAATCACAATCAGCCACGGCACCGGTCCGAGATAGCCGTTGCCGATCCACTCAAAGTTAATATCGGAGTTGATTACCGTGGTGCCATCCGCCAGCAGGTAAGCGGCTCCGCGCAGCGCGGTGTAGGTGCCAAGCGTGACGATAAAGGGCGGCAACCCGGCCCAGGCGACCAGGATGCCGTTGAACAGCCCCATCACCAGGCCTGCGCCCAGCGCCATCGGAATGGTCATGGAAGCCAGCATCGGATCCAGCGACGCTACCAGCGCCACCACCGCGGTGGTCCCCAGCATTGACCCTACCGACAGGTCGATACCGCCGGTGAGGATCACAAAGGTCATGCCCGCCGCCAGCACGATGTTAATCGACGCCTGACGGGTAATGTTGAGCAGGTTTGCTTCGGTAAAGAAGTTCGGCGTGACGAAACCAAATACCGCCACGATCAGGATCAGAATCGGCAGGATACCCACCGTTTGCAGCAGATCGCCCATCAGGGCGCGTTTCAGCGTCGGTGCTTTGGTGCGGGCCAGTTGTGTCATGGTGGTCTCCTTAGATTTCGCCTGCTGACGCGCTGTGCGCACCGGTTGCCAGCGTCATAATATTTTCCTGACTGATGTGGCTGCCCTCCAGCTCACCGACGATGGTGCCTTCGTGCATCACGTAAACGCGGTCGCTCATCCCGACCACTTCCGGCAGTTCGCTGGAGATCATCAGAATCGCCACGCCCTGCCGCGCCATCTCCTGCATCATCCGGTAGATCTCGCTTTTCGCCCCGACATCGACGCCGCGCGTCGGTTCATCGAGGATCAGAATGCGCGGACCAATCGCCACCCAGCGCGAAATCAGCAGCTTCTGCTGGTTACCGCCCGACAGACCGCCTGCCCGGACCTGAGCGTGAGGAACGCGAATATTGAGTGAAGCGATCGCCTCATTGGCGATGGTCTGCCCTTTGCGGCGGTTCAGCATCCCGTAACTGGCGTCACGTTCCAGCGTCGCCATCACGATGTTCTCCTGCGCCGCCATCTCCAGAAACAATCCCTGCTCTTTGCGGTTTTCGGTGAGAAAACCGATGCCGCGTGCAATTGCATCGCGCGGTGAATGGATGGTGACCTTTTCACCATCGATCCAGATCTCGCCCTCTTTCGGCTTGTGCACACCAAAAATCAGTTGTGCCAGTTCGCTGCGGCCTGCGCCCACCAGCCCGGCCAGCCCGACAATCTCTCCGGCCCGCACTTCAAGACTGCTGGGATGCACTTTGCCGCCGTCGGTAAGGTGATTGACCGCCAGCCGGATATCGCCCAGCGGGATAGCACGGTCTTTGTTAAACAGGTCGCTGAGCGGCCGTCCGACCATCATCCGCACCAGTTCGCTGGCGTTGAGCTGGTCACGGGTCAGGCTGCCCACATACTCCCCGTCGCGCAGCACGCTGACGCGGTCGGACAGCTCATACACCTCCGCCATGCGGTGGCTGATATAGATGATCGCCATGCCTTCGCTGCGCAGCC
>Ga0308164_10003972_pt1 | contig 12867 bp, 13 predicted proteins | sample PhyTR2_FD_201031 | JGI IMG/M metagenome (GOLD analysis project Ga0308164, IMG submission 201031) | Phyllosphere microbial communities from UC Gill Tract Community Farm, Albany, California, United States - DLSLT.R2 | ecosystem: Host-associated > Plants > Phyllosphere > Unclassified | place: USA... | reverse complement strand
CCGTCGCCTTCCTCGTCGAGCAGCTCGCGGCGGCGGGCGACGTCTCGGCAAAGCCGATGTTCGGCGAATATGGCGTCTATTGCGACGGCAGGATGGTGGCGATGGTCTGCGACGACCAGCTGTTCGTCAAGCCGACCCCCGGCGGCCGCGCGTTCGCGGGCGCGATCGACGAGGCGCCACCCTATCCGGGCGCGAAACCCTGCCTTCTGGTCGACGCCTACCGCTGGGACGATGCGGACTGGCTTGCCGAACTCGTCCAGATCTCGACGGCGGAACTGCCGCTGCCGAAACCCAAAAAGGCTAGGCCGCCTCGTTGAACTGGAGGCTGGCGAGCCGCGCGTAGAGCCCGCTGTTGGTCATCAGCGAGCCGTGCGAGCCCTCCTCGACGATCTGCCCGTCGCTCATCACGATGATCCGCTCCGCGGCGCGCACCGTGGCGAGGCGGTGTGCGATGACGAGCGTGGTGCGGTTCTCCATCAGCCGCTCGAGCGCCTCCTGCACCAGCCGCTCGCTTTCGGCGTCGAGCGCGCTGGTCGCCTCGTCGAGCAGCAGGATCGGCGCATCGCGGAGCAGCGCGCGCGCGATCGTCACGCGCTGGCGCTGGCCGCCCGACAGCCGCGCGCCGCCCTCGCCGAGGAACGTGTCGAGCCCCTCGGGCAGCTTGCGCAGGAACTCGGCGGCGTTGGCGGCTTCGGCGGCGGCCCAGAGCTGGTCGTCGGTCGCGGTCCAGTCGCCGTAGCGCAGGTTGTCGCGCGCGGAGGCGCCGAAGATGATCGTCTCCTGCGGGACCATCGCGATCCGCGCGCGCACCGCCGCGGGATCGGCGTCGCGCAGGTCGACACCGTCGAGCGTCACGCGGCCCGCATCGGGATCGTAGAAGCGCTGGACGAGCTGGAACAACGTCGTCTTGCCCGCGCCCGAGGGGCCGACGACCGCGACCGTCTCGCCCGGCTTGATGTCGAGCGAGAAGCCGTTGAGCGCGGCGACGTCGCGGCGGGTCGGGTAATGGAACTGGACGTTTTCGAACGCGAGTGCGCCGCGCGGGCGCAGCGGAAGTGCGACCGGGGTGGCGGGGGCGGCGATCTCGGGCGTCTCGCGCAGCAGCTCGGACAGCCGCCCGGCGGCGCCGGCGCCGCGTAGCAGGTCGCCGTAAACTTCGGTCAGCGCGCCGAACGCGCCCGCGACGATGCCCCCGGTGAGAACGAATGCGGCGATCGCGCCGCCGCTGATCCGCCCGGCCGCGACGTCGATCGCGCCTTCCCACAGGACCAGCGTGATCGATCCGAACACCAGCCCGATGACGATCGCGGTCATCACCGCGCGCAGCAGGATCCGTGCGCGCGCCGCGGCGAAGGTCGCGCCGACCGCGTCGGCGAAGCGGATCGCCTCGCGGTCCTCCTGGCCGAACGCCTGCACCACCTTCATCGCGCCGAGCGTCTCGGTCGCGATCGAGCCCACGTCGGCGACCCGGTCCTGCGAGGTGCGCGAGTAATTGCGGACGCGTTTGCCGAGCAGCGCGATCGGCAGGATGATCAGCGGGATGCCGATCATCAGCATGCCGGCGAGCTTTGGCGAGATCGCGAACAGGTAGATCAGCCCGCCGATCCCGGTGAAGGTGTTGCGCAGCGCGATCGACACGGTGCTGCCGACGACCTGTTCGATCAGCGCGGTATCCGAGGTGAGCCGCGAGGCGATTTCGGACGGGCGATTCTCCTCGAAGAAGCGCGGCGTCAGGCGGAGCAGGTGGCGCTGCACGTTCGTACGGATGTCCGCGACGACGCGTTCGCCGAGCCACGAGACGTAATAGAAGCGCACCGCGGTCGCGAGCGCGAGCACGACGACGATCATCAGCAGATAGTGGAACGAGGTACCGACCGACCCGCTGGCGCCGGGGCCGAAGCCGCGATCGATCACGCGCTTGAAGCCGTAGGGGATGCCGATCGTCGCCGCCGACGTCGTCATCAGCGCGAGGCCGGCAAACGCGATCTGGCGCGGATAGTTGGCGGCGTGACGCCACACCATCGCGAGATCGCCGATCCGGCGGGACGTCTTCTCTTCGGGGTTCGGCTTGGCCATGCGGCACCGCGTAGCAGCCGTGGGGGTGTCGCTCAACGACAACCGCCATGCCCGGCCTCTGTGGAGAAGTGCGGGCGTGACGCGATAGGTAGAGTCACGCGTTGCGCTGCGGCGCTTTTGCGTTACGACCGTTATAGCCTATATAAAGGCGAAGGATACCGCATGCTCTACGATGCTTACGAATTCCAACGGTCGATGATGTCAGGTGCCAGCAAACTGGCGAGTTTCGGCGCGGAAATGCTCAACAACCCGGCAAACCCATTCTCCTATTTAGGGGGCGGGGCGGTGATCGGATCGGCGCTGGAGGTGTTCGCACACGCGAATGCGACTCGTGGAAAGCCCGCGTTCGGGCTCGACCGGACGGTGATCGACGGGCGTGAGGTCGCGGTGCGCGAGGAGATCGTGCTGCGGAAGGATTTCGGCCAGCTCAAGCGGTTCGTGCGGGACGGTGTCGAGGGCGGCCCCAAGCTGCTGATCGTCGCGCCGATGTCGGGCCATTATGCCACGCTGCTTCGCGGGACGGTCGAGCGGATGCTCCCGTTTGCGGACGTCTATATCACCGATTGGCGCGATGCGCGCAGCGTGCCGCTGTCGGCGGGACGCTTCGATCTCGACGATTATGTCGATTACCTGATCGCGTTTCTCGAGCAGATCGGCGCGAACGAGGGGCAGGGCGGCACGCACATGCTCGCGGTCTGCCAGCCGTCGGTGCCCTGCTATGCCGCGGCGACGCTGATGAGCGCGGACAAGAATCCGTGCCGGCCCAAGACGTTGACGATGATGGGCGGTCCCGTCGACACGCGCGAGGCGCCAACCGCGGTCAACACGCTGGCGACCGAGCGGCCGCATGCCTGGTTCGAGCAGAACGTGATCGCGACGGTACCGGGCAATTATCCGGGTGCCGGGCGCAAGGTGTATCCCGGGTTCCTGCAGCTTGCCGGGTTCATGTCGATGAATCTGGGCAACCACATGGTCTCGCATTGGGAGATGTATAAGCATCTCGTCCAGGGCGACGATGCGAGCGCGTCGCAGAGCCAGGATTTCTACGAGGAATATCGCTCGGTCTGCGACATGACCGCGGAATTCTATCTCCAGACGATCGATGTGGTGTTCCAGACCCACGCACTGCCGCGCGGAATCCTGACGCATCGGGGTCGGCTGGTGGATCCGGCGGCGATCACCGATATCGGGCTGCTGGCGATTGAGGGCGAGCGCGACGATATCTCAGGCTTGGGCCAGACCAAGGCTGCGCTGACGCTGGCGACGGCGTTGCCGGATGCGAAGAAGCGGTATCTGATCGCGGAAGGCGCGGGGCATTACGGCATCTTCAACGGATCGCGCTGGCGCGACAAGATCGCGCCGGTCGTCGAGGCGTTCATCACCGCGAACGGGTGACGATGATGGGCAGCTCCGATCGCGGGGCTGCCCATGGGGAGTTTATGCGACCGAGTCGACGACCGCGTGGCTGCTCGACTCGTCCGGACGGATCGTGCCGCCGAACAGCATCTTCAGGCGACCACCGATCGAGATGTCCGTCTCCCACAGCTCGGCGCTGTCGATGTCGAAGCGGAGCAGCGTGAGGTTGGGGTCTTCCTTGCCGCCCGGAAACCATGCCTCGACCTGGTTGTTCCAGAGCTTGTCGATCTGCGTGCGGTCGTTCGACGTCGACACGTCGCCCGACATGCAGGCGAAGAAGTCATGCCCCTTGCCGACGAACTGCGCCATCGCCGCGCCGCCCTTGGCGATGCGGTTGTCGCGACCAGCGAAGAAGAACAGCGTGTTGGGCTGGTCATCGTCGATCTGCGCGGTCATCGGCTCGGAATGCTGGCCATCCTCGAGGCCGATCATCACGAACGGGCTCGACTTCAGCTTGTCGATGAACTTCGCTGCGATTTCCTGCGGGGTATCCTTGTCGGCCATCGTCATTCTCCTATGGGCTTGGATTGCCTGAGAGAACGGGCGGGGCGGGCGTTGGTTGCGCTGCGCGGTCCGATGCGATGCGGCTTGGCGAAAGCGCAGAACGCGCGCCATGATGGCTGCGGCAGCAGTCCTGCTGCCAAACAAGAAAGGTAAGGTGTATGCAACTTGCCGATCTGTGCCTGATCCTCGGCATGCTCTTCGCCTTCGCGACCCTGGTCGTGAAGATCATCGAAGTGTCGCGCAAAGGCTAGGTGCACGGGAGGGGCTTGGGCTGACACCCAAGTCCCAAACGTATTGGGCCCCGGCCGCTGACACGACCGAGGCCCAGATAAGAAAGGCGGTGTATGCAACGCCGCTTCACTACATGCGCGAATGCGGCATGGTTTTCAAGATCACAGAACCTCGAACAACCCGGCGGCGCCCATGCCGCCGCCGACGCACATCGTCACCACGACATACTTCGCACCGCGGCGCTTGCCTTCGATCAGCGCGTGGCCGGTCGCGCGGGCGCCGGTCATGCCGTAGGGGTGGCCGATCGAGATCGCGCCGCCGCTGACGTTGAGCCGCTCGTCGGGGATGCCAAGCTTATCGCGGCAGTAGAGCACCTGCACCGCGAACGCCTCGTTCAGCTCCCACAGGCCGATATCGTCCATCTTGAGGCCGAAGCGCTTGAGGAGCTTCGGGATCGCGACGACCGGGCCGATCCCCATCTCGTCGGGCTCGGTGCCGCCGACCGCGATGCCGATATAGCGGCCGAGCGGCTGGAGACCGCGCTGCGAGGCGATCTTCTCTTCCATCAGTACCGACGACGAGGAGCCGTCGGACAGCTGCGACGCATTGCCCGCGGTGATCGTGAAATCGGGGCCCATCACGGGTTTCAGCGACTGCAGCCCCTCGAGCGTGGTGTCGGCGCGATTGCCCTCGTCCTTGGCGATCGTCACGTCCTTGTAGGTGACCTCCTTGGTCTCCTTGTTGACGATCGCCATGTTGGCCTCGACCGCGACGATCTCCGCGTCGAAATAGCCTGCGGCCTGCGCGGCGGCGGTGCGCTGCTGCGACTGGAGCGCATAGGCGTCCATTGCGTCGCGGCTGATGCCATAGCGCTTGGCGACCACCTCGGCGGTCTGCAGCATCGGCATGTAGACGTCCTTGTGCATCGCGACCAGTTGCGGATCGGGGGCGACGCGCATCTGCGGGGTCTGGACGAGGCTGATGCTCTCGACGCCGCCGCCGATCGTGATGTCCATATTGTCGGTGATGATCTGCTTGGCGGCGGTGGCGATCGCCATCAGGCCCGACGCGCACTGCCGGTCGACCGACATGCCCGACACGGTGACGGGCAGCCCCGCGCGGAGCAACGACGTGCGCGCAATGTTGCCGGCCTGGTGGCCCTGCTGGAGCGCGCAGCCGAAGACGACGTCGTCGATCTCCGCGCCATCGACGCCGGCGCGCTCGACCGCGGCCTTAATCGAATGCGCGGCGAGCGTCGGCGCGGGCGTGTTGTTGAAGCCGCCGCGATAGGCGCGGCCGATGGCGGTGCGGGCGGTGGAGACGATGACGGCTGAACGCATGGATTTGCTCCTTTTGGATTTGGATCGTCACCCCAGCGTATGCTGGGGTCTTCTGGTTGGCGGGCGTCGTGGCTCAAACCGGGAGATGCCAGTGTGCGCTGGCACGACGTTGATGGTTGGGCGGACTTAGACGAAGACCTGGCTGATCCATTCGGCAATCAGGGCGGGCTTTTCCTGGCCTTCGATCTCGACCGTAAAGGCGTTGGTCTGCTGCCACTGGCCGGGGCGCTTTTCGTCGAACGACAGCAGCTTGAACGTGCCGCGCACCTTGGAGCCCGACCGGACCGGCGAGAGGAAGCGCACCGAGTTGCCGCCGTAATTGACGCCCATCTTGGCGCCCTCAATCGTCGGCGCGTCGGGCACCTTCGACGAGAGCAGTGGCATCAGCGACAGCGTCAGGAAGCCGTGTGCGATCGTGCCGCCGAACGGGGTCTGCGCCGCGCGGGCGGGGTCGATATGGATGAACTGGTGGTCACCGGTCGCGTCGGCGAATTTGTCGATCATGGCTTGCGTGACCTCGACCCAGTCGGACACCGTTTCGGTGCCGATGCGGGCCTGCATCTCTGCGGTGGTGATCGTTGCCACGGGGGTCCTCTCTGGTTGGCGCGGTGCGCTGACGCGTCTCTAGGCGAGGAGGCCTTGCTCTCGCAAGCCTTGCGCTAACCGGAAAGAGGAAAATGCTATGTTTATTGACGGGGTGGGGCGAACCCGATATTCTAAAGCCCTATATTCTAAGGAGAGTGGGGGCTGCATTTGGATAGCGGTTTTCCCGTCCTTGTTCTCCCGCGAAGGCGGGAGCCCAGTCTGGGTCCCCGCCTTCGCGGGGAAGCATGGCAAGGTTGGTTTGAGGGCCTGAGGTACCTCCCCGGCGTAGGCCGGGGTCCAATTGGGGGACGTCGCTGACGGAGGTTTCGCCTCGTTATTGCCACCTCACCAATTGGGCCCCGGCCTACGCCGGGGAGGTGGACTCGTTCGAATGCGATGCGCTAGCCCAACGGTCTGGATGAGGAGGGCCTACGCGTCCAGGCGTGCTGGCTTGCCCTCGGGATACGGAGCGACGACCGAGCCATCCGGCGCGGCCATCATGTTGACCTGGGTCGGGAAAGCGATCTCGATCTTCTCGTCGTTGAGGCGCTTGAGGATGGCGATGCCGACTGCGGTGCGGCCGTCGTAGAAGCTGGCGTAGTCGGGGCCCTTGCTGTCGAACTGCACCTCGAAGTCGAGGCTCGACGCGCCGAAGCCGGTAAAGCCTGCGCGGGTGAAGATCTTGTCGTTGGCCTCGACGATCTCCTTCAGCATCGCGGGGATGCGCGAGCAAACCTCGGGCGGTGTCGAATAGGTGACGCCGATGATGAATTTCGCGCGACGGTGGTTGCGCTGCGTGTTGTTGAGAATCTCCTTGTTGAGGAGGTTCTTGTTCGAGATCACGCGCTCCTCGCCGTCGATGCCGCGGATGCGCGTCGATTTCAGGCCGATCGCCTCGACGCTGCCCGACGCGGTGTCGTAGCTGATCGAATCGCCGCGGCGGAACGGGCGGTCGAAGATGATCGCGAGCGCGGCGAACAGGTCGGCGAAGATGCCTTGCGCGGCGAGACCGATCGCAATGCCGCCGACGCCGAGCCCGGCGACGAGGCCAGTGACGTTGACGCCGAGATTGTCGAGCACGACGACCAAGGCGACTGCGAACACGACGAACGTGACAAGCAGCCGGATCAGCCCCATCGCCGACAGCAACGCCTCACCCGAATAATGTTCGGACTGCGTGCGGTGTTCGATCGCGCCGAGGATGATCTCGCGCACCCAGACCGCCGCCTGGAACACCGCGGCGACGGTGAAGAGGAAGTTGATCGTCGTCGCGACCTCGCCGGGGGCGGCGGAATAGCCCGACACGAGCTTGGCCGCGAGCATGACGATGAAGAAATTGCCGGTGCGCGCGATCGCCTTGCCGACGACCATGCCCCAGCCGCCGAGCGCGCGCGGGCGCTGGCACAGCTTGCTGCCGAACCGGCGCGCGGTGTGCAGCGCGACGACGATCGCGGCGCCGATCCCGACCGCGATCAGGATCTGGAGCCAATAGGCCTGCACCCAGGCGATGCTGGCGGTGACGAAGCCCTGCGCCTGGTTGCCGACGTCGCCAGCGTCGAAGATCGGTTGTTTGGCGGCGGTGGTTGCGTTGGACATGGAGATACTCGTCAGGCCGCTTTGGCGATGATCGCGGGCGTGCCGGCTTCGAGGAAGGCGATCAGCCCGCATTCCTCACGGCTGAGGTAGCGCTTGGCGCGCGGGAGGCGGAGCGCCTTGCGGAAGGTGGACTGCCCCTGTTTCACCAGCGCGATGAGCGACGGGTGAACATAGCTCTTTCGCGCGATCGCATGCGTGTTGCCGAGCCGCGCGACGACGGGTTCGAGCATCGCCTTAAGGCTGAGATCCGCCTCGGCGGAGGCGAGCGCCTCGAACGCGGCGACGCTGGCGGCCCAGGTGCGGAAATTCTTGGCGGTGAACTCGGTGCCGGTAACGTCGCGGATATAGCAGTTCACGTCGGTCGAGGTGACGGGATGCGCGACGCCCGCATCGTCGAGCCAGGCGAACAGATGCTGCTCGTCGAGGTCCTGGCATTTCTTCACGAAGCTACTGAGCGATCGATCGGTGATCTTGAGCGTCCGCAGCTTGCCCGACTTGCCCTTGTACTGGAGTTTGAGCGTCGCGCCCTTCACCGCGCCGTGGCGCTTGCGCAGCGTGGTCGCGCCGAAGCTCTCGTTGGCCTCGGCATAGGCTTCGTTGCCGACGCGGATATGGCCGCCGTCGAGCAGGCGGAGGACGGCGGCGACGGCACGCTCACGCGTGAGCGAACGTTTGCGCAGGTCGGACTCGACCGCCTTGCGCAGCTTGGGGAGCGCATGGCCGAAATCGGCGCAGCGTTCGTATTTGGCCGCCTCCTGCGCTTCGCGGAAGCCAAGGTGATAGCGATACTGCTTGCGACCCTTCTCGTCCCAGCCGACCGCCTGGATATGGCCGTTGGGCTTGGGGCAGAACCAGGCGTCACGATAGGCGGGGGGCAGGGCGATCGTGTTGAGCCGGTCGATCTCGTCGTGGTCGGTGATGCGCTCGCCCTTGGCATCGAAATAGCCCCAGCCGTTCCGCATCTTCTTGCGGGTGATGCCGGGCTTGCTGTCGTCCGAATACACGATCCTGATGGGCAATGCGGTGGTCCTTGGGGCGCCGTATGAAGTCTTCTGGAAATGTTCGGGACGGCGCATCGTTCCGGAACGACGCGGGCCGCCCGTGGTTGAGGGGGCACTGGATTTCACTGGAGACATGCCATGACCGATCTTTCCCAAGCTCGCGTATTGATGCTCGCTGCCGATGGTTTCGAGACCGTCGAACTGTTCGAACCCAAGAAGGCGCTCGAGGCGGCGGGGGCGAAGGTCACGCTCGCGTCGATCAAGACCGACCCGATCCAGGGCATGAAGGGCGACATTAACAAGGCCGAGACGGCGACACCCGAACTGACGCTCGACGAGGTCGATACCGACGATTACGACGCGCTGGTGCTGCCGGGCGGCGTCGCCAATCCGGACACGATGCGCCAGGAAGAGCGCGCGATCGAGATCATCACCGAGTTCATGGAAGACGGTAAGATCGTCGCCGCGATCTGCCATGCGCCGTGGCTGTTGGCTGAGGCGGACGTGATCGATGGCCGCCGCGTGACGAGCTACCCGTCGATCCGCACCGATCTTGAGAATGCCGGTGCGGACGTGGTCGACGAGGAGGTCGTCGTCGACGGCAATCTGATCACCAGCCGCAAGCCCGATGATATCCCCGCGTTCAACAAGGCGATCATCGCCGCGCTGGAGGAAGAGCTGGCCGACGAACCGGTCGACTGATTGAAAGAGTGAAGCACGCTCTTCCTTGTTCTCCGCGAAGGCGGGAGCCCAGACTGGGTCCCCGCCTCGCGGGGAAACAAGGAAAGGGTGGGCTAGCGCCTGTTGAGCCAGCGTTGGGCAGGGCGTTCTATCAGGTGATAGAGTGCGATCGAGGCCAGCAGGACCAGGCCGAGGTACAACGCGATCTTGGCGGGCGACACCGCGTTCGCATCGGCGACGAAGGCGAGCTTGAATGCCTTCCACAGGATGAAGTGGCCGAGATAGGTCGCGTAGCTGATCTCGCCGAAAAAGTGGATCGTGCGGGTTTCGAACGGGTTGTGCGGTCGGCCCGAGGTGAGGGCGAGCAGCAGGAGCAGCGTGGCGAACAGCGCTGGGATCACGAGCGTTTCGGGCAGGCCTGCGATCCACATGATGATGAGCGCCGTGGCGATGCTTATGGCCGCTCCGATCGCCGCACGCGCGGTGCGCCAGCGTAGCCAGAGCGCGCAGACGATACTGCCGGTGGTAAACTCGATCAGGCAGCGGAGCAGGCCGTAGCGCGGGATGTCGGTGCCGAGCGTTGGGGAGTCGATCGTCAGGTGCAGCGCCAGCAAAAGCAGACCCGCGAGCGCCAGCAAGACCGCGCTCGGCACGCGGCGCCAGTCCACCGCCATCACGAGCAGCGGGAACAGCAGGTACGCGGCGAGCTCGGCGCTGATCGACCAGGCCGGATCGTTCCAGGCGAGGTGCCGGGTGAACCCCCAGTTCTGGAGCAACACGATGTGCAGCGGGAGTTCGAGAAATACGAATTGCGGGTCGTCGCGGCCGGTCGCGCGCAGCACGAGCGCCAGCGCGACGGCGCCCGCCAGCGTCACGAGATGCAGCGGCCAGATCCGCGCGAGGCGCTTTTGCAGGAAACGCGGCACGCCTGCCATGCCGCCGGTGCGCAGGCGATCGTTCCAGGTGAGCCAGATCACGAAGCCGGACAGCAGGAAGAAGAAGTCGACCGCGAGATAGCCCTTGGCGAAGACGTCGCGCAGGCTGGTCGAGAGGCCGGCGATCGAGAGGCGGATGTGGTAGAAGACGACGAACCACGCCGCGATCCCGCGTACGCCGGTCAGCGCACGCAGTTCGCCGGCGGATGCGCGTGTGCTCATGCCGATGCGGCAGGCGTTGCGCGCCGCATCGGCCGGAACGACTCCTCGCTCCGTTTGCGCGCGAGATAGGTGTCAAGGCCGATCTGCGCGCCGATCAGCATGTAGATGAACGGCTGGAACGCGATCGCGATGAACGCCGCACCGAGCAGATAGACGATGTGGCCGCTCTGCAGCGCGGCGGCGAGCGGGCCGGCCCAGCCGAACGCGCCGTCGGGATCGCGGTAGCGGCGGCGAACCACCTCCATCCGGACGATGCCGATCAGGTTGATCGCGAGCCACAACGCGAGCCCGAAATAGCCCTGTTCGCCGAGCATCTCGAAATAGGCGCTGTGATAGGCGCGTGCCTTATCAACCTCGACCTTGGGCGTGGCGGCGGCGGCGGGGGCGCCGGCGCTGCCCGCATCGGGGGAGGTCTTCAGGTCATAGCGGATGTGGTTGCCCAGATAGGCGTTGAAGCCGCCGCCGAACGGATGCGTCTTGGCGTATTCGATCGTCCATTTCCACACCGCGAGCCGGGTCGAGGCGGATTCGTCGGCGTCGTACGTCTTGATCGTGTTCATGCGGTTGGTGAAGGTGGAGGGCAGGAACGGGATCGCCGCGACGCCCAGCACGCCGAGCATCGCGAGATACGCAAACTTCCGCTTCACGTTGCGGATCGACAGCAGCGCGAGCAGGCCGATGCAGAGCAGCCCGGTGCGCGTCGAGGTGCCGACCGGGATCAGCAGGCACGCGAAGACGAGCGCGAGGCAATAGCCCTTCAGCCGCCAGTCACGCTTGAAGATCGTGCCGTGGCTCATGAACCAGATGATGATCGGTATGATCGCGATCGCCACCGCGCTGATCGTGCTGCCTTCGTACAGCCCCGAATTATTGTCGACCATGAGGTTCAACTGGCCATAGCCACCGCCGCCGCTGGCGATCGTCTTGATGCCGCCGACGACGATGATCGACGACGCCGCGAGGATCATGAACGCCAGCAGCGCCTCGATCCGCAACCGCGTGCGCAGCGTGAGCGGCAGGAAGGCGGCGAAGGCGAGCGCCTTCCACACCCAGTCCCATTTCTCCTTGGCTTCGGCGGGGAAATCGGCGGCGAGCGTCGTGCCCCAGCAATAGAGCAGCAGCAGCACGATCAGCACCTGCCGCCCGCCGACCCGCGTGTCGCGCTTGTCGTCGGCGAGGATCCACCCGCCGACCGCCAGCGCGACCGCGATCAGCGAGATCGGCACCGAATTGAGCAGCAGATAGGTCAGCCGCTGCGGCGAGACGATGTCGATATAGACATAGACGAGCACGAGCAGGAACGGCCGCTTGAAGCCCATCCCGAAAAACGCGAGCAGGAAGGCGATGAAGGCGAGATCACGCATCGCGGCGGGATGTCCGGTCGGGGCGGCGCGTCTTTTCGGCGGCGTCGTGCGGGCTGGGCTCGCGATCGAGATCGGGCCGCCGGAGCAGCAGGAACGCGGCGAGCATCATCAGCCCGTGGCTGAGGCCGAGCGCGAGATTGTCGATCATGGAACGGCCTCCTTTGCGTGCAGGGCTTTGCGTAGCGGGTTTCTCGAGATTCGTGCGTAGCCATAGTCGGTTGACGCGCCGTTAAGCGATCTGTGGCAGACGCGGTCCACGATGCGTATCCTTCATATCCTCGACCACGGTCTGCCGCTGCAAAGCGGCTACACGTTCCGCACGCGCGCGATCCTCAAGGCGCAGGAGGGGCTGGGGTGGACCGTCGCGGCGGTCACCGGCCCGCGCCACGGCGTAGCGTCCGCCTCGGTCGAGTCGATCGACGGGCTGACGTTCCACCGGACGGCGGCGGGCGTGAAGCCGGGGCCGGTCGGCGAGGTGGCAGGGATCGCGGCCTTCGCCAAACGGATCGAGTCGGCGGTCGATGCCTTCAAGCCCGACATCCTCCACGCGCATTCGCCGGTGATCGACGCGCTCGCCGCGCTGATCGTCGCGCGCAAGCGCAAGCTGCCGCTGGTGTACGAGATCCGGGCGTTCTGGGAGGATGCGGCGGTCGGCAACGGGACGGGGACGGCGACGTCGCTGCGCTACCGGGCGACGCGCGCGCTGGAGACCTGGGCGGTGCGACGCGCGGATGCGGTCGCGGTGATCTGCGAGGGGCTGCGCAGCGACCTGGTCGCGCGCGGGATCGCCGCGGACAAGATCACCGTGTCGCCCAACGGCGTCGATCTTGAGCTGTTCGGCACCGCGCCGCCGCGCGACGATGCGCTGGGCGCGGCGCTCGGGCTCGACGGCGCGGACGTGGTCGGGTTCATCGGC
>Ga0308164_10003969_pt1 | contig 12873 bp, 15 predicted proteins | sample PhyTR2_FD_201031 | JGI IMG/M metagenome (GOLD analysis project Ga0308164, IMG submission 201031) | Phyllosphere microbial communities from UC Gill Tract Community Farm, Albany, California, United States - DLSLT.R2 | ecosystem: Host-associated > Plants > Phyllosphere > Unclassified | place: USA... | reverse complement strand
GGCGGCTGGTGAAACCGGCGTTTCTTATGAAGATGCTGCGCTCCCGCGCCGCATCGCTCTATGGCTGGGACATCCTGCTCGCCGGAACGGCCTGGCCGGGAAAGCAGATGGGACGGGGATTGCGGCACATCATTCAGGACGCCACTCGTCAGCACGAAGTCGGTCTGCACGCCTGGGACCACTTTGCCTGGCAGACCTGGGCCGGCGTCTGGCCGCAGGATAAGCTGGTTGAGCAAATAGCACGCGGCACCGAAACGCTGAGTGAAATACTCGGTCATCCTGTCAGCTGTTCGGCCGTCGCGGGCTGGCGAGCCGATGGCCGGGTGATCGCCGCCAAACAGGACTTTGGCTTTCACTACAACAGCGACTGTCGCGGCAGCGGCCCGTTCCGGCCCATGTTACCGGATGGACAGATCGGTACCGTACAGATTCCGGTGACGTTGCCCACATGGGATGAAGTGGTTGGCCGCGAGGTCAGCGCAGAAGGCTATAACGACTACATTCTGGCGAAAATGCTCTCTTCTGACGATGGGGCGGTATACACCGTGCATGCCGAAGTCGAAGGGATTATCGGCTACCCGGACTTTGACCAGCTGCTGGCTGCTGCGGCCCGTCACGGCATTCAGTTCTGCCCGTTAAGCGAGCTGCTGCCCGACGATCTGAGTACCTTGCCGGTGGGCAGGGTAGTCAGAGGCGAAATCCCTGGACGAGAAGGGTGGCTGGGCTGCCAGAAACTGACTGAAGAGGCAAACTAGTGCGGATACATAACAACACGAAGTGGCTACTTTTTTTCAGCTTTTTTATTCTCTATTACCTGCTTCCGCCGATGTTCCGCGACCTCTGGCAACCGGATGAGACCCGTTATGCGGAGATCAGCCGGGAGATGCTGGCAACCGGTAACTGGGTGACGCCACACTTCTTCGGCCTGCGCTATTTTGAAAAACCGATTGCCGGCTACTGGGTCAACTCGCTGGGTCAGTGGCTGTTTGGCCACAACAACTTTGGTGTGCGGGCGGGATCGATATTCTCCACGGCGATGACCGCCGTGCTGATCTACTGGCTCGGCAGGCGGCTGTTTGGTTCGGCACGCACGGCTGCCGTCGGCACGATTATTTTCCTTAGTTCGCTGCTGGTTTATGCTGTCGGCACCTATGCGGTGCTCGATCCGATGCTGATGCTCTGGCTGGCGGCCGCGATGTGCAGCTTCTGGCTGGCGACGGAGGCCAGCGGACGCGCCGGGCGGGCTGGCGGCTATCTGCTGCTTGGCCTCGCCTGCGGCATGGGGTTTATGACCAAAGGCTTTCTGGCGCTGGCAGTGCCGGTGCTGGCGATTCTGCCGTGGGCGATCTGGCGGCAGCGACTGCGCGAACTGCTCTGCTTCGGGCCGCTGGCGCTGCTCTCTGCCGCGGCGATCAGCGCACCCTGGGCGCTGGCGATCTATCATCAGGCACCGGATTTCTGGCACTACTTCTTCTGGGTTGAGCATATCCAGCGCTTTGCCGAGAACAATGCCCAGCACAAAGCGCCTTTCTGGTATTACCTGCCGGTTCTGCTGCTGGGAACGCTGCCGTGGCTGGCGCTGTTACCGGGCGCATTGATGACCGGCTGGCGCGAGCGCCAGCAGCATCCCGGCGCGCTCTATCTGCTGAGCTGGACGGTGATGCCGCTGCTGTTTTTCAGCCTGGCAAAAGGCAAGCTGCCAACCTATATCCTGCCCTGTTTTGTGCCGCTGTCGCTGCTGATGGCGCACTATGGCCTGAACGCCGCGCAGCGGGCAGGGCGCGCATTAACAGTCAATGGCTGGCTCAACCTGATTTTCGGCATCATTACTCTGGCAACGGTCGTGCTGGTGCTTGCTCCCTGGAGCGTGACGCATCATCCGCTGTTCGCCACGCATGAGATGCTGAAACTTGCGCTGGGGGCACTGGCATTTCTCATCTGGGGGCTGGTGGGCGCATATAGCTGCCGCTCTGCACAACGTCGCTGGCTGGCGGCCGCGCTTTGCCCGTTGGGCATCGCTCTGTTTATTGGCACGGCGATCCCGGATAAAATCCGCGACGCCAAACAGCCGCAGCGCTTTGTCTCGACGATCAGCCAGCGTCTGGCCTCAAGTCACTTTATTCTGGCGGACAATCCCGGCGTGGCATCTGCCGCAGCCTGGCATCTGCAACGTAGCGATATCGGCTTCTATGATACCAAAGGTGAGCTGGAATATGGGCTGAGCTACCCGGACGCGCAATCCCGCTTTGTCTCTCAGGCGGACTTCGGCGGCTGGCTTGCCGATCATCGCCGTACAGGAAGCGTATCACTGCTGTTGCTGGTTGATTCAGTACACAGTGATATCGGCGAGGATGTTCCGGTGCCGGACGCTGTCTATCGCCAGGGCAGGCTGGTCTGCCTCTATTACAGTCAGATGAAGTGATGCTGCTGCTGATTGTACTGGTCAGTCTGCTTAGCTGCAGCGCGCAACTGTGCCAGAAACAGGCGACCCACGCGGCATCGCGCCGGGTCCGCTTAAGCTGGATTGGGGTGAGCGTGCTGCTGCTGGGCGTTGCGATGCTTCTCTGGCTGCTGGTGCTGCAGCGGGTACCTGTCAGCCAGGCCTATCCGATGCTGAGCCTTAACTTCATTTTCGTTGCGCTGGCAGGACGCATCCTCTGGCGCGAGCGCCTGACGCTGCGCCAGATCGCCGGCACGCTACTGGTGGTAACGGGTGTGGCGCTGATGGCGAGCCAGCTATGAAAGGGTATGGATGGGTCGCATGCAGTGTGCTGCTGGTCTCAGCGGCACAGCTGATGATGCGCTGGGCGATGCCGCGTCTGCCCGATGTCAGCAGCATAACGTCGCTGCCTGCTGTTGCCCTGTTGCCCGCCTTGCTGCTGTTGGCCGGGCTGGGCGCTTATGGTGTCTCCATGCTCTGCTGGATTCGGGCGCTGCGCTATTTTCCGCTGAACCGGGTCTATCCGCTGCTCAGCCTCAGTTATGTGCTGGTGTGGCTGGTGGCTGTCTGTTTGCCAGTGTTCCATGAGGCGTTCAGCTGGCACAGCCTGGCGGGCGTAGTGATTATTGTGATCGGCCTGCTGTGTATCGTGGTTAAGCCCTGATTTAAGAATGACGTTAGTGTTTTCGCATCAACTACGCCCTTTATTAGCCTTTTCGGGCAGCGATTAACTCTCGCGGCATTAAGGTATTAGCGGTAAACGGCGGGTCAGCAAAGCGGTTTTATATTTGCAGCCAGCTCGCCAATATCGCTGACGATCAGATCAGGCACAGGCGCCAGCGGATACAGTGCCTGTCCCTTACGGCTTACAAATGCAGTCTTCATCCCTGCACGTTTTGCTCCACCAACATCCCAGCCATGTGCAGCCACCATCATGCACTCTGAGACGGGCTTGCCGAGCTCTTTCATCGCCCACTGATAGACTCTCAGATCGGGCTTATAAACCTGCAGCTGTTCCACGCTGAGAATGCGAGTGAACAGTGGCGCCAGCCCGGCTGAACTGAGCTGCTTTTCAGCCAGTGATGCAGAAGAGTTTGTCAGGGCCACCAGGGTAAAACCCTGCTGCTGTAAGGCAGTCAATCCCGCAGCAACATCCGGATGGGCGGGCATGGCCGCGATAATCTCAGTCAGTGGCGTCGCGTTTTTCGGCAAGGTGACGCCGTAACGCGCAGCGGTCATTTCCAGTACCGCTTCAGCGATATCACCAAAGCTATTCCAGCTGCCGGTTACCGACTCGACCAGTGAATGATGCAACAGCGAGGTAAACCAGGCCTCGGCGCGTTCCGGTCTGTCGCCGAGCCGCTGCGCGACAGAGCGGTTCAGTTCAGTGGTGTCAAGCAGGGTTTCGTTGACATCGAAAAACAGGGTGCCGCTATAGGGCGCGGGGTTGCGAGGGTTGGTCATTGGAGCTCCGGTTGGTTTGATGGGTGACAAGGGTAAGGCGCTAAACACGCTGTCTGAAGGTAGAACAGAGAGGAGGATTGCTCAAGATTGGGGGGCTGTGCTATCGGCTGAAATTCAGTTGCGATGTATGGCATAACTTAAACTGAGTTTAGTACGCATAATACTAATTATGTTAAATATAAATAATTTGCGATAGTGTGATGGGTTGTTGCTCTCTCGTAATTTCAGGCTTTCATCTGCGCGACAGCCTCACGCGACTTCAGTTTGTTCAGGAGATCAGGGATGTCGTTGAGAAACAGTTTGCCGCAGCACGTCAGGCCAGGACCGACGAAGACTGTATAGCCTGAATAAAAAACCTGCGGGAAGAGACTGAGAACCTTCGTGAACAGGATCGCCTGCTACGGATGCAGACCGCAAAGCTCATCGCTAAAGTGGAATTTGTCCGGGACAATAACGAAATTGTCGGGTACGTCATATCTGCCGTACATATCGTTTTATCCGGAGTTGTCATGTTTGGCGGGATGATCATGATCTCTTCCATGACCCCATCGGTATGCTCGCTGGTGCCACACTGTTCATTGACGGCGTGAATGGCATATCGAAGGAAGTCAGTCATCTCCGTTACGGCAAAGAGTCGCACTCTGAAGGAATTTTTGCAGACGGGGCAATGGAGGCTGCGCAGTTCATGGGATTCAGCCCGAACACAGGACTGGCACTTTACAATGGGGCAACACTGAGCGCCAGCGTTTACAGTGTTTTTGGTCTGGCAAGAAAACCCGGCACGTGGCGTTTGTTCCGGTGGTTGCCCCGTGATTATTACCGGAAAGTTGACACCATGAGCAGACCAAAATTAACGATGAAAATCGTGGACTATGGCGTCAAAGCGAAAGTGATTTTTGACCTTATCACGACCGATCAGCAGAGTCGCTAATTTCTGTTCGCTCTCTGATATCGCCAGGACTTATAAGACAACACAGGCGGTTGTACAAAAATGGCAACCGCACAACCGCAGAGAAGCGCAATCCCACCGGAAAAGACGGTCTCGATGGAGCCAACAAAGAGCAATAAAATAAAGATAGCAAGACAACACAGCACAACGGTCAGCGCTATTGTGAAGCGTCTGGACAGATCCTGAATGGCATCCCCCAGGGAACCGCCATAACTTTCCAGGTTGTTTTTGACTTTTCGCAGGTCTGCGGAGCTAAAGCCTGAGCGCAGCAGGGCATCTTCACTTACTATCATTGCTTTTCATCCTTAAAATGCTCCAGAGAACACCACAAGATATAACAAAAAGTGGTCCGGTTATCGAGCCCGGTTTTCCCCACATTCACCCGACTACTATTAGATGTCATACGTGAGATTTACCTGCAATCTATTGATAATATTACACCTAAGTCATCGCGCAGCCAGAAAGGAATTTGTCATGTGTTCCAGCTTTTTCGGGTTTTACGGCGTATCAAAACAGGCCGTAGCTAACGTTTTCATCTCTGCCAACACAATATACGTTTTTGATGCCAACGTCCTCCTGACCCTTATTAGTAGTAAATCCTGATAAGATTTGTAGCCCTGTCAAAAATAGGTGTGTACGGCCAAATTCGCCCTCCCTACCGCATCCTTTCACTGGCAAGATGATAAACATCGCTGCGCTCGCGTTTACCCACAGCAACAACGGCAATCACCAGCTGGTCGTCTATTACCTGATAAACCAGGCGAAACCCGGACGCTCTGAGTTTGATTTTATAGCAGTCTTTAATCCCACGTAGTCTGGCAGAAGGAATATGGGGATTGTCACAACATTTCTTCAGCTTTTTGGCAAACTGCTGCTGGAGAGATTTGTCCAGCTTTTGCCACTCTTTAAAAGCCTCTTCCCTGAATTTGACGGTATAACTCACAAAAGCGCATCCAAATCGACATCAAGCAGACGCTGGCCGCTGCGCTCACTGACCAGCTTAACCAGTTCCTGATCGTCAAGGGCATCAAGCATCTGTTCATACAGCTCAGCCGGGACGCAATAGAATGCAGGCTGGTTGCGGTTAAGAATGGCGACAGGATAACCGTCACCTGCATTAACCGTGGCCATCGGGTTTTTCTTCAGTTCGCTTACGCTGGCACTGGTATCGCTTAAAATAATGTTTGGCATAGAACCTCCAGGACTGCTTAACAGGTCTTAATGGTATCAGGATAAAGGATTGAGAACCAGTCATCGCATGCTTTGAGAACCCGGCATGGCAACGCTTACTTTATCCAGAACGGCAGACGCGAGTTCTGTTAACGAAGAACGGGTGAGTCTGATTTGCGTGACGCATCGGCACTCTCATCTCTCCCGAAAAGGTCATGCCACACGAAGTAATATCCCAAGCCACAGACAGGCTGTTTTTGTTCTCCCTCTCACCACAGCCTGAATGTGGCCTATGCCCTGTGGCTCACCATTCAGGGTTTCAGGATAACTTTTGTCCAGCCATTATCACGATCATCGAAATGCTTATAGCCTTCGGGAGCATCTGCCAGTGCAAGACGATGCGAAATAATCTGTGCCGGATTAGCTCTGTCGTGATGGATAAGCCTTGCGAGCTGGCGGTTATAGGCTTTTACGTTACATTGCCCGGTCTTTATTGACTGACCTTTGAACCAGAAATTGCCAAAATCGAAAGGCACTTTGCCTTCTTTTGCCAGATCGGTCGCTGCTCCGGGATCCTGAGGAACAAAAACGCCTACCGCACCAATGCTGCCCGTGGCTTTGGTTGACGCGACAAGGCTATTTAACGTGGCGGAGTTATCCTCGTGGCCATGTTTATTGCAGCATTGATAACCCACACATTCGCAACCGCAATCCGTGCCGCGGCCATGAGTTAATTCGAGAATTTTATTTACCGCATCATCACCCACACCATTGATCGCCACAGCGCCAATTTGTTCGGCTAATGCCAGCCGATCAGGATGGGTATCGACAACAAACCTCTGATGCGCCTTTGATAATGGCCGAGTGCGCAGCCATTAAGCCGACCGGGCCAGCGCCGTAGATGGCAACACTCTCTCCAGGGCGCAAGCCTGCCAGTTCAGTGGCATGCCAGCCGGTAGGAAAGATGTCGGAAAGTAAAACGTAGTCTTCCTCCTTTTCTACCGCATCGGGAGGCAGTACCAGACAATTGAAGTCAGCATAGGGAACGCGAAGTAACTCCGCCTGTCCACCGTCCCATTCGCCCATTTCAGCAAAGCCATAGGCGGCACCGGCCGTACCCGGGTTAGCCGTCAGACAGTAACCGGTCAAACCTTTCTCGCAATTTTCACAAAATCCGCAGCCGACATTGAAAGGCAGGCAGACATAATCACCGACTTTAACTCTCTCAACAGCACTGCCGACCTCAATAACCTCTCCAAGGTTCTCATGGCCGAAGATGCGACCCTGTTCAAAGCTGGTTCGCCCTTCGTACATATGCAGGTCGGACCCGCAGATATTGGTAGTGGTAATACGGACAAGCACATCGGTCTGGCGAACTATTTTGGGATCCGGAACGTCTTTGACTGAAACGTCAAAAGGTCCGTTATAGACAACTGCTTTCATAGCGTTCTCCTCACATGCATGATCAGTTTTGAGGGCGGCGACTGCGCGATTCGTGGCTGTCGCAATCCTCTTCGTGATGCTGCTTTTTCAACCAAAAGACGTGATTGAATGTGTAAGTGTAGAACAGCTTATGGAACAGCCTGACAAAATAAATATCATGTAACTATATGAAATATAAGCTCCGCTTCGCTAACGCTCCGTTTGTCTCCCCGGCCGTTCGGCTTATCCGCACCCTGATACAGGTCACCAGGCTTATTGCCTGAGAGGGATTAGCGAGGCCGCTGGCGTTTGCCTATTTCTTATCCTGCGACCAGGTTGCACTGCGGATATCGACCTTCACCGGTAACAGACCAATCTGGGTAAACTTATCGGCCAGTGCCTGCTGCTGCGTGAAGACTTCAGGTGTCATCCGCTCTGCCCCGAACGGCATCCTTGTCAGCGCCCGTTGCCAGATCGGCTGCGGCAGACCGGTTGAGGTGGACATGATTTTTGCCGCCTCTTCCTGATGCTGATTAGCCCAGGCACTTAGCGACCCAAGCTCATCCACCACCTGGCTGGCGATTTGCGGCCAGGTTTCCGCAAATTTACGGCTGGCAAGATAGAAGGTGTAGTGTGGCACCAGGCCTTCGGCATTTTTAATCAGCCGCGCGTGGGCGTTGGTTTCAACTTCTGCGTAGTAAGGATCCCAGATTACCCAGGCATCCACCGCACCGCGCTGGAAAGCGGCACGCGCATCAGCAGGTGGCAGATAGACCGGTGTAATGTCTTTATAGCTCAGCCCCGCCTGCTCCAGCGCAGTGACCAGCAGATAGTTAACGTCAGAGCCTTTATTCAGCGCCACGCGTTTTCCTTTGAGATCCGCCACGCTTTTAATGGGAGAGTCGGCGGGCACCACAATCGCCTCGGTTTTCGGGTTGGCGGGAGAATGTGCCAGATAAACCAGGTCGGCCTGTGCGGCCTGAGCAAAAGTCGGTGGCGCGTCGCCGGTTGCGGCCAGATCGATACTGCCGATGTTCAAACCTTCCAGCATCTGCGGCCCGGCCGGGAACTCAATCCAGTGAACCGCAATCCCCTGCTTCTTAAATTCCTGATCCAGCGTGCCGCGATATTTCAGAAGAGCGAAGATATTGGCTTTCTGAAAACCAATATTAACTGTTTCGGGCTTCTCTGCTGCAGCCTGGGTGTTGAACGCTAATCCCGCCTGGGCGGCAATAATCAATGCGCTGAGTAAAACTCTTTTCATCTCTCATTCCTGAGTCTGGTTGTTGTCAGCGCAACATAACAAACGCGGGTTGAAGCACTTAGCGATCAAATGTTCGATGCTTAGCGAAAAAAACGCTATGGATGCCAGACCGACTCACGTACCCGAATGGCGCGACTCAATAACCCCAGAGCATAGAAGCGGTCAGCGATGGTCTGCTGTTCCCGGATGATGGCTAAGTTCATGCGCTGGGTCTGATGGCTGCGCCGCGCTAAGGCATGCATCAGTGAAGGCGCTGATATTCCGAGTTCGGTGGAGAGCAACGCAGCGGCTTCTGCGCGGTGTGCATCGATGTAGCGGCCAGTCTGCTCCAGCGCGGTGAGCAGAACCTGCAGCAGATCGCCCGACTGCGCCGCGAACCCGCGTTCGGCAAGGTAAAACTGATGATTATTGACCCGGCCGGTGCCATCAGCGATCACCCTGAACTGTCCGCTGTTCTCTGCATCGCTGAGCAGCGGATCCCACATCATCCAGGCATCCACTGCGTTGAGGTCGCTGGGCGTCAGCGGATATTTGGGCGGTGCATAGACGATGCGCACATCATCCAGCCCTAAACCCGCTTCATCCAGAATCTGCAGCAGCAGATAGTGAACATTGGAACCACGATTCACGGCGATGCGTTTTCCTCTGAGATCGCCAATCTGCTGAACCGTGCTGCTGTTCGGTACCAGCAGTGCCACGCTCTGCGGCGCGGCGGGTTCCCAGGCCACATAAACCATCGGGCTGTTGCTGGCCTGCGCAAACAAGGGAGGAACTTCACCGGTCGTGCCGAAATCGATCTCCTGTTGGCTCAGCGCATGCAGAAGCTGCGGGCCCGCAGGAAACTCACTCCACAGCACGCTGACGCCTCTATCGGTCAGCTGCTGTTCCAGTGACTGGCGCGCTTTCAGGATGCCGAGGTTGCCAAATTTCTGATAACCGATGCGCAGTTCCCGCTCCCGTTCGGGCTGCTGATTCAGAGAAGTGTCGCGCTGACGCAGTGAAGTGCGGCGCGGTTTAATCACTCCCAGATGGCCCAGTTGGGTGCGCAGCGTATGACGACTGATGCCAAGCAGCGCGGCGGCCTGCAGTTGATTGCCCTGAGTGAGTTCCAGCGCATTCTTTATCAGCGCCTCAATCACCCGGGGATAGAGCGGTGTTTCGCTCTGCTGCATCTGCTGCCGTAAAAACTGATCCAGCGCCTCCTCTCCCGGTGGCAGCTCGCTACCCGTCAGATTATTCAGCCGGAGCTGCTGCGGCGTGACCAGCGAGGTTTTGCTGAGCAGGACGGCATTATGCAGGGTGTTCTCCAGCTCACGGATGTTGCCCGGCCAACTGTAGTCCATCAGCGTGGCGACAGCATCTTCACTGAGACGTAACTGAGGTCGGCCCAGACGGCGCGCATAGAGCTGCAGGAAGTGAGTGGCCAGCACCGGGATATCTTCGCAGCGCTGGCGCAGCGGCGGCAGCGTGACGCTGGCCACATTGAGCCGGTAGTAGAGGTCTTCCCGGAAGCGTCGTTCACGGATCGCCACCGCCAGGTCGCGGTTGGTGGCCGCAATGACCCGCACATTGACCTTTACAGCCCTGGAGGAACCCACACGGGTAATCTCACGCTCCTGCAGCACGCGCAGCAGCTTCACCTGCAGCGACGCACTCAGTTCACCGACTTCATCCAGCAGCAGCGTCCCGCCCTCAGCCGCCTCAAACCAGCCGCGATGCCGATCCTGTGCGCCGGTAAATGCCCCTTTCTCATGACCAAAGAGCTCCGACTCCGCCAGACTCTCAGTGAGGGCACCACAGTTGACCGCCAGAAATGGCTGTCTGTTGCGGGCGCTGTGATAATGCAGATAGCGCGCCATCACCTCTTTGCCGGTGCCGGTTTCACCAATGATCAACACCGTCGCGTCGGTAGGCGCAAGCTGATCCAGCACGTTTTTAAAGGCGCGCGATGCGGGGTCAATCAACTCAGGGCTGGCAATCTGCATCTCATTTACCGGGTTAACAGGAAAGCCATGACCATACCGCGTGGGTAAGGCGGAAACGAGAGCTTAACCGGACCGGATTGTTGCTAATGCAGCAGACTGTAACTTTACCTGTCGCAAATGCAGCAATATTCAGCAAGAGAAAATATAAATATGTTATTGAATTGATGAGATAAATTTTAATAAACAGACTGGCATGCATCCTGCTAACACCTATATAACTAAAGAATTTATGCCTATGTATTAAATTCTAATATCGTTATAAAGGAATCTGCTAATGAGTCATGCGACACAGGAAAACCTCAACCTCTTCTGGTTTCTGCCCACCCATGGCGATGGGCGCTATCTTGGCACCACCGAAGGCGGCAGAGCAGTCGATTTACCCTATTTACAGCAGGTTGCGCTGGCGGCAGATAATCTGGGCTACTACGGTGTATTAATCCCGACCGGTAAGAGCTGCGAGGATTCCTGGCTGGTCGCCTCTGCACTGGCACCGATTACCAAAAAGCTGCGCTATTTAGTGGCCGTGCGTCCTGGCCTGCAACCGCCAAGCCTGGCGGCGCGTATGGCGGCTACGCTGGATCGGCTTTCTGGCGGACGTTTACTGATTAACGTGGTCACGGGTGGGGATCCGGTGGAGAACAAAGGTGACGGCATCTTTCTGAGTCATGAAGAGCGCTATCAGGTGACCAGAGAGTTTCTTGAGGTTTACTCCCGCCTGCTGAAAGGCGAGAAGGTCGATTTTTCGGGTGAGCATATCCGCGTTGAAGGCGCTGAGATCCTCTTTCCGCCGGTGCAGGAAAATGGCCCACCGCTCTATTTTGGTGGTTCGTCTGATGCCGCTATCGACGTTGCGGCGAATCAGATCGACACTTATCTGACGTGGGGCGAGCCGGTTGAACAGGTAGCGGAAAAACTGGCGGTGGTTCGTCAGCGGGCGCAGGAGAATGGCCGTAGCCTCTCCTACGGTATCCGGCTGCATGTCATTGTCCGTGAAACCGAAGAGGAAGCCTGGGCGGCGGCCGATCGGCTGATTTCTCATCTGGATGAAGAGACCATTGCCGCCGCGCAGAAGATCTTTGCCCGCATGGACTCAGCCGGACAGGCGCGGATGAGCGCGCTGCATCAGGGCTCACGAGACAGCCTGCGCATTGGCCCCAATCTCTGGGCAGGCGTCGGCCTGGTGCGCGGCGGCGCGGGTACTGCGCTGGTGGGGAGTCCGCAACAGGTAGCCGATCGCATCCGGGAGTATCAGGCGCTGGGGATCGAGAACTTTATTTTCTCCGGCTATCCGCACCTTGAAGAGGCGCACCGCTTCGCTGAACTGGTGATGCCGCTGTTACCGCTGGCTGCCAACGCCGAAAAGAAACAGCGCAGCGTGAACACCGGTCCTTTTGGTGAAACCATTGGCGGTGACCGTCGTCCTGATAAACAGGCCAGCGCCAGTTAACAGAAGAGAAGGCTTGCTTATGTCACAGCAGCAGATAGTCATTATCGGCGGTGGTTTTACCGGAACCGCGCTGGCGATCCATCTGGCCCGGGCTGGCCAGGCAGGATTGCACGTGACGGTGATTGAACCACGAGCGCAGCTTGCTCAGGGGGTGGCATACGGCACCACCGATCCGGCCCACCGCATCAATGTGCCAGCCGCCAGAATGCAGCTTGCTGGTGATGAAGAGGGCATATTTGACCGCGACTATCGCACATCGCCCGCCTTTCAGGCCGACCCGGACGCGTTGTGGCGTGACGGCAGTGTTTATCCGCAACGTGGTGAGTTTGGTCGCTGGGTCAATGCGCAGTTTGTGCATCAGCAGCAGCATTCGCCGGTAAAACTCAGCCATCTGCGTGACAGCGCAGTTGCGCTGCAGGATGGCGTAGTGACCACAGCCTCAGGGCAGAAGATCCGGGCTGATCAGGTGGTGCTGGCAATCAGCCATCCACCGCCGGACCTGCCTGCGCTGCTGAAGCCGTTACAGGGGCATCCGGGGTTGATTGCCAATCCCTGGCAGAATGGCGCGCTGGCACAGGTCGCACCTGACGATCGGGTAGGGATTATCGGTTCAGGCCTGACCATGTCCGATGTGGTGGCATCGCTGCATCGCCAGCAGCATCGCGGAGAGATTACCGCCTTCTCACGCCGTGGACAGCTGCCGCGTGCCAACCTGAGCGGCAGCGATGAGAG
>Ga0308164_10003968_pt1 | contig 12876 bp, 9 predicted proteins | sample PhyTR2_FD_201031 | JGI IMG/M metagenome (GOLD analysis project Ga0308164, IMG submission 201031) | Phyllosphere microbial communities from UC Gill Tract Community Farm, Albany, California, United States - DLSLT.R2 | ecosystem: Host-associated > Plants > Phyllosphere > Unclassified | place: USA... | reverse complement strand
ATTCACCTGGAACCCAAACGCGAATTTGCTGTCGTACGGTTTCGCATCGACGGCGTGCTGCACCAGGTCTACCAGGTGCCGGCCGTGGTCATGATTGCGATGACGGCGCGGATCAAATTGCTGGGACGAATGGACGTGATTGAAAAGCGCCGCCCGCAAGATGGCCGCATCAAAACCCGCACCGCCGGCGGCCAGGAAGTCGAATTGCGCCTGTCGACGATGCCCACCGCGTTCGGGGAAAAGCTCGTGATGCGTATTTTCGACCCTGAAGTCGTCGTCAAGACATTGCCCGAGCTGGGCTTTCCGGCTGACGACGCCCTGCGCTGGGATCGCCTGACCAAGCGCCCGCACGGCATCATCCTCGTGACCGGCCCGACCGGCTCGGGCAAGACGACGACGCTGTACACGACGCTCAAGGCGCTGGCGACGAGCGAAGTCAATGTCTGCACGGTGGAAGACCCGATCGAGATGGTCGAACCGGCCTTCAACCAGATGCAGGTGCAGCCGGGGATCGATTTGTCGTTCGCCGATGGCGTGCGCTCGCTGATGCGCCAGGACCCGGACATCATCATGGTCGGCGAGATCCGCGACCTGCCGACGGCCGAGATGGCGATCCAGGCCGCGCTGACCGGACACCTGGTGTTCTCGACGCTGCACACGAACGACGCGCCATCGGCGGTGATGCGCCTGATCGAACTGGGCGTGCCGGATTACCTGCTCGAGGCCACCCTGATCGGCGTGATGGCCCAGCGCCTGGTACGCACGCTCTGCCCTGCCTGCAAGACGCCCGGTGGCGAGTTGAGCGATGATGTGTGGGACAGCGTTGGCGGTGCGTGGAAGATTCCCAAGCCAGCAGTTGTGTATCGGCCGATTGGGTGTCCGGAATGCCGCCAGACTGGCTATCGGGGCCGGACCGGAATTTATGAGCTGTTGAGCGTGAGTGAGGGGTTTGGCAAGCTGATGCGGGGTGCGGGCGATCTGGTCGCGCTGCGCCAGCAGAGTGTTCTCGATGGCATGAAGCCACTGCGCATTGCCGGCGCCATGAAGGTGGTTGAAGGCGTGACCACGGCGGACGAGGTGCTGAAGGTGACGTCGGCGTTGTCTTGAGTAGTTCCTCGCAGAAATTTATGCGAGAGGCCTAGCGCGATGCCGGATCGCCCGCTATAATGCTGCCTCCTTGGGTCGTTAGCTCAGCTGGTAGAGCAGCGGACTTTTAATCCGTTGGTCGCAGGTTCGAATCCCGCACGGCCTACCAAGATATCGCAGAGAAGCCCACGAATTTACGTTCGTGGGCTTTTTTTTTTCTGGTCGCTTCGAAAAAGGTCCAGTCGCTGCCGGTGCGCATCGACATCGAAAATCCTTCCCAATAGGCCAGTCTAAATCTAGACTGCCACACAGAAAAAGGGCCGCTTCGCCGAGCCTATCGATTGTGCGGAAGGGTCCCCAGTAATCCATCGTAGTTTGCTCTCGCTTTTCCCGACCTTCTCATGCCTCCCAGTGGTCCCGACTTCGAAGGCTGTGAGAAGGTCATATCTGACAAAAGCTGCGTCTTCGCCCCCCTAACCCCGACGGGCACTGACCTTCTTAAGAAGAGTGGCCAAGTCCTCGATGTCCTTCAAAAGTTGCTCCGGCTGCGGTGTTGGCCGCTGCTGCCCCCCTGCCTGCGAATGAGCATTGACATGCCGACAGCACCTATCATGCAGACGTTCGACTTCTGCAAAGTCACCTGCCTCAACCGCCATAACCCCCTTCAGCCGACCGACTGAAATGCCGTCACGAAACCGTACTACCGTTCCGTTTAGGATAGTTTCCTCGATTCCAATTTCTAGAGTAGCGCGAAGGTCGGCGTAGGCATTTCGCATTTCTACGCGCTCACCTTCTCCCGGGGGATTGCAAAAAGCTCCCGCGATAACTTTTTGGCGAGACCGGTGCTCAGTAATACGCTGCTTCCAGTTTCGTAGGTCCCATGGCAAACCAGCATCAACGTACCCGGGAACGCCCGTCCGATTCTCAATTGTTCGGACCTCGAATTCCACTGCAAGATCCTTCGCGAACACGCACAACTCAGCAAAAAAGACCGCGTCATGGGTAAAGACGACCACCTGCCTATCGCGCGCTTCACCAACAATACGCTCTGCAACCGCTGACCTGTAGCTATGATCAAGCGAGGAAACAGGATCATCGAAAACGATGCCCGAACTAGACTTGTACTGCGTCTGCTCTGCAAAGAAATAGGCCAGAGCGGCCATACGTTGTTCTGCCTCGCTCAAAATTTGATGTGCGTCGATCTTTGCATTTGGGAGCCTCAACCCGAGGCGAACAGCCCCTGCCTCGCCCGCTCCCGTCACTTCGACCGTGACGTGATGAACCGAAAGTTTTCGAAGTTCCGAATTCATTTCGTTTGCTAGCATGTCACCGATATACACTTTTGACAACCTGCCCGCAAACGTTGTAATTGCTCGCGTATTGACTACGTCGGCCCGACAAGCGGTTAACTTCGTATGCTGGTCAAGGTCACGAACAACTGTCTCGATCGCGGCCAAAAGGCGTTTCAACGCAACTCGCGCTTGCAATTCGCGTAACCGATTGCGCTTTGCCTGCAAAACTTCAACATTCATCGAGTCTCTCAGAGCGCTTGCTTCGCCGCGAAGAATAGCCGCAATTTCGGAAATCGACTGTGACGGATTGCGATCTCTGAACAAAGGAACGCCGTCGTACTGATTTCCTCGAGCGGCAAGCATCAGCCATGCGTGGCGAGAGGCAACATCTTCAGTAAACCGTGCAATCTCGTCTTCAAGCCCCGGCCGTCGTCGGTTAAGTGCTACCAAAATTGGCCCTGCGATCGCAACCGGACGAGTAGGTTGCTTAATTATTGCTTGAGTGGTCTTCCATATGCCCCGTAATTTTTGAGCATGTGCAGAGGCACGATCTTTAACAAAAATATTGAAGCGATTCAGCCGTTCTTTTGAATCCTCGTCCAACTCTTGCTGACAAAGGACACAACGAGAACCAAGCTCCAAGACCGGGAACTCATTATTGACATATGCTGCAGATGTCGAAAATTCACGCGCCGCATCAAACAACATGGACCACGGACCCTCGCCGGTGCCAGGCAACAGCTTCCTTGTTTCCTCCGTCTCTAATAACGCAGCTGCCGTTTTCTCGGCAATCTCTGCCGCATCTAACAATTTTCGTTCATTTCTGATTTTTTCAATCGCGGCGTCGGAGACCTTTTCATATGATTCGTTAAACGCGACAATGATTTGATCAAGAGTGGCTGCAGAACCTTCCAGCAGCTCCGCCTTGACTGCTAAATTTGCATCCGCAATCTGCTTTGGTAGCATTTCAATTTCCGCCTCGTCGTCATCGGAGATGAGTGCGAGGACTCGAGCGCGAGTAAGATCAGTTTTAGAAGTTAAGGGCCTGAACGAATCACCTGCTTCAGTTTCGGTCGGTATATCCTCAAACAATGCCGTATCCGTCCGGAGTTCGTGCAGATCTTTATCGCATCTGACAGAGAGATGACGTGCAAAACCGGTAGCAAGCTGCTGCAAATTTGTTAATGCCGCTGGCTGGAGTCTGGCCGCTTCAGCAGATCGCAAATAGTGACTAGCGCACTCGCTGTCGAATACTGAAATCGAACGAAGTAGATTATGCGATGGTTGACGAACCACCCATTTCACCGAATCAACCCTTCCATCGACCTGAAATCCTATGCGCGCAGATGGTATCATTTTTGCATATTCGGGAGAAAAAGCGTCAGCAAAAACTGCGCCAGGTATCCGTGCTCGACAGGCTTGTTTAAGGATTTTGGCATAGCCGGACTTCCCGGCACCATTATCGCCATAGATTACCGTGAGTCCCAACTCTCCAAAAGGTAGATTTTGATCCCCAGGAATCAGCCCGACATTCTCAACGAGATCAATCGAAGATAAGATAACCCGGTGCTCCGCCTGCGGTTCTGCAGGGAAGTGAGACTGGTCAAAAGGGAGCGCAACCTTCGGCGATCCAGAGGCAATTCCGTGCTCTTGTTTCGCGAGCTCGTAAAGCTCGTCATAATCGACTTCGTCAAGCACACCCTTTATTGCGAGGCGACGCAGGCCATCTTGTCGCCACAAGGATAATTTCTCTCCCGACCACTTGAGCATCTCGTCATATATTCCCACGCCCCGCCTCCAAAAATTTTCCAGCTATTTATCTTTAATGTCGCCCGCAACAATCATTTCCAATTCCACGCGCGTCACTGGACTTCGAGCCTCCGTAGCTTGCGCCGGGGAGGACATTTTGTTGATTGATCCCGCGACTCGAATATAGTCCAAAAATTGAATGTGCAGTTGCAAATATACAATATCGCTAAATTAACAGTGAATTTCGCGACCGCTGGCTTAGGAAAATGACTTCGGCGAAGGTCATCGGCACGCAGACGAGGCGCTCGGTCATCGTAACCCTCCACTAAATCAGTGTGCAGGTGTGCAGACAAGACCTCGCAAAATCTTGCCCAGCTCCCCCTACCTTAATGATCGTGCCCGTTCCGCTGCGATGTTGCCCGCCTCACGGCGAACTCAAGAAGGGTCATGTGCACGCTGTCTGCAAATATGCCCGCAATCCATGGTGCCAGCTCACATTGGACGGCTACCTGCTCGCGCTGACTGCAAGTGGAATCACTCCTAAGTCGACGGGCCACTTTTACCCCGAAGCAGCCATTCGAAAACAGAGATAGACACCATCAACAAGTATTAATAAAAGCGTGTTTCAATCTGAGCTGTGCCGTCTTTCGAGCGCTACCGGAAAGCGCCAGGGCTCTAGCACTGGTCAGCTTATTTACGGAGCGAGTTGGACTGCCATGATGCTGAGACAATTCTTATCTGAAATAATCTTAAAGTGAGCGGCCTCGTGCGCGGCCTTCGATGCGTCGGTTGGATGTCCGTATTGATCATTATCTCCTGCGGAGAAAAACGCGATCGACTTGTCGGCGGTGTGTGGCGGGAAGACGTTTTTTGCACTTGCTTCGTCTCCGTGGTGGGGAACAACGATTGCGGTATAACCCCCGTCCTTGAGTTGGCGAATGGCGGTTTTCGTGTCCTGCCCCATGTCCTTATAGACATAATCTCCCGATTGGAGAACCAAGTGTTCTTTCTTACCGCATTCATAAACCGCAACTAGGCAGTTGCTATTGTCATCTTTAGATTTTGGATCGCTTCGCAGTATCCTGAGTGTTCCACCGCCCGATAGCTGGTAAGTGAATTCGTTACTTAGCTCGGTCACTTTAGATTTTACGGCCTTATCTTTAAGTGCTAACGTGAACTCTTTCGCATCATGGGGAATGTAGATGGTACGAATTTGATCACGCAAAACGCTGTCCCAAGCAACTAGACTCCAATGGTCTCGATCAGCGTGGGAAAGCACCATGTCCACCTGCTTTAGGCCCATTAGCTTGTCACGCAGCTGATTAATCATCACAGGGCACTTCTTAAGATAGTCGGGTCGTTTGACTGGTGTCCCGGCGCCGGCATCCAGCAGAATCCCATTTTCTTTGCCATCGCTGAGCAAAGAGCACATTCCTTGACCAACGTGGAAGGTCCATAATGTCCACGCGGCACCGGTTCCGAAATTCATGTCGATGGCGGTGGTTGTGGCGAACCCCAATGCAGTGATATCAGCGACCGGGTCGGATGTGCCAAGGAGGGGCTTGGTCGGTGAGGTTGACGCGACGACAGGCGTACAGCTCAACAGGGTGAAGTACCGTGGCGAATCCTCGCTGAAGGTTAGGTAAGCATATCCGTCAGCCTTCTCGCCCTCCCAGGTTACTTTCAGCTCGTACCAGGACTTGTCGCGCTTGTTGATTTTTTTCTGGACAGATTCGGTTATCCATCCCCCCTCTATCAGATCGCAAAACCGCCAGTAACTTAGATCGATGGTCCACGTGATCAAACCTTCTTCATTTGCACGATCTTTCGCCTTGACTGCGGAGAAGCGGACGCAGCGGCCTTTCCGTTGGTATTCTTTGCGTTCCAAATAACTTTCCACTTGCGCGTAAAAAACTTCCTCCTCAGCTATCATATCTCTGCTTGCTGCCATCTTGCCTCCCTGGAAATCGCGGCTGTGTTGATGCTTAATTTTTTGAAATAAGAATATTATCTTTAAAGCAAGTTCGAAAAAAAATAATAGTAATAAGCTTAACTCTGCACCTTCAGAGGCAGCGTAAGGCAACGAAATACCATCTATATGCTTTAGCTGCGTCATAACAGCAGCCCTCGCAGGCAAGCATTTCCGCTAAAAATTCTGCCGCGTCAACCGAACATGCTTCGTCATATTCTTCCAATTAAACTAAAATGGACTTGAATTCGGGAGATTCTTGCTGCTCCGTCAGAGCGCCGATTTTCTCACATAGTTTATCATAGGCCGAGTTATCGATTGACGAATTAATAAGCTCCTAGCGATTAGAACAAAGTCCATTTTCTATGCCCAGGGAAGTTGGGCATCTGAAGGGCAGCTTCTGGCCGAAAGTGGAAGTTGCGTATGGGGATCGTACCGTACAGGTCCCATGCGAGGCGGTGCCATGGCGACGCTCGTCGCGTCTCATATGGGTTGATAAGGCACATTCCAGACATTGCCGCTAGACTGTCTAGACCCAACGAGACGATATCTATCGCGGGCATTGGCAGCGCGAACATGCCCCTACGAAATGCAAGCCAGCGACGTCGATTGCAAGCTCACTTGCAGATAACGTACGATAGGAAGGGGTTACGATCATCGTTTAGCCGGCGCCAAAGCAACCGATAGTGAAAAAAAACGCCCCAAGGATTCTGAAGCGCTTTTTTGCGAAACAATCTTGAACGCCCGATGCGGCGCGTTCGACGTAATGGAGAGGAATCAATATCCCGAGCGGTACGCGATGTATTCGATAATCGCCCGCCCCTGTTGCCATGAAGTTTCCACCGCCGCGTAGGACCACAACTAATCAGCTTTCGGAGGGCAAACTTACCGTTTTGGTCGCTCTCTGGTCGGAGCCAGATACAATACGATCAAATAGGATCAATCAGCAGCAAGCTCGGATTCGCTGTAGCATGGCCCCTCCGCCGGACGATAGCGTTAGCTCGGTTAAGGAAACTGCCAGACGAAACGCAGGGGCCAATGGTAAAATTCCGCGTGTCGATGCCTGTCGCCTCACGTTCTTTTAATCCGTTGGTCGCAGGTTCGAATCCCGCACGGCCTACCAAGATACATAAGAAGCCCACAAATTCACGTTTGTGGGCTTTTTGCTGTCTGCACTGCGGAGATTGGCAATCTGCTCCGGATTAGCCGCCCCTTCTTGTCGACTTTCCTTACAACGCGTATTGACGCACATCCTAATTAGGCTAACCATTAGGCATAAATCATTGATTACGTGATTTATTTTGCCAGTTAGAGGCACAGGCGCGGTTATTGCTACAGCTCTCTCACAGCCCATTCGAGGCCTCGTAAAACATACTGAGAGAGACATATGACCAAACTGCACACATTTATCGCTGCCGCAACCTTACTTGCCAGTGCAAATTCCTTCGCTGCCGACATCACCGTATTACCTTCCGACCTGAACGGCGGCGGCTTGAACCAGTGGAACTTGTCGAACTACCGTGGCACGTCGAATGGCTACACATCGACCACCAGCGCAGGCATCACAACGAACAATCCGCGTAACGGCAACGGCTCGGTCGAGATGTCGCTGACAAACAGTACTGGCAAAGCCGACTATGCTTATACCTGGGGCTTCGACAGCACGCGCACGTTGGGCAGCCTGACCTCAATGAGCTACGACTGGTATCGCAGCAGCGAGAGCAGCGCTGGCGGCGTGATGCCGGCCTTTCGCCTGCTCTACGATGCGGACGGCAGCGCTACGACATCGGCAGACCAGGGCTACCTGATTTTCGAGCAGGTGTACAACCCGAACGTTGCTTCGGTCGTCAGCGACCAATGGGTCAATAGTGATCTGATGACAGCGAATCTGTGGCAGCGCCAGTTCTCGCCGGGATTCACTGTAGAGTCTTACGGCGTAACGCTGGCAGACTGGGCATCTGGCAGCAATCAACCTGCCAATGCCGACCGACTTGGTGCTGGCACTGCCATTCTGGGGATTGAATTCGGTATCGGCTCTGGCTGGAATGGCACGTTCAGAGGCTTTGTCGACAACGTCAGCTTCGGTTTCAACAGTGACGTGACAACGTTTAATTTCGAGGCGGCACAGGCTGCAGAAGTACCGGAACCAGATAGCATCGCATTGCTTGCCCTGGGCCTGACTGGTCTTCTGGCCGCGCGTCGCCGCCGATTGATCACGTCCTCGTGATCGGAACGCTGGCTGCCAGTCTGCGCTAGTCGATGCTTCACGAAGGCGTGATGAGTGATCGTGACGCCTTTGTGAACGATGTTGTATCGAGCGTCCGCTGATGTCTCAAGTACCCGACAACACGCTTCTCACGAACATAACCCGCTTTACATTTGGTGCTAAAGTCTCGCATCTTTACAACCACCGCTCCCCCGTGAAAGCCATAACAAAACTCTTCGAACTCGGTTACGTGTTCATCGTCATCCTGTTCTTCGCCTGCGGCATCGGCCTCGTCGTGCTGGCTGGCGTCGAAATCTGGTCTGCCCTCAGCCCTTCCGCCGATACTGTTGCCCGCGAACGCTTTGACCTCATCCTTGAATGCATCGGCATGCTGACCATCGCCGTTGCCGCTCTCGGTCTTGGCCAGACCGTGCTGGAAGAAGAAATCCAGCGCGAAGCCAACATCAGCTCGCCTACCCGCGTGCGTCGCTTTCTGTCGCGCTTCCTGATCGTGGTCGTCGTGTCCCTGTCGGTCGAGTGCCTGATCGGGGTGTTCCAGTTCGTCCATGGCAGCCCGGAATACTTGCCGCACGCTGCGTCGATCGGTGTTGCTGCTGCCGCCCTGCTCGCTACCTGGGGTCTGTTCGTCCGGATGAACGTCAGCGCCGAGGAACTCGAGCCGCACGCCATGCACGATGTGCAGGCTGAGGACAAGGTCATCGAAGGCGAAGATGTCTCGGAAGAAGGCGAACAACACGCGCAGGAACAAGGCGACGAGTACCACGCTGACATAGACAAAAAGAAAGAATGAGCGGAAGCACTTGGTAAATCTGCCAAGTGCCGCTATAATCTCGTCTTCTTCGGGTCGTTAGCTCAGCTGGTAGAGCAGCGGACTTTTAATCCGTTGGTCGCAGGTTCGAATCCCGCACGGCCTACCAAAGATTCATCGACAACGCCAACCTTCGGGTTGGCGTTGTCGTTTTCGTTGTCCTTTTACTGCGCGCCCCATGCCCCAGACCATCGCCAGCGCCGTCCACCATGAACTGATCATCAAGAAAAGCCGCTTCATTGCGTGCGTACAGCCAATGGCTGACCGTGCTGGCGCGCAACAGGTCGTGGCGGCGCTGCGTGCGCAGCATCCTGGTGCGGCGCATGTGTGCTGGGCATTGCTGGCCGGCGGCCAGTCGGCGGCCGTGGATGATGGCGAGCCGAGCGGCACTGCCGGGCGGCCGATGTTCGATGTGCTGCGCCATCAGGATCTCGATGGTGTGCTGGCCACGGTGGTGCGCTACTTCGGCGGCGTCAAGCTTGGCGCGGGCGGCCTCGTGCGGGCCTATACCGACAGCGTGGCGCAAGCGCTGCTGGGCGCGCCAAAGATCCCGATCATCAAGCTGCGCCAGCTGCGCTGCAGCGCGCCGTATGCGATGGAAGGGATGCTGCGGCGCGAGCTCGATGCGGCCGGCGCCACGCTCGACGACGTGGCGCACGGCGACGACGTGCAGTTCACGTTCAGCCTGCCGGCCAGCGATGCTGACGGCATCCGCGCGCGGCTGGGCGACGTGGGCCATGGCCGCATTGTGTGGCCGCCGGACGACGACGAGCCACTGCCCGCTTGAGGCGGCCCATTCGGGCGCCCTATACCTGTCATCACGACTCGTGAGCGGACGTTTGCACCTGCAGCCGGTATAGTGGCAGACCCGGCCGCAAATTCCTCCGACGGCAGGGATCATTTTCCACCGCAGTACAACCACCTCCCCTGTGATCAAGAAAAGCCTACTCCCCCTCGCCCTTGGCGGCTTCGGCATTGGCATGACCGAATTCGTCATGATGGGCATCCTGCCCGATATCGCCCGTGGTCTGCAGATCACGATTCCGCAAGCCGGCTACCTCATCACCGCCTACGCGCTCGGTGTCGTGGTCGGTGCGCCGACCCTTGTCACCATTGTCGCCGGCCGTCCGCCGCGCACCGTGCTGATCTGGTTCATGCTGACGTTTGCCGTATTCAATGCGATGTCGGCGTTCGCGCCAAACTTCGAGACGATGATGGCGTCGCGCTTCCTTGCCGGCTTGCCGCATGGCGCTTTCTTTGGCGTGGGTGCGGTCGTCGCCAGCCGTCTGGCCGAGCCGGGCAAGACGGCGGCGGCGATGGCCATGATGTTTACCGGCCTGACGCTGGCCAATGTGCTGGGCGTTCCGCTGGGCACCTGGATCGGCCATGCGTTCGACTGGCGCATGGTGTTCCTGATCGTCGCGGTCATTGGTTTGCTCACCATGTGGAGCCTGTATCAGTGGGTGCCGCCGATCGCGCCAAGCAAACGTACGGGCCTGATGCAAGACCTGCGCATCTTCCGGCACCTGGATCTGTGGCTGGCCCTGGGCATCGTGTCGATCGGCACGGGCGGCTTCTTCGCGTGGTTCAGCTATATCGCGCCGCTGCTGACCGATGTCACGGGCTTCAGCACGGGTGCGCTGCCGCTGATCATGACGGCGGTTGGTGTGGGCATGACGGTCGGCGTGCAGTTTGGCGGTTATCTGGCCGACAAGTTCCATCCGCTGCCAGCCCTGTTGATCCTGATGGTCTCGATGGTGGTACTGCTGCTGTGCAATGGCCTGATGGCCGAGTCGAAGATCGCAATGGTGGTGCTGGCGTTCCTGACCGGCGCCAATGCGCTGGCCATTGGTCCACCGGTGCAGGTGCTCCTGATCGAGCATTCGCGCGAAGCGGAGATGCTGGGCTCGTCGCTGGGCCAGGCGGGTTTCAATGTCGGCAATGCGCTGGGCGCCCTGCTGGGCGGGATTCCGCTGACGCTGGGCTTTGCCTACACTGCGCCGCAGTGGGTCGCAGCGGCAATGGCGCTGTGCGGTGTGGTCTTGACGGCGTTGATGCTGACGCGTCGCCGCTGGAAGGCACGCGAATTGGCCCGGACGGTCGAGCGCATGCTGGGCGAAGCGCAGCCGGCGACCCCGCCGCCGGCGTAACGGCCAGGTCGATTCAGGCGCAGGCTTCGCGCAGACGGCGCCTGCGCGAGGCGCCAACGCCGGCGATACCTGCGGCGCCGGCCAGCATCAATGCCAGCGTGCCCGGCTCGGGCACATCGGTCGGCGGCACGTCCTTGACGAGCTCGAAGCCAGCGACTTCCACCGATTTGAAGTAATGGTTCGAGTTCACCTGGACGCTCGAGTTCCACGTATTGGCAATGACCTGGCCATTGATCACGCCCCAGCCATTTTCGACCGTGGCATACGGCGCCAGTACGCTGCCGATGATGCCCTTGACGTTGACCGACTCGGCTTCATAGAAGTTGAACAGCACGTTGTAGCCGCTCAATGGATCAAAGCCGATATTGCCGCCATTGAACCCGCCCTGCTTGCCGCCGATATTGAAGATCAGCGTCTGCCCTGCACTCAGGCCAGTCAGCATCCAGTTGTTGCCGCCATTGAAAAAGTCGGCATTCACATTGAACACGTCGACCCCGCCCTTGCCGCTGCCGGTGACCTTGTTGGCACTGTACTCGCGCGTGATCGTGCCGGTGGATGCAATCATGCTCAGGCCGCTGGCGATATTCTTGAACTGCTGGGCTGCAGCGGCAAAATCGACCGGGCTGACATTGGTCGCCGGTGTTTGCGCCGCATTGTTCAGGGTAGTCGTGCCGCCGGCATAGGTCTTGCCGTTGCTGATCGCGCCATTTTGCAGAAACAGATTGCCGCCAGCAGCCACTGAATAACCGCCAAATGCAGCCTTGCCGTTCTGGTTGACCGCGTAATTGGCGATCGAGACATTGCCGCCCGAAACGATGGCGCCTTCGACGTCGCTTGAATTGGCCGTAAAACTGCCAGCGGTGAAGACATTTGCGCCGCCCATGACCGAACCGATATCGAGCACACCCGCGTGTGCACCGGTCATTGCCAGTAACGCCGTCAGACATACACCAAGCTTGATCACGATAGTTCCATGTAGAAATTGGTAATGATCAATAGTATCATTTCCAACATTGTATTTACACAGAAATCAGATCACACCAACGAGATGCCACCCATCGCGCGAGCGGTCTCGGCCGCTTCTTCCAGGATCTCGGCCAAGGTGGTTTCATCGAAGACGAAGTCGATTGCGTTTTCACCATGCGGCGGCAATGGCTCGCGCCGGCTATCGAGCGGCGATGGTACCGGCGCATATTGATTGGCCATCAGCAGCGTGTCGAGCAGCGTGCCGGGCGGCATATTGAGCCAGCCGCCGCGCATGTCGGCAATGGCGTCGGAGACGGCTGGCGGAATCGACAGCTTCTTCATGACTTCGGCGCTGACCACGTCCTCGCACAGCGCGCCCCAGTTGTCGGCATCGTCGTCGAGCAGGCCGGGAAATTCGTCGGCCCGCGCCAGCAGGTAAAAAGCGCCCACCTCGTGCACGATGCCGGCAAACAGTGCGGTGTCGGGATTGACGCCCGTCACACGCCGCGCCAGCGAATAGGCGATCGCGGCCATGTGGGTCGTGTGCTCCCACAATTGTTCGGCCTTGGCGCGCAGCTGCGGATCGTTGATGCGGTTGCCGAACTGGCGCACCACCAGGCTCGCGACCA
>Ga0308164_10003966_pt1 | contig 12887 bp, 6 predicted proteins | sample PhyTR2_FD_201031 | JGI IMG/M metagenome (GOLD analysis project Ga0308164, IMG submission 201031) | Phyllosphere microbial communities from UC Gill Tract Community Farm, Albany, California, United States - DLSLT.R2 | ecosystem: Host-associated > Plants > Phyllosphere > Unclassified | place: USA... | reverse complement strand
GCATCGCCGATGGTAGTGTGGGGTTTCCCCATGTGAGAGTAGGTCATCGTCAAGATTAAATTCCAGAACCCCTGTTTGCTAACGCAAACAGGGGTTTTGTTTTGGGCGGTCGAAAAGACAGCTAACATCCCAGTTCCGCCAATAACTGCCCACAGTGCTAAAGTCGCACCCTCGATTTTGCTTTTCCCAAGGAAGCCGTTATGCCGGATGCAACGTCCCTCAGTGCTGGATTCATGGTGGTTCACGGCAACCGCCTGGACGAACTGCGCAGCCTGGTGGTCAGTTGGATGCGCCGCTACCCCCTGGCGCCCCTGGAAAATGAAATCGCCCTGGTACAAAGTAACGGCATCGCCCAGTGGCTGAAGCTGGCCCTGGCTGAAGACCCGGAAGATGACGATATGGGCGGTTGTGGCATCGCCGCCGCGATCGATGTGCAATTGCCCGGCAGCTTCATGTGGCAGCTTTACCGCATGGTTCTGGGCCGAGATGAAATTCCGCCCAAATCCCTGCTCGATAAAGCCCCACTGACCTGGCGTCTAATGCGCCTGCTCCCAGAGCTTATCGATCAGCCGCACTTCGAACCGCTGCAGCGCTTCCTTACCCACGACACCGACCTGCGTAAACGCTACCAGCTCGCCGAACGCCTGGCGGACTTGTTCGACCAATACCAGGTTTATCGCGCCGACTGGCTGGAGGACTGGGCCGCCGGTCGCCACCAATTGCGTAACGGCCGAGGCGAAACCAAGCCCCTCAACCCGGCTAACTGCTGGCAAGCCGAACTGTGGCGTGCATTGTTGCTGGATGTAGGTGAAGAGGGCATGGCCGAAAGCCGTGCCGGCGTTCACCAGCGATTCATCGAGCGCATCAATTCGCTGGAGAGCGCCCCACCAGGCTTGCCATCTCGAGTCATCGTCTTCGGCATCTCCTCGTTGCCAGCACAGGCGCTTGAAGCCCTTGCCGGCCTGGCGCGATTCAGCCAAGTCCTGCTCTGCGTGCACAACCCTTGTCGCCATCATTGGGCCGACATCGTCGCTGACAAAGACCTGCTGCGTAACGAATACAAACGCCAAGCGCGCAAAGCAGGCATGCCGGTCACCATCGACCCACAAACCCTGCACCAGCACGCCCACCCGTTACTGGCCGCTTGGGGCAAACAAGGCCGTGACTACATCAGCCTGTTGGACAGTTACGACGACCCCAATAGCTACCGGGCCGCATTCCGCGATGGCCGCATCGACCTGTTCAGCGACAGCGAGCCCACCACGCTGCTCAACCAGCTCCAGGACGATATCCTCGAACTGCGCCCACTCAACGAAACCCGCGAGCTATGGCCTGCCGTCGATCTGGAATGCGATACCTCAATCCGCTTCCACATTGCCCACAGTGCCCAACGCGAGGTCGAAATCCTTCACGACCAACTGCTCCAGCGCTTCAGTGCCGACGCTACGCTGCGGCCCCGGGACATCATCGTCATGGTCCCCGACGTCGACAGCTACGCGCCCCACATCCGCGCCGTGTTCGGTCAGCTTGAGCGCAACGACCCACGCTTTATCCCGTTCACCCTGACCGACCAAGGCCAACGCGGTCGCGACCCTCTGCTCATCGCCGTCGAACACCTGCTGAAACTCCCCGACAGCCGCTTCCCCGTCAGCGAAATCCTCGACCTGCTTGATGTTCCTGCCTTACGCGAACGTTTTGCCATCAAGGAGCGCGATCTGCCCACGTTGCACCGCTGGATCGAAGGCGCCGGTATCCGTTGGGGGCTTAACGCCGAACAACGTGCCGGGCTCGGACTGCCAACGCAGCTGGAACAAAACAGCTGGCGTTTCGGCCTTCGCCGCATGTTGCTCGGTTACGCAGTGGGCACCGGTGCTGCGTGTGACGGCATTGAGCCCTATGACGAAATCGGTGGCCTCGACGCCGCACTGATCGGCCCGCTCGTCGCCTTGCTCGACGCACTCAATGACGCTCATCAAGCCTTGTCGCAACCCGCGCCTCCGAAAGAGTGGGGCGAACGCCTGCAGCGCCTGATGCAATTGTTCTTCCTACCCAGCAGCGAACACGACGACTACCTGATGGGCCAGCTCGAACAACTCCGGGAAACCTGGCTGGAGACCTGCGAGTCCGTAGGCTTGCAGGACGAGTTACCCCTCACTGTCGTCCGCGAGGCCTGGCTGGCTGGCCTCGACCAGGGTCGCCTGTCCCAGCGATTCCTCGCCGGAGCTGTCAATTTTTGCACCCTGATGCCCATGCGTGCGATCCCCTTCAAGCTGGTTTGCCTGCTCGGCATGAACGACGGCGATTACCCGCGCGCGCAACCTCCGTTGGACTTCGACCTGATGGGGAGCGACTACCGCCCCGGCGATCGTTCACGTCGTGAAGACGACCGTTATCTGCTGCTCGAAGCCGTGCTTTCAGCGCGTGACCAGCTATACATCAGTTGGGTTGGCCGTAGCATCCGTGACAATAGCGATCGCCCGGCATCGGTACTGGTCGGCCAACTGCGTGACCATCTCAGCAGTGGCTGGCACCACGCACACAGCGACCAACCGTTGATCGAAGCGATGACACAAGAGCATCCGCTGCAACCGTTCAGCGCCCGCTACTTCCATGAGGGCGACGCGCTATTCAGCTACGCGCGCGAATGGCAGTTACTCCATGAAGCATCCGATGCCCTCCCGACGGATCACGACCTGGCACCCCACCAACAGGAAGAGCCCCTGAGTCTCGGCCAGCTCCAAGACTTCCTGCGCAACCCGGTAAAACATTTCTTCAGTCAACGTCTGAAAGTGTTCTTCGAAGCCGCCGAAGTGCCACTCGCTGACGAAGAGCCCTTCGTTCTCGACGCATTACAACGCTACAGTTTAAGCGACAGCCTGCTCAACGCCGCGCTCACCCAACCCGATCACTTTGATCAGGCCCTGAACGCCCAGGCCCTGCGCCTGCAAGGCAGTGGCCTGTTGCCGATGGTTGGTTTCGGCGAATACCTGCGCAACGAACTGATCGAGCCCTTGCCTGATCTGCTGCGGCGCTACCAGCAACTTCTGGCCCTGTGGCCCACGCCGCACCCCGGCGCCGAACCGGTCAGTTTTGAGCATCATGGTGTTCAGTTGGAAGGCTGGATCAGCGGCCTGCATCGACGCAGTGATGGCGGGTTGCTGAGCGTCACCACCATTCCCAACAGCATTGGCTCGATCAAGACCCGCAAGTGGCACCGCCTGATTCGCCCCTGGGTCAATCACGTGGTTGCCTGCGCCTGCGGCCTGCCGTTAAGCACTGGCCTGGTGGCCAGCGACGACACCTTGCTCCTGTCACCTCTGGATCAATCCAATGCCCAGGACGTGCTCGGCAACCTACTGCTCGCCTGGCACGTCGGAATGAGTAAACCGCTGCCTGTCGCCGTCAAGACTGCTTTTGCCTGGCTCGGTCAAACCGATCCCGCGAAGGCGCAGGCGGCCGCCAGTAAAGCCTACGAAGGTGATGGCCTGACCACCGATGGCGAACGTCGCGAAACCCCGGCGCTCACCCGGCAATTTCCCGACTACGCCACACTCATCGCCAGCGAAGAATTCGAAGGTTGGTGCGAAACCTTGTATCGCCCCCTGCTCAACGCCCCGTGGCGATCACTCACCGGCGAGGAGGCCAGCGCATGACCAGCAAAGCCTTGGCCCTGGCCTTCCCGCTCAAAGGCAGCCAGCTGATTGAAGCCAGTGCCGGCACCGGCAAGACGTTCACCATCTCGGCCCTCTACCTGCGCCTGGTCCTCGGCCATGGTGGCGACGACGCGGGCTTTGGTCGTGAGCTGCTGCCGCCGCAAATCCTGGTGGTGACCTTCACCGACGCGGCCACCAAGGAGCTGCGCGAACGGATCCGTATCCGTCTGGCTGAAGCCGCTCGCTTTTTCCGCGAAGAAATTGAACAGCCCGACACGCTCATCGCCGATCTGCGCGCCGACTACCCACCGGAACAATGGCCCGCTTGCGCGAACCGCCTGGACATCGCCGCCCAGTGGATGGATGAAGCCGCCGTCTCGACCATCCACAGTTGGTGCCAGCGCATGCTGCGCGAACACGCCTTCGACAGCGGCAGCCTGTTCACGCAAACCCTGGAAACCGACCACAGCGACCTGCTTGGCGAAGTGTTGCGCGATTACTGGCGACTGTTCTGCTACCCGATGCACGACGACGCGCTCAACTGGGTGCGCAATAACTGGGGGGGACCCGCAGCGCTGATGCCTCGGGTACGCGCGCTGTTTGGCAGCGAACGGCCTACTGGTGAGACCCGCGAGCCCGCCGAGCTGATCAACGCCTGCCTGCAGGAACGCCGCGAAGCGCTGATAACACTCAAGGCCCCCTGGCAACAATGGGCCGCCGAGTTGCGTGACATCTGCCTGCAAGCCGTGGCTGCCAAAGCCGTTGACGGTCGCAAGATGCAAGCGCGTTATTTCGAGCCCTGGTTCGAAAAGATCAGCGCCTGGGCCGCTGACGAAACCCTCGAGCAACTGGACATCGGCACCGGCTTCACGCGTTTGACGCCCGACGGCATCGCCGAAGCCTGGAAAGGCGAACCGCCGCAGCATCCCGGTATCGACGCCATGGCGGGCCTCAAGGCGGCCCTTGATGCGCTGCCGACACCCGACGCGGCCGTGTTGCAACACGCCGCCGGCTGGGTGGGCAAACGCTTCGAGGAAGAAAAGCGTCGTCGCGCCGAAATGGGCTTTGACGACATGCTCATCCGCCTCAACGCAGCCCTGCAGGCCGACGGTGGCGAGCGACTGGCCAGTGTGATCCGGGAGCAATTCCCGGTGGCGTTGATCGACGAGTTCCAGGACACCGACCCGGTGCAATACAGCATTTTCGACAGCATCTACCGCATCGAAGAGAACCACCTCGACAGCGGGCTGTTCCTGATCGGCGACCCCAAGCAGGCGATCTACGCCTTCCGTGGCGCCGACATCTACACTTACCTGCGCGCCCGACAGTCCACTACCGGTCGCCACCACACACTGGGCACCAACTTCCGCTCCAGCCATGCGATGGTCGAAGCGGTGAACCACGTGTTCCAGCGTGCCGAAACAGGCCGCGGTGCGTTCCTGTTCCGCGAGCCTCATGGCGAAAACCCGGTGCCTTTCCACTCGGTGCTGTCCCAGGGCCGCAAGGAACAATTGCAAGTCGGTGGCCAAACGCTGCCGGCGATGAACCTCTGGCACTTGCCCACTGACCAGCCGGTTTCCAATGCGATTTATCGTCAGCAACTGGCAGCCGCCTGCGCCACGCACATTGTTGAATTGCTCAACGGCGGACAACAAGGTACTGCCGGCTTCCTACAAGCGGACGCAAGTTTCAACGGCGTGCTTCCGTCAGATATCGCCATCCTCGTGCGCGACGGCAAGGAGGCCCAGGCCGTGCGAGCCGAACTGGCCGCCCGTGGCGTACGTAGCGTGTACCTCTCCGACAAGGACTCGGTCTTCGCTGCCCAGGAAGCCCACGACCTGCTGGCCTGGCTCAAGGCCTGCGCCGAGCCGGATGTCGAGCGTCCGCTGCGCGCCGCCTTGGCTTGCGTCACCCTTGACCTGTCACTGCTGGAACTGGAGCGTCTGAACCAGGATGAGCTCGCGTGGGAAAGCCGCGTCATGCAGTTCCGTGGCTACCGTGCGATCTGGCGTACCCAAGGCGTGCTGCCGATGCTGCGCCGCCTGCTGCACGACTTCAAACTGCCGCAAACCCTGATCGCACGCAGCGATGGCGAACGTGTGCTGACCAACCTGCTGCACCTCAGCGAACTGCTGCAACAGGCCGCCTCGGAACTGGACGGCGAACAGGCACTGATCCGTCATTTGGCCGAACACCTGGCGCTCTCGGGTCAAGCGGGCGAGGAACAAATCCTGCGCCTGGAAAGTGATGAGCAACTGGTCAAGGTGGTGACGATCCACAAGTCAAAAGGCCTTGAGTACGACCTAGTTTTCCTGCCTTTCATCTGCTCGGCCAAACCGGTGGATGGCAGCCGCTTGCCGCTGCACTACCACGATGAACACGGTAAATCCCAAGTCAGCCTGCGCCCTACGCCTGAATTGATCGTCCAGGCCGACAACGAACGCCTGGCCGAAGACCTGCGCCTGTTCTACGTAGCCCTGACCCGCGCCAAGCATGCGTGCTGGTTGGGCATCGCCGACCTCAAGCGCGGTAACAGCAACAGCTCCGTGCTGCACCTGTCGGCGCTGGGTTATTTGCTCGGTGCGGGAGCGCCGTTGGGGGAGTCTGCCGGCCTGGCGCGTTGGCTGTTGGACCTGCAAGCAGGTTGCCCTGCCATCGACTATGCCCAGGTGCCCGAAGCGCAAGACATCGTCTTTCACCCACCCCGCAACGAAGCCACGTTGCGAGCGCCATTGCTGCCCAAGCGCAAGGCTGCGGAAAACTGGTGGATTGCCTCCTACAGTGCCTTGCGCATCGGCGACAGCATGAGCGCCGCCACGCTCGAAGCGCCGGAAAGCCCACAGGCCCAGAAGCTGTTCGATGACGAGCGTCTCGACCCGGATGCTCCACGCGAAGTGGCGGCGTCCGGCGGGGATATTCACCGCTTCCCACGCGGTCCTAACCCAGGGACCTTCCTCCACGGTCTGTTGGAATGGGCAGGGGAGGAGGGCTTCAACGTCACGCCCGAGGCCATCGAAAAGGCCGTGGGCGCTCGCTGCAATCGTCGCAACTGGGAAGGCTGGATCATCACCCTCAGCGATTGGCTCGGCCACCTGCTGCAAACACCACTGCCGGTGGATAACGGTCACGTTTCCCTCAGCCGTTTGCAGCAGTACCAGATCGAGATGGAGTTCTGGTTCGCCAGCCACAAAGTCGACGTGCTCGCCCTCGATAAACTGGTGTGCCAATACACCCACAGCGGCGTTTCCCGCGTCGCCGCCGAGCCCGTGCTGCTCAACGGCATGTTCAAGGGTTTTATCGATTTGACCTTTGAACATGATGGCCGCTACTACGTGGCCGATTACAAATCCAACTGGCTCGGTCCCGACGATTCGGCATACACCCAGGACGCCATGGAACAGTCGATCCTAGAGCACCGTTACGACCTGCAATACGTGCTTTACCTGCTGGCCCTGCACCGCCAACTCAAGGCGCGCCTGCCGGACTATGACTACGACCGCCATGTTGGCGGCGCGCTGTACCTGTTCCTGCGCGGTACACAGTCCACGAGCCAGGGGGCGTATTTCACCCGGCCACCACGGGACCTGATCGAAGGCCTGGACCTGTTGTTCCAGGGCAAGCCCATCCCGCCCAAGGCTGAGCCCGCCTGGGAACAAGGAGTGCTGTTATGAGCCTGTCGCCGTTACCGCTTGAGGAGCTGATGCCCCTCAGCCGCGCCGCCGACCTGGTGCAGCTGCTGGAACGCTGGGTGGATCGGGGTTGGTTGCGTGCCCTGGACAAAGCCTTCGTAGGCTTTCTGCACGAGCTAGATCCGCAGTCTGACCCGCTGGTGCTGCTGGCCGCCGCGCTGACCAGCCATCAACTGGGCCATGGCCACGTCTGCCTCGACCTGTTCGAAACGCTCAAGGCGCCGGACTTCGCGCTGTCGTTGCCGCCTGAAGGCGACCTGCAAACCGGCGCCATGCTGCTGCCTTCGCAGTTGCTCGAAGGCCTGGACGGCGCCCACTGGTGCCATGCGCTTGCCGCCAGCCACCTGGTCGCGCTGGCAGTCGATGGCAGCGAATCCGCCCGAAGTCGCCCATTGGTCCTGTCCGGCAAGCGTCTTTATCTGCGCCGCTACTGGACCTATGAGCGACGCATCGACACCGCCTTGCGGCGGCGTCTCGCCACCCATGAAAGTGTCGCCGCCGATTTGCCGCAGCGCTTGGACAGCCTGTTCGACCAACCGCCACCCGACGGCGTGATCGACTGGCAAAAGCTCGCCTGCGCCCTGGCCACTCGCGGTGCATTCAGCATCATCACGGGTGGCCCCGGCACCGGCAAGACCACCACCGTGGTGCGTCTGCTCGCGCTGTTACAGGCGCCGGCTGTGGAAGCCGGCAGCCCGTTGCGCATTCGCCTGGCCGCGCCCACCGGCAAGGCCGCGGCGCGCCTCACCGAGTCCATCAGCCAGCAAGTGCTGTCGCTGAAGGTGCCGGACAACGTGAAGGAAAAAATCCCGACCCAGGTCACCACTGTCCACCGCCTGCTGGGTAGTCGCCCGGGCACGCGGCATTTCCGTCATCACATCGGCAACCCATTGCCCCTGGACGTGCTGGTCGTCGACGAAGCCTCGATGATCGACCTGGAAATGATGGCCAACCTGCTCGACGCCTTGCCGCCGCATGCACGCCTGGTGCTGCTGGGCGACAAGGACCAATTGGCGTCGGTAGAAGCGGGGGCCGTACTCGGCGATCTATGCCGCGACGCCGAAGCCGGCTTCTACAGCGCCGAGACCCGCCAATGGCTGCAAGCCGTCAGTGGCGAAGACCTCAGCGCCAGTGGCCTGCAGGCCGACCTCGATGGCAGCCATCCCCTGGCCCAGCAAGTGGTGATGTTGCGCTACTCGCGACGTTTCGGCGAAGGCAGTGGCATCGGCCAACTGGCGCGTTGGGTCAACCAGCAAGACACTGAGGAAGCCCGCAAGCTACTGGCAGCGCGCAGCCACAGCGACCTGTTCTGCGTCAGCCTCAAGGGCGAGCACGACCACGCCCTCGAGCGTCTGGTCCTGGACGGGCAGGGTAGCGACGGCGCCCAGGGTTATCGTTACTACCTCAACCTGCTGCAAAGCGCGAGGCCCGGGCCAGGCACCCCGCGCGAAGACCCTGCCTGGACCCACTGGGCGCAACAACTGCTGCAAGCCTTCGACGCGTTCCAACTGCTCTGTGCGGTGCGCAAAGGCCCCTGGGGTGTGGAAGGCCTGAACCTGCGCATCACCGCGGCGCTGCGCAAGGTGCGGCTGATCGAAGGCGAGGAGCAATGGTACGAAGGCCGCCCGGTGCTGATGACCCGCAACGATTACGGCCTGGGCCTGATGAACGGTGATATCGGCATCGCCCTCAAATTGCCCGAAAGTGACGGTGGCCCCCAGGTGCTGCGTGTCGCCTTCCCGCGTAATGATGGCCAGGGCGGCGTGCGTTTCGTACTGCCCAGCCGCCTGAATGATGTGGAAACCGTGTACGCCATGACCGTGCACAAATCCCAGGGCTCGGAGTTCACCCATACCGCGCTGATCCTGCCGGATGCGTTGAACCCGGTGCTCACCAAGGAGTTGATCTACACCGGCATCACCCGGGCCAAGCGCTGGTTCAGCTTGATCGAACCCCGGGGTGGCGTGTTTGAAGAAGCGGTAAGACGCAAGGTCAAGCGCTTGAGCGGGTTGATGCTGGAGTTGGGTCACGAGCCTGAGAAAATTGACTGACAGGTCATGCACTATTTCTGATTCAGGCGCCTGATTTTTCTGAAAAAATAGCGTGCCCCGCAAAGACCGGTCTTCGCGGGGTTTTGCGCCGCTGTGCTATCGTTGCGGCATCATTTAGAAAACATCTGAGAGAATTGCTGCATGAACGTGGCTGTCTCGCCCACAGAGCGCAGTTTGAGCTGGAGACGCAGGCTACTGATGGCGGTCCTGTGTGTGCTCGCGCCACACGTGTTCGCCCAGGCACCCGACCCCGCAGACCTGGCCGCCCAACGCGCCGAGTCGGTCACCCAAGTGGTGCTCGGTATCCTCAGCTATGCGCGTTGGCCGGTAGAGCCTGCGCAATTGCGCCTGTGTATCGTCGGTCCGACCCAATACACCGACGACCTGATCAAAGGCACCACCCAGGCCACCGGCCGTCCGGTCGTGGTGCAGCGCCTGCTGGCCAGCCATCCTGAAATCGTCAATGCATGTGATGCGGTGTACATCGGCAAACTCAGTGCCGATGAGCGCAGCCATTTGTTTACCTCGTTGATCGGTCACCCTGTGCTGAGCATCAGCGAAGGTGGCGACCAATGCACGGTGGGCAGCCTTTTCTGCCTGCGGGTGGGGGATGAGCAAGTGTCGTTCGAGGTCAACCTCGACTCCGTGGCACGCAGCGGCGTGCGCATTCACCCCAGCGTGCTGCAGTTGTCCCGTCGCCGAGCACCTGCGCCATGAGGGGGGATAAGGTGCGACCGACCCTGCGCTCCGTCATCGGCCGAGGGCACCTCATCCTGGCGCTGCTGGCAGTGACCCTGGCGAGCGTCTCGCTGACCCTGCTTGGCGTGTTGGCGCTGCGAGTGTATGCCGAACACAACTTGCACCTGATCGCACGCTCCATCAACTACACCGTGGAAGCGGCGGTGGTGTTCAACGACAGCGCCGCGGCCACTGAAGCCCTCAGCCTGATTGCCTCCACCGAAGAGGTGGCCAACGCCGAAGTCTTCGACGCCAATGGCAAGTTGTTGGCGCAGTGGATACGCCCGGATACCGGCATGCTCTCGCGGGTTGAACTGGAACTGGCGCATACCCTGCTTGAGCAACCCATCAGCCAGCCGATCCTCCATCAAGGGCGAGCCATTGGCAGCACTCATCTCACCGGTCACGGCGGTAGCCTGCTGCGCTTCCTGCTCAGCGGCCTGGCCGGGATTCTCATCTGCACCGCGCTCAGTGCGTGGATCGCGCTGCACCTGGCGCGACGCTTGTTGCGCGGCATCACCGGCCCGCTGCAAAGCCTCGCCGCCGTGGAGATGGAAGCCTGGCAAAGCCACCTGCAAAGCGAAAACGAATCCCTCGCCCACCAGGCCAACCACGACAGCCTCACCGGCCTGCCCAACCGCGCCTTCTTTGAAGGCCGTTTGATCCGTGCCCTGCGAAGCGCGGCCAAGGTCAAGGAGCAGGTGGCGGTGCTTTACCTCGACAGCGACCGCTTCAAAGAGATCAACGACAGCTTTGGTCACGCCGCCGGTGATGCCGTCCTCGTGGCCGTTGCCGAGCGTGTGCGTGCGCAGTTGCGGGAAGACGATTTAGTCGCGCGCCTGGGCGGTGACGAATTCGCCATCCTGCTGGCGCCGTTGCACAAAGTGGAAGACGCCCGGCGCATCGCCGACAAGATCATCGCCAGCATGGACCTGCCAATCCCCGTGCCCGGCAATACCCAGGTATTGACCTCCCTCAGTATCGGCATCGCCATCTACCCCGATCATGGCGCCACCCCAGGTGCCTTACTCAATGCCGCCGACGCAGCGATGTACCAGGCCAAGCGTCTGTCCTCGGGCGGCCAGCAAACGGCGGAGTCGGAGCACTCTGCCGCCAACGTTCACCACAGGAGCTGACCCCTTGTTCTCGACCGCGCGTTTCATGTTTATCTCCCTGCTCGTCGCACTGCTCGCCCTCGGCGGCTGCCAGACGCCCCCGCCCAAAGGCCTGACCCCAGCGCAAGTGGCGGTCCTCAAGCAACAAGGCTTTGCGTTGACCGACGATGGCTGGGCCTTCGGCCTGTCCGGCAAAGTGCTGTTTGGCAGCGACGTCGAGACACTTAACCAACCCAGCACCGACATCGTCCAACGCATCGGCAAGGCCCTGCTGGGCGTGGGTATCGAGCGCGTTCGCGTCGACGGCCACACCGATGCGTCGGGCAAGGAAACCTACAACCAGCAACTGTCCCTGCGCCGCGCCAAAAGTGTGGCTGCGGTGTTGACCGGTGTGGGCATGAAGGAAGAAAACATCCAGCTGCGCGGGCTGGGCAGCAGTCAGCCAGTGGCGTCCAACGACACAGTGGCGGGACGCACCGAGAATCGGCGGGTGTCGATTGTGGTGATCGCGGACTGAGCCCGTCCCGCCGACCTCAATGTAAAACCCAATCAACTGTGGGAGCTGGCTTGCTGGCGATAGCGGTGTCTCAGTACTGGATGTACTGACGGACATACTGCCATCGCCGGCAAGCCAACTCCCACGGTGGGTTATGATGCTTCCCAAATTTGCAGTAGGGGTCACCACGGCATGTCGCTAAACCCAAACGGTAAGGCGCAATGGGGGTAGAGAGTCTCTAGAAAACGTCCTGCAACTTAAAGCGAACCGTCGTTGATGGCCCTTTAATCCGCGAACCTGATCTCCCGCGTCTCCCCCATCAACAACCCCTGGTTCTGCTCGGTCACTTCCCTGATGTAATCCCACAACAACGTAATCCGCTTCAACTTCCTCAAGTCCTCCCGGCAGTACATCCAGAACTGCCGCGTAAGCGCAATCTGCTCCCCCAGCACCGGCAACAACCGTGGATCCTGTGCTGCCAGAAAACACGGCAATATCGCCATCGACCGCCCCTGTTGCGCCGCCACGTACTGGGCGATCACGCTGGTACTGCGCAGGCTGGCGCTGGCGCCGGGCACTACGTTCGCCAGGTACAGCAGCTCCGAACTGAACGCCAAGTCATCCACATAGCTGATAAACGGATGCTCGGCCAAATCCGCGGGTTTGCGGATGGGCGGGTGTTGGTCCAGGTATTCCTGGGTCGCGTACAGCTGCAGTTTGTAGTCGCATAGCTTGCAGCACACATAGGGCCCGTGTTCCGGGCGCTCCAGGGCGATGACAATGTCGGCTTCGCGCTTGGACAGGCTGATGAAGTGGGGCAGGGGCAAGATGTCCACCGAGATGGCCGGGTAGGTGTCGACGAAGTGGCTCAGCTGCGGAGTGACAAAGAAGCTGCCGAAACCTTCGGTGCAGCCCATGCGCACGTGGCCGGACAGTGCCACGCCGGAGCCGGAGACTTGCTCGCAGGCCATGTGCAAGGTGCTTTCGATGGACTCGGCATAACCCAGCAAACGTTGGCCTTCGGTGGTGAGGACGAAGCCGTTGGTCCGGGATTTTTCGAACAGCAGGGTGCCGAGGGACACTTCCAGCGAACTGATACGCCGCGACACCGTGGTGTAGTCCACCGCCAGGCGCTTGGCGGCCAC
>Ga0308164_10003965_pt1 | contig 12888 bp, 15 predicted proteins | sample PhyTR2_FD_201031 | JGI IMG/M metagenome (GOLD analysis project Ga0308164, IMG submission 201031) | Phyllosphere microbial communities from UC Gill Tract Community Farm, Albany, California, United States - DLSLT.R2 | ecosystem: Host-associated > Plants > Phyllosphere > Unclassified | place: USA... | reverse complement strand
TCAGCGATGTCGAGCTTCGCAGCGTCTCACCGATCCACATCCAGTATCTCAAGAACATGGGGGTCGCTGCCTCGGCTTCGATCTCCATCGTCAAGGACGGTATGCTCTGGGGGCTGGTCGCCTGCCATCACATGACCCCCCGTAACCTCGGGCCAGCAACCCGGCGCGCGGCATCGTTGGTGGCAGCGGGTCTGGCCAGGCAGATCAATGCCAAGGAACAGGCGGAAGACTATCGCGAGCGGCTGCGGGTCCGCGCCGATGAAGATGCCATTGCCGCACGTTTGGCGGAAGAGGTTGATCCAGAACAGCTGTTCAGGACGGCGTCGGGTGATCTGCGCCGAATGTTTGAAGCCGATGCCTTTGCCATCCTCCATGGCGGGGCGCTCTACGAAGATGGAGCTTGCCCGGATCGGGATGATATCCGCGAGATTGCTAAATGGGTTCGCCAGCAAGGGCCGGCTCCCTTCCACAGTGACAGCCTTGCGGAAGATTTTCTTGCCGCTTCATCCTACCGGGAGCGGGCGAGCGGCCTCCTGGCGATTACTCTGTCGTCGAAGGTGCCCACCGTTCTCCTCTGGTTCCGTGCAGAAAAGCGTGAAGTCGTGGAATGGGCCGGCAACCCGCACAAGGCGGTTAACCTGAGCCCAGGCGAAAAACTGACGCCACGGGCGTCGTTTGAAGCGTGGAGCGAGGAGGTGCGAGGGCGCGCCCGCCCTTGGTCACAGGCAGAGACGGACGCCGCGCGTCGTTTGATGGGGCGACTTTACGATGCTCGCCAAAACCGTCGCATTCGTGATCTCGCCGACGATCTCAATGTCGCTGTGGCAGACAAGGACCGGCTGATCGCCCAGCAGGAAACTCTGCTCAAGGAGGTAAACCACCGCGTTCAGAATAGCCTGCAGCTAGTCATGGCCTTTCTCGGCTTGCAAGCCCGCGCGAGCGATGATCCTGCGTTAGGCGCCCACCTTGGCGAAGCGCAGCGCCGTCTGTCGGCAGTCGCCCTGGTCCATCGCCGGTTATACAGCGATGACAACGTGCAGTCAGTCGACCTGTCGCGCTACCTCGCGGAGCTGGTCGCGGACGTGAAGTCGTCGATGGGCCCCGAATGGGCCAACCAGCTCACCCTCGATCTGGCTCCGATCACGATCGCGGCCGACGACGCGGTACAGGTCGGGCTCGTTCTTGTAGAACTCGTCATCAATGCGCAGAAATACGCCTACGGTGGCGAACCTGGTCCGATTTTCATCAGTCTTGAACGTCATCGAACGCGATTCCGGTTGATCGTCGCGGACAAGGGACGTGGCAAAACCGGGTCACGCAAAGGATTTGGCACAAGAATGTTGGATTCGATGGTGAAGCGCTTGAACGGCGTTCTCGAGGACGGCGACAACAATCCTGGCGTTCGGACTGTACTCACGGCATCGATCACGCTGCCGCGTATGGCCGTCATTGAGCAGAGCCAGGAAGACATGGCCTCATGAGCAACGATAATGCCCGCGGCGTCCCGGCGCATGGTGCCTTCGACGAACTTCATGATGGATTGCTCGGTCGCCCCGGCGAGCGGCACTGGCAACAGAGCACCATAACCGATCCGTCACTGGAGCACCGTGGCGGTGTGTTCTTCGCTGCGATCGAGATGACGCGGATGCCAATAATTCTCACTGATCCTCGGCAGGCTGACAATCCGATCGTTTTCGCCAACAACGCGTTCCTGGATCTCACTGGCTATGACCTCGAAGAGGTCCTCGGCCGCAATTGCCGCTTGCTGCAGGGCGTCCAAACCGACCGGGCAGTAGTCGATCAGTTGCGTACGGCGATCGCCGAGCGCCGTGCCGTGAGCGTCGAACTGCTGAACTACCGCCGCGATGGCTCACCGTTCTGGAACGGCGTTTTCATCGGCCCGGTTTATGACGAAGCTGGCGAACTCCTGTTCTTTTTCGCAAGCCAACTCGATGTCAGCCCTCGCCGAGAGGCCGAGGCGCATTCCCTCCAGAGCCAGAAGATGGAAGCCATTGGCCAGCTGACTGCCGGCCTTGCCCATGACTTCAACAACCTCCTTCAGGTCGTCAACGGCAGCCTGGAGTTAATGGCGTTGAAGCGGGAGGACGAGCGCGCTTTCAAGCGCTATCACGAAGCTGCCGTGACCGCCGCCCAGCGGGGCACCAAGCTCACCGCCCAGCTTTTGTCCTTCGCAAGGCGGAGCCGGCTTGAGCCCCGGCGTGTCGAGATTTCGAGCTTGATCTCCTCCGTAGTCGAGCTGATCGAGTCGACGGTTGGCTCGCGCGCCGAGTTGCAGCTCAACCTGCGTCGACGCTTGCCGGAGATTGAGGTTGATCCAATCCACCTCGAAACCGCGCTCATCAATGTTGTGACAAATGCGCGGGATGCGATTGGATCCGGGGGCACGATCACGATCGCTACGTCGCAAAAATCTGTGTCGGCAGACCAGGTCCCGGGATTAGACGCAGGCCACTACGTTCTCCTCGAGATATCGGACGACGGCCATGGTATGCCGCAAGCGGTGCTTGATCGAGCGCTCGAGCCGTTCTTTACGACCAAGCCTAAAGGGGCCGGCACCGGGCTGGGCCTCGCAATGGTACAGGGCTTTGCTCAACAGTCTCATGGCGTTCTAACTCTCACCAGCAGCGAAGGCGAGGGTACCGCTGTGCGGTTCTTCTTTCCCGTCGCACATGACGAGGACGGCGCACGTGCGCTGGAGCCGGACATTACGGCGTTCCGGCCAGAAGAAGTGGATGCAGCGCGGCCACCTGTTATTCTAGTGGTCGAGGACGAAGAGGCCATTGCCTTCCTCGCCGAGCAAACCCTGCACGACATCGGCTACAAGGTAGTGGTGGCACAGGATGCGGACGAGGCGCTTCGCTGCTTCGACGAGCTAGAACAAAGCGGTGGCGTTGACCTCGTCTTTTCGGACGTGGTCATGCCCGGCGTGCGTAACGGCCTGGCGCTCGCACATGAAATCCGAGCGCGGAACCCTGACGTGCCGATCCTGATGACAACAGGATATAACGACGAGATGTCGATTGATGGGCCACAACCTGAAGCCCTGGATGTGCTCGGCAAGCCTTATCGCCGCAGAGAGCTCGTCGAACGCGTTCAGGCAGCGCTACGTCGACGGGATCACACCGGTGCGTCGCACCAGCGATCAGACTTTGGACATGCCAAGAGCTGATCGACTAATTCTGGCTAAACAAGTTGCACGCGCTGTCGCCTATGTCCTGAGTTTCGGACGGCGCGTATATTGCCGGTTTACGACCCCCCGAATGTTCTGACGGTAGGGAGTGGACAGGCTGCTGGCGGGCTAGTGGAAAGCAGATCGTCTAAACCGGTATTCTATATGCTTATCGATGTTGCGCTAAACCGTCTTCAAGAGATCCAACGCCAGATGTGTCGATAGGCGTTCAAACGACATCCCACCTTTTCATCGCATAACTAACTATGACATGTCGATTTTTCGATGCTTATGGCGGTCCCGATCGGCATCGATCGGAACCCCCTCAAACGCCTTTCTGCCTTTCACTACAGTGACCTTTCTGCCTTTCACTACAGTGATTTGCCCGAGTTGGTGGACGGTCCCGCTACGAAGCCCGCCTACAGACCAAGCATCGGCGACGCTCTTGCTTTTGACGTTGTGTCTTAGGAGATCGCTGGGGAGTCGCTCGGTGCATCGCCCGGATCGCCAGGCTCGATCGTAGGGGCGTCGGGATTTTCAGGACCGGGTAGCACATCAGGCTGCTCGTCTGGCACGGGAGTGCCATCCGGCTCCCGTATAGGATTTGGCGCGTAGGGATCAGGCGGAAGCGTAGCCATAAGATATTCCGATCAAGCAGGTAAAGAAGGACAGAGTGACGCCCGGTCAGACGTCAAGCGTACGTGACTTTTGGTCTTCATGGAGGTGGCTATCGTCGCCGTTCTTTTCGGTACTGCTGTCGTCCTCACCTCCACTGGAATCATCAGTGTCGTCTGCTTCAGTAGGATCGATCGCATTCTCGATGATAGACATAACGTCATTCCTTTTTCAAATTAGAGCGACAGTCTTGTTGCTGCCATCGTTTGAAACAAAGTCCTTGCGTCTGACTTTCACTGTCCGCCTTTCAGACGGTCTCTTCCAGACAGGTTCAAAGAGACAATTACATATGGGGGCTAATCGCCGATAAAATAGGCCTCAGCTTATCAAAGCTAGCTTTACGATTTAAAGCGACAGCCAATGAGCATGGCGGTCATGTTCGCCGCCACTAGGCATACCCAAATGTCCATCCTTATCCGCTACTGGACAGGAGCAGCCTGGCAGTTTTTAAGTGCCAGACCATGTCGGAAAACACATGATTGGCGACACCTCGGACCGGCAGTCCCGCCGGCTAATGTTCTCCCTGGGCAATAACAATCGACAAACCCTGTCGCTTTGATAGAGTGTACGAGAACGTGCTTTCGGGGGTTTGTCGTACATGTTGGTCGGATATATGCGGGTTTCGTCGGCGGACGATCGTCAGACGGTCGACCTGCAGCGTGACGCACTGGTTGCAGCTGGCGTTGATCATCGGCATCTTTATACCGATAAGGCATCCGGCTCTCGCGACGATCGCCCCGGACTAAAAACCTGTCTCGATTATCTTAACGCCGGCGATACGCTAATCGTGTGGAAGCTCGATCGGCTTGGACGGTCACTGCCGCACCTGCTAGCGATTGTCACCGACTTGAAAGCGCGCGGTATCGCGTTCAGGTCGCTCACCGAGCAGATGGATACGACCACACCCCACGGCGAATTGCTGTTCTCGTTGTTTGGCGCATTGGCACAATATGAGCGTGCGCTGACCCGCGAACGGGTAATGGCAGGACTGGCCGCGGCCAAACGCCGGGGACGCCAAGGTGGCCGACGACCGATGATCGACGCCGAAACGCTCGAACGAATTACCGCTGCGCTGGATGGTGGCGCCAGCAAGGCCTCTGTCTGCCGGACCTTCAAAGTGCCGCGCTCAACCTTGCTTGGTACGCTTGCGCGGACCGGCTGGACCGCGCCGGCCAAGATCTGACGGGACGCCGTGACGTGACGTTAAACCACGTGACTAGCTGCCTGTTCCCGCGGGCCAAACGCAGCGGCGGTTATCGCACCCGCAGCGATTGGCGCATTTGGATATCGGAGGAAGACGCGCCGATCATGATCTGAATCCGTTCTGGTTCGACCAACATGCCATGCCGCCTCTTGTCCCAATAGGCCAGCTGATCAGCTTTCAGCTTGATGTGCACCGTCCTGGTTTGGCCCGCCGCGAGCGCTACACGGCTAAATCCAGCGAGCTGAAGTGCCGGTCGCGCCACGCGCGAGGTAAGATGGCGGACGTAGAGTTGGGGCACCGCGTCTCCGGCGACCGCGCCGGTGTTGGTCACGTCAACGCTGACGGTCGCCTGCCCGGCGCGCGACAGGTCCGCACGATCGACGCGTAGATTGGCATAGCGAAAGCTTGTATAGCTCAGCCCATGGCCGAAGGGGTAAAGCGGATTGCCCTTGGCGTACATGTACGTGCGGCCGTGGCGGATGTCGTAATCCAGCATCGGCGGCAACTGAGCGATTGATGCGGGCCAAGTGACGACCTCGTGCCCGCCAGGGTTGTACTCGCCGAACAGCACCTGCGCCAGCGCCCAGCCTTCGTCCTGCGAACTGTGCGCCATATGGAGGATCGCCGGCACGTTCGCCTGCGACCAGTTGATCGTGTACGGGAAGCTCGACACGAGCACCATTACCGTCCGCGGGTTAGCGGCCTTCACCTGCTTTACGAGTTGTTCCTGCGAGAGCGCCAGTGTTTCGCGATCGCGCCCTTCCCGCCCGTCGCCGGGATCCGAGCACGGCTTGGTTCCGTTGTCGGTCCAGTCGGTTGCCATATTGGGGCCACATGTTGGATCGTTGCCGACGACTACGATCGCGACATCGGCCGATCGCGCCGCCGCGACCGCTTTGCCGGTCGTGTCGTCCGCCGTATAGCTTACCTTCACACCAGCCCCTGCGGCTGCACGAATGCCAGCGAGTGGCGTAACTGCGTAGGGCGGATAGCCACCATACCAGTCCCAATGCACACTGTTCGCGAGCGGGCCGATGACGGCAATCGAGTGCAGCGCGCCTGCCTTCAGCGGCAGCGCACTGCCTTGGTTCTTCAGCAGCACGATCGACTCCAGCGCGGCGCGACGAGACGTCGTACGGCTCGCCTCGCCGTCCCACGGCGGAGTGCCGTCGTGAAGCGCCGCATAGGGCACCCGCTCGACCGGGTCGAGCAGCCCGAGCTTGATCGTTGTTCGGAACTTGCGTGTCAGCGCTTCGTCAAGATCGGCCACGGTAATCTCGCCCTTGGCTAGCGCGGCGTGGAGCTCGTCCTTGTAGGTGTCGAGATATTGGTTCACCCCGGCCTTGAGCGCTGCCACCGCCGCCGCTTGCTGGTCTGGAACGGCATGGTGATCCTTCCACAACGTCTTGATTGCGCCGCCATCGCTCGACACAATGCCGACATGCCATTGGTCGATCACTACGTCGCGCATTACTGGGTTGATAACCATCGGCACGCCGTTCCACGCGTTGTAGGCGGTCATCACAGCGCTAGCACCAGCATCCTGGAACGCCATGCGAAACGGGACAGAATAATACTCCCAGAATAGCCGCTCGTCGAAATCCGAACTGGTGCGCGTACGATCGCGCTCGTTCGAGTTAGCTAGGAAGTGCTTCAGTAACGGTGCCGCTTGCCAGTAGCGCGGATCGTCGCCTTCCAGTCCGCGCGCGAAGGCGGTGGTCATCGTGCCGTTGAAGAACGCGTCCTCACCAAAGACTTCCTCGCTCCGTCCCCAGCGTGGATCGCGCGCCAAATCTGCCTGCGGTCCCCACAACATCAAAATCTTGCGATCATAGGCCGGTGTCTGCGAGATCCAGCGCGCTTCGCGTCCCTCAACACCGCCGGCCGCCCGCACCAGCTCGGGATCCCAGGTTGCACCTAGGCCCGGCGGCTGAGGAAACTGAGTGGTAAGAATGGGCGTGCGTCGGTCCGCGCCCTCACCACGCTGCTGCACGCCATGGATGCCCTCCGACGAGCCGAAGCTCGGCACGCCCAGCCGCGGCACGCTGGAATCGGTGCTCAGCGCGTCGATCTTTTCATCAACCGTCATGAGCGAGAGGAGGTTAGCGATCCGGACATCGGCAGGTAGGTCGGCATCGCGAAACGCCGGGGCGGGGGGCGGAGCCGCCGCAGTGGAGAAGAGAACCCCAAGCATGGCTGCCGCCAGCCTAGCCGTTGCCATTCGCTTGCGCATTCTGACTCCTTCAATTTCACCGCCATGGCGGCCCGCGTGTTCATGCGTTTGTACTGCCGGGGACGGCTAGAGCCAGCCAGACATTTGTCGGGAGCGATTTGGCGTAGGTGGCGGCTCCCGTCAGGCAGCTTATGGCGGCGTGGACCCACAACTGGACGTTCGAGCGCCCTTCCCCGCCTCCCACTTTCGGCCATTCATATGGGTTGAACGGTAGCTTTTTCGGCAACTGAACCGGCTGCTTTACGACGTAAATGGGGCGACTGCCGACCGTCCGCTTCTCCGCCCTATAGCTGCCGTCGCACCGTCGCAAAAGGGAACCCTTTTGCAACGGTAGCTAGCGGCGTATCCGGTGGCGTGCTTCAGTGCCGCATTAGTTACTGATATTATCTACATGAATACCGCAGTTATGTCGCCAAACTCCTAAGTTTAGCGACAAATCGCTCGTAACTTCCTCACCCTCGGACGGCGATGTCGCAAAAGTCAGCTGTAAAAGGGGGTCTGATTGCCTTACCGCGAGGGCAGGGTACTACGGCGCAGATACGCGAACATATGCGTGGTGTAGTCGGCCTTGCCAGCTTGATTCCTTGTACTCGCAGGATAGCGTAGACGCGAGCCGTTGATTTGGACATTTGATGGCCTGCGTTCGTGTGAGACGATTCCTTTAGGGCATCTTCAATCCACGTCGATGTGAGCGACGATGTCATAGGAAATAACGGTATGCCGACAGAGATACTGGCTCTTTCCTGGACCGTGCAGATTGCGCTGGCGAGCGGCTATGCAGCTTACATCATCGCCTATCGTGGCATCCGCTCACACCATTCCACGCAGGACACCGTCTTTTCTGTTCTTATCTTCAGCCTTCTTGCGTCCGGCACGCTCTGGTTGCTACGAGACCGGTCGCCGGTACTCGGCGCTATCCTTGCTTTCACGTGGTGCATCGTCGCGGCCGCCATCTGGCGCAGCTTGGGCGCGCCAGCCGCCAACTGGGCTCTTCGTAAGCTCAAGATCACCTGGGCAGATGATACGCCATCGGCGTGGGCTAGGTTGCAAGAAAACCGCTCTATCCGCGTGAGTCAGATTGCCGTTTGGTTGAACGATGGCAGCCGCCTAATTTGCGAAGACGTGTCGCTCTTCACGGGCCTGCCCTATGCCCCGTACGTTCTAGGCACCAACGGCGACGTTCTTCTTTACGTAACCCACGTACGACCCAAGCAGTCGGACGACCCTAACGCGGAACGGCCAGCGTCAAAGCCGCAACCGACCCTGCTCGACCCGACATTCGGCGCTCTTGTAACGTATGTACCGGTGGCGAAAATCGAGCGGGTCACCATTCGACACGAGGCACAGTTCAATCCCCGTCAGCTGGCGGTGGCTTCGCCTCCTGCGTCACAAGTGGAATAGCATCTGGCTGAGTGCTGGCACCAACGCCGTCCGGGTCCAAGCCGGGCCGCATCGCATCTGGCTGAAGCGATTTTTCCAATACGTCCATTGCGTCAGGCTGGGCGGAGAACTCACCTTCTCGCCCGTCCGAAGTCGCTTCCTGCGAAGCAGGACGGGTATTCTCCTGCGGTTCACCAGCCACAGCTTCGGGTTGAGTCGACTCATTCAAATCAACACGCTTCGTATCATCCGTCATCTCAATCCCCGTAAATGCGTTCTGATCACGCCTACTTGGTCTACCCGATCTACACAGCCTTACCTGGTTGATTGTTGTCTACCCACGCAATCACCAACCGTTCAAAATCAGGAAAAAGCATGTCTTTTGGGTCGAAGTCAGAAAGTCTAGCTAGTTCTGGTAGTGCCTCAAGAAAGGCATCATAGCTTTCTAAAATTCTCATAGCAGTTGGAATAGTTTTGCGTTTTGACGAGGTTACCAGAAAATCCCGAATGCATTTTACCATAAGACGGGGATCGCCATTGTGCGCCTTTATGTCCATACCTGCGATATCAGACATGAACATCTGAAATCGATACTGCTCCCGGTCCAAGATAACACACCGTTTATTTTTCTGATTTTCGGAGCCATAGCGTTTGGCGCCTAGGAATATGCCAAGCTCTAAAGGCATATTAAATCGTGGTAGACCATTTTTTATGTCTAGTTCAGTTTTTGATATATCATGAATACCAAAGCGGCATTGCTCTATAATGCGGTACAACTTATCAATTCGTGTCTCACCCGCATCATCAAGCTCTCTGGCGCACCGCGCTCGAAACCCGCATGCTATGACACCGAAAACTAAAGCACGAAATCCAGGAGCAAATTCATCGTCGAAAGGGCAGTTGATAAACACATCCCGCGTTGAGGCGGCCATGAGTTTTACTTTTTCTTTTCTGACAGGTAGGTTCTAACTGCCTTAGCAGCTCCCGCATTGCTGACATGAGCAGCCTTTGTTGACGGCCTCTGTGATAGTGCCGAACCCGCAGCGGTCTTGGAGTCCTTGCCTGTTCTACCATCCCGTAAAACTGCGGAAGCGGCCTTGCCTGCCTTCGTACTGGTATGTTCGTTCTTCGCCATGTCTCACAATTAGCACAGCTAGGTTCACGCTGCATTACCCTAAGCTCGTCATCCCCCATGAGTGAGGCAGGTAAGCCCGGGGACTTGGGGCCGGTACCAACCGGCCCCCGTCGATTACTTCTTCTTGTCGGGACGTTGCGACAGAGCTGATCCAGCCGCCGTTTTCGAGTCTTTGCCGGTTCGGCCGTCGCGGAGGACGTTGGAAGCCGCCTTGCCAGCCTTCTCGCTCGTATGCTCGTTCTTCGCCATCGTTCGGCTCCAAGCAGCGCACCATCTGGTGGTGCAAATCCTAAACCCCTCTATTAGTTGATTTGTTCCCTACTTGTTTCTAAACTATAGTAGGTGAGACATTACTGAACATCACCAGTAGCTCTGGCTCAGCAGCAAACCAAGCGTAGCTAAATCAGCACCCGCTCCACCTCGTCCAATGTCACGTCGTCGGATCGCCGATCGTAAAGCTGGGTGGTGCGGGTGGATGCATGGTTCGCCATCGTCGCAGCGCGCTCCAGGGTACCCCCGTTTTTTAGGTAGGCGGTGATCCCGGTCGCCCGGAACGAGTGGTTACCGATCGCCGTCTCGATGCCAGCGGCGACGGCGCGACGGCGTACCATCTGGAAGGCATTGGCCTGCGGCAGGGAGGTGTCGCTTAGTTGTTTAGTCCCTCGCGCAATCGTGCGGAATAACGGGCCTTTGCGATCTTCACGCAGATCACACCCGTCGAGATAGGCGGCCAAATACTCCTCCAAATTATGGTGGCACGGCATCTCATGGCGCTTGCCGCCCTTTTCATGCAGCCGCACCCACAGGCGCCGGTTCTGCACGAACACGTCCTCCACGCGCATCCCCAGCGCAGCGCCGATCCGCGCGAACGAATAGACCATCAGCCCAATCAGCGCTCGATCGCGCAAACCTACCGGGGTCGTCACGTCGATCGCGTTCAGCAGACGCCGCGCCTCGTCCGGCGCGAGCACTGGCGTCTTGCCGCGCCGGACACTGTGCGCAGGGCCCCGTACCGAGGCCACCGGGTTCGTCGGGATAACCTGGCCGGTGACCAGCCAATCAAACAGATGGCGCACACCGGCGAGCCGCTGCTTGACGGTCGGCACACTGACTTCGCGACTGAGCTGCTCAACCCATGCCGCAACATGCAGCGGCTGCACGCCAGCGATCGATGTGACGCCGCGTGCGTCACACCAGCCCAACAACTCACCAGCTGCGCGCGCATAGGCGCGGCGCGTATGCGCATTGCGGATCGTGACGGCGAAGAACTCCAGGAAACGGCGTTGGCCGCGCTCGTCAGCCGATGCAACCAGCGCGGGTAGCACCAGGGCCGGAGGCGTTAAAGCGATTGCCTGCGTCATGACGTGGCAGCCGGGACAAGACGCTCATACAGCGTAACGACGCCAGGTTTCTCGGCCAACGCCGCTCCCCAGTGTTCGAACGGCGCGATTGCCGGCAATCCGACCGGCAGCATGGTCGTCAGCTCCGGCCAAATTCTTTCAGTTTCGGCTACCGTGATCAGCCTGCTGGTATTGCCGTCGTCGACATCAAGCGCGAGCACGAACATCTCACCGTCGCCGATCGCTGCCACACCCGCGACGACAGAGCCGATCGTCGCCCAGGGTGCCGCGCGCTCGCAACCCAAGATCGCGAGGACCAGGCCGGCTTGAGAGACCGCTTTGACGACGTTGCGGTTTGCCAGGCCAGACGCCGTGCTGCCTAGCACAGCGGGACCCCGCGGACCGTGACGTCGCCAACGATGATCTTGGCGACACCGGCCCCGACGATGGTGTTCACGCGACCAAGTGCGGTTTCAATTGCATCCCCGGGAAAGGTGATCTCGACGACGTGTGAGTTAGCGACGGGCAGGCCATCGGCGTCGATAACGATTGGTCGTGGGACGAGCTGGACGCGATAGATCATGCCCGATGCTAACCCGCATTTCACATATGATAAAGGACATTATCATATATAAACAGACAGGGAAGAGGCGTCGTTTTCCGCACACAGATTGTCGAACACGTTTCCGAACAGAATGGCCTCTAAAACACCGCCCGCGAGCCGGCAGGTACGGCGGTACGGAAAAGGGACGTTTTACGCATGGTGCTGGATGAGGGGGGCACAATCATTCCTGATATGGGAACTGTGAGGGACCATACTGCGCTCTGCTCCTGTGCGCCGTTTGATCTATGTGAGCCGGTCCCTGATCGATGCCAATGCCGCCACCCTCGACGCGATGGTTGAGCGGGCCTCGATACGAAATGCTGCCGATAACATTAGCGGCATGTTGTGGTTCGATGGCGCTAACTTTGCCCAAGTGCTCGAAGGAGAACATGATCGCGTCGGCGAGACGATCCAACGGATAATAGGCGACCCTAGACACACCGATTGCGGGATCGTCCTCGATCGTGAAGTGAAAACCCGAGCATTTGGCCAATGGGGAATGACCCAGCCGGACTACGGACCACAGAGCCTAGCGAGCACGGCATTTCTGGTCGGTGTTTCGCTGGCCGAACGCGGTGACGCTGCACGACGTTTACATGACATCGTCGTAGCATGTGAAATTTAGCGGTACGCGGATTGGCGCAGTCGATCACGTGCGTGAGGGAAAAGCAAAGACCGCCCCTCTCGGGACGGCCGGCCTTTCCATTGTCAGCCACTAATGGCCTCATCCTTCGAACTGGGAAGCCCCGGTAGCAGGGGTCGGGCTCAATCGGTTCGACATTAGCAATGAGACATTCGTAGGGGCTCAGCTCTCGCCCCAAACCTGCATCACCTTCGCAACAGCGGGTCGTGCCTTCACCCGCTCGAAATGTGCAGCTACGTTCACCGGCAGCCTCACATCCACCTGTGGTGCCCAGCGCTCGACGTAGAACAACGCAACGTCGGTGACACCGAACGTATCGCCAGCCGCCCACTCACGACCGCCCAGTTGACTGTCGACTATGGCGAAGGCTTCCTCGATCATCTGCCGGCCCTGCTTTTTCACCGAGCCCTGACCGAGGCCGAGTGTCTGGTGGACGGGGTCCTGCGGCTCAAACTTCTCCGGCATGAACATGCGGGCGAACGCC
>Ga0308164_10003964_pt1 | contig 12896 bp, 10 predicted proteins | sample PhyTR2_FD_201031 | JGI IMG/M metagenome (GOLD analysis project Ga0308164, IMG submission 201031) | Phyllosphere microbial communities from UC Gill Tract Community Farm, Albany, California, United States - DLSLT.R2 | ecosystem: Host-associated > Plants > Phyllosphere > Unclassified | place: USA... | reverse complement strand
AAGCGCATGATCTGCATTAGGAAGCATCTCCTCAAAACTAAATCTTCTTCTCAGTGCAGTATCAAGTGCTTCAACACTCCTGTCTGCTGTGTTCATCGTACCAATAATATGTAAGTTCGGGGGTACAGAGAATTTTTCTTTAGAATAGGGCAAGGTCAACTCCAGAAATTCTGTCCTTCCAGCGCGCTTATCATCCTCTAATAATGTAATAAGTTCCCCGAAAATTTGGGACACATTCCCTCTATTGATCTCGTCTATAATCAGCACATAACTTTCAACTTGCAAGCTATTGTCTACCACATTCGGGTCAAAGTGGATCAGGCTTTCTGGAACTTCTTTTACTTCGGACGACACTTGGTCTGTTTTATTCCCGTCAACCCATTTATTTAGGTAATCTAACACACACCAATAGGCTGTCGAGTTTGCTCCACCAATCACCTCTCGGAATTCTTTATCCAAGTTCTTCACTTCTCCCAGAACATCAAATCTTTCGAAAAGTTTAAGAGTTCTACTGTAGGAAACAATATAACTCTTATCTCCGGCTGTTTCTGGCTTAAGATTAAGATTACCCTGCTGACTAACTGAAGTAACTTCAAGAAGTTTACCTTTTAAAGACCTGAGTTTGAGTCGTTGATTACCTTCTAGTCCTTCTTCAGCCTTTACAATAAGGCTATCCCAGGCTAGCTCATAAAGAGCCAACCTATCGAATTTATGTTCCGCTGACTTCGGAGCACCTATCTTGTAATATTCAGAATAAGCTTTTCTAGCAATTCTTTTGAAAAGTCCATCCTCTATATGATAACTAATCTGTTCTCCATCTTCCTTATCTAAGACGGGTTTAATCCCCTCTATGAAATCCTCATATGAAAGGCTCTGATGAAAAGTCACAAATTCAATATAACGACCATCCATAAGCCTCTTGAATTCTGACTTCACTTCATTCCTACTCCTACCTACTAAGGTATAAGCCGGATTTGCAATCATAATCGCTTTTTCAATAGTAGTGTAAGTCTTCCCCGTTCCAGGAGGGCCATATAATATAGTATTCAAGCTCATATGTTTCTTAAAAATCTGCTTTACTGGAGCATCCACTGTAGCAGATGTCTCGGTGTTAATAATTTCAAAATTAAATTTAGGCTTAAAAATTTTTTCGTTGACTGTCCCTATCTGATCTGCGGGTATTTTATAAAATGTAGAATTCCCACTTGGCATAAAAAAGCGGGTATCTGCCTTCAAATCGGTAATCGAATCATTTACTGGAATAAATAAAGGTTCAATCTCTCTATAGACCCACTCCCCACCACCATTTATCAAATCGTCGGAAGCCTCATCCAATTCTTTTGATTCGGAAATAATCCTTCCAAAACAATTCAACTTATCTCCTCCATAACACACATAAACAAAATCACCAACCCTCGCGTTATTTATAAACTTTCCAGCCTGCCCCTTTCCTGTGTAAATATTAAGGCTTATCCAGTTGTTGCTTTCCAGGATCCTGTCAAATCCAAGGTACTTATAGTTATTATGTTTGGTGAAAATCCCATGTGATATTTTATAAACATCCTTTCCATGCAAATTAAATTGTTGATTTTTTTTGCCTTCAATATATTGCTGAAAGTTATGTGCAAACATATCAATTGTACCCAACTCCTCTTCTCCAACCATCACCATTAATTCATGAAAATTCGCTATAGATTCACCATAGGTAGCAGGAATATCAAGCCATTTTTTAAAAGCAGTATGTGAATTATTAATAATTGGAAATAAAGATGGGGAGATGTAATACAACCAAGGGGAATAAATACCCTGCTTCACAAGAGGAATATTATTCCCATCGAATTTGCTACATAATATAATTGCTTCTTCTACAGAATTGACTTTAAAAGCAGCCTGAATAAAATCTGTAATGAGCGAGCATTGACTTGGAGACAACCCATAGATTGAGTTCAATCCTGCACCAACATACCCCCATTCATCTACCTTATTCGCAATGTCGATAATCTCATTCCTAATTGCAACATCAGGAATATTCTGCTCCAAATATTTAATGTAGGTCTCATCCTTACACTTATATTTAAACATCTGTATAAACCCCGTTAGCTTTTCATTGGAAACGCTACCTGCTTTCAAAGTTTCTGATATTATTTGTCTATTTACAGCTACTATGTCAAACTGTTTTTTTCTGTTAGAGTAATCCTGTGTATTCTTGAATTTTTCGTAAAGAGATAAGAATTCTGGAAAGAGCGCATCATTCATGAATAGACAACTATATAAAGTTAAATTATTTCTTATAATTTGAATTGACAGAGCAAATAATGCTATGAGCCCTTTATAAGGGCTAATTTTCATTAAATTTATTTAAAAAATCTTAAACTAAGCTATACTCCAGCTTAGTTTTCCATTTTTTCCAATCAGGCATCATTTTTTCCTGGAGTTCAAAAAAGGCCTTGTTATGGTTATGATGTATTAAATGGCAGAGTTCATGAATTATAACATATTCAATACTACCTTTAGGGGCCTTAATCAGTTCTAAATTTAGAATCACCTTCCCTTTTGCCGTACAGCTTCCCCATCGTTTATTCATCACTCTAATCTCAAGTGTGGGTTTTTCTATATTGAATTTTGAAAAAAATCTAAATGTCTGATCCAAGATAGAACTGAAATGCTCCAAAGCCTTTTGCTTGTACCAAGCTCTAACTACATTCTCAACCCTTGTCCTTGAAGTATGTTCAAGAATGAATTGTCCTCTTAATGCTTTTAGATGATTCTTCCCTCCTAGCTGGGCATGTAAAATATATTGCCGGCCCAGATAAAGATGTGTTTCTCCGTTGACATATTTTCGTGCAGGCGTCAGCGGTTGATATGATAAAAACTCTTGCTGTTGCTTTAAGATCCATCGGACCTTCTCCTTTACCTTTTCCTCTATCATTTTATTATCCGTTCCTATAGGAGCCGTGACCTTGACCTCACCATCCGGAAAAACTTTGATACCCAATGTCTTTCTGTTTTTGAAAATAAGTTCATAGCGAACTTCATTTTTTCCATAGGTAATATACTTGATTAGAACAGACATTATATAAATTTGATTTTAGCCACATTTAGGGCCTTAGCTACAAGCTCATCTATTTTATCAAATGATATCTCAAGATCATATTTCCCCTTTATATCAAAGATACAATCGTCTATCTCAATTTTAATTTTACCTTCAATATCAGTTTTATTCTGCCAGTCAATAATGAGGATATCGTTCTGAAAAACAATTGAACGTATGATCCTATCTATATCCTGAGCCAATTCTATGGCAAGATCTAGTTTGGATCGAAGTTCATCTTTTAAAATTTCATTGGTCAAGTTATAAATAGCTGTTCCAGTTTCATTGCCGCTGAAAACATCCGGAACATTATTTCGCTTCCCAGATAAAAATTCGTTCTCACAATCCCTAACCTTTCCAAGATATTCAGCTTCTGTGATCCGTTCCAAACGATATAATTCAATCGTTTCCCTTATGAGCGCAGAAAGGTTCTTATAGTAAACAGGGTCTTCGTTAAGTTTAATATTTACAGCCCTAATAGTCCGGCTCGCGATATGGTCAGCCTTCGCAGCATTACTTGTCAATTTTTCTACCTCAGCCTCTCTCTCCTCTTTATTAAAAATATTAACCAAGTGAGTAATTTTTAGTATTTCACCTTCAGTGGTAATATGCTTATCTATTAATTTCTGGATCTGAGGTTCATAAGCTGCATAATCAGCTTCATCCGAATATCGTCTTTTAACTGAAATCCTAAGTTCAAGGAAAAATTTTAAATCTTTTTTGTATTTATTTATGACCTTATCTGGTGTCTTTGTTTCAAATTCAAAACTGGACAAAGCCAGTTTCAGCAATCTTGCGAAACTAGATAATTTCTCATAAAACTGATATCTGATTTCTTCATCACCCAACAAGACTTCATATGCAGGTTCATCATACTTATTAAGTATCGTTTTAAAAACATCCCAAACCTCAGAATGTGCTTGTGGCAAATGCTTTATTTCGTCATCTACCTTAATAAAGGTACCCTCTAGATCTTCTTCGTCATAAATATTTTCACCTGAATACCGATCCATAGCTTTATCAAGATGCTCAAGGTTTCCATAATAATCTATAATATAACCATAATCCTTACCAGGATATAATCTATTTACTCTAGCTATTGCCTGAAGCAGTGAATGCTCCTTTAGAGAACGGGTCAAGTATAATACAATATTCCTAGGCGCATCGAATCCAGTCAGCAATTTATCTACTACAATGATAATTTCAGGAGTGTCCTGCTTTTTAAATGAACTAATAATTGATTTTTCATATTTTTCAACCGTTCCGTATTTATCCATTCTAGATTTCCAAAAACTTTTCACTTTATCTTCTACCTTTTCAAATGCATCATCCTCTCCCTCTCGAGTATCTGGAGCTGAGATTATAACCTCGGATGTCAGTTTGCCTATCTCATCAAAATAAGATTTATATTTAATCGCGGTTAACTTATTGGGGGCGATCAATTGCCCCTTAAAACCAGTACCCTGCCAATTTTCACTAAAATGCTCAACAATATCCCAAGCTCTAGCATAAATGATTTGATCGGCTTTGTTCAGAATATTTTTACTGCTAAATTTTCGTTTTAAAGTCGCTTTCCCATATACAGTCAATGGTTCAGATACTTTATTGAAATAGTTATCAAGCGGCTTATCATTCAACTCAATTAGATTATGCCGCCCCTCATAAAGCAATGGAACCACTGCGCCATCTGCTACAGCATCATTAATAGAATAAACATCAATAAGTCCACCAAACTTAGCTGCTGTGCTTTTTTCCTTTCTCATTAAAGGAGTTCCGGTAAAAGCCAAAAAACAGGCATTAGGAAAAACTTGCCTCATTCTTACATTAAAAGAACCATATTGGCTACGATGCCCTTCATCAACTAGGACAAAAATCTCAGAGGAAATCAAAGGAGACACAGATGCATCAACAGCGGCTTTAAATTTATGGATCAACGTAGTGATTACTCCGTCACCCGGTTGGGAGACCAGGTTTAATAAACTCTTATCCTTTTTTAAGCGTTCTAATTCCTGTTCTGTTAAACTTTCTCCCTTCAGTTTTTTGATAATTTCCTTAGATGCCCCTACTTCAGCATTTTCAACGGGGAATTGGCATTTTTGGAAAGTCTCTGTTATCTGACTATCTAAGTCAATACGGTCTGTTACCAATATGATCTTTGGATTTTTTATGTGTCGCTGAGAAGCAATCATCTGTGCGAGCATCACCATAGTTAAGGATTTCCCACTGCCCTGAGTATGCCAGATCACACCTCCGACATATTTATTATTGATCTTATGCTCCAAACGCACAATCGTATTCTTAATACCAAAATACTGCTGATATCTTGCAATTTTCTTCTCTCCGTCATCAAAAAGTGTATAACTAAACATTATCTCTAATAATCTAGATGGACGACAAAAACTGTAAAGTAGCTTATCCTGTTCTGTAACAGTGATTGCTTGATCAACAATATGAGAAACAAGCTCTTTTCTCCCTTCATGCCAATCAATAAGCTTGTTCCATTCTTCCTTATGGATTGATTTTTCCTTAATCTCTATTATTTCCTGCTCCCAGGTTATCTGTTGATCCTTAGTCTTGAACAGCTCTTTCCAAAAACTCCAAAATTCCTTCTGTGTAGCCGTGGTAGCATATTTTGCATCATTGACCGAAATTGACATAAGCAGATTTGAGTAGACATATAAGGATCTGATTCCATCATCTTGTTGATTACGAAGATGCTGTTCTATCCCTCTCTCTACTGGTTCTTTTATAATAGGACTTTTGCATTCAATCACTACCATTGGAATTCCATTTATAAAAAGCACGATGTCAGGGCGGAAATGATCATTCCTCTCAGAACGCAACACAGAAAATTCTTCGGTTACATGAAAAGTATTGTTGTGCGGATTTTTCCAGTCTATATACTGGAATGAAAAGCTCTTTTTATCTCCGAGTATAACCTGTTCAAAACTCTTACCGAGTGTAATCAACTCATAAAAAGCCTTATTGCCAACCATGTAACCATTTTGTATAGGGAGATCTCTTAACGCTACTATTGCATTACTAATATTTGTCTCATTGAATTCAAAATCCTTTTGCTTGTATTCAATGGTGTTAATCTTTTGAAGCTGATCTTTTAGAATATTCTCTAATAATACCCCTGAAACTCTACTGTTCCGGGCCAACAAAGCCTCATCTGGAGTTAGGTATTGCCAGCCTAAATTCATTAAAAATTTTAATGCTGGCAGTTGTGATATATAATCTTCTCTGAATGATGGGGTGCTCATAAACTATTGTTTTTAACTCTATTTAGAGTTTTTTGAAACGGCTGTTGTTTTATAAATTCTTAATTATTACCTTTGCAGTGTCAATACACAAAGTGTAAAGGACTTGGCGAATGACATTTGTTCATCCAATCGTATTGCCTGAAGATACGTACCTCACTCACGAAGTGGGGTTTTTTTTTGTTCTTCTCTATAGCTTTCATACCTCTTTTTATACGAACCAGACTCGATTTTATCCACCGAAAAGGAGGTGATCAGTAATAGATCTGGATTTATTTCTCTAACAATTATGATAAACCCCTTATCACTATACCAATAAAATCGCTGGTTTTCCCCATCTGCATTTACCGATTCAAAATATTTAATCCTAGTATCATTTACATTCTCCAGGATAGGCCTGATCCAATGTACCCTATTTGCTCGCTCCCTATCAAAATTTCTTTTCCCAGAAATCTTACTTTCCCTGGTGATGATATGTTCAAAACATTGGTGTTTTCCTTTGCATAAAGGATGTCTTGATGCATTCCTATTAAAAGTTAATTTGACTCCATCTAAAAAAATAGGATTTTTTACAATATCATCTAGATAATGACCATACATGATAAATAGCTGTTCCGAAGTAGGGCCATCTATACTCAAATCCTCAAAAAGATCTTCCAGATCATCCAAGCTACTCATCTTTTAAAGGCTTAATTTGAAAATCGTCAATAAAAAATTTGGTCTCCCATGGCTCTGTACCATCATCCAAAGCATATCCAGAACATTCTTCTAAGTACTTCACCACGGTACACCTTACAGCCGAAGCATTTTCCTTTCTAAATTCAGGTCTGGATTTATAACAAATGGCCCCTATAAACAAGTCGGTTAATTGCAAAAATTCATTTTCGTTAGAATGCAAATGTTGAAAATGCTTAAAAGGTGATACGCCTTTATGTTTTTCTTCAAGTTCCTCTTTCAGAACCGTCAATCTTGTTTTCCCTCTAGTATCTTTTACATCTAGATAAACTCGGTATTCATCCTCTCCTTCAGACACCTTATTATTTAACAAAAGCAATAATGTCTTATAATAAAAGCTATTCTTATCCTCCCTATTATATCTTACCGGACCTAGATTTTTTTTGTTTTTAATGAGCACACTTCTAAATTCTATATTGCTCTGGAAGAAAAAATCTATAAGATCTTTATATAAAGGCCAACGAGACATAGAAATGGTATTCCATTTCACTTCCATCGGATTTCTATGTTTAAGTTTTATTGATTTAATCACCTCTTTTAGAGCATAATAATCATCCTGGTCTATTTTTATATAACCAATACACATTACTTCTGATTCGTCGTGTTCCAAATGACAGCTCTCGTCAATATAGATATTGAATGTTTTGCTCATATGATATTAATCTACTTTTACCCTTATTTTACCAGTCAATAGTTGCTGCATCAGGCCTTTCTTTTGTTCTTGGAACATTTTTAATTTTCTTTCATACTTATTGAGCTCAAGATTAGCTGTTTCTAAAACTTGTCCTATTGCCTTTTGCTCTTCGGCTATCGGAACCCTTACCTCTAATTTAAGGAAGTCTTTTTTACTCATAACCCTATTTCTACCCGCTCCCCCAGGTGAAATTAATTCGAGTCGACTTTTAAAAAAACTTTGCAAAATGAAAAATTTGAAATATAATTGATCTGCAGTTTTAGAGTTGAATACGTAGGTTGGAAAACGATGTGACACCAAGCCACCAGCATCATTTTTTGATGCAATTGCTATAGCTTGCTCCCAAGCAAAAGTTATATTAACCACCAAATCATTTTCTTTAACTTCATATAATTTTTCCATCGCAATGGCTTTAGGATCAAAATTAGGTTTATGAAATATTCCCTTACCATGACTTCTCAACCCCAATGCTAAAAATGTTTTTTTTGGTTTATCTACCTCTCTTGGTGTATAAAACAACATGTCACCTAAAGACTTCAGTTCCCAGATACCAACAAACCCCTTCAATCTTTTTTCTCCCGTTAGAAGCATTTTTTCAAGACCTTGATTACGTTTCTTCAGAGCTACAATACTTTTCTTCACTGTATCAATTGCCTGATCCCACGTAGAAAGAACTTTAGCTATCCTTTGCTGTTCAAATTTTGGAGGAATGGGTAATAACAGTTTTTCAAGATTTTTCTTAGAAATACTATAAACAGAAATACCTGTAGCAATTTTTTTAAGATCAATAGTTACTTGTGGATTATTAAATATGTATGTTCTAAAGCCATTAAATGTTTTATTAGAATTATCCCTTGCTAAAAATGTATGTAGACCTGGCACTATTTTAGCAGAACCTATATTCTTTAGTTCAATACATTTCCCAACACCTTCATAATCTTCAGAAGCATCTGTAATTAAAAGATCTCCATCTTTTAAAAAATTAAACTTTTGATTTTTAATACATTCATCCTTGATAAAAGGAAGCTTATGTATTGAACAATCCAATATCTCACTTTCGAAAGTTGAATGAATATCACCATAATGAATATTCTGGATTTCATTACTTGTTGGCTCATAAGTCAAGTTATCTCTAGAAAAAGAATTTGTCGACATCAACTCAAATACATCAGCAAAACAATCTACATTCCAATCCTTTGGCAATAATCCAAGGAGTGTCTTCTTAAAGCCTTCAGGTATGACCTCCGAACAATTTGTTACTTCTGCAATGCTACTATTATCCAGCTCCATCATACTAAAATCCTAGTTCTATTAAATAATTTTTCATCTTATCTTCTACTGAGTTTAGTTCATCCTTTAATGACAAAATAAGCTCTTGCGTCTCTTTTATATCAACCGCCTCTTCTTCTTCAAATGTATCCACATACCTTGGGATATTCAGGTTGTAGTCATTTTCCTTTAGATCTGTAATAGTAGCTCTAAATGCAAATTTAGATTCCAAAATAACGCCCTTTTCAGAATTTAATGGCGAATTCCTTTTGAAGTCAACATATGTATCTAGAATCTTTTTGATATCGCTGACATTCTCATTATCCCTCAGTCTATTCTGGTTTTTGCCAGCCTCAAATCCTTTACTTGCGTCAATAAAAAGCACATCTGTATTATTTCCCTTTGCTCTATTAAAAATTAATATCGAAGCTGGAATACTAGTTCCAAAGAAGAGATTTGCTGGCAAACCAATCACCGCCTCCAATAAATTCTCCTCAATAAGACGCTGCCTAATAACACCTTCACTGCTACCCCTAAATAATACTCCATGCGGCATGATTACTCCAACACGACCCAAGTCCTCATAAGTAGTCTCTATCATATGACTGATAAAAGCATAATCTCCTTTACTTTTGGGAGGGATTCCCCTATGATAACGATTATGAAGATCTGCTAAAGCAGTTTCTGCACCCCATTTATCAAGAGAAAATGGAGGATTTGCAGTAACGATATTAAATTTCATTAAATTATCACCCTCCAACAAGCGAGGATTATTTAAAGTATCACCCCATTCAATAGTGGCATCATCTATCTCGTGCAGAAACATATTCATGCGTGCGAGTGCCCATGTACTTCCGTTTACTTCCTGACCATAAAGGGCAAAATTCTGATTACCAATTTGCTTAGCCATCTTAATCAAAAGGGAAGCACTACCACAGGCAGGATCACAGATTCTATCTCCAGGTTGGGGATCCAACAATCTAGCAAGTAAAGTTGATACTTCACTGGGTGTATAGAACTCTCCAGACTTCTTTCCTTCTTCCCCAGCAAACATTGATATCAAATACTCATAAGCATCACCAATAATATCATTACCTTCAAGATGCGAGGGCTGTAGATCCATTGCAGCAAAATCTACCAAAAGATTTTTGAGTCTACGGTTCCTATCCTTAGTTTGTCCAAGATTATTCTCAGAATTAAAATCAATACTTCTAAAAACCCTATCTAACTTAGATCTATTGGCATCCTCAATCCTCTCTAAGGCGGTATTTATCAACTCACCTAGATTTGGCTCATTCCTATTATCAAATAAGAATTCAAAATTTGCATTTTCTGGAAGAGAAAACCTTTCATTTGATAAAGCTCTTTCAATACGCACCGCATCTCCATTATACTTCTTTTTATAAAATGCTTTCTTATCTTTCCATACATCGGAAACATATTTAACAAAAAGCATGGTTAGCACATAATCTTTATATTGACCGCTACTGAGCACCCCTCTAAAAGTGTCACAAGCTTTCCAAACAATTTGATTGATCTCTTTCTGTGTTATTTTATGTTCCATATTACTATTTTACAATTTGATTGATTATACCCTGAAACAAGATCCGCTTTTGATCTATAATTTGATTTGAAAGCCTAACCTCCTCGACATGAAGAGCATTTAACATTGAGACATTCTCCTGAATCTCCAAACTTGGTATTGAAATTAACAAACTTTCCAACTCTGCCTTTCTTATAGACAAAATTGAACTTCCGGCTCCCATACTCTGAAACTGACTCTGGTATTTTTGAGAATTAAAAAGCATAGAGATGTATTCCGAAAGAACAGACTTATCCTTTATTCTAATTACATAAAAAATAGAGGATGCAACTGCAGGCCCCATAGATTTCCTATAAGTACAAGCAAAGTTTCTATACCCCTTACCCACAAACAAAACATCTCCATCTACCAAAAGGTGATTTTCATTTTTACTGTCAATATCCATATAAGTATCAATATTGTTGAGTAAATTACCTGAGTCATCAAAATTTTTAGCCTGTAAATAAACAGCAAACCCCTTTTCTTGCGGCTTGGTATAAAACCCAAATTTAACTTGAGCAATATCTTTCAACTGTTTTTGCATTTAATTCTTTGTAGTTACTTTCAAATAATATCCAAATATATAACAAATAACTGGATTCAAATAAATTTCTTTGTAGAATTTTTCAAAATATACTAATTGCAAAATATTGACATGATTGGATTGTATAAATTTATATGTAGCATTCACATCAACCCCTCATCTCCAAAAGAGTAGTAACCACCTTCTGGTGCCAAAATAATATGATCCAAAATTGGTAACTCTAATATTTTTCCAACCTCAATAAACCGCCTGGTAATACTTATATCTCCTATACTTGCTTTAAGATTACCTGAAGGGTGATTATGTACCAATATGATCGAACTTGCGCATGCTTTCAAAGCTGCACCGAATACCAGTTTAGCATCTACAATTACCCCAGACATTCCTCCTGTTGCAACATGGTAAAATCCCAAAACTCTCTTACTATAATTGAGTAACAAAATCTTGAATTCTTCCTGAAACGCAATTGTATCCTTATTCCAGCAATTGTACATTATCTGATAAGCATCTTCGGCACAAGTAACTTGAGGTCTTTGGGAGGCTTTAAATTTAGGAAAGTAACTGATTTTAATTTCTGAGATGTTAAATAGGTCGTTTTGAATTTGCAGAGTTTCCATAATTTCTGATTTTTTTGAAAAATTAATTATGGTGCCTGCTGTACATGCCGGTGACATCAAGGGCATAGTGGAGATGGTAAAAATGTGGAGGCTCCCGAAGGGATACCCATTTTTAGCATACTACTTTGGCGTAGCATCCCCTTGTGTGCAGCGGAAGGTGACCTTCGCTGAATAATTTATTCTTCAAAAAAACCTTATGGAACCAAATTTCAAACCTTATGTATACAACCTACATTGAAAATACTACTTTACAAAAAAAGCCATATCCTTGGATATGGCTCAGGTATACATTTTATAATCCTCGTAATGTGAGGTTACACTAGATCAATGTATCTCCATTCCCCAATATTAATTACTTCGTATGCTTTCTCGCTGTGACGTCTTTACGCACTTCACTAGTGAGTACCTTCAATGCCTGCATTGCTTTTCTTAATCTGGTACCGGCTGCGCTATTTCCTTTATCATAAAACTTATGAGAATCAGTCTCAATTTGAGAGACAAGTGCTTTAACTTGATTAAACTTTTCCATGATGATTAAGTATTTATTTGTTGAATGATGAATTTTTAAACCAAAAGTGACCTATCTCGACAGCTCCTGACCAGTTGAAAGTTCTTTGTCTTTAGATTGACCGGTTTTCATTTCGAAGATATTTTCTTTGGCCTGAACTTTTTCAAATTGTTCTCGCCTTTCTATCCTTCCATCCATATCATAGAAATTAAGTTTTCCATAACGTGGCACCGCTTCCACTTCGAGTTTGACTTCCTTCCCTTCCTTAACTGAAGTAATTAACGTACGATTTCCGTTCTTCAATTCAGCTTCCAATTTTTTCCTTTTAGCAGGATCATCCAATTCTTTGATCCGGTATTCATTCAGCACATGTTTCAAGTCATATCCATATTGAGGATCCATAAACTGCTGCATCTGAGAATTCCCCTTCTCATCTTTTCCTTTTTCCAAATCGAGTTTCACCCAGGCTTTATAGGGTTCGCCAGTAGGTATCCGCCCTACGAACTACATATTTGATTAACGGATTATATTCTTAAAGTTCTGCGGATATAGGTCCTTTATGTTTTTGTGATTTATACACATGATGTTTTCCA
>Ga0308164_10003963_pt1 | contig 12898 bp, 9 predicted proteins | sample PhyTR2_FD_201031 | JGI IMG/M metagenome (GOLD analysis project Ga0308164, IMG submission 201031) | Phyllosphere microbial communities from UC Gill Tract Community Farm, Albany, California, United States - DLSLT.R2 | ecosystem: Host-associated > Plants > Phyllosphere > Unclassified | place: USA... | reverse complement strand
ATTAAAGTTAAAGACGGAACTGAGATTTACTACAAAGACTGGGGAACAGGACAACCAATTGTTTTTCATCACGGATGGCCGCTATCTGGTGATGACTGGGATGCACAAATGATGTTTTTTCTAAACGAAGGATACCGCGTGATTGCGCATGACCGCCGTGGTCATGGTAGATCAGGACAATCTTCTGAGGGTAATGACATGGATACGTATGTTGCTGACGTTGCTGAGCTAACCGAAGCGCTTGATTTGAAAGATGCGATACATATTGGTCACTCAACTGGTGGCGGCGAAGCAATCCGTTATGTTGCTCAGTATGGAAAAGGCCGTGTGGCAAAAGCAGTACTTATCAGTGCCGTAACGCCTATTATGGTTCAAAGTGATAGCAACCCAGAAGGGGTTCCAATGTCAGTTTTTGATGAAATACGTGAAGGTACAGCATTCCATAGGGCTCAATATTACCAGGATTTCCCAGCGGCTTTTTACGGATACAACCGTGAAGGCTCAAAACCATCTGAAGGTATACAAAAAAACTGGTGGCGCCAGGGAATGATGGGTTCGGTATTGGCACATACTAAAGGTATCAAAGCTTTTTCTGAAACAGATTTTACAGAAGACCTGAAAAGTGTAGAAATTCCGGTATTGGTATTGCATGGTGAGGATGACCAGATTGTTCCTTACGCAATTGCAGGTCCTAAAGCTGCTGCACTATTGCCAAATGGTAAATTGATTTCTTACCCTGGTTTCCCACATGGAATGCCGACTACGGAAGCTGAAACCATCAACAAAGATATATTGGCTTTCCTTAAATCATAAGATCATCCATTCTCAGTTGATCTATAATTCTATAATTCTGTAGACAAATAGATATAAATCAACAATCAGGTCAAACTTAAACTCCTTTGTTAAAAAGGTGTTTGGTTTGGCCTTTTAATTTACTCCTCATTATTATTTAGCTCTTGAGGCTCAACCCCTGGCTTGGCATAGGCCAGTCGCCTTAGTGGTTCGGTGGTATAATAGCTGTCCAGGCCCGCGAGTGTCACCGTACCGGCTTTTACTGGATCAATAAACCCATCGTCACCGATCAATGATTCGTCGGCAAGTACATGTGTTACTTCTCCGACAACAAGTGTGGTGCTGTTCATAGTCATCTCTATCAGTTCCTTCAGCTGAAGGCCAATTCTGACAGATGATTCTTTCACAAATGGGGCTTTGAAAGTTTCGGTATACATTTCGTTAAAACCGCATTCAGTAAATTCGGAAAAACCAGACGCATAACTCGCGCTGGTTTGATGGGCTTGTTTGTAAAATTGTGGCAATACATTATTCAAAGTATACTGTCCTGTCAATTTTATATTTTTCAATGTATCATTATGTTCTCGCTCCGGCCTGATGATCAATCCGAAAAGAGGAGGATTAGAGCCCATATGAAAAACAGAACTAACAATGCAGAGATTGGTAGCACCCTCCTCACTTACTGTTCCTAATAGATTTACGGATTTATAGCCCGTTAAGCTGTTCGCCAGATTGATGCGGTAAAACTTTTCCATATCCAGGATCTGGTTGCTGTTAAGATCTGTCATAAGATGTATTTTTGTGCATTGATAGTATAACACCTGTTGTATCCCTTGAACAAAGCCATAAGTTTATTGTTTGCTAAGTAAGGATCAAAAGTTTATTTGACATATTTCTCAACCTGCTCCTTGATCGCTTTACTGATTTGCAGAATCTGCTGCACCTTGTGGTATTCCACATGATCCGGGTGATCTATTTCTATTGCGTCGTTGTTGTAATTCTCGGCAGTATCTGATAAATGAGGATGATCCTCATCCAGAATATGGTAGCTGTTTTCCATAATCTGCATGGCATCGGCAAGGCTACCCTTTAATTCTTTAAGGTGCTCATTTCCAAGTGAAAAAGGAAAAAATGAGGCAATAGTAGAGGATAACTGGTGACTTAATATCTCGAATTTATATAGGTGTTTTACTTCACCCTGGGCGTGTTTGGGTTCCAGCAGCATATTTTGCACGCCAGATGACAGTACCGCCAGTTTTGTATACACGTCCTTTCTGGCTAACTTAAACGAAGTCACATCGGCAGGGATGCCGTCGGACTGGTCATGAAGTATTCGCAGGTATCTTAGATTAGCTTTAATTACATCACTTAAATACATTGAATGTCTTTTTGCTTCCCAGGAAGGAAAAAGATAAGATGCCGCGAAAGCGATGCCGCAACCGATAAGCGTATCAAATACGCGCTGTGTTACAATAGAAGAATTATCATTGTATATGCTGAGGCAAATGATAACCATTGGTGTAAGAAACATCACGCTCAGTGTATAGTTCAGACGTAAGTATACAAAATATCCCAGCAGGAATAATGCTGCAAGTATCAATTGAACTGCAACATTTCCTACCGTAGCCAATAGCAGAATTCCAATTAAGACACCACCGAGTGTACCCTTAAGACGCTGGATATTTCTCTTCTTACTGTGGCCAAAACTCGGCTTTATAATGACGATTACTGTAAGTAAAATCCAATAACTGTAAAGACCGACGGGCAGAAGTGTGAAACAGAAGGCTACTATACAAGCCAGTGATAACCTAAAAGCGAACCTTAGGATGGGCGACTTCAATGTGAGGTGTGATTTTACCGCGTGAAGGTTCACCCCTTCTGCCGATGTAAACAATTTGTATGCAGGAAGGTCTGAAGGAAAGTCAATTTCTTCAAACTTGCTGGTCAAAGTGTTACTTACTTTTCTCAATCCGGCGTATATATCATCGATATTATCTGATAATTTCATCAGGATTGAAGAATACCCTTGGCCTCCAACTTTCAAAAATTCAGCTATTTGTTCCTTTAAATTCGCAATTTCCTCCAAAGCCGAATCGGCTGGTTTGACCCGCGATTTGGCAGATAATGCTAAACCAGGGGATCGCAAGTCCCTCGCTAAGCTGTCTATCACATTACCGATGGCTTCAAGCAGGCCGCTGCCTCTTAGGTTCTGCCTTAAGTTTTCATAATCATAATGTATAGCGCTTATCAGTTCATATAAATCAATAACCTGCACAGACACCAGCAGGAACCTTTGCCCCTGCTCATGATCTTTGCGCATAAGCTGTCTGTTCCTCAATAAAAGGTCGCGCAGCTGTTCCTGCTTTTCGCTAACCTTATTATGAAGCTTGATAATTTTAAGATAACATTCTTCCAGATTAGAATCAGGATGATAGAAATCTGCTTTCGCTTTCATGTAATCGGCAGTTGACAGGATGCATTCACCCAAGGCATGGCGGACGGAGCTTAACGGCCATAAGCGTGTCTGAATAAGGCTTACCAGGTAATAACTTAGCCCGCCAACCGCAATGTAGAAACTAAATGATAGCGGGTCGGCCGGTTTAAGTCCCTGTACAAAGGTCATGATGATCAGTCCCATGGTTCCCAATAGTGCATAACGTTTCCCAAAAGCAGTAAATAATGAAAAAACGATACACAATACGATGATCAAAAGAGCAGATAATATGATACTATTGATAAGTAGAGCCGTAACCAATGATACCAAAAAAAATGTACAAAGACTACTAACAGACATCACTATTTTATCGTTAAGGGTGCCTGGAGAGTCAGTTAAGCTGATCAGCAACGCGCCCACCCCAACAGTAATCGCCGTCGGCGGATTTAATAACTCATAAAATACCGCAAATGGAATAATGATACTTAAGGTAACACGAAGCGCATCCAGAAAATATTCGCTCTTGAGAAAGCGGATTACATTTCCGGCGGACCATTGTACAGTTCTTAAGTTTAATTGCATGTTAGAAACGGGGCGAATTGCGCCAAAGGTACACATTTCCTTCAATCAGATAAATGACATCAGGCCCCAGCTTCTCATTGCGGCCAACTTCCATTACTGTCGTGTTTCTCCCAAAGGTTAGCCAAGATTCCCCGTCCCTTCCTCCTATAAGAGATAATCCTGCGAATAGGAATGATCACAAAAACTCACTAACAGCCTTATTTATAACACTAAAGCCATTAAATGCAGATACAGTAAAACTTAAATATTTTATGAAGTCACCTTGATATTGTTTCCTGTGATATAAAATAGTTATATCTTCGTGAACGACTATTAATATCCAAATATGACTTATCAACCCTCACCAGAACGGTATAAAGAAATGGAATATCGCCGATGCGGTAAATCCGGATTGAAACTTTCCGCCCTGTCCTTAGGCCTTTGGCATAACTTCGGACATGTAAATGATTTTGAAAACAGCCGTAACCTGATCAAGACGGCTTTTGACCACGGAATTACACATTTTGACCTCGCCAATAATTACGGACCGCCCCCAGGTTCTGCAGAAGAGAACTTTGGGAAGATCCTGCAGCAGGATTTTAAAGGTTACCGTGATGAAATGGTGATCTCTACAAAGGCAGGTTATACCATGTGGGACGGGCCCTATGGCGACTGGGGTTCAAAAAAATACCTGGTTTCCAGTCTGGACCAAAGTTTAAAAAGGATGAACATGGACTATGCAGATATATTTTATCATCATCGTCCTGATCCGGAAACGCCAATTGAAGAAACAATGACTGCGCTCGACCTGATTGTAAGACAGGGAAAAGCGTTATACGTTGGGCTTTCAAATTATCGCCCTGCGGAAGCAGCGGAAGCGATCGCAATTTTAAAACAACTGGGAACACCATGTCTTATTCATCAGCCCAAATACTCTATGTTTGAACGCTGGCCAGAAGACGGGCTTTTAGATCTCCTGGAACAGGAAGGCATTGGTTGCATTCCATTTTCGCCATTGGCTCAGGGCCTGCTGACTGATAAATACCTGCACGGAATACCGTCTGATTCAAGGGTGGCCACAAGTGGTGTATTCCTTAACGAAGAACACCTGACCGCTGAGAAACTGGCAAAAGTGTCTGCACTAAATGCGCTTGCCGAACAACGCGGACAAAAACTGGCACACATGGCATTGTCATGGTTGCTAAGGGACAAAAGAATTACCTCAGTGCTGATTGGTTCCAGTAAGCCTGAACAAATATTAGATTCCATTAAGGCACTAGAGAATACTACGTTCAGCGAAGGCGAATTGGAAACAATAAATACTATTTTAAGATGATCATCAAATTACGCTCTTCAAACTGGAAACTCAACCTTTCCATAGCCGCATTCCTATCTTTGAGTACCTTGGATCTAAATGCCCAGGTACGCGAAACTATCAATTTTGACGCTAACTGGCAGTTTATAGACCAGGACGTTAATGGATCAGAAAACATATCATTTGATGACATTTCCTGGAAAAAAGTACAGGTGCCGCACGACTGGAGCATTGAAGGAACCTATGACAGGTCGAACCTTACCAGCCGCGGTGGCGGTTATCTGCCATCAGGAATAGGCTGGTACCGTAAAACCTTTAGTTTAGCCAATCCTGATCCCAAAAAACAGTATTCTATTGAGTTTGATGGTGTAATGGCCAACAGCGAGGTATGGGTGAATGGGAACCATTTGGGCAAAAGACCTTACGGTTACAGCAGCTTTGCGTATGATCTGAATAAGTTTCTGAACTTTGCTAAAGGCGCGAAAAATGTGATTGCAGTTAAAGCTGATAATACGATTCAGCCGGCTTCACGTTATTATACAGGTGCGGGAATTTACAGGCATGTGAGACTGGTCAGTACAAACTCTACACATTTTACCCATTGGGGCACTTTTATCAGTACGCCAGTTGCAACCAGCAAAAAAGGAAAGGTAAACATCAAAGCTGAAGTACAAAACGGAAGCGCGCAGGCATCTTACACCCTGCAGACAAAAATCATTGATGGAACGGGCAAAGTGGTGAAGACCTCAGAAAGCAGAGAGACGATACCTGCAAATGGAACAATAGAATTTGTTCAGGATATCGATATCAGTAATCCGATGTTATGGGATATCGAAAGACCTAACTTATATAAAGCGGTTACCACCCTCCTTTTGGGGAAAACCGTGATTGATGATCAAACTATAACTTTTGGAATCAAAGAAGCAAAATTTATAGCTGAAACAGGATTCTGGTTAAACGGAAAAAATTACAAATTAAAGGGTGTATGCCTCCACCACGATGGTGGCGCGGTAGGTGCCGCAGTTCCATTGGATATTTGGCGTGAGCGTTTCAAAAACTTAAAAAAGGTGGGTGTAAATGCAATCCGTACTTCGCATAACCCGGTAGCACCAGAATTTCTGGATTTATGTGACAGCATGGGTTTTGTTGTAATGGATGAAACCTTCGATACCTGGACCGCGGAAAAAAACAATGGAGAAAAAGGATACAACCTGATCTTTAAGGATTGGTGGGCTATTGATACCAAAGATATGGTGATGAGGGACAGAAACCATCCGTCCATTGTGATTTATAGCGTTGGAAATGAGATCCATGACGACCTAAGTTACCCTGAAGGTTACAAGGTTTATAAGGATCAGGAAGATATGGTAAAAAAATACGATGCTACCAGGCCTGTTACTATGGCTTTGTTCCGTCCTGCAAATTCAAAGGTTTACACCAACGGATTCGCTGCGCACATGGATGTGGTGGGACAGAATTACCGTGAAAATGAACTGGTGGCAGCACATGAAGCCAATCCCACCTGGAAAGTTATTGGAACAGAAAATACCCATGTGCTTAATCAATGGCTGGCATTAAGGGATAAACCTTATATGGCCGGACAATTTTTATGGACGGGTTACGATTACCTTGGAGAAGCTGACTGGCCGGAAACCACAAATAACCAGGGGTTATTTGACAGGGCAGGAAACTGGAAACAACAGGGGCTGCAGCGTGAAAGCTGGTGGTCTGACCAGCCTGTAGTGCATATCGTTAGAAAATCTGACAACGCAGGCGCAGGCGTTTGGGTTGCCGACTGGACACCGGTTGATTTTGATACTTATGATAATGCGAAGATCCAGGTTTATAGCAACTGCGAAGAGGTGGAGCTTTTTCTAAACGGAAAATCATTGGGCACAGTGAAGAAACCCCTTAATGATGCACCGCGCGAGTGGGATGCAACGTTTGAAAAAGGAACCATCAAAGCTGTTGGAAGAAACAACGGAAAGGAAGTGAAAAGCGAGGAATTTAAATCGGCCGGTGCACCTGCTAAAATTGTTTTAACGGCTAGCAAACTTAAATTAGGAGGCAGCTGGGATGACGCATCAATCATTACAGCAACGGTAGTGGACGCGAATGGCATCCCCTGCCCCAACGCTGATAACCTCATTAAGTTTATCACTACCGGACCTGGTTATGTACAAGCTGTTGACAATGGTAACATTTCCAGTCACGAACCTTACCATACCACAGAAAGAAGAGCGTACAATGGTAAGGCAATTGCCATTGTAAAAGCAAATCAGGGTAGCGGAGAACTAACTATTCAGGCGAAAAGTGACCTTCCAAACGTGGCAAACATCAGGTTGGAAATAACGGGCAAGTAATCAGAATATACATTAATATATATTCCGATTAAACATTAATACACATCAGCATTCAATGCGGGGAATATCAATCCCCGCATTTTTTTTGAAAGGTCGTCTCGCCCATTATCATTATATTTGATTCATATTAACACACGTAGCTAAGAGTGAATAATAACAAGATAGGTTTTGGGGGAAGTTGTCATTGGTGTACTGAGGCTATATTTTCATCCCTAAAAGGAGTTATTGAAGTGCAGCAGGGATGGATATCGTCAGATGCTGAAAACTCATCTTTCTCTGAAGCGGTGATTGTTGAATTTGATCGCAGGCTTATTAGTTTGCAGACACTGATAGCAATACATTTATACACTCACAGCTGTACCTCAAACCACAGTATGCGTTTAAAATACCGCTCTGCAATTTATACCTTTAATGATATGCAAAAAGCCATCGCGACAGATGCAGTTGCTTCATTACAAGATGAGTTTGATAAGGCCATTATAACGCAGGTTTTGCCGTTCAGGCAATTTCAACTGAATACTGAAGAATTTCTAAACTACTATTACAGTAATCCTGAAAAGCCTTTCTGCGAAAATATAGTCAATCCGAAATTGAAACTGCTATTGCAACAATTTTCATCGGCAGTTGATAACGATAAACTTAAACACATGCAGAACTCATAGGTTCAGCTACATGGATGCATTCCTTAAATTCCCTGACTGAATTCCCGCAATCACCAATAATCACCAATAATCAGCTATACCTGTTACTTAAAAGTAGTCGTCAGACCGTTAAAATAAAAAAATGAAATGTTAGAAATACTAATAAAATCCCCTACATTTATATCGTGCACGACACAAATGCAAGGGATGAGTTCACAGTCCCGACGTAAACCAATGTACATTAACTAATAAAATTCGGGTAGCACTACCATTTCAATTGACAGTTATGCAAAAAACCAGCACTTTCCAAAACATCATGAGGGTAATTCTGGGATCATTTATGATTCTTGCCGCCATTGGTCATTTTACTTTCCAAAGGGCAGATTTTCAGGCGCAGGTTCCCAACTGGGTGCCAATTTCCAAAGACATTGTCGTGCTCCTGTCCGGCGTGGCAGAAATATCACTTGGAATTGCCATGATATTCTGGACCAGCAAAAAAGTATATGTTGGTCTTGCCCTGGCCTTGTTTTACATTTTAATTTTCCCAGGTAACATTGCCCAATATTTGAATGGAACATCTGCATTTGGACTCGATACCGATCAGTCACGCCTTACCAGATTATTTTTCCAGCCAGTACTGATCGCCTGGGCGTTATGGTCTACTGGTGCTATCAGTTACCTGTTTAAGAATTCTTAAACCGCAGTATCAATTATAAAAAACAGTCATAAATTAGCCTCAAATTATACTGGCAAAAGCTTAACGACATGAATGAATTCGAATCTTTAAAACTGGAAAATCAATTGTGTTTTCCACTTTATGCAGCCTCACGACTGGTCACGAAATGTTACCAGCCCTTTCTGGAAGAATTTGACTTGACCTATCCTCAGTATTTAGTATTGTTAATATTATGGGAAACAGATTGCGTAAACCTGAAGGTGATATCAGACAAACTTCATCTGCAAACAAATACGATAACACCGCTGTTGAAGAGAATGGAAGACGCAGGATTAATTGATCGTACCCGCTCCCCTGAGGACGAAAGAAGTATAATTATTTCATTGACAAAAAATGGGGAAGAATTAAAATTGAAGGCCAGTAAAATTCCCGGCCTGTTACAAAGTAATATTGGAATTTCGCTAGACGAAGCACATCAACTGCACGGTCTGTTATATAAACTGATCGGACACTTGAGCCAATAGATTCTAAATATCAGTATGATCATGGGGGTTGGCACATGATAATTTAACCATTTTCCATTGCAACAGCATTATTACCAATTGCCTGTGGAATATTACCCCACTGCCTCAAGACTTTAAATATTATGTTTGAATTTTGCAATCAATGATTTGATTTTTACAGTCGGCAGTTTCATCTAGGCCGTACCTTTATAGCAACTTAACGAAATAACTAAATGATAGAAACAAAAGGGTATGCTGCACAAAGTGCTGGCGAAGATTTAGCACCTTGGTCATTCGAGCGCCGCGAGGTTGGTCCTCACGATGTACAGTTTGACATTTTATTTTGTGGCGTTTGTCACTCAGATTTACACCAGATAAAAAACGACTGGTTTCCAGGTATTTTTCCAATGGTACCGGGTCATGAAATTGTGGGACGTGTAATTAAAGTGGGCGACCATGTAAAAAAGTTTAAAGTGGGCGACCTGGCTGGTACGGGATGTATGGTAGATTCATGCCAGGTATGTGTTAATTGTAAAAAAGACCTTGAGCAATACTGTCTCGAAGGTAATACGCAAACATACAATGGCCTCGAGCGTGATGGTAAAACACCAACTTATGGTGGCTACTCTAACACAATTGTAGTAAGGGAAGAATTTGTATTGCATGTATCAGAGAAACTGGATCTTGCAGCAGTTGCACCATTATTATGTGCTGGTATCACAACCTACTCTCCGCTAAGACACTGGAAAGTTGGTAAAGGTCATAAACTAGCTGTCTTAGGATTAGGCGGATTAGGCCACATGGGCGTGAAATTCGGCGTTGCGTTTGGCGCAGAAGTGACAGTATTGAGTACCTCTCCTAAAAAGGAAGAAGATGCAAAAAAATTGGGCGCACATCATTTTGTAGTTACTACGGATGAGGCACAGGTAAAAGCTGCTATGGGTACCTTTGATTTTATCTTAGATACAGTATCCGCTGAGCATGACTTCAATATGTACTTGTCATTGCTGGCAACTGATGGCACGCTAATCTGTGTTGGTGTACCACCAAAACCAGCAGAAATTGCGGCTTTCAGTTTATTGGGCGGTAGAAAGAGCATCGGCGGTTCTGGTATCGGCGGAATAGCTGAAACTCAGGAAATGCTTGATTTCTGTGCAGAAAATGATATCGTTTCGGACATCGAAATGATAGACATGAAGGATATCCAGACTGCTTACGACCGCATGGAAAAAGGCAATGTGCGTTACAGATTTGTCATTGATATGGCTACGTTGTAAAAACGACGCTGTTACCCTAAAAACGAAACGCTGTTATCCTAAAACAAGCACAGTAAAAACAAAACGTTGTAACCGTAAAAACAAAATGCCCTTCTCTCTCAAAAGAAGGGCATTTTAATTTAACAACATATATCACGGTTCGGTTAATCATCGTTCATCACTGTTTTCAGTGTTTTAGATTTCTCAAGAAGCACCTTATAATCTTCCAGCAGCGAGATATACTTTTTCATCCAGTATTCCTTTGCATCCTCACTTGATATAAATGCATCATCGCGCTGACCAGTTTTCATGGAATTTGACCTTGTTTTAAAAAACTGCTCAGGAAATTCATTAGAAAAATCATAGCCTATGGCCTGACTAATAGAATATATAACCGACGAACTCAATGTTTCCTGTCGAAACCAATTATATAATGTTCTTCTGTTCACGTTCATTTTTCTTGACAGTTCGCTAATATTGATGTTTTGTCTGCGAACCGCAAGTTCTACTAATTGTCCTGCGTTAAATTGTATCATGATAATTATTCATAAGTTAGGTAAATAGTCAGGATTTGACATTAAGGATTAGATTTCGGCACCAGTAATTTCTTCCTTTAAAAGATAGCTACTGTGATATTCAGGAATAATTTCCTGCATCTTTTTGATCAGTGTTCTATTATCGCCTTGTTTTAAAAGCTGTAACAGCTGTTCAACATGTCTGTAAACATAGAGGTAAGGATAAAACATAACATTTGCGATTTTAATTTTCTCGTGATAAGTCGGCAAAACCAGTTCCGTTTCATTCAATAGTTCTTCATACAACTTCTCCCCGGGCCTCAAACCGGTGAAAAGTATCTGTATATCTTTATATGGTAAATATCCTGCCAATTTGATCATACTGATAGCCAGCTCCAGAATTTTGATAGGTTTACCCATATCAAATATGAAAATCTCACCACCTTTTCCCATCACCGAGGCTTCAAGAACCAACTGAACCGCCTCGGCAATGGTCATGAAGTACCTGGTAATATTAGGATCCGTGACCGTTACAGGCCCACCCCGTTCAATCTGTTCCCTAAATCGCGGAACAACCGACCCATTTGACCCCAATACGTTCCCAAACCGGGTAGTAATAAATTTCGTGCCATGTGGCCTGTCTTCCTGCAGGTTATGCAGCGATTGAATATATATTTCTGCAATCCTTTTGGAGGCCCCCATTACATTTGTTGGGTTTACAGCCTTATCAGTCGAAATCATAATGAAGTTTTCAACTTCATATAAGACCGACAAATCTGCCAGCAACTTAGTACCCATAACATTTGTCCTGATAGCTTCTGATGGGTTTCTTTCCATCATTGGTACATGTTTCAATGCAGCCGCATGGAATACCAGCTCCGGGCGCCAGTTCTCAAATATGTTTTTCAGCCGGTCATAATTTTGCATATTCACAATACAAAATTCGCACTTGCTACCCTTAAAGTTATCTTCTATTTCCAATTGCATATAATGTAAAGGAGTTTCTGCCTGGTCGCAAAGTATAACCAGAGAGGGGTTACAACTGAGCACCTGGCGCACAATTTCCGATCCTATTGACCCCGCGGCGCCTGTTACCAATACTCGTTTCCCGCGGATACCTTCACAAACCAGAGAGCGGTCCATATAGATAGGTTCACGCTGCAGCAGGTCTTCTATTTTAACGTCGGGAAGCTGGCTTAATTTCAGCTTTCCATTAAGCCAATGGTTGGATGCAGGCACAGAGATCACGCGAATACCATGCTCCAGGCAACGTTCTATAGCTTGTTTCCGCCCAACCATGTCTGCACAGCATTCCATCACAATCATTTTTTCCACTTCGTATTTCGATTTGAGCTTAGCAATAGCGCTCGATCCATAAACCTGCTTCCCTTCTATCTGCTTATTTTTTTTATGCGGGTTGTCATCTATAAAACCCAGCAGTTTAAAATTCCTCTCCAAAGAAGCATCCAGGCCATGTTTAATCAGCAGCGATGAGCTGTCGGCGCCAAAAATCAGCAGCACCTCTTTGTTTGTTATATTGAGGTCCTCCAGATAATGGTAAGTAAGCTTTACGCTCACCCGCATCACCACCAATACAGTTGCGGAGATAAAAAAATTGATAATTAATACAGATAACAGCCAGCTCTGCGAAATATGCAAATAAGGTGCTAACAACAGCCCTACTAATATTTCAAAGATAATGCTGACCAGGAACACGGCCTTAAATACACGCGAGACATCCACCACGCTGCTGTACCTGATAATGCCAGTGTGGACTTTCATCGAGATAAAAACTGCTGCTGCGACGATGTTGTAGATTGTTAAACAGGTAAGGATTTTACC
>Ga0308164_10003962_pt1 | contig 12898 bp, 10 predicted proteins | sample PhyTR2_FD_201031 | JGI IMG/M metagenome (GOLD analysis project Ga0308164, IMG submission 201031) | Phyllosphere microbial communities from UC Gill Tract Community Farm, Albany, California, United States - DLSLT.R2 | ecosystem: Host-associated > Plants > Phyllosphere > Unclassified | place: USA... | reverse complement strand
CAACGTCGATGCCAAAGCGGCGTAGTTGTCTGGCACGGGCGGCGTTTTCGGCATCGCGGCACAACAAAATACCGCCGTCGATACCGTTGATTTGACGGTTAGCGTATAGCGAAAAGATAGCGAAATCACCCCAGCTTCCAATAGGACGCCCGTCAAAATGCGCGCCGAACGCGTTGTTGGCATCTTCAATCAGGGGGAGACCGTGCTGGTCGCAAAAAGCGCGAATTCCGGCCAAATCTGCTGGATATCCTGAAACATGATATACGATGACTGCTTTGGTCCGCGCAGTTAGGCGGCGCTGTGCACTATTCAGATCGAAAGCGGCTGTGCGAGCGTCGACATCGACCCATGCCGGTCGGGCGCCAACCATAGGGATGGCGGTGTTAGACGACATGCAGTTGAAGGCCAGTGACAGGACTTCGTCATCTTTGCCGACGCCACACAGGCGAAGCGCAACGGCCAAGGCATGCGTCATGTCGCCGACCGCTACAGCTTCGAATCCCACAAACCGATCAGCTAGTTTGCGTTCCAGCTGTTGTACCGCCGGGCCGGCCGCCAGCTGCCCGGCGGCGAAGGGCTCTTCGAGCGCTTGCAACGTGGTCATAGGCAGCCGGCAATCGAATAGGGGGATCAACCTCGTCAAGCGAGCGTCTCCTTCACGACGGCTGCGATTCGGCGTCGATCTGCATCATCCACCCACCAGCCGCAAGGGAGATGGAGCAGTCGGGCGTAGAAACGATCCAACCCCGGCATGGCCGACGCATAGGGTGCGAACACCGTATGAAGATGGTTTGGACGGTGCAGCTTACCGGCAACGACTCCCGCGGCCAGAAGGGCCGCCTCTACCCGACTAGAGTGATCCGCATCTGTGCACAGCAGTGTGTACAGCCAGTAGCTTGGGGCGCTGCCAGCCCTGACCCTGGCGGGGGCAATTCCGACGATCCCTGCAAAGGCGTCATCGTAAAACTGGCCATTGTCAATATGTCGCGCGATTGCTTCGCCAATGGTAGTCAGCTGATGCCGTCCAATAATGGCCGCTACGTTATGCATATTGTACTTGAAGCCGGGCACCCGGATGTCAACTGCCGTCCGCGCCACACCTTTCGCCAGGCCGAACCAGCGTAGACGGCGGGCGGCATCGAGCCGGTCGGGGTTACGCAACGTTAGCATGCCGCCATCGACGGTCGTAAGATGCTTGATTGCTTGAAACGAGAAGATGGCTGCATCTCCCACGGTTCCCACCGGTACGCCTGAATCTTGGGCACCCAGAGCATGGGCGCAATCCTCAATCAGCGCGATCCCATGACGATCCGCAATGGCGCGTAACGCGCGAAGATCGGCTGGATAGCCGGCGTAATGTACCACGCAAATTGCCCGCGTTGCTGATGTTATGGCCTGCTCTACGGCGATAGGATCAAGATTACCTGTGTCAGCTTCAACATCAGCGAATACTGGTACGGCGCCTATCTGAAGGATCGTGGTGTTGGTTGGTTCTGCGGTCATGGCGGTGGTGATAACTTCGTCGCCGGGAATGACCCCACACGATAGGAAGGCGAGGTGCAGCGCCGCGGTTCCGCTCGACACCGCCAAGGCGTTAGGCAGGTTAAACTGCGCTGCGAATTCGCGCTCGAACGCGTACACCTCTTCACCTTCGCCGATCATCCCGCCGTACAGTACGGATTCTAGAGCCGGCATCAGCTCATCGCGTGGCGGCATCTTCACCTTCACGATGGGTAAGAGGCATTGGTTCATAGTAGACTATATCCTGAAGGCGGGAGGAATGTAGGCGGGGGGGCGGGGCTCGCCGGATAGTGATCGGAACATGGTAATAGGCCCGTTTGCCCGTGCACTGACGAAACCGCGAAGTTTAGCCTGTACACATAGTGCATCGTTTGATCGCAGCACTGCCGACCATGTCCCGGGCTGGGCCTGCATTGCTAGGTCAAGCACTGCATCTGCCGGTCCTTGATGGTCGAGAAGTGTTGGGCCAGTCGGCGTATCAGCAAAGACAATCCGGGCCGTCGGCGTCTCCGCGCTCCAGCATGATCGAGCGAACGGCGGTAGACCTGCTGACGTCGCGTTGGCGTTCGGCCAGGATTGAAGCACAGGCGATCTTGCCGGCCGCTTCCCGTTCAGGTTCAGCGAGAGCCGCTCCTCGGTCTGGCAGACTGCAAAGCCACATCGTTCATAGACGCGTGGTTTGGTAGTCCACAGCATCATCTCTCTGAAGCCGTGTTTGGTCGCTGCTGCTGCGGCAAAGTCAATCAAAGTAGTGCTGAGGCCTTGGCCACGCGCGGACGCTCCGACGCACACGAAACCGACCATTGCCAAGGATGTATCGTACGAGCGCCGGATTACCAAGGTGGCAAGAGTAATGCCAGACTGCATGGCTGTCGCGGAGAACGTGCCCTGATCCTGCGCCCATGGTAGATGACTTGTCCAATCGCGCCCCCGCCCCCGCGAGAAAAAGAATTCATGCCAGATCAGGCTGCGTGCATTGGCGGGAATACCGAGTTCGAACTGATATGTGACGTTGGCGCGCTGACCGTGTTTGGTGTTACGAACAATCGGAATTGTATCGGGCATCAGCGGGCGCCGAACCCGGTCAGCATTGTACGTATTGTCCGTGCGACGATCAAAAGATCAATCCAAGGAGAAAAGTGCCGGATATAGTAAAAGTCATAGTAAAGTTTACTTTTGACCTCGGCGACCTCTGCGACATGACCTTGATTGACCTGTGCCCAGCCGGTGATCCCCGGCCGAACGATATGACGGTAGGGGTAAAAGGGGATTTCGTCCTCGTACCACCGCGACAGGATTTCGGCCTCTGGTCTGGGCCCAATCCAGCTCATCTCCCCCTTCGCCACGTTGAGAAGCTGCGGTAGTTCGTCCAGTCGGCTTTGCCGAAGGAATGCGCCCGGTCGGGTAATCCGCCGGTCGCCTTCCTTGGTTTTAGCAGCTTCCAACGCGGCATCGCCTGCCTGCTGTAGAGCCACGGTCATAGTGCGGAACTTGAAGACCTTGAACGGGCGTCCCTGATAGCCGATCCTGATTTGCCTGAATAGGATCGGTCCAGGAGAGTCTAGTCGAACCACAACGGCGATGATCAACAGGATCGGTGACAGGACGACAAGGCCAATGACGGCGGCCAGCCAATCTGCAACGTGTTTAAAGCTCATATAGGCATGGAGCGGAGACAGCGTTCCAAAACTGTTCTCCGAAAGATGCTCAAGTTCGACCTGACCGGTGAGAGACTCTAGCAAGTGCTTGGAGTGATAAACTGGTAGATCTTGGAGTGCAAACTCAGCCAAGCGTCGTTCCCAAGCGTCCGGCAAATCGGAGCGCAGGTCCACCGCGACCGCATCCAGATGGTCGACACTCACGTCTGGGGCTTCAATTATCTGCCAAGTCGCGCCCGAAGCATCCAGCAGGCTCTGGTAATTCCCCATAGGCACAATACCGATTTTTAGGTTGTCGCTTCGGTCGTGCCGGGAGTAAATCAGAAAGAACAGGAGCATGTTTACGAAAAAACTGGAGATCAGCAGAATTCGGCTGTATTGTAGGCGTCCTAAAATAAAAGCTAAAAGCAATACTGTGTATGATAGAGAGAATACTGGTCCGATATAAGCGGACGCCTCTACTCCAGGATATTGGCTGACGCCACGGATAAGAAGCACCCCTAGTACCGTCGCAATTAAGCATCCTGCCAAGGTGCCGATTATCAAGTGCCGGCTTTCGTAGGCATGCGCCGACAAAATCATTAGTACGCCATACTGAGCTAAAAGAGCCAAGGCGGCTAGCCCGATTTGCGCGTGTCTACTGCGTAGCACGGCGTTTCTGGCGACAGGGGTGACTTTCATCAAAAACCAATCATGCACTGCTGATCGGGCTGGTCGGAATACCAAGCCCATGTCGCACGGCATCGCCGCGGTGGCCCCGCGGGCCCCGCGCGCTATAAATTCGATCGGCTCGCGCGTAAATACATTACAGCCAACGTCGTTGCGCTGCATGTTATTGGTTTCACTCCGCGCCGCGCTGGCATAGATGCTGGCAGCATGTCGCGTCGCCATCGTTCCGTATCCTTGTCGCCCTCCCGCGCGTCGTTTCTGCTGCTGTGCGCCTTATTGGTCGTTCTGTGGGTGGCGGGGGGGGGCTCGCGCGCTGACGTGATGGGGCAGGTGATCGTGCGTGCCGCCGCGTGGTTGGCGCTGATGGGTGGTATCCTTTTTGGGTCTCGTCCGGCCATCGACCAATTTCGGCCGGTTTGGGTACTGCTTCTGCTGGCGGTGTTCCTCTGCTTGCTACAGCTGGTCCCGTTACCGCCAGGTGTCTGGCAAGCCTTGCCCGGCCGGAGCCTGTTCGCCGAAGCTGCGGCTGCGACGGGGCAGGAGCAACCCTGGCGCCCGCTGGCAATTGTGCCGGGGGCAGCCGTTAACGCCCTGTCGTCGTTGGTAGTGCCGCTGGCGGTCCTGCTGTTAGCAAGTGGGTTGGACGAAGACGATCGTGACCGTTTGCCAGGACTGTTCGTAGCGCTAGTGGCTGGCGGCGCGTGTGTCGGCGTGCTTCAGTTCTCAGGACTCGGCTACCGGAATGCGCTGATCAACGAAACGCCCGGTGCAGTCGGAGGCGTCTTTGCCAATCGTAATCATTTTGCGCTGTATTTGGCGCTGGGTTGCCTAGTGGTACCGGTGTGGGCCTTTCAATCCCGGCGGAAAGCCACCCGGCCCGGGGGGCGCTGGCGGCCTCCGGTCGCATTAGGTCTCATCCTTGTTTTTTTGCTGATAATTTTAGCTACCGGATCTCGTGCCGGAATGCTGGTTGGTGCGCTGGCACTGGTGGGCGCAGCGATTTTGGCACGGCGCGGTGTCGAGCGCATGCTTGGTGGCCGTTCACGGCGTCTGCTGCTTGCTTTCGGAGCGGCGGCCTCCGTCCTTGTGATCGGATTAGTGTTAATCAGCGTCGCCGTTGGCAGAGCTGTGTCCGTGAATCGTATATTCGCCGTTGACCCCGGGCAGGACATGCGCGCCCGCGGGCTGTCGACAGTATGGAACATGCTGTGGCGCTACTTTCCCGCAGGGTCCGGGCTGGGTAGTTTCGACGAGATGTTTCGCCTGCAAGAACCCTTTTTCTTGTTGAAGCTCACTTATTTCAATCATGCGCATAATGATTTTTTAGAAATTGTTTTGAATGCAGGACTGCCGGGGCTGTTGCTGCTGCTGGGCGCGCTGGGATGGTGGCTTGCAGCAAGCCTGCGTGCGTGGCCGGCGGAACGGCTTTCTCGCGATACAACGCCGGCGCTGGGGTCCGCCATGCTGTTGTTAATTGGGATCGCCAGCCTCTTCGATTATCCAGCGCGAACCCCGATCATTATGGCAAACATAATCTTGGCTGCCTTATGGCTGGCCCGTGTGCCCATCCGCGCCAAGACGTCGGCTTTACCAGGGACGTACCAGCATCTATAGCACCCGGTAAATTCACACAGTTCCGTACGGAAGTTTCCCGCCTGCATGCGTAAAATCTCTATCCTAATTCTCCTTGCAGGCGCTTTGTCGGCCTGCGGAGGAAGGAAGCCGCTGGAGTCAACCCCTAGGTTGACTGTTGTTCAGGACAGTGGCGCCTTACCCGCACCGGTTCGTGGTGATCTGACGGCTGGCGATCGGCCGTCATTGATCGGTCCGCTGGATACGTTGCAGGTGGATGTGTTCAACGTGCCCGAGCTCAGCCGCGAGATACAAGTTGACGCGAGTGGTCGCGTTTCGATGCCGCTGGCCGGTACCGTGGACGCGCGTGGAAAGACTGCTGCTGAGCTAGCTAATGCAATCGAGGCCGCGTTGCGCGGCCGTTATGTTCGTAACCCTGACGTGACCGTCAATATTCGGAGTTCGGTCAGTCAAGTCGTGACGATTGACGGTCAGGTCGTCGAGCCAGGTCTTTATCCAGTTACCAATCAAATGACTTTGCTGCGCGCGATTGCATCCGCCAAGGGGCTGTCCGAATTCGCACGGCAGGATGAAGTAGTCATCTTGCGAACAGTGAGCGGTCGCAAGATGGCCGGGCTCTACAATGTTGATGCAATCCGACGAGGTGCCTATGATGACCCTGCCGTCTATGCAAACGATGTAATCGTTGTAGGGGATTCTCCACAACGGCGCCTGTTCCGCGACGTGGTGTCGCTTTCGCCCATACTGGCCGCCCCATTGATTGCGATCCTGCAGTGAGTTCTGCCAGAAATATGAAGCCAATGACATCCGATCCACGCTTTGAAGCAATGCCTGCCTTAACCCCCCAGATTGATGCGATTGATGGCGGTGCAGCCGGAATTCCAGCGATCCGTCGCTATATGCGGATCGCCGTCCGCTGGCGTTATGTCATTATGGCAATTACGGTCGCCTGCGTGGTCCTAGGCCTGATCGTCACTCTATTGATGACGCCGAAATATACGGCGGAGTCAACGGTAGAAATATCGCGCGAGTCGGATCGTGTTACTAACATCCAGGGCGTCGATCGCGATGCCAGTGTGGCCGATCAGGAATTTTATCAGACTCAATATGGCTTGCTGCGTTCGCGCTCCTTATCCGAACGAGTCGCAACGCAGCTGCGCCTCGTTGATGATTCAAAGTTTTTTGAGATGTTTGGCGTATCGCGCGAGGAGCCGGCGTTTCAATTGACGGCAGGTCGCTATCCGGTGACGGGTCGCGCAATACGAACCAGGGTCGCAGGCGAAGTCTTGCTTGACCATATGGGGGTTACGCCAACGCGGCTGTCGCGGCTAGTAGATATTCAGTTTACCAGCCCCGATCCGGCATTTTCCACGCGAATTGCCAACGCTTGGGCTGAAAATTTCATTCAGACTAATCTGGAGCGGAAGGTTCAAGCCACATCATATGGGCGCAACATGTTGCAGACGCAACTTGCCCAGACCAAGGACCGGCTGGATGCTTCCCAGCGTCAACTTGTTGACTATGCCTCGGCTCAGCGTATCATAAATCTCCCCGCGCAGGGCGGCACCGAAGGTGGCGCAACGTCCGAGCGGTCTATTGTTGCGGACGATCTGGCCGCGCTCAATACTGCGCTGAATCAGGCTGTGACCGACCGTATCCAGACGGAAGCGCGGTATCAACAAGCAGGGCGATCGGGTGCTTCCACCGAGGCGTTGCGGAACGTCGCCATTAATAACCTACGTCAACGACGCGCTGAATTGGCCGCGGAATACCAACGATTAATGACGCAATTCGAACCGGGGTATCCGTCTGCGCGAGCAATTCAATCGCAGCTCGATCAGCTCGATCGGTCAATCAGTCGCGAGGAAACCCGCGTGTCGGGCTCGCTTGAAGCTGACTACCGTGAAGCTTTGGGGCGTGAGCGCTCGCTTCAGGCAAAGGTTGATGGTCTGAAATCCAGTTACCTTGATCTGCGTCGACGCAGTATTCAGTACAATATCTATCAGCAGGAGGTAGACACCAATCGAGCCCTGTACGACGGTCTTCTCCAGCGGTTTAAGGAGATTGGCGTCGCTGGCGGTGTCGGTGTCAACAACATCGCGATCGTCGATCCGGCGGATGTGCCGCAGAAACCGTCGAGTCCTCGTTTATTTTTGAACTTGGCGCTTGCCCTGCTGCTCGGGCTTGGCTTGGGCGGTCTGACCGCCTTTGCACTAGAGCAGATCGACGAGGCGATTGCAGATCCTGCGGAAGTCGAGCGCCGGCTTGGCCTGCCGCTGCTAGGCACTGTGCCAAAGCTGGATCATGGAACGCCCAAGGAGGCATTGCAGGACCGAAAGTCCGATCTTGTTGATGCTTATCTTGCAATCCACACTAATTTGGCCTTCGCTACCGAACACGGTGTACCAAGATCTTTTGCTGTCACATCAACTAGGCCTGCAGAAGGCAAATCCACGACTTCGATGGCTCTCGCAACGACCCTCGCACGGGCGCAGCGCAGGGTCATACTCATCGATGGCGACATGCGGTCGCCATCGATCCATCATCTCGGCGGTGTCGACCACAACCGCGGTCTAAGCAATTATCTGTCAGGGCAGGAAGACATCGAGACGATGACTTTCCAGATGGCTGATCTAGGTTTCACTGCCATGTCTGCCGGGCCGATCCCGCCCAACGCAGCCGAGCTATTGACTGGTAATCGTCTGTCGCAGCTAATTAATCGCCTGCTCGAAGATTTTGATCATGTGGTCATCGATTCTCCGCCGGTCATGGGGCTGGCTGATGCGCCACTTATCGCGAGTCGGGTTGAGGGCGTTATTTATGCCGTCGAATCCCACGGCATTCGCTCGAGCATGGTGAAGACCGCGCTTGGCCGTCTCGCCAGTGCTAACGTGCGGGTGTTTGGTGGTGTACTGACCAAGTTTGAAGCGCGGAAGGCTCACTATGGCTATGGCTATGACTATGGCTACGGCTACGGTCGCAAGGACGACGGCGTCAATGCTGCACACAGCTGATGCGCCCCGGGAGTGACAGCTTGACTATTAAGTCGAGATGGATCTTTCGGATCACGCTCGTAATAATTATGGGCGTGCTCGGATATTTCAGCACAGCCCAGACGCTCGGCTATGCGATGCGTAAAAGCGATCCCGCTCGCGCGTTTGCCTTAGCATCGCGCGATGGCCGGGTAGTTGCCCTTTTCGCTCAACAAACGGCCGGCGCCACTGCAGAAGATCGCGCGCCGGGGGATGAGCTAGCACGTCGCGCTATTATCCTAGACCCGACGGCTGTTCCAGCACTGGCCAGTCTGGGGCTGAGCTTCCAAGCCCGCGGTGACATAGCATCAGCGCGAAGTCTATTTGCTTATGCCGAGCGCCTGACGCGGCGGGATCTACAAGTACAGGTGTGGGCGATCGAAGACGCGGTTGGGCGGGGCAATATTTCGAGCGCATTGCATCACTACGATATCGCATTGCGAACTTCGGCCCAGGCGCCAGCTCTGCTTTTTCCCATCTTGGCCTCCGCGATCGGAGATCCTTCCATCCGGAACTCGCTGATTTCGACACTTACTGCGAAGCCGGCTTGGGGATCCTCTTTTATAGAGTTCGCAGCTACGGCTCCGTCTGACCCAGTTGCCACTGCACAGCTCTACCTCGGATTACAGCGCGTTCGCGTGCCAATTCCGCAGGCAGCAAGTGCTAAGATTGTCGCCACACTGCTGTCCCGCGATAGGATTGATGCGGCATGGTCTTATTATGAGGCATTGCATCCCGGCATAAGTCGCAATGCATCACGCCAAGCCAGCTTTGTTGGCGTTCCGGATGAGCCATCGCCGTTCGATTGGGCTCCGATCAACGACACGGGCATTACAACATCAATCGAGAGGCGCGGACAGCGTGCATCGTTTGAGATTGCTACCGCCGCGACGATAGGCGGTGCATTGCTTCAACAGTTGCAAGTGCTGCCACCCGGCAGCTATCGCATTGCAGGCCGTAGTGCCGGGATAAACCAACCAATGGTATCACAACCCTATTGGTCTCTTACCTGTCGAGATGGCCGTGAACTAGGGCGGGTCGAGGTGCCGGCATCGGCAAAGGACGGTGGTCGTTTTACAGGCAGGTTTGACGTTCCGTTGGGATGCCCTGTACAAGTTCTGGTCCTAACCGCTCGTTCATCCGACGCCATCGGCGGGCTTTCAGGTCGGATTGAAAACGTCTTGCTGTCGCCGCTAGCTTAAGAACTGACAATGTTGAATATGCGTAAATCTATTATCAGTGCTCTATCGGGAGCTTCGATCCTAGCCGCGGTGCCTGCGTTTGCCCAGCAGTCTCAGGGTCGTATTGCAGATTCTGCAGTAGGACAGGCAGGTCGACGACAGACGTCTGCTGGAGTTGGAACGTCTCTTCAGCCCCACAATCGAATTAGCAGCCGTATCGAAAATCGAGTCGAGTCGCGAGTCCGCAATCGAATTGATCCTAGTTTTGATCCAAGCTCAGACGGAGCCGGAGCCGTGGGGGCTGCTGTCAGACGAACCGCAACCATCACTCGCCGTTGACCGGTACAAATGTGACAGCGTCTCCGTTTACCTTGAAAGATTGCTATATCTCTCATGGCTATGTCCGATAACTACAATTCTCGGACATAAGGATAGCGTGTCGGAATCGAGCGTGGCACACGCTTTTATATGGCCGCTTCCCGCACTCTTGGACCGATGCCGCTCGATCCGGACCTCACACCGTCGCGAACGGCGCTTGTCACCGTGGACTCGGATGAACCGATGTTGCCCGCGGTCCTGCATGAAAAGATCGAGCGTGCTGCCGCGTATGCCAAAGCGGCCCGCGCCGGTGCGACGCGGCGCGCTTATGATTCGGATTGGGCAATCTTCACCGCTTGGTGCACGCAGCACAGCGTGGCATCGCTGCCGGCAACGCCGGACATCGTCGCGGTTTTCGCCAGCGATCAGGCAACTGCGGGGCTCAACCCGTCGACGATCAACCGGCGGGTGGCGGCGATCGGGCATCATCATCGAGCCAATGGCTATCCGGCACCGACCGCAATGCCGACCGCGGGGCGTCTGGCTGAAGTGCTCGCCGGCATTCGCACGGAACATGGCGGTGCCAAACGGCAGAAGCGTCCGGCAGACGCGGCCGCGCTGCGCAACATGCTGGCGGCGATCGAAGGCGAAGGCTTGCGGGCGCTGCGCGATCGCGCGATCCTGGCGATCGGCATGGCCGCGGCGTTACGGCGTTCCGAGATTGTCGCGCTGCAGGTCGAGCATATCCAAATCGTACCCGAGGGGCTCAGGCTGACGGTTGCCCATTCGAAAACCGATCAGACCCGGCAAGGCATCGGCATCGCTATTCCCGAGGGCTCGCGCATTCGGCCCAAGGCGTTGCTTCTCGCGTGGATGGCTGCGGCCGGACATGTTGAAGGACCGCTGTTTCGACGTCTCTCGCGTCGCGATGCGCTGACCCCTGCCGCGATGTCAGACCGTGCGATCGCGCGCCTGGTCCAGCATCATGCGGCGGCAGCAGGCTATGACCCGACCGAGTTCGCAGGGCATTCTTTACGCGCGGGGTTCCTGACGGAGGGCGCATCGCAAGGCGCGACGATCTTTAAACTTCAGGAAGTCAGCCGGCATAAATCGGTGCAGGTACTCGCCGACTATGTTCGCAATGCGGATCTATTCAAGGATCATGCGGGCCAACGCTTCCTATAGCCCATTGAATATACAGGACAAAAGCGCCGTAGGACGCTGATCGGACTTCACCGCACCGATAGACGTGATCGACATCCCGACACGTCGACACGTCGACACGTCGACCTGTTGGCGTTTCGGCATGCTAGATTCCGTCTTTAATCAAAAGGTCCGCAGTAGACCGCGATATCGTTCATCGGTGGACGCAGGTGGCACCGACATTGTCAGCTCGAACGATCCCAAACGGCTGGCGGCTTGGAGGCTGACGGGGTTTTCCGTGTAATAGCACGAAGTCTGCTGTCTCGGTCCAGCGGTTCACGCCACAGCCCAGCGTTTCCTCGTGAAAGCACGCAGTGGCACACGGAATTCCAACGTAGTGCACAGGAATTGTGGTGCTTTTTCGAGGCCCGGCCGTCCGAACGCGTCTGGCCGGAGAATAGCCCAGCTAATGTTCGTGCTATCGCACGGAAAACCCCCTTTCCGTTGGACAAGCATGAGGCACCGACACAGGTTGATCGCTGATAAAGGCGAGTTTGGGATCATGAGCGACGTTTCGGTTTTTCAGGGTAACCTGTTTTCAGTGCATAGCCCGCTGTACGGCGACGTGCAGGGCGAGCGGACCGTGGCTGAATTTCCGTTTTTCGCCCTGTCGAAAAAGGCTCATATGACGCCGATGGTCTTTGAATCGGGCGAAGCCCGGATCGAGATCAATCCGAGCAAGACCGGCGTCGCGACGATCTATGACAAGGAAATCCTGCTGTATATCGCCAGTCTGATGGCGGAGCGGGCGGAAAATGGCGAAAAAGCCGACCGGATCATGACGTTTACCGCCAATGATCTCTTCCGCGTGACGGGTACGAATTCTTCCGCGCGGTCCTATACGTCGCTCAAGGCCTCATTGAACAGGCTGCAAGGTACACAGATTGTTACCAATATTGAAACCGGTGGCGAAGGGTCGGACAGCTCCTTTTCCTGGCTGCTCAAGGCTGACATCAAGTACATCAAGACATCGACAGGCGAGCGTCGGGTAAAATGGGTCGAAGTCATGGTGTGCGATTGGCTGTATCGTGCGATCCTGACGGATCAGCGGATCGCTGCCTACCACCACGACTTCTTCAAGCTTGGTCCGATCGAACGGCGTCTGTATGAACTTGCGAAGTTCAACTGTAAGGACGACGGGTTCACACTGGATATTGGTGAGCTCGCGGCGCGCGTAGGCTGCGCTTCGGACCGACGTGGCCTCGAATATTTCAAGAAGCAGCTTCGCGACGTATCCGAACAGGATAGTCTACCCGAATACACCCTCGACGTGGTCGAAACGAAAATACCGTCGGGACGCGGTGGTCGGCCGCGGTTGCACACGACGATCGGCTTTCGACCAAAAAGAGAGCCCGAAATCCTTGAAGACGGCACGGACGCGTAATCCGTCTGCAGGCTGGCACGAGGTTTTCCGTGTAATAGCACGAACGCAAACCTGATGCTCGTCGACCTACCCGGCTGAGCTATCGGACCTCGCCGAGAGTTTCCCGTGTAATAGCACGAACATTTCCTAGGTTTTCCGTGTGAAAGCACGAACCTTGGCGCTTTGCCCTGCCCCCATAAACCGCAAGGATGACTGAACGGCAGTCATCGTTCGTCGAATCCGGTTCGTTGCGGATCCGATGAGCGAGGATGTGGCCGTAACGATCATCGGCAAGGGAGGACAAGTGCCGGCGTTTCTGAGCCGCATCGCGCGCAGCGTCTACGCTGGCGCACGATGCAT
>Ga0308164_10003960_pt1 | contig 12900 bp, 10 predicted proteins | sample PhyTR2_FD_201031 | JGI IMG/M metagenome (GOLD analysis project Ga0308164, IMG submission 201031) | Phyllosphere microbial communities from UC Gill Tract Community Farm, Albany, California, United States - DLSLT.R2 | ecosystem: Host-associated > Plants > Phyllosphere > Unclassified | place: USA... | reverse complement strand
CGCCGCTGACGACGGTGCGCTGGCCGATCGCATCGATGGCGCGCTCGGCGGCGCTGAAGCTGATCGCGGGCGCCGACGACGGCAGCGATCTTGTCGAGGAACCGTCGCTGTTCCTCTCGACGCTCATCCGCCGTGCATCGGTCTCGCCGCCGGCAGACGCCGATACCTGACGGCATGGCTCGAAATCGCGGTTGCACGATCTCCTGACACCGGTTACCAGATCACCTGAGGATCGCGTCAAGCGGCGAGGAGGATGGATGATGGCTAGGGCGCTGGAACTGCATCCGGACCGTCTTTTCCCGGCGGACCCGAGGGCAGGGGCGGGCGCGGCACCACGTCGAGCGCGCGGGATCGACTGCGGTTTCCTTGCTCGGTTGGTGACGGGCCACCGGCTAGCCGACCGGGAAGCCGCTGACCTCGCGCACGATCTTGCCAGCGGCCTCGTCCGCCGCGCCTGCCGTATCGACGACCCCCTTTTTGCCGCGCAAGCAGCCTGAACCGGAGCTCTTTATGTTCGACCGCACCTATTACGCCACGCATCCCGACATGATGGAATGCGTCTCCAACGACGAACTGCGCGACCGCTACCTCATCCAGAACCTGTTCCGCGATGGCGAATGCGTGCTCAATTACACGCACGCCGAGCGCTTCGTGATCGGCGGGGTCGCGGTCGCCAGCGGCAGCGTCAGGCTGCCCGACCAGACCGAGCCGGCGTCCGCTGCCGGGCATCCGTTCCTCGAGCGCCGCGAGCTGGCGGTCGTCAACGTCGGCAAGGTGGACGGCACCGTCACCGTCGACGGCGAGACGTTCACGCTGGGCAACAAGGATTGCCTCTACGTGACGATGGGCGCGAAGGACGTGCAGTTTGCCGGCGACGGGGCCCGGTTCTACTTGGCGTCGTGCCCGGCGCACAAGGCGTTCACGACGCGCGTGATCTCGGTCGGCGACGCGACGACGCTGGAGCGCGGGAGCCTGGAGGAGTCGAACGAACGGACGATCTACCAGATGGTCATCCCCGGTATCTGTGACAGCGCCCAGCTGGTGATGGGGCTGACGGTCCTGAAGCCCGGCTCGGTCTGGAACACGATGCCGCCGCACATCCATGAGCGTCGCAGCGAGATCTATTTCTACTTCGAGCTCGACGACCTCGAGAAGGACCGCGTGTTCCATTACATGGGCGAGGGCGAGGCGACCCGCCACATCGTCATGGCGAACGAGGAGGCGGTGATCAGCCCGCCCTGGTCGATCCACATGGGGTCCGGGACGAAGGCATACGCCTTCATCTGGGCGATGGCGGGCGAGAACCAGGATTATACCGACATGAGCGTGCTGGATATCTGCCAGCTGGCGTAAAGCTCCCCTCCCGCGTGCGGGAGGGGTCGGGGGAGGGCGTGTCCACACGGGCCGGCACGCGTTTCCCCTCCCCTAGCCCCTCCCGCAAGCGGGAGGGGAATGAGCGAGGACATATGACCAACCCCTTCGACCTGACCGGCAAGGTTGCCATCGTCACCGGCGCGAACACCGGCATCGGCCAGGCGATTGCGGTCGCGCTCGCCACCGCCGGCGCGGATGTCGCGTGCGTCGGCCGCACCCCCGCCGAGGACACCGCCGCGCAGATCCGTGCGCTCGGACGCAAGGCGGAGATCGTCTCCGCCGACCTGTCGACGATCGAGCCGGTCCAGCGCGTCGTCGACGAGACGATCGAGAAGCTCGGCGGGCTCGACATCCTGATCAACAATGCCGGCATCATCCGCCGCGCCGACGCGGTCGACTTTACCGAGGCGGATTGGGATGCGGTGATCGACACCAACCTGAAATCGGTGTTCTTCCTGTGCCAGGCCGCGGGCCGACACATGATCGCGCAAGGCTCGGGCAGAATCGTCAACATCGCGTCGATGCTGACCTTCCAGGGCGGGATCCGCGTACCGAGCTATACCGCGTCCAAGTCGGGCATCGGCGGGCTCACCAAGCTGCTGGCGAACGAATGGGCCGCCAAGGGCATCAACGTCAACGCGATCGCGCCAGGATATATCGCGACCAACAACACGGCGGCGCTGCAAGCCGATGCGGTGCGCAACACATCGATCTTGGAGCGTATTCCTGCGGGGGCCTGGGGCGAACCGTCCGATCTCGGCGGGGCGGCGGTGTTCCTGTCCTCGGCCGCTGCGAACTATGTCCAGGGCCATATCCTGGCGGTCGATGGCGGGTGGTTGGCGCGCTAGCCTCGCCACCGCAGCGCGAAATACCGGCTCCATTACCGCTTCGGAAAGCGGTTCACCGCCCCGTGCCGGGCATGAACGAGAGGAGGGCGATATGGCGAAGTTTCTGGCATTCGGCGAAATCATGCTGCGGCTTTCTCCGCCGGGCCGCGAGTTGCTGCTGCAGACGGCCAGGCTCGACGTCTGGGTCGCCGGCGCGGAGGCGAACGTCGTCACGCAGCTTGCGCGATTGGGGCATGACGTCGGCATGGCGACGGTCGTGCCCGACAACGACCTCGGGCGGGCAGCGATCACCACGCTGCGGGGGCATGGCGTGGACACGTCGGCCATCACCCTCGGCGGCGAGCGGATGGGGCTGTATTTCGTCACCTCCGGGGCAGGCTTGCGCGCCACCGAAGTCATTTACGACCGCGCCTGGTCGTCGTTCGCGCAGGCACCGCTGGGCGCCTGGGACTGGGATGCATTGCTCGCGGGCGTCGATCGCTTCCACCTTTCCGGCATCACGCCCGCGCTGGGCCCGGTGCCGGCGCAGAGCGCGCTTGCCGCCGTGGAAGCGGCGACTCAGCGCGGCATTCCCGTATCGTTCGACGGCAATTGGCGTGGCAAGCTGTGGGAGCGCTGGGAGTCGAACCCACGCGTGATCCTGACCGACCTCGTCGCGCATGCCGATCTGATGTTCGGCAATCACCGCGATATAGCCCTGCTGCTCGACCGTGACTTTTCGGGCGATGCGCAGGAGCGGCCGCGCGAGGCGGCGGAGGCGGCGTTCGACGCGTTCCCGCGATTGCAGACGATCGCGTCGACCGCGCGGCATGTCGAGCATGTCGATCTCCACCGGCTTTCGGCGCGGATCGATACGCGCGCGACGCATGTCCAGACGGACGAGGTCGTGCTCGCCGGGATCGTCGACCGGATCGGTGGCGGCGACGCCTTTGCGGCGGGCGTGCTGCACGGGTTGCGATCGGGCGGGGACATCGGCGACGCCGCACGGATCGGGCTGACGCTGGCCGCGCTCAAACACTCGCTGCCGGGTGACGCGAGCCTGTTCCGACAGGCCGATATCGACGCGTATCTGGCGGGGGGGCTCGATGTCCGCCGCTGACGGCTGGACGCGGCGCGGCGCTCTCGGCGGAGGCGCTGCGCTGATCCTGGCGTCCGGCGTGCGCGCGGCGTCCCCGCGCGCGGTTCGTGCCCCGGCGGGCGATTTCATCGGAACGGCGGACCGGAACGTCCTGACCTTCAAGGGCATTCGCTATGGTCGCGCCGAACGGTTTCGCGCGCCGGTGGCCGTGGCGATGCCCGGCCAGACTCGTCGGGCACTGGAGTTCGGGCCGGTCTGTCCGCAGTCCGGACCCTATGGTCCGCAGGCCGAGGACTGCCTGTTCCTCAACATCTGGACGACTGCCGCCGACCCGCGCGCCCAGAAACCGGTGATGCTCTACATCCACGGCGGCGCCTATTCGAACGGCAGCGTCACCGATCCGCAGAATGACGGGCAGGCGCTAGCGGCGCGGGGCGACGTCGTGGTCGTGACGGTCAACCACCGGCTCAACGCGCTCGGCTATCTGTATCTCGCCCGGCTCGATGCGCGGTTTCCCGACAGCGGGAATGCCGGGCAACTCGACCTGATACTGGCGCTGCGCTGGGTGCGCGACAACATCGCGGCGTTCGGCGGTGATCCGTCTCGCGTCATGGTGTTCGGCCAGTCCGGCGGTGGCGCTAAGATCGCGACGTTGATGGGGATGCCCGCCGCCGCCGGCCTGTTCCACCGCGCCGCGACAATGAGCGGGCAGCAGGTCACGGCGTCGGGGCCGCTCAACGCAACATCGCGCGCGCGCGTGTATCTGGGGAAACTGGGCGTGGCGGAAACCGACCTGGCGCCGCTGCTTGCGATGCCGGTCGAGACGCTCGTCGAGGGGCTCTCGGCAACCGACCCGGTCATGGGCGGCGGTGTGTATTTCGGGCCCGTGCTCGACATGACGTGGCTGGTTCGGCACCCGTTCTGGCCGGACGCCAATCCCCTCGGCAACACCATCCCGATGATGCTCGGCAACACGCATGACGAGACGCGGGCGTTCATCGGGTTGGACTCCCCGAAGGTGAGTGGCCTCGACTGGAGCAACGTGGCCGCGCGCATGGCCCCCGAACTCAGGATCGACATCCTGCCCGAATGGGTCGTGGCGCAGTATCGGGCGCGGTACCCGGACTGGTCGCCGACCGACGTGTTCTACGGCGCGACCACGGCGGGGCGCAGCTGGCGTGGGCAGGTGATCGAGGCCGAGGCGCGCGCCGATGCGGGGGCGCCGACCTGGGTCTATCAGGTGGATTTCGCGTCGCGGATGGATCCGCGGCGCGGCGCGTTCCACACGATGGATATCCCGTTGGTGTTCGGCACGCTGGGCGCGACCGGATCGCAGACGGGTGTGGCAGCGGATGCGCAGGCGGCGTCGAAGGCGATGCAGGACAGCTTCGTCGCGTTCGCGATCACCGGCGATCCCGATCATGCGGGCGTACCGAACTGGCCGCGATACGATCGGGCACAGCGGGCGACAATGATCTTCGACGCCCGGTCCAGGGTGGAACGCGATCCGCGCCGCTGGGAGCGCGAACTGTTCGCCCGCGTGCCGTATATCCAGCCCGGGACCTAGCTGTCGCGCCAAACGCCGGGCGGAACGTTCAACGGCCGCCAGCGCGGCGTTTCCCCGTCGTTTCATCGAACAATCATCGCCCCATCACGGCACGCCACACGGCGTGTTGACACGCCAAAGATCATGCGACATTGTTCTGACACCGGTTACCTAGGCAGGCAGGGGACGGTGGGGGGACCAGCAAGAGTTGGCCTTTCGGGAGAGGATCGGGTGCCCCCGTGGTCAGCAACGGGCCCAAATCTCCAATATAATCAGGTCGAAAGCGCAGCGGCGACATGTCGCGCGCGCAACCGGTGTCATCGGCGATGGCCGAATGGGGAGTGGATGCAATGGAAGTTCAAGCAACGGTTGCGATTCGGCGGACGGGCTGGCTTGGCGGCGTGTCCGCGGGCAGCCTGGTTCTCGCGCTCGCACTGCCTTCGATCGCAACGGCGCAGGCGGCCCAGATCCCCAGCAGCGTGACGCCGGGAACGCCGGCGCAGGTCGATCCCTCGCCCGCGCAGACCGCCGTCGTCCCGCAGGGTGGCGCAGCCGATCCTGCCGCGACGACCGCGCCGCAGGCCGCCCCCGAGACCGTGCCCGCCGACGGCCAGACCGCCGAGATCATCGTCACCGGGTTTCGCAAGTCGCTCGACGCCGCGCTCAACGTGAAGCGCCAGTCGGTCGCGGCGGTCGATGCGATCGTTGCCGAGGATATCGCCAAGTTCCCCGATCAGAACCTCGCCGAGTCGCTCCAGCGTATTCCAGGCATCTCGATCCAGCGCGACGCCGGCGAGGGCCGCGCGATCACCGTCCGCGGTCTGGGCGCCCAGTTCACCCGGGTCCGCGTCAACGGGATGGAAACCGTGGCGACGTCGACCGATGGCGCCAGTTCCAACCGTGATCGCGCGTTCGATTTCAACGTCTTCGCCTCCGAGCTGTTCAACTCGATCGTCGTCCACAAGACGGCGGAGGCGTCGCTCGACGAAGGGTCGCTCGGTGCGGTCGTCGACCTCAACACCGGCAACCCGCTTGGCGGCAAGATCGGTTTCACCGCGGTCGGCTCGGCCCAGGCCAGCTACAATGATCTCAGCAAGAACACCGGCCCCCGCCTCGCAGGGCTGCTGTCGTGGAAGTCGGCGGACGGCAAGTTCGGCGTTGCGGCGTCGGCAGCCTATTCGAAGACCAACAATTTCGAACTCGGCAACAACACCGTGCGCTGGGCCCAGGCGCCGTTTGACTCGGTCGACGGCACGCGCTGCTACACCACGCAGAACCGCGGCGGAGTCTATGTTCCCAGCACCGCCTGCACCGCGGCCGCGCTCGCCTTCCACCCGCGCATTCCGCGCTATGGCTCGGTGCGACACGAACGCGAGCGGTTGGGGATCACGGGCAGCGTGCAATGGGCGCCGAGCGATGCCACCAAGATCTCGATCGACGGGCTGTATTCGCGGTTCAAGGAAACCCGCGAGGAAAAATGGGGCGAAGTCCTGCTGCGCTCCAACGAGCGGTCGATCGACCTCAGCAACTACACGATCGATTCGAACAACAACCTGATCAAGGCGACGCTCAACGACGCCTGGGTGCGGACCGAGCATTATCTGCGCAAGTCGCAGACCGAATTCTATCAGCTCGGCGGCAGCTGGGATCAGGACGTCACCGACACGCTGCGCTTCACGCTGATGGGCGGCATCTCGAAGTCGGACGCGACGATCCCGGTCGAGACGACGTTCGTTTTCGACGACCGCGATGCGCAGGGCTATAGCTACGACTATACCGACATGAAGAGCCCGAAGCTGACCTTCGGCACCAGCGTCACCGATCCGGCGAACTTCCAGCTCGCCGAAATCCGCGATCGCCCGTCGGAAACGGTCAACAAGTTCCGCACCGCGCAGTTGCGGACCGAATGGGACGTCGCGGAAGGGTTTCAGATCAAGGCGGGCGGGCTGTACCGCAAGTTCACCTTCGACACGCAGGGCTTCTCGCGCGATGCCGTCGTCTGCCCCAATGCCGGCGGCCGCGACGTCGTGCTCGGCACGCTGACCTGCTCGCCGAACACGCTGTTCGGGCCGACCGCGGTCTACGGCTTCCCGGCCGGCAGCCTCGGCGAGATCTTTAACCTCGGCAAGGCAGGCCAGCCTTCGGGGACGACGACCAGCTTCCTCATACCGAACATCGATGCGTCGGCGGCGTATACGGGGCTCTATAACCGTCCTGCCACCGTGCTGGTCGGCGATACGCGCAGCGTCTCCGAGCAGGTGACCGGCGGCTATACCGAGTTCGACGTGAAGGGTGACATCCTCGGCCTGCGCTACGCCGCCAATGCGGGCATCCGGTACGTCCACACCAAGCAGCGCTCGACCGGGCTGTCTTCGGCGACCGTCGCCGGCGTGACCGTCAACACCCCCGCGACGGTCGGCCGCAGCTATGACGATTGGCTCCCCGCGATCAACGTCGCGCTGTTCCCGACGGAGGACGTCATCATCCGCGGCGCGATCGCCAAGGTGCTGACGCGGCCGAGTCTGGGCAGCCTGACGCCGGGCGGGTCGGTCGACGGCTTCAACTACCGCGTTACGTTCGGCAATCCGCAACTCGATCCGTTCCGCGCGACCGCGTTCGATATCTCGGCGGAATGGTATTTCGCGCCCCAGTCGATCTTCTCGGTCGCGCTGTTCAAGAAGACCGTCGAGAGCTTCCCGGTCTCGGCGACGCGCAGCGGCACGTTCGCATCGACCGGCCTGCCCTTGTCGGTCATCCCGGCAAGCTCGCCCGCGGCGGGCAACCCCGAAGGCCAGCTGTGGCAGATCACCTCGCCGGTCAACGGCACGGGCGCGTCGTTGAAGGGGGCGGAAATCTCGCTGCAGACCACGTTCCGCTTCCTGCCCGGGTTCCTGCGCAACTTCGGCGCGCTGGCCAACGCGACGTTCGTCGATTCGAGTGCAGGCTATTCGCAAGGCGGGCCGGCGACGGCGATCGTCCAGCCCGGCGGCACGCTCGGCGCGTTGCCCAACACGACCCGCACGGCAACGCTCTACGGCCTGTCGAAGCGCGCCTATAACGGCACATTATACTATGAGGATGCCAAGTTCAGCGCGCGCGGATCGATCAGCTATCGCAGCCCGTATATCGACGGCGCGTCGGCGACCGGCAACTTGTTCGAGGGGTATGGTGCGACGACCAACGTCGACGCGTCGATGCGCTACAAGCTGACGCCAGCGGTGGAGGTCTCGCTCGAGGGGACCAACCTGACCGACAATTACCGCAGCCGGTACACCGATCTCGACGCCCAGCGGAACTATGAGAATAATCACTTCGGCCGCACCTTCCTCGTCGGCGCACGCTTCAAGATGTAGGTCCCGATCGACATCGTCTCTCTTTATCCTCGGGCGCATACCTTCCGGCGTGCGCCCGTTTCTTGTGGACCCGAGCATATGATCGATCGTCGGCATGCACTGCTGGGAACGCTGGCCGCCGGCCTGTCTGTCGGCGTGCACGCACAGGCACCGCCGCCAGCGCGGATCGGACGCCGACGACCCAGGCAGCCCGACCCGACCGAAACGATCGAGCTCTGGCCGGCTGGCGCGCCCGGCTCGCCCTCGAGATTGCCGATCGAGGTGGTCGAGGATCGAGCGACCGGTGACGCGGTTGCCGATCGCGCCGTCCACGGCATCGCGCGCCCGCGCATGGTCGTGTTCCGGCCGGCCAGGCCGAACGGATCCGCCGCGCTGGTGATGCCGGGCGGCGGCTATGCCCGGATCGTCGTCGACCGCGAGGGGTATGAGATCGCGCGCTGGCTTGCCGATCGCGGCTGGACGGTGTTCGTGCTGTTCTACCGGTTGCCCGGCGATGGCTGGGCGGCCGGGCCCGACGTCGCCCTGTCCGACGCGCAGCGCGGCCTGCGGCTGGTCCGATCAAGCGCAACGCGGTTCGGGATCCACCCCGATCGGGTCGCCGCGATGGGGTTCTCCGCCGGCGGCCATGTCTGCGCCGATCTGGCGACGCGGTTTGCGCAGCCAATCTACGCGCCGGTCGACGCCGCCGATCGCGTCAGCGCGCGGCCCGATGTCGCGGCGTTGCTCTATGCGGTGCAATCGATGGCGCTGCCGCTTGCGCATCCAGGCTCGCGAGCGCTGTTGCTCGGCCCCTCGCCGACGCCGTCATTGGAGCGCGCGCATTCGACCGCCGCCAACGTGACGTCGGCGACGCCACCCTGTTTCCTGGTCCATGCCGAAGACGACCGAAGCGTCGCCGTCGACAATAGCCTGGCGTTCAGAGCGGCGGCGATAAAGGCCGGCGTCGCGGTCGAAACGCATCTGTTCGCCGCGGGCGGGCACGGCTTCGGCCTGAGCCGCGCCGTCGGCAAACCGGCGGCGTCATGGCCGATCCTGTTCGAAGACTGGTGCCGCGCACAAGGCCTTGGCTAACAAACTTCGCCTGCGATCACAGCGCCTCGTACCGGAAATCGCGAAAGCGCGCCGCGCCGCTGCCGGCCGAATACAGACCGGGGCGCAGCATCAGGAACCCGCCGCGGACGTTGTGGTGATAGCCCGACACCTCCATCCCGCGATCGAAACGGTGCCAGCTCTTGCCCGCATCGCCGCTGGTATGGATCGCGACGATGTGCCGCGTATTCGTGATCCGGATGCGCATGTGGCGTCCGTGCGGATTGGCGGGACGGCCGCGCTCGTTGCCATATTGATGCGTGACGAACCGGTGTTCGTCGAAGCCCAGCCCGCAATACAGCTTGTCGTCGTAGAACAGCACCAGCCCCGCGGTTCCCCCCGGCGCGATCTCGATGTCGCAGTCGAACCGGTACGCCTGGTCGCCGGCGATCAGCAGCAGCGGCGATGAATCGACCGGGGCGGTGCCGCTGGCCTGCAGGATCAACGCGCCGCCTTCGGTGCGGGCGCGATCACGTTCGGCCGGCCCCGGTCGAAAGAAATTCCATTTGCTGCCGATTTGCAGCGTGCGGAAATCGTCCGAAAGCGGTTGGCCATGGGGTAGGGCCGTACCGCCGCGTGGCTTGGCGAGAGGTTTCGAAAGATCGCCGCCGGTCATCGCGAACCAGCCATCGGCGGTCCAGCGGATCGGGTCGAGCAGCGCCTGCCGCCCGAGCGTCCAATACCCGTTCTCGAAGCCGTGATAGACCGACCACCAATTCCCGTCGGGCGCCTCGACGAGGCTGGCATGGCCGCGCGACCACCATTTTTCGTCGGTGCTGACGGTCCGCACGACGGGGTTGGCGGGATCGTTCGTCCACGGGCCGTGGATCGAGCGTGACCGTGCGACGATTACCATGTGGCCGGTCGGTGGCCCGGCGGTGCCGCCGACCGCGGTGATCATGTAGAACCAGCCGCCGTGGCGGGTGATCTTCGGCCCCTCGGGACTGAAACCCTCGACGTCCCACGTGTCCGGATAGCGCCACGGGTCGTAGACATGCTCGACCTTGCCGACCGTCGACAGGCCATCGTCGACCAAGCGGATTCGGTCGCCGCCCGACAGGAACAGCCAGCGCGATCCGTCCTCGCCGACTGCATGGCAGGGGTCGATATGGTTGGGCAGTCCGAGGTCGATCGGGTCGGACCAAGGGCCGTCGATATGGTCGGACCAGATGACGTGGATCCCGTTCGGCTTTGCCTTGACCGGAATATACAGAAAGTACCGGCCGTTATGCTTCTCGAGGCTGACCGCCCACACCGATCCGATATTCCGGGTCAGCGCGGCCTTGCGCGGTTGCCAGTTCACCAGGTCGCGACTGTGCCAGATCGTCAGCCCCGGATAGGAATCGAAGCTCGAAAAGGTCATGTAATAGTCCGCGCCGTCCTTCAGGATGGCGGGGTCGGGATGGTCGCCTGCGATCAGCGGGTTGAGGAACCGGCCGTCGCCGAGGTCGGCCCTGCGCTGCCCTTCGAAGCCACGCCGCCAATTGCCATCGAACCGCGGCACGCCCGCGCCGGGTTCGAGACCGTCCGCGCCCGAGGCTGTCGCGGGACCAAGTGCGGCGGCGCCACCCGCGAGCGCCAGTCCGAACGTCTCCCGGCGATTATAGACCATCCGCATCTCCCGTCCTGATTTCGCGCTTCTACCAAGTACGTCGTACCAGCAGGTCGCACGCAATACAGGGGACCATGGTCCTCGCCCCCACTACGCCGCGGATCGGAAGGCGTCGTGCGTGGCGAGAAGGCGGCGGGCGCGGTCGACGACGGGTTTGTCGATCAGCTTGCCGTCGACCGCGACGGCACCGAACGCACCGTCGATCGCGGACATCACGCGCGTCGCCCAGTCCACGTCAGCGTCCGAGGGCAGGAACGCGCGGTTCACGACCGCCACCTGGCGCGGGTGGACGCAGAGCTTGCCGCCAAAGCCGAAGCGCCGCGCGTGTTGCGTGTCGCTTTCCAGCGCAGCGTCGTCCGAAAGGTCCGTCGAAACGCCGTCGACGGGTGCCGCAAGCCCGGCGCTGCGCGACTGCAGCACGATCTGCGTGCGGACATGATCGATTTCGGCCCGGTCGCCGTCGATGCCGGCATCGGCCTGGAAGTCGACGGTGCCGAACGACAGCCGCGACAGGCCGGGCGCGGCGACGAGCTCCGCCAGGTTCAGGATCGCCGAGACGGTTTCGACCAGCGCGTGCAGCGGCTTGCCGCCCGCCGCCTCGCGCATCGCGGCGAAATCGGACGCGCGCTCGGCCTTGGGCAGCATCAGCCCGGCGACGCCCGGCAACGCGGCGAGCGCGCGGACGTCGTCGGCATGCCAGTCGGTATCCAGGCTGTTGACGCGCACGACGAAGCGCGGCTCGGTCAGGCCGGCGAGCGCATCATGCACGGCGTCGCGCGCGGCGCACTTGCGATCGGGGAGCACCGCGTCCTCCAGATCGATCACCACCATGTCCGCGCCGCTCGCGCGCGCCTTTTCGAAACGCTCGGCGCGATCGCCGGGGACGAACAGGATGCTGCGGGCGGCAATGGTCATGGAAAATCCTTTAGAGGCCGGATTCGGGATCGCGGCGGAAGGTCTGGGAATAGGAATAGCGGTCGGCGGGATGGGTATTGATCGCCATCTCGATCACCTCGCCGCGTGCGTTCAGATATTGGCGCGTCAGCCGCAGCCCGGGCGCGTCGGTCTCGGTTTCGAGCAGCGTGGCGATCGGTGCGCGGATCGCCACCGCCTCGATCTGCTGGCGAACCTCGGCGACGCGCTCGCCGAACTGTTCCTCGATCCGGCTGAAGATCGGCATCGACCCGACATCGTCGTCCAGCTTCAGGCTGCGAAACGCCGGGTGGAGATAGATGTCCGAATAGGAGATCGGGCTGGTCCCGGCGGCGCGGCGCAGCGCGCGGAGATGGAGCCAGGTCTGGCCCGGCGTCGCGCCGACCTGATCGGCGATCGGCCCCTCCAGCACGATCGTCTCGCGCGCGATGATCGTGAGGCGGGTCTCGTTGGTATATTGCTGGAGATCGGACAGCCCCTCCATCACCTGGCGATAGGCGGCCGGTCGCGACAGCCCGAGGACTCGCGTGCCGACCCCCGCCTGGCGCGAGACCATGCCCGACTGCACGAGCCGCTTGATCGCCTCGCGGACGGTGAAGCGGCTCGCGCCGAACTGATCGCACAGGTCGAACTCGGTCGGCAGCAGCGTGCCGATTGGATAGCGCCCGTCCTCGATCTCGTTGATCAGCGTCTGGGCGAGTTGCAAGTAACGCGGTTGCTGACGAAGCTGGGGCATTGGATATCCATCGGTCGCTTTGTCGGGTGATCCGGACAATAACTTATCGTTCAATGCCTTGGCGTTCGATGCAAGCGCTGGTGTCACCGTACCGCGCCGCGGGTCCGCAAGTCCGCCACATCGTCGCCGGTATAGCCGAGCGTCGCGAGGATCGCGTCGGTATCCGCGCCGAGCGCCGGCGCCGCCTTGTCCGGATGCTCGACACCGCCCGCGCGGATCGACGAGGCGATGCCGGGCAGGGGGCCGTGCTCGGGATGCTGGAAGTCGATGATCCGTTTCGACTCGGCGAGAAACGGATTGTCGAGCGCCTGCTGGACGTCGAGCACGGGCG
>Ga0308164_10003958_pt1 | contig 12904 bp, 12 predicted proteins | sample PhyTR2_FD_201031 | JGI IMG/M metagenome (GOLD analysis project Ga0308164, IMG submission 201031) | Phyllosphere microbial communities from UC Gill Tract Community Farm, Albany, California, United States - DLSLT.R2 | ecosystem: Host-associated > Plants > Phyllosphere > Unclassified | place: USA... | reverse complement strand
GCTTTATGGAAGAAGGATGATGAGGGTTTCAGGCGGTCGGAGTACGTGGCGCTTAGTAATTCCCTGAATCTGTATTTTGAGTTTCTGGCGCGCAGGCCGGATATCTTTCCTTGCTTTAATTCCTTTTATGAGTATTTGAAGTCCGGTTACGGGGCGGAGCTGGAGCGCAGCAAGGTAAAGGCGTCGGATTTTGATATCGGGAATTTCATTTACGTACTGTCCCCATTTTACAGGGGCGGGGAGTTTGATTACCTTTTGAATGCCAGGGAAAACCTGGATTTACTTTCGCAGGCCTTTATCGTTTTTGAGCTGGATAACATTAAGGATCACCCTATACTTTTTCCTGTGGTGACGCTGATTATTATGGAGGTGTTTATTTCCAAGATGAGAAAGCTGAAAGGGGTCCGCAAGGTGTTTCTGTGCGAGGAGGCCTGGAAGGCAATTGCCAAGGAGGGTATGGCGGAGCAGCTGAAATATTTATTTAAAACGGTTCGTAAGCATTTTGGGGAAGCGATCGTAGTAACCCAGGAAGTGGAGGACATTATCTCTTCGCCCGTTGTCAAGCAGGCCATCATCAATAACTCGGACTGTAAGATTCTTTTGGACCAGTCGAAATATCAAAACAAGTTTGAGGCTGTTCAGGAACTTCTGGGCCTGACCGATAAGGAAAAAGCGCAGGTGCTATCGATGAACAGGGCCAATGATGCTGAGCGCAAATATAAAGAGGTATTTATTTCCGTCGGCGGGCAGCTTTCCAAGGTTTACCGGACCGAGGTTTCAATAGAGGAATACCTCTGTTATACCACCGAAGAGCGGGAAAAGATTCGGGTAAAGGATTATGCTTTGCGTTACGGGTCGATGCAGAAGGGCATTGCCGCGCTTGCCGCGGAGATCAGGGCTAAGCCAGGCTGATTTTTTTTTAAAAATTTTTTAGTCTGGCGGAGGGGACCCCGGTTATTGGACCTCAGCCTTAACCTAATTAAAATTCTAACAATAAAACTTTAAAATGAAGGTAATCAATTTTTTAACGTGGCCGTGGTTATGCTTTTCTTTAGCCGGCTGCAGGGTAGATAAGGTCCGGGAGTTTATGCCGGGCAGATACGTGAGCTTAAGTGTCGGGGGTTTACAGCATCGCAAGTGATACGCTGTGGATAGCGCATGAGGCGGGTAATAATTACCGGGATTTTAAGAGGTACGGGATATAGGTTGATTTCAAATGGACAAACTGGCAAGCGGCAATTTAAGGCTGAGGTATGGACCTGCACTTATTCGTGGGTCACAAAGGGTTTAACGGAGCTTAGGAAAGGAAAGATCATTTCTTTCTTTCCTGAAAAAAAGGCTTTGAGGGAGGTCGGAGCTTATATAAAAAGATTAATTAACGGGAATTAAAAACATGAAAATAAGGTTGTTGTGAAAAATGTAAGCACGCCTTTGATATCAATTAAAAGCAAAATATGAATATCATGAAAAAGTTTATGGTGATTCTGCCGATTTCGGCGATGACATTATTTGTTTCCCTGCCGACCGGAGCCAATGCGCAGGTTGCGTTTTTGGAGGTGATTAAAGCGGGGGTAAAAAAGGTGATTAAGGCGATGGATTTGAAGGTTCAACGCCTGCAAAACGAGACGATCTGGCTGCAGAATGCGCAGAAGGTGCTGGAAAATCAGCTGTCCAAGTTAAAGCTCGGTGAAATTGCGGACTGGACGGGCAAGCAAAAGGCGCTTTACGGGCAGTACTATGAAGAGCTTTGGAAGGTGAAATCGGCAATCTTATATTATCAGCGGCTTCGGGATTTAACGGGCCAGCAGGTGCAGATGGTGGAAGAGTATAAACGGGCCTGGAATTTATTTCAAAAAAGCGGGCACTTTTCGCCCGTGGAACTCTCGGCAATGGAAAAGGTGTATTCGGGAATTCTGGAAGTTTCGGTGAAGAACGTGGATCAGATCTTAGGCATCGTTTCATCTTTTAAAACCCAAATGTCGGATGCGGCCAGGCTCGAACTTATTGTGGCTGCCGCGGATGCGGCGGAGGCCAACCGTCGGGATTTAAAAAGGTTCAACAGGGAAAATAGTTTATTGTCTGTACAACGCGCCAAGTCCTCGGAGGAGGCCGTTAAATTAAAAGAGCTGTATGGGATCGGTAATTAATCAAAGTTTGCATGGTTTTCTTATAGGGGCAGTTTCAATGTTGGGCTTGGCTTTAAGTTCGGCCTCCTGCAAAGCCCAGAGCTATAATGAAATCTTTCGGCAGAAAAAGACGCAGGAAGAATACCTTTTAAAGCAGATCGCTTATTTGAAACTGTATGCTGAGCAGGCCCGGAAGGGCTATAAGCTGGTGAGTGGCGGTTTGAAAACGATAAATGATTTCTCTTCGGGGGAATTCAGCCTGCATGAAGCGTTCCTTTCGGCGCTTTCCGGGGTGAGCGCTTTGGTGAGAAATGATTTTAGGGTGGCGGAAATCATCCGATTTCAAACTAACATCCGCTCCGGTTTTAGGGTTTTGGTAAAAAGCACGGTTTTGGCCCGGGATCAGAATCGTAAATATTTCAGGGATGTTGAAGAAGGGGTTTTAAGGAAATGCGATGCCGATATGGATGAGCTGCTGGATATCGTGCTTTCCGGCGGTGCGGAAATGAACGATGCGCAGCGGCTCTCAAGACTGGAAAAGATTCATGAGGCCATGGCGGACAAGGCGGCTTTTGTCAGGTGGTTTTGCGCGGAAGCGCGGCATCTTTCGGCGATCCGAAACAATGAATTAATTGATCTAAAGAAATTAAGGAGGCTTTATGAAAAGAATTAGTTTAATTATGTTAATGGCAATTTTGATCTTGGGGATTGGGAGGCGGCCGTGTTTTTCGCAAAGCAATGAAGCCAAACAGCTTATGCTCAATGTAGAGAAATTGTCCCAATTCAAAAATATCCTTTCGGACATGAAAAAAGGGTATACGGTGGTATCGCAAGGGTATTCAAGGGTGAAGGATATCGCTTCGGGTAATTTTTCGCTGCATGAGGCCTTTTTGGACGGACTGATGGCGGTTTCGCCCGCGGTGAAAAAGTATCAAAGGGTAGCAGGGATTATCAGTTCCCAGAAATCAATTGTCTCGGAGTATAAATCTGCGCTTCGGGCGTTTCGGGAGGCTGATATTTTCAGTTCCGGTGAACTGGATTACATTGAAAATGTTTATGCCTCGCTCTTTGATTCTTCCGTTCGGAACCTGGAGGACCTGGCGATGGTGATCACTTCCGGTAAGCTCCGGATGAGTGATGAAGAGCGGCTTCGAGCAATAGACCGCATTTCTCTGGATACCGCGGAAAATCTGGAATTCCTGCAGGGGTTCAACAGGCAGGCGGTTATGCTTTACAACCAGAAGCAAAAGGAGAAAAGGGAGACCGGTCAGCTGAAAATGTATTACGGACAATAAGCAACAGTATTATGAAAACAAAATTTTTGGCAGGGCTTGGCGCCTTGCTTTTAGCCGCGCTTTTGCCTTTTGAATCCCCGGCCCGGGGCATCTCGGGATCTTTGACCGGTATGCAGCCGGTGCTGGAAAAGGTGTATCACAATATGATCCCGCTTTGTTCAAGGTTAATTGACGTATCAAGGGGGCTTGCGGGCTTCGGTGCGCTTTGGTATATCGGAAGCAGGGTTTGGCGGCAGATTGCTTCCGCCGAAGCCATTGATTTTTATCCCCTGCTGCGCCCCTTTGCTTTGGGGATGGGGATCGCGATGTTTCCCGCGGTGATGTCGCTGTTTAACGGGATACTGGCGCCGACCGTTTCGGCAACGGGGGAGATGGTCAAAGACAGTAACCGCGCGATTGAAGTGCTGTTGGCGCAGAAAGAAGCAGCGCTTAAAAAAACGAAAAACTGGCAGCTGTATGTAGGGGAAGACGGTAACGGGGATAGGGAACGCTGGTATAAATATACGCACCCGGATGATCCCGATGGCAGCGGCGAGGGTATGCTGGAATCGGTTTCGAACGACATGAGCTTTTTCATGGAAAAGCAGGGCTATAACTTCAGGAACTCTGTAAAGCAGTGGATGGCGGAGGTGCTGGAGGTGTTATATGCCGCCGCGGCGCTGTGCATTAACGTGGTCAGGACTTTTATATTAATCGTGCTGACGATTTTGGGGCCGCTGGTGCTGGGGTTTGCGGTGTTTGACGGCTTCCAGCAGAGCCTGACCGTCTGGATAGCGCGCTACATCAACATTTTTATGTGGCTGCCCATTGCCAATATCCTTGGGAGCATTTTAGGTAAAATTCAGGAGAATATGTTGCTGCTGGATATTTCCCAGATTGGAAGTGAAGGGGAAACCTTTTTCTCTTCTTCCGACGTCGCTTACCTGATTTTTATGGTCATCGGAATCGTGTCTTACTTCTGCGTGCCGAATGTGGCCAATTATATCGTGCATGCGGGCGGGGGCAATACGATTCTGCAGAAAACCAATATGATCATATCAAGTTCTTCAAGGATGGCCGGCTCAGCCGGGTCAGCCGGGATTGGTATGGCGGCGGATGCAATGGGGAACGGAGCGAGGAATATGAGCCAGGGTTATGCGGCTGCTTCGCAGGGCGATTATTTCAAAGACGGCGGAAATGCGCATCAGCGGGATAAGTTGTCCGGAAAATAAATTCGATGGTTGATTTTGGGCTTGGGTGGGAAGCTCCGCCCTTAAGCCAAGCCCAAAATTAAAGGATATGGAAAATTTCATTTAAAATTTAAGCAATCATGTTTACTCAATTTAAAAATATCGATACCGCTTTTTCGCACATTAAGCGCTTTAGTTTGTTTTTGATCCTGGCCTGCGTTTTAGTATCGGGTTTTGCGATATGGAAAAGCTTTGCAATGGTTACCGAGATTGCTGGGAAAGTATATATCCTGGCAAACGGTAAGGCGCTGGAAGCATTTTCGGCTGAAAGAAAGGACAACATCGGGGTGGAAATCAGGGACCATGTGAAAATGTTTCACCACTGGTTTTTTTCGCTGGACCCGGATGAAAAGGTGATTGCCAGAAACATCGGCCTGGCGCTGAACCTTGCTGATGAATCGGCGAAGAAAAGCTATGATAATCTGAAAGAGCAGGGTTATTATACCAATTTAATCTCGGCCAATATCTCCCAGGAAATTACGGTGGATTCTGTTCAGCTGGATTTGGATGAATATCCGTACCGGTTCAGGTGTTTTGCCACCCAGGTGCTGATCAGGTCAACTTCGAAGATTTCAAGAAGACTCATCACCAGAGGGTATTTAAGGAATGTCTCCCGATCGGATAATAATCCGCACGGGTTTTTGATTCAGCGATGGGAAACGGTTTTGAATGAGGATGTCGTAAAGCCTTAACTTATGGGATGGTTCAGAAGTAAAAAGGCTAAAGCGGGGGCTTTTAAAGAGGCTCATCTTTCAGCCTCCGCCCAAAAAATAGCAGATTGGATCTTGGGTTTACAATCACGGTTTGCGGCACGGCTCAACGCCCTGGCCCAAAAGTTCGGGATAAGAAATATGGCGTTTATTATCGTTGCAGTGCTGACAGGTTTTGGCATTTACTGCGCTTGGATACTAATCCGCGCAATGCTATAAATGTTCAATTTTTAACAATTAATTAATTTTTTATGGAAACAAAAACAAGGGACAAGAGGAAAATCCTCTTGGTTTTGCCGCTGCTTGTCATGCCTTTTATGGCATTGGCGTTTTATGCGGCGGGCGGCGGAAGGAGCAGTTCAAGTGACGCCTTGGTGAGTGCCGGGGGAATCAATACTTCCCTTCCGGATGCAAATTTCAGCTCAGCGGATCCGGCCGATAAGATGGGCTTTTATGAAAGGGGATCTATTGATACAACCGGTTCGGTCGGGATATCCACTATGGCAGGTAAAATGGGATTTACCGAAAAATCAGGTTATGATAAAACTGAGGAGATCAATCAAAAGCTGGCAATGCTCAACAGGGAAATCAGTTCACCGCCCGCGGGTATGGGCACCGGGAAAAGTCCTGGCTTCAGCCCTGTCGAAAGCCGCAATAACCTGACCGATGGCTCAATGAAGTCCGAGGTCGACCGGCTGGAATTGCTGATGAACTCGATGAAATCGGATAAAGGCGCGGACCCTGAAATGGAGCAAATGAATGCGATGCTGGAAAAAATTTTGGATATCCAAAACCCCTCGCGTGCAGGACAAAAGGCTTTGCCGGAGGTTCATGCGGAGGTTAACGGTAAAGGCTTTTCAGCGGTACCTGCGGAAATTGCAATCGGCGGGAAAGTGGTGCAAGGCTCAACGGTCGGGCTCAGGTTGCTGGACAGTGTTGTGCTCAAGGAAGTGGTTATTCCCAAGGGACATTTGGTATTCGGTTTTTGCAGGCTGGTTAACCAGCGGCTTTTGCTGGATATCAAGAGCATCCGCCTCGGGGATCTGATTTTACCTGCTGAACTGACGATGTATGGTTTGGACGGCTTGCAGGGACTGGCTGCGCCGGATGCGGTTTTCGGTGAGGCGGCAACGGCCGGAGCAGCGGACGCGGTAAGCGGGGTTTCGCTTTACGGGATGGGCGGGATAGCAGGGCAGGTAGCCGGCGCCGGGATTGATGCGGCTAAATCGCTTTTTTCAAGGAAAATAAAAGTAGTGAGGGTGAAAATCCGTGCGGGGGAAAAGGTGCTGCTTCGAAACAACGGGCAATAAATTGTACTGCAGGTGGGAAAATGTGCCTAATCAGGCGGTATTTGAAAGATGACTGCGGTTTGGCGAAAATAATAAAGATTAACGAACGGAATTAAACCCAATGGCCAGGCCGGTGAAGGTTGAACCATTAATAAATAAAAAGAATATGGAAGCTAAAAATTTAGAAAGTTTAAAAGCCGAGATGGAAAAGCTTGGCTTTGGCGAGAAATTAATCGGCCGGATGGAAGAGCGGATGGCGGCAAATGAACCGCGGTTTATTTTGTATGATGAGTTGCAGGGGGAAAAGGGAAGGGTGGAAATGGCACTCCATTTCAACCAGTCCAGAACTTCGGAATATTATTATTTCAACAAGTTTGATTTGGTGAAAGAGACCCAGCCGCCACTGGCTCCGGGGGAGAAGTATTTCGTTTCCTCGCAGCGCCAGGGTGAGGAGGTGATGCTTAAAGAATTTGAAATGCCTTCCCTGGCGGTGAGGGAGTTTAATGCGCGTATGTCGGCATCGGATAATATTCGAGGCGCGGCGCAATTGTACGCCGGGAAAAGTTTGCAGGGTTCCAGGGAACTGGCCACCATGGGGGACGGAAAAATAATCAACGTGGACAAGGAGTTTTATAAGACCCTTAAGAATCCTGCGCCAGGACACACCTTTCATATCGAAAAGGGAAACGGGTTTACCCTGGCGCAGGGCTTGAACCTGCTGGCCGGCCGTTCGGTGTATCGCGAGGATATGCTGGATATCACAAAAAAAGAATATTCGGCCTGGGTGAAACTCGACTTTGACGGGGCCAGGGATAAGGGTGGCAGTTTTAAGACCAAAACTTTTACCGAAAACTATGGTTTTGATCTTTCGGCGGTTTTGGACCGATTTGATTTTCGGGAACTCGCTTCGGCGGATAAAAGAGCTAATCTCGAGGCTGCTTTAATGAACGGAGACCGCGCGGTGGTGACCGTTGAGTCGGGCGGAAAAAAAGAGTCGATCCTGGCAGAAGCCGTGCCTGAATTCAAACAGGTTAATTTGTATTCGCTTGAGGGGAGGTCGATAAAGAGAGAGGCGCATATGAAGCCGGAGCAGACTGCAGAAATTTCCGCCGGAAAAGAAAAATCCAATGAAAAAGAGCAGCAGCAGGGCTTGGGCGTGTAGCCCGGTTTGTTATATTTGCGGCTTTAATCAATAATGGTTTAACCTTAAAAAAGAATTTGAAATGGAAAATTTCGCAAAAGTTAAGGAACTGATTGCCTCGGTTGAAGCCGATGCGGTTAAGTTTTATGAGAACGGCAACGGCGCTGCCGGAACCAGGGTCAGAAAAGGAATGCAGGATCTGAAGAACCTGGCGCAGGCCATCCGCGCTGAGGTTACGGAAAAGAAAAACGCAAAATAGATCTTGCTGTTTTGGGAATTATCAAAAGCTCTGGGTATCTTACCCAGGGCTTTTATTTTATAAGGATTGAGCCGGTAAAATAGTTGGTTGATCACCTCAAAACCTCTTTTCGCTTTTATTGCTGATAAAAGCAAATACCCTTTTAACCATATTCTCTAAAATCGGCGAACTTTTAAGATCCGTCCAGCAAATTTTTTCCTGGGCTATTGCTTTATGCACAAAATCCGCTAGGCTGGTCTTGTAATCAGAACGCAATGTACCTCCTTCACCGGTTTTTGTGAATTTTCGCTTGTTCTTCTTGTAGCTAAGTTTTTCGTCCAGGTATGCGCCGAGTTTTTGCGGACCGATTGGTGTCTCGAATACAGAATCAACCTCGGTCTTATCACATTTAATTTCTTCGATTAACCAGTTTTTAATGATAACCTCAGGCAAAACATTTTCAATTTCAGGAACCTCTGTTTTGAAATACTCAAAGTTATGGCGTTTGGAAGCAATGTTGTCATAAAACTTATGCTTTTCGTCTTTTGAAAAATCCGAATCAGCTATTAAGAAGACATTGGAGTTAATAAAAAAAGCATTGATCTGTTGCTCAAGATTATCTTGCTCAATATGTAGCTCATGATCGAAACTATAGTGAACCAAGTTATTGCCTGCATATTCTACAAAACTATAATCGAAACCCTCAACAGGTTCGTCAGCCCGGGGGAAAGCAGCTGAATAAGCCCTCAAAAAACTGCGGAGGTAAAGCCTGTCAGTTATCCCCTCTACCCATATACTACAGTTGCTGATTAAAACAGAGGTATTGAATACCCCTAACATTTCCAGCGTATTGTGTTCATTTCCATTAAAAATACTAATATTTGAAGAATCTTTGTCTCTCCTTGAAAAAACGAAAATTTCTGTATCTGATTTGCTTAGGAACGCTTCTGATAGAATATGGTTGGAGTGGGTATTGATAAAAAACCTGAGGGATTTTTCAATAATGTCTGAATTCCGGGAAATGGTGTGCAGGAACAAATTTTGAAAACCCGGGTGTAAATTGTTTTCGGGCTCATCGATAAAAATCCAGGAACCATTTCTCGCAGTAAACACCGGAAGCAGTAAAACAATAATTGCTTGAATACCGTCACCCAGATGATGAATAGGGATGTCTGAATTTTCATCAAAGATGCTGATTTCAACATGCTGGTCATTGCTATCGTTACTTTTAACCGCAATGATGTCAATCTCTCTGGACTGGAAAAAAGCCTCACTGAGGAATTTTTCGAAAGCGGTAAAACCCGCCCGCGCCTGACTGCGGCCATTGCGCGCGGTCATGATTTTTTCATAAAGGTCAAGACCCGTTTCAATCGTCAACTTTGGATTGTCGCCTAGTTTATATTGATGTTTGATTGTATTGAGAAAAACGTCGGGTTTTGCACCTTCAAGTTTTCTTGAACCACGCAGTGTTGGGATATAGACCAAGTTTGTACTATGCTGAGGGGTGATTTGAATACCGGAACTCAGTTTGAACCATTGTTGAACACGTCTTAATGTGGAAAGTATTGACTTATAATTTGGGATACCGTCAAACTGATGTACATTTGGAAGTTTATAGGTAATACCTCCGACACCTGAAAGATTGGGCGTATCGTAACTGTAATTGAAGGACTTTTCAAAACTTCCGTAAATAGTACTCAATAAATTGATTACACTTACTTTTTGATTGATTGCATTGGTCCAATCACGGATTTCCTCTATCGTCAACAGTGAATTAAAATCGCTATAACTGCTTTCAACCATTTTTTTGATATCGAATAAATGTAATTGATTCTCCGCGCTGACCTGCTTGTCAAAAAAAACCTTAACACTAACATATCCTTCTGAAGGATTACTTTGAGAATCGAAAATAATAGAAATGATTTTGGTCGCTTCCTCAATATCATTGATTTCGTTAAAGAGATCCATTCGCTCCTGGAAATGATTATTGACATCGAAATCAGCGTCAATCAGAACTTTTTTTTCAATACTAATCAATTTGCGCACAAACCTGCTTTTACGCGTATTGTTCGCGCCGACTATAATGTTTAAGTCTTTGATGTCATTGACGTACAGAGCTGTTTTATCCTGAATGTAGAATTCGCAGGGTTCGTCCGAATCATTGAAAAAGCGTATAAATTTCATTACATAAACTTAGGCATTTTGAATCAAAGATTACTTCACTAATATAATTTGGTACCGACCTTTCCATAGCATTGATTGCTTCATGCAGTATGAAAATACTTGGATAAAGGTATTCTCGGCATTCTGACATCTTGCCTGTTACCCGAGTGGCTAAAATTGCGCAACAAATCTCATGATAATAAAACCTTCCTCACATAAAGCGATAACTTCCTTGCTTAATAATTTTGTTTCAACTTAATTTAATCATGAATCAATTACTTTTAAAAATAACTGATGCTCCGACTCGTAAATTTTTAACGAATAAATGACCATTAGGTTTTTTTTATAATGTTATTAATAAGCCAATTATGAAAAAATGTACATTATCATTTATTTTATTTTTTTATGTATTTTCACAAACACATTATAGGGGATAAGCACACATTATGATAAACTTGGAACATACCGTGAATTAGATGAAGAGAATAATTAGCTTAATGCTTTTGACGGGAACGTTGTTTATTTTCAAGAGTTTCGGACAAATCAAAGATGAGAAAACCTTCACCGGAATTATAAATGACAATATCACCGATACATATAAAAAGCCTGTATCGCAAAAAATTGTATTGTTCTCGGTTTATCTCTATGTCAGCGGGGAGGGGCGTATAGATTCTGTCGGATATTCCGATACCATAGGAGAAGTTCCTCTGGAAAGAGTCATCAATAAAGTCAGGGTGAGCGACCATTTGAAAAAGAGAAGCGAATTATTTGTTAACAGCAAAAATTCAGTAATAATTTGCCCTTACATGATTTGGTATTCAGATAACATTTCGGCAAAACACATAAATGAATTGCTGTATGATTTCATGAATCTTTTCCCGCCTCCCGAATATGTTGGCAAGCGAAAAATCATAATAAACAAGCCACAATCAATATTAATAGCTGAACCTCAATATTGAGTAATCTTCAGTACTTTATGGTTTCGGCGAGTAGGCGTCAGGCGGATTATTTACCCGGTAATCCGGCTTCTGGGCATTAGAAACTCGCAATCAGCAAAATTAGAACCGGATCAAATACCCCAACAGTAAATATGGAGCGGTTGTATTTTATCATGTTTACGGGGTAGGCTTCCAAATGCCACGTAATTGACCGCATTAGGTTTTTTTAAGCAACGGAAACACAAAAGGAATATCTTATATTGATATCACTTAAAACCTTAACTTCTTTTGCACCGGTCAGGGCGGAGATAGAAGAACCTTAAATAAATTATATCTTCAGTAAGAAAATATGAACTTTATAAGCTAATATCTGTTAACTTTATATTGAGAGCCGGGTCAGATCAAATATCACTCATAGAGGTAATTAGCAATTTCGGTACTTACGCCGGTAAACGATTGCTCGGAAAAAAGATAATTTATATTTTCAATCCCAATATACAGTTAAGGCTGGTTTCGTTTCTGATTTTTTTCAATTGTACGGTTTTTTCAGCCATATTCTACTGTTTAAACGACTTTAATTTTAATATTCCAATAATAGTTTTTCTTTTAATATCGTTTATAACATCTGTTTTCACGTTTTTGAAAAGTTTGGAAAAGATTATAATCAGCAAGGGTAATGGGACTATTAGCATGACAGGTATTCTGTCGCAATTACAGGTTTCAACTGATAATTTGAGGGGAATTTGTAGTTATGTAAAGTCCGATTTCGTATTTGCACGCAATTGGCATAAAAGAATATTTTATTTAAACTTGGTTGATGGCAGGGAAATCAGACTTAACGTCGGGCTTAAACCTGACCATAAGCTAGCGTTAGAATTTGAAAGCTTAATACAAGAATTATCGGACGATCTTAATATAAAATATGTTTCCAATTAAAATATTGAACACATTGGCCTGAAATATTCAGATTAGTTGCGGGTGAACAAATAATGAAATGAAAAAACAAGTTTGGTAAACTATTATCTTTTATAATCTGATGAGTATTTAAAAGATGATTTCACATGTTTTTTTGACCTTGTATGTCTTTTCAAGACACCGATGCCTTTGCAACTATCCGTACAGCACGTTCTTGGCGGAATTGCCCTTACTATAATGACCGGGAACTGACCGGGATTGGAAAGGAGTACCCTAACTTTGAATTCAGACATCCTATAAATGAAGAAAATCGGATTTTTATCTTTCGGGCACTGGTCCGATCATCCATCCTATCAGGCCAGAACGGCCAAAGATACATTGTTACAATCTATCGATTTGGCTGTTGCGGCAGAGGAAATCGGACTGGACGGCGCCTACTTCAGGGTTCATCATTTTGCAAGGCAACTCGCTTCGCCCTTTCCCCTGCTTGCGGCGATAGGGGCGAAGACCTCCCGGGTAGAGATCGGCACCGGGGTGATTGATATGCGATATGAAAATCCCTTATATATGGTAGAGGATGCGGGATCCGCCGACCTCATTTCCGGCGGCAGGTTGCAACTGGGCATCAGCCGGGGTTCACCAGAGCAGGTGATAGAAGGCTGGAGGCATTTCGGTTTTGCGCCGGCCGAGGGCGAAAGTAATGCGGATATGGGAAGGGCGCATGCAACGGAGTTTTTGCAGCGCCTGGATGGAAAGGGCTTCGCGCGTCCCAATCCGAATCCGATGTTTCCCAATCCTCCGGGACTGCTTCGGCTGGAACCGTATTCCCGGGGCCTTCGTGAACGGATTTGGTGGGGGGC